>VFSW01010177.1_pt1 | contig 13351 bp, 14 predicted proteins | sample 5358111 | NCBI WGS metagenome assembly VFSW01 (sample SAMN11554181, study PRJNA540505) | mine drainage metagenome | isolation source: sediment from site ElyBrook_90M | place: USA: Ely Copper Mine, Vershire, VT | collected 2017 | reverse complement strand
CCCCCCCCCCCCTCCCCCCCCCGCGCTCCCTCCCCACCTGCCCCGCCCCCCCCCCCCCCCCCCCCCCCGCCCCCCCCCCCCCCAACCGGGCGGCGCATCGGCAGCAACGATGGAGGCAGGGGCATGAAGCGTCATTGGATCGTGTTTACGGCGCTGATCGTGCCGATCGTAGGATGCGCCGTCGGCCCCGACTACCGGCGGCCGAGCGTCGACGTCGGCGCGGCCTACAAGGAAGAGTCGGGGTGGAAGCCGAGCCAGCCGGCCGACGAATTGCAGCGCGGCCGCTGGTGGAAGATCTACGGCGACGACACGCTGGATGGCTTCGAGGTTCGAGTCGACATCTCGAACGAGAACGTCAAGGCCGCGGCCGCAGCGGTTCGCCAGTCGTCCGCGCTCGTGCGCGAGGCCGAGTCCGCGTTCTGGCCGGCGCTGACGGCGACCCTGGGGAGGCAGCGCACGACGACGCTCGCTGCCGGGTCCCGCACTCAGAATTCCGCCGGTATCGGCGCGTCGTGGGATTTGGACATCTGGGGAAAGATTCGCCGCTCGACCGAGGGCAGCCGGGCCTCGGCCGAAGCGAGCGTCGCCGCGTTCGCGGCGGCGCGCTTGGCGGCGCAGGGTGCGCTTGCCACGGACTATTTTGCGCTGCGCGCGCAGGATCAGTCGAAGCAATTGCTGACCGACATGGTCGCGGCGCAGCGCCAATCCCTCGCGATCGCGACGAGCCGCCTGCGCTTCGGCGTCGCCGCGCAGGCGGACGTCGTCAGCGCGCAGACGCAGCTGCTAGGGAGCGAAGCGCAGCTCGTCAATCTGGGCGTGCAGCGTGCACTGCTCGAACATGCGATCGCCGTGCTGATTGGAGAGCCGCCGTCGAAGTTCTCGCTCGAGGCTGCGCCGCTGCGCGCCGACGTGCCGTCGGTTCCCGCGGGTCTGCCGTCCGCGCTGCTCGAGCGGCGCCCGGACGTCGCCGAGGCCGAGCGCAAGATGGCCGCGGCGAACGCGCAAATCGGGGTCGCGCGCGCGGCGTTCTTCCCGAGCCTCAGCTTGTCCGCCTCGGACGATTATTCGGGCGGCGCGTTCGGCGATCTGATCCGCGCGTCGAACAATGTCTGGGCTTTCGGCCCGGCGCTCGCGCAAACATTGTTCGCGGGCGGCTATTACCGCGCGCAAGCCGCCGCCGCGCGCGCCGCTTACGAGGGCACGGTCGCGGCGTACCGCCAGACCGTGCTCGCGGCGCTCGCACAGGTCGAGGACGAACTCGCGGCTTTGCGGATCTATGAGAAACAGGGCGTGATCGAGGACGAGACGGTCAAGGCCGCGCAGCAGGCGATGGATTTGACCTTGAGCCAGTACAAGGCGGGTACCGTTCCGTACAGCAGCGTCATCACCGCGCAAACAGCCTTGCTGAACAGCCGCGAGACGGCTCTCGGCGTACTCCTCGACCGCTTGACCGCGAGCGTCGCGATGATCGAGGCGCTCGGCGGCGGCTGGGACTCATCGGCCCTGACGGCAAAGCTTCCGTCGCCATGAGCGTGCGCGCCGCGCTCGCGCTGCGCACGGCCCGATCGAATCAGCGCGCGCTCTTCGGTCGTCCGTAACGCAGCGTGAACACCGCCTTGGCGCGCGCGTGCTGGTTCAGCATGAAGCCGACCATCGCGCCGGATGCGTGCGCATCGAGCGGCACCCGATCCACGTCGAGCGCCCATACGGTGACGATGTAATGATGGGCGCGATCGCCGGCCGGCGGGCACGGGCCGCCGTACCCTGCGACGCCGAAGTCCGAGCGGCCCTGGACCGCGCCCGCGGGCAGATGTGGATGTTTGGCGTCGCCGGCGCCTTGCGGCAGTGCGCGCAGGCTCGCCGGCAGATTGAACACGGTCCAATGCCACCAGCCGCTGCCGGTCGGTGCGTCCGGATCGAAGATCGTCACCGCGAAACTCTTCGTCGCCGCCGGCGGGTTCGACCACACGAGCGCCGGCGATCGATTGCCGCCGGTGCAGCCGAATCCCGCATAGATTTGCGCGGGCGCGAAACGCCCGCCTTCGGTAGCGCCGGGCACGCGCACCGTAAACCGGCTCGCGGCGAACGCCGTCGCGCTCAACGCCGCCAGCGCCATCAATGCCGCCGCAATCGTGGGTATCTTGGTCCGCATCGCGCACCTCTTGATCGTGCTAAGCCTCTAGTCCGCCCTACCCGAGTTCGCGCGCGATCGCCCGATGGCCGATATCGCGGCGATATTGGGCCAAATCCCAATGAATCGCGTGGACGAGGTCATACGCCTGGCGCTGCGCGGCGCCGACCGTCTCCCCTAAGCCGACGGCGCACAGGACGCGTCCGCCGTTGGTGACGATTTTCCCGTCGTCCAAGCGACTGCCGGCGTGGAACACCTTTCCGGGCAGCCGCGCAGCGTCGTCGAGTCCGCCGATTTCATCGCCTTTGCGATAGGAATCCGGGTAGCCGCCGGCCGCCATGACGACGCCGAGCGCGGCGCGCGGGTCCCACGCGGCATGCGTGCCCGCCAGCGTGCCGGCGAACGCCGCCTGGCACAGCGCCGGCAAATCGCTCCTCAGGCGCATCATGATCGGCTGGGCCTCAGGGTCGCCCAAGCGGCAATTGAACTCCAGCACGTTCGGCGTTCCATCCGCGCCGATCATCAGGCCGGCGTACAGGAAGCCCAAGTAGGGCGTGCCGTCGGCACGCAGCCCCGCCAGGGTCGGTTCGATCACTTCGCGCATGATGCGGGCGTGCAGCGCCGGCGTCACGATCGGCGCCGGCGAGTAGGCGCCCATGCCGCCCGTGTTCGGTCCGCGATCGCCGTCGTCGCGGCGCTTATGGTCCTGCGTAGTGGCGAGCGGGAGCACTTGGCCGTCGCGCGCGATCACGATGAAGCTGACTTCCTCGCCCGTCAGGAACTCCTCGACGACGATCGTGGCGCCGGCGGCGCCATAGGCTCCATCGAGCATCCCGGTCGCCGTGTCGATCGCCTGTTCATGCGAATCGCAAATGACGACGCCTTTGCCCGCGGCCAAGCCGTCGGCTTTGACGACGAGCGGCAGGCGGCGGGCGCGCACATAGTGCGGATCGAAGTTCGCCTTGATGAACGTTCTGTACGCCGCCGTCGGAATTTTGTGGCGCTTCAAGAACTCTTTCGTGTAAGCCTTCGATCCCTCGAGGCGTGCGGCGGCCCGGGACGGCCCGAAACACGCGAGTCCGGCGGCGCCGAATAGGTCGGCGATGCCGTCGACGAGCGGCGCTTCGGGTCCCACGATCGAAAGATCGATGCGCTCGCGCGCCGCGAATGCGGCGAGCGCTTCGATGTCCTCGGCGGCGATGTCGATGTTGATCGTCTTCGGTTCGAGCGCCGTGCCGGCGTTGCCCGGAGCCACGAATACACGCTCGACGCGCGCCGATTGCGCGCATTTCCACGCGAGCGCATGCTCGCGGCCGCCGCCGCCCACGATGAGAATCTTCATTGGAAGGCGCGCTCGTTCAATGCCTGAAGTGGCGTATTCCGGTGAATACCATCGCGATGCCGTGTTCGTCCGCGGCGGCGATGACATCGGCGTCGCGCTTCGACCCGCCCGGTTGAATCACCGATTTGATCCCGAATTCGGCCACCGCATCCAAGCCGTCGCGGAACGGGAGGAAGGCGTCGGAGGCCATCGCGGCGCCCTCGCAGGACAGGCCCGCGTCCTCGGCCTTCATCGCCGCGATTCTGCCGCTGACGACGCGGCTCATTTGACCCGCGCCGATACCCACCGTGGATTTGTCCTTTACACAGACGATCGCGTTGGATTTGACATATTTGGCGATGCGCCACGCGCACAACAAATCTTCGACCTCGGCGGGTGTCGGTCGGCGCTTCGTGACGGTGCGCAGACCTTGTGCCTCGATCTGGCCTTCGTCGCGCGTCTGCACGAGCAAGCCGCCGGTCACGCTCTTGTATTCGAGCAGTTGATGGACAGGCCGCGCAAGATCGCCGACCGCGAGCAGGCGGATGTTGTCTTTCGACGCCAACACGCTCGCGGCCTCGCGCTCCACGGCCGGCGCCAAAATGACCTCGACGAATTGCCGGTCCAGGATCGCGCGCGCGGTCGCTTCGTCGAGCGGCCGGTTGAACGCGATGATGCCGCCGAATGCCGAGGTCGGGTCGGTGCGGTAGGCGCGATCGTAGGCCGCGGCCAGGGAGCCCGCGAGCGCGACGCCCGAGGGGTTCGCGTGCTTGACGATCGCGCAGGCGGGCTCCGCGAACTGACGGACGCATTCCAGTGCGGTGTCGGCGTCGGCGATATTGTTGTAGGAGAGCGCCTTGCCCTGCAGCATGGTCCCCGACGCTACGCAAGCGCCGAGCGCGCGCGGGTCGCTGTAGAAGGCCGCCTGCTGATGCGGATTCTCGCCATAGCGCAAGTCCAAGCGCTTGCGGAAGGACAGGTTCAGATCGTCGTCGAAGCGCGGCGATTCGCCGCCGATCGCGCCCGTGAAATACGCGGACACCATCGCATCGTATTGCGCCGTGTGTGCGAACGCCTTCGCCGCGAGCCGCTGGCGCATCGCGATTTCCGTGCCGCCATGGTTCGCGGACAACTCGTCGAGCAGCGCGCGGTAATCGCCCGGGTCGACGACGACGGTCACCGACTCGTGATTCTTGGCCGCCGCCCGCACCATCGCCGGTCCGCCGATGTCGATATTTTCAACGGCTTCGTCGTAGCCGCAGTCCGCACGCGCGACCGTGGCTGCGAACGGGTATAGATTCACCGCGAGCAGATCGATCGGCTCGATGCCGTGTTCGCGCATGACGGCCTCGTCGACGCCGCGGCGGCCCAGCAGCCCGCCGTGAATCCTTGGATGCAGCGTCTTTACGCGGCCGCCCATGATTTCGGGGAACCCGGTGTGTTCGGCGACCTCCTTGACCGATATCCCGTGTTGCACCAGCAGCTTCGCCGTGCCTCCGGTCGACAGCAGTTCGATGCCGCGCTCCTTCAGTGCGCGCGCGAACTCGACGATGCCGGTCTTGTCGGAAACACTGAGCAGTGCGCGTCGTACGGGCGTTGGCAAGGGTTTCTTACTCGCTTAAGCCGAACTCTCTGAGCTTTTTGCGCAGGGTGCCGCGATTGATGCCGAGGATCGTCGCGGCGCGGCTCTGATTGCCTTGGACGTGGTCCATCACCACCTTGAACAAGGGTTCCTCGACCTCGCGCATCACGAGATCGTACAAACGCGCGGGCTTATGGCCGTTCAAAGTCTCGAAGTAGCATTGCAGCGCCTCTTCGGCCTGCGTGCGCAATGGGACTCCCTTGCCGTTGACTTTCAAATCCCGCCCGTTGAACGCAGGCGTCGCATCCCTGCGAATTCGCGATTTCTTTTTTGCCGCCATAGCTTGTCTCGAGAGTTCCCGTCAACTGATATTGTTTTTCAATTGTTATCCCGTCGGCCCGATCATGCCGCGCGATCGACATCGACATCGACATCGACATCGAAGAGTTCGAGCGCCATGATAAGTTGTTCCCGCGGCGCCTCGAGTCGCATCAAGTCCGCACGCATCGTCTCTCGTCCCGCGTGTCGCCGGCAGTACCAGCCCAGATGTTTTCGCGCCACCCGAACGCCGGTCTCATCGCCGTAGAACGAGTACAGGTCTTCGAGGTGGGCGCGAATGATATCACGTACCTTTTCTCGTGGAAGTGCGGCGCGCGATTCGCCGTTCGCGAGGAAAAAATTGACTTCATCGAAAATCCATGGCTTGCCCTGCGCGCCGCGGCCGATCATGACGCCGTCGCACCCGGTCTCGGCGAGGACCGCGCGCGCGCGTGCCGCGCAATCGATGTCTCCGTTCGCGAACACCGGAATTCGGACCGCCGCCTTGATCGCGCGCACCGTTTCGAATTCGGCATCGCCGCGGTACAAGTCGGCGCGTGTGCGCCCGTGTATTGCGAGCGCTTGGATGCCTTCGCTTTCGGCGATTCTCGCTATGCGCACGCCGTTCTTTTGCTCGCGATCCCAGCCGGTACGCGTTTTCAGCGTTACCGGGGCCGCGCTCGACCGCACCACCGCGCCCAAGATGCGGGCGACCAGCGACTCGTCGCGCAACAGTGCGGATCCCGCGAGCCGGTTGCAGACTTTCTTCGCGGGACAGCCCATGTTGATGTCGATGATTTCGGCGCCGGCGTCGATGCAGCGGCGCGCGGCATCGGCCATCATCCGTGGGTCGAAGCCGGCAATTTGCACGACGCGGGGGCTTGGTTCGCCGGTGTGATTCATCCGGCGCCGCGATTTTTCCGTCTCCCAAAGGCGCACGTCGGCGGTCAGCATTTCCGACGCGGCGAGTCCCGCGCCGAGACGCCGGCAGAGCATCCGGAACGGCCGGTCGGTGATGCCCGCCATGGGTGCGAGCAGTACATTCGACGAGAGACGATACGGTCCGATGGCGACGGAGTTCATTTTGCTTGCGCTGCCGCATCGCCCGCGCAGACGATGCGCCGGTCGGCGGCGCGCAGGCAAACGTCTATTTCGAATCCTTCGGCGTTCTTGCCGGGATCGACGATGCTGATCGTCGCGTCCGAACGCATTCCCGGAGCCATCAGGGCGGACGGCGGCTTGCCGAGATATTCCGCCGGCTTGAACTCGCGCGCGCCGACGAGTTTGCCGAAACGGTCGGTCAAGGTCACGCGCAGCAACGGATATGGCTGGAATCGCGTGGCCGTGTTCAAGATGCTCGCGCGCACGCGCAAGTTGCCGCTTGCGCCGGGATCGCCGGTCACACCCCATTGACGCAATTGGTAAAGCGACACATTCCCCGGAACCGGCAAGGCGAAGCCCACCTTCGCGTACAGGCCCCGCAGCAGGCCGCCGAACGGTGTGTTCGTGGCGATATACACACGATTGTGGTCGACGACCTGCGCCGCGAGCACGAGCGCCAACAGGGCCGCTGCGCCGATCAGCAGCCCGGCGCGCCGCTTGTTCACGGGTCGCGCTTCCAACGGTTCTTCGGTCGGCGCTGCCGCAAGCGCCGCGGCGGGCGCGGTGTCGAGAGCCTCGGGCGGCGGCTCATCCTCGGGCCCTGCCGGTTCGCGCGGCTCGCTCACAGGCCATGCCGGCTGCCTCGCCTCGACGAAAATGCGGTCCAATTCGCGGGGCGGCAGCGTGAATTCGAGTGCTGCGTCGTCGGCCGTGGGAATCCCGCCGAGCACTTCGAGATGCTCGATTTGCACGCCCGGCAGTGCGTCGAGGTCAATGTCGTCGTCGTCGTCGTCGTCGTCGTCGTTACCGTTATCGATGTCGTTGTTAACGTTATCGTTGTCGTTAACGTTGTCGTTATCATGGTAGTCGTCGACGGGTCGATCGGTGCGCATCGCCTCCGTCGGCATGGAGCCGAGAATGCGATCGGCGCGGGCCTCCAACTCAAAGTGCGATTCGGCGGGTGTGAACGCATCCGGCCGCTCGGCGAGCCGCGTCAGTGCGAGGAACGCATGGCCGCATCGGCCGCAGCGGACGCGCCCGCTCGCGGCGCTCAACACTTCGGCCGACAGCCGGAAGATCGTCTCGCACCTAGGGCATTGCGTGTACATGCCGGCAAACCCCGCGATTAAGGCAGCGGACGGCGGCGCGCATGAATGCAGCACCAGTCGTCCCGCCGCGACACCGACACGATATCAAAACGCCGTCGATATGCCGCGACGACCGACTCCTGTTGCGCGACGAGGATGCCGGACAGCAGCAGGTCGCCGCCCGGCGTGCAAGCGCCGCTCAAGGTCGGGAGCAGTTCGATCAGCGTGCCCGCGAGGATGTTCGCGAGCACGCAATCGGCCGGGCTAAAGGGTTCGGCGGCGCCGGCGGTCGCCAACCGGGCCGCGACGCCGTTCTGCAGCGCGTTTTGGCGGCTCGCCGTCAGCGCTTGCGGATCCAGATCGACACCCATGGCCGCCGCGGCGCCGAGCTTCAATGCGGCGATCGCCAGGATGCCGGAGCCGCAGCCGTAATCGATGACCGTCTTTCCGCGCAAATCGAGCGAGGCCAGGGCTTCCAAGCACAGAGCGGTCGTGGCGTGGGTGCCGGTGCCGAACGCGAGGCCGGGGTCCAAGCGCACGATGACCGCGTCGGGATCCGCGGGCGGCTCCGCGCTGGTCGGGCAAACCCAAAGATGCGCGCCGAACCGCAAAGGTTTCCAGTCCTGCATCCACTCCCGTTCCCAGATGCGCTCGGGCACCGGCCGCAATCTCATCGCGGCCGCGGTTTCGGGGCCCAGGCTCGAGCCGAGAACGTTCAGGCAGCGAGCGGGATCGTGCGCATCGTCGAACAGCGCACGCACCAGCGTCTCGCGCCACAGGCGCATCTCACCGGGCTTAGGCTCGAGCACCGGGTCGTCGCGCATATCCTGGAATGTGGTCGAACAGGCGCCCGCTTGCGCGAGCGCGGCCTCGACCGCGTCCGGTTCGAGCCCGGCGAGCGGAAATTCGATTTCGTAAAACGGCATCGGCTTCGCGCTGGCGGCGGCCTCACTTGATCCCCAGGCGCCGCTCCAAGTAGTGAATGTCCGTTCCTCCCTGGCGGAACGCGGAGTGGCTGAATATCTCCTGGTGCAGGGGGATGTTCGTCTTGATGCCTTCGACGACCATTTCGGCGAGCGCATTCTGCATGCGCGCGATCGCCGTTTCGCGCGTATCGCCTGAAGCGATGATCTTGGCGAGCAGCGAATCGTAGAACGGCGGCACGTTGTAGCCCGTGTATATATGGCTATCGACGCGTATGCCGGGGCCGCCCGGCGGGTGCCACAGCTTGATCGGTCCGGGCGATGGCATGAACGTTTTCGGGTCCTCGGCATTGATTCGGCATTCGATCGCATGGCCGCGGATCTGAATATCGCCCTGATCGTAGGGCAGCGGCTCGCCGCCGGCGATCAGAAGCTGCGCTTTGACGATGTCGATGCCGGTCACCGACTCCGTCACGGGGTGCTCCACTTGCACGCGCGTGTTCATTTCGATGAAAAAGAATTCATCGTCCTGGTACAGGAATTCCAGCGTGCCCGCGCTGCGGTAGCCGACTTCCCGGCAGGCGCGTGCGCAGCGCTCGCCCATCGTCTTGCGCTGCTTCGCCGTCAGGCCCGGCGCGGGCGCTTCCTCGATGACCTTTTGATGGCGGCGCTGCATCGAACAGTCGCGTTCGCCGAGATGCACGACCTTGCCGTAGCTGTCGGCGAGAACCTGGAACTCGATGTGCCGCGGCCTTTCGAGAAATTTCTCCATGTAGACCTGGTCATTGCCGAATGCGGCGAGCGCCTCGGATTTCGTCACGGCGATCGCGTTCAGCAGCGATGCGTCCGTGTGCACGACGCGCATGCCGCGGCCGCCGCCGCCGCCGGACGCCTTGATGATCACCGGGTAGCCGATCTCCTTGGCGATACGGAAGTTCTCGTCCTGATCGCTCCCGAGCGGGCCGTCGGATCCCGGCACGCAGGGCACGCCAGCGGCCTTCATAACCTTGATCGCGGATACCTTGTCGCCCATCAACCGGATCGTCTCGGCGCGCGGGCCGACGAAAATGAATCCGCTCTTTTCGACGCGCTCCGCGAAGTCGGCGTTTTCCGAGAGGAAGCCGTAGCCCGGGTGGATCGCGACCGAATCGGTGACCTCCGCGGCGCTGATGATCGCGGGCATGTTCAAGTAGGAGCCGGCCGAATGCGGCGGGCCGATGCAGACGGTTTCATCGGCGAGCAACACGTGCTTCGTATTGAAATCGGCGGTCGAATGTACCGCCACCGTCTTGATGCCGAGTTCCCGGCACGCGCGCAAGATCCGCAGGGCGATCTCGCCGCGATTGGCGATGACGACTTTTTCGATCATCGCGGCTATTCGATGACGAACAGCGGCTGGCCGAATTCCACGGGATCGCCGTTCTTAGCGAGTATCGCGGCCACCCGTCCGGCCTTGTCGGACTCGATTTGGTTCATCATTTTCATGGCCTCGATGATGCAGAGCGTTTGTCCCACCTTTACTTCCTGGCCGATTTCGACGAACACCTTCGCGCCCGGCGACGGCGCCGAGTAATAGGTGCCCACCATCGGCGAAGTCACCGTGCGGTCATCGACGCGCGGCTTGCGCTCACCGGCCGCCGTGGCAGCGACGGGGGCCGGGACGGCGACCTGGCCCGCCGCGGCCGCGGCGGGTGCGGCGGGCATCAGCGCCGCGCCGCGCGGGTGGCGGCTGATGCGCACCGATTCCTCGCCTTCGGAGATTTCCAATTCCGAGATGCCCGATTCCTCGAGCAGCTCGATCAACTTCTTGACCTTGCGAATGTCCATCTGCGATCCCCTTGCAGAATCTATCGTGGTTGCGCGGCCCGCAGATGTGCGGCCGCGGCGTCGAGCGCAAGCTCGTAGCCGATCGCGCCTAAGCCGAAAATACAGCCGACGGCTATGTCCGAAAAATAGGAGCGATGCCGAAATTCCTCGCGCGCGAAAATATTGCTGAGGTGTACTTCGATGAACGGCAGGGCGACTCCGAGCAGCGCGTCGCGCAGCGCGATGCTCGTGTGAGTGAATGCGCCCGGATTAAATATCATGAAGACCACGCCGTCGCGTTTCGCCGCGTGAATTTTCGCGATCAGGTCGTGTTCGGCATTGCTCTGCAGGCAGGACAGTTCCATCCCCAGTTGCTGCGCGCGCGCCGCGAGCTTGAGCTCGATCTCGGCCAAGGTCGTGGACCCATAGACGCCGGGCTCGCGCGTGCCGAGCAGGTTGAGGTTGGGTCCGTTTAGCAACAAAATCCGAAGCATTTACGTTCGTCTGCCGCGCCTGCAAGGCCATTCAAGGACCGCGATAATAACCAGAAATTGCATTGAATTGGCAAGCTTCTGCGGCGAACGTCGCCAAAATCTATGCCGAAGCCGCAGATTTCGCCGCTAGATTGCGTAGTCCATGCTCGATTTCGCGCCGCGCCGCCGGCAGCGCGATCCTATCCGCGTTCAGATCCTGCACGACGGTGAGAATCAGCCGGATCTGCGGTTCGTGCAGCTCGCCGAGATACAGCGCGACGATCCGTCCGCGATCATCCGAGAACACCGTGAACGGAAATGCCGGATTGACGACGCCGAATGCGCTCGCCACATCGAGCGCATCCTGTTCACCGCTCATCAGCGGGTAGGCGATTTTCAGCCGCGCGGCGAACCGCGCGACGTCCGCGCGATGATCGACGGCGACGCCGACGACGACGAAATTCCGCGGCCGCCACGCCGCGTTCACCGACTGGAGCAAGGGAATTTCCTCGCGGCACGGCGCGCACCACGTTGCCCAGAAATTGATGATCAGCGACCTGCCGCGCAGCGGCGCGAGTGAAGCCGGCTTGCCGTCGAGTCCCGTCAGCGTGAATTGCGGCAAGCGCTCAGGTATCTTGACCGACGCGACGATGTCCCCGGCGGCGTTCGCCGCACGGTCCCCGGCGTTCGCGCGTAGATCGGCCGCGATCGGCGCACTAGCTTCGCCGACCGGCACCGCCACGCCATGCTCGCCAGTGCGCAGCGCGTAAGCCGAATAAAGCCTTTGTCCGGCCCAGCCGGCGACCGCGGCCGTCGCGACCGCGCCGAGTATCGCGGCTGTGCGGTTCATGGTTTGGGCATCGGCAGCCGGCGGCGCTTGCGCAAGACGACGCCTGCGAACAAGAATGCTGCGCCGCCGCCGAATATCCCGATGAGTTCCGCAGTGGAGTAGAAGTTCGCAGCCCGCAGGGTGGCGTTCGCGGCCGGCGGGAGGTCATCCGGGAAAATTACTTTGACGATCGGCGGATAGCAAAGCCCCGCCTGCGCGCAGCCCTGATAGGTCACCTTGATTTGCATCGGGTGAGCGCCGAAGTCCGATCGTACGTAGGCGGCGGTCGCTTCGACCGTGTGGAAATAAACGATGCGCGTGCCGAAGAAACGGTCGCTCACCCGGGTGCCTGGCGGCAGGGAAAGGGTAGAGACGGTCAAATCCGGACTTTCCGCCGCGACGCTCATTTGATGCCGATACAGGTAATAGCCGTCGGCGATGATCCAGCGAATCCGAATACGCTTGCCGTCGATGTGCGCTGCGACGCGAAATGCGGCATCCGGCGGTAGAAAGCCCTGGCCGGGGGTCGCGGCGCCGCGCAGCCACCAGGGGTTGGCGCTCGCATAAGTGGACACACCGAGCAGTGCGGCTAGGCAAAACGCGCTGCAGACCAAGACTGATCGCGAAGTGGGCATGGCGGTCCTTTATAGCAGAGGCGCGTGCGGATGGCCTGGCCAGAACTTATGCCGCAATGCGACATTGTGGGTCGCGATATTGATTTAATTGATTACAAGGACCTTGAAACGCGCAAATCAGTCGCTATGATTAGCAGCCTCGGAGGAGGAGTGCTAACAACACCCGTCTCCAGAAAGAATTCCCGTACCCCAGCTTAGGAGTTTTGTCTTATGAAGATTCGTCCCCTTCATGACCGCGTTATCGTGAAACGAGAGGAAGAGGAGCGCAAATCCCCGGGTGGAATCGTCATCCCCGACACCGCAACGGAGAAGCCCATATTTGGAAAAGTTCTTGCCGTCGGCAAGGGCAAGATTTTGGAGAACGGCGAAATCCGCCCGCTCGATCTCAAGGTCGGCGACAGGGTGCTGTTCGGCAAGTACAGCGGCACCGAAGTGAAGATGGATGGCGATGAACTGGTCGTCATGCGCGAAGAAGACGTAATGGCCGTGGTCGAGGGCAAATAGCTCCGCCAAGCCTCGAATTTCCAGCCAATCGAATATTTTAGCTTTAGAGGTATCAGCAAATGGCAGCAAAAGACGTACGCTTTAGCGACGACGCTCGGCAACGCATGTTCAAGGGTGTGAATGTCCTGGCGAATGCCGTCAAGGTCACCTTGGGTCCCAAGGGCCGCAATGCGGTGCTCGACAAGAGCTTCGGCGCACCGACCGTCACCAAGGACGGCGTCTCGGTCGCGAAGGAAATCGAACTGAAGGACAAGTTCGAGAACATGGGCGCGCAGATGGTCAAGGAAGTCGCGTCCAACACCTCCGATGAGGCCGGCGACGGCACCACGACCGCAACGGTGCTCGCGCAAGCGATCATCCGCGAAGGCCTTAAGGCCGTCGCGGCGGGCATCAACCCGATGGACCTGAAGCGCGGCATAGACCAAGCCGTCATCGCGGCGACCGAAGAGTTGAAGAAGCTCTCCAAGCCCTGCAAGGATCCGAAGGCGATCGCGCAAGTCGGCACGATCTCGGCGAACTCCGACGAGAGCATCGGCAAGACGATCGCCGATGCGATGGCGAAGGTCGGCAAGGAAGGCGTGATCACGGTCGAGGAAGGCTCGGGGCTGGAAAATGAACTCGAAGTGGTCGAGGGCATGCA
>VFSW01010175.1_pt1 | contig 13352 bp, 7 predicted proteins | sample 5358111 | NCBI WGS metagenome assembly VFSW01 (sample SAMN11554181, study PRJNA540505) | mine drainage metagenome | isolation source: sediment from site ElyBrook_90M | place: USA: Ely Copper Mine, Vershire, VT | collected 2017 | reverse complement strand
GGAAGAACTTGTCTGTTGTGGCGCCGGTACGAAAATTTGGCGCATTGAACAATGGATGGTAGGGCTGCGGCAACCCGTTTAGCGCCAGCATGCCAAACGCGGCAGACAGACCGGCCCAGAGAATGGTCCACTCATAGGCGGGAATAATGAACGCAGGCCAGGAGTAGAGTGGCCGGCCGGCAATGTTCAGAGGGTAGCTCCACACGGAGATCCACGTTTCCATCAGGAAAGCGGTGGAGCCGCCCAGGATGCCCCCCAGCAGGCAAAGCAGCGGAACCCGATTCTTGGTGAAGTGCAGCGCCTCGGCTGCCTCCTCCACCGGATATGGCGTGTAGCAATCCATCCGGCGGTAGCCAGCATGATGAGCTGCCTCCGTTGCTTGGACAAGTTCGCCGGGAGTGTCAAACTCCGCCACCAGCCCGTAAATTCCTTCGCGTACAGGCATTAGACAGCCTCCTCAATGGTGTTCTCGGCGGGCGGACCACCTGGCGTTATCTTGCTTTGCGGCAGCATGGTGCGCAGTTCAGACATTGGAATCATTGGCAGAAAGCGAACAAACAGGAAGAAGAGAAAAGTGAAAAGTCCCAGCGTGCCGCCAAAGATGCAGTAGTCCCAGCGCGTTGCCTTGTAGGTGCCCCAGGAAGAGGGCAGATAGTCGCGATACAGACTAGTTACGACGATGACGAAGCGCTCAAACCACATACCGGTATTCACAATAATAGAGAGGATGAAGAGGTAGGTGACGTTGACACGCAGCTTGCGCGACCAGAGGGTGGTGAGCGGAATCGCAAGGTTAGTGGTAATCAGGATGGCGTATGCCCAGCCCATGGGACCAAACATACGGTTCCACATCATGAAGAATTCCCAGTGCGAGGCTGAATACCAGGACATGAAGACTTCCATGCCGTAGCCATAGCCCACAATGAATCCCGTGACCAGCATCACCTTTGCCATGTTGTCCAGATGGCGCAGCGTGATGATCCCCTCCAGGTGGTATATCTTGCGAATCGGAATCGCCAGCGTCAGCACCATGGCGAAGCCGGAATACACAGCGCCCGCGACAAAATACGGCGGAAAGATGGTGGTGTGCCAACCCGCAAGCGCAGCCACCGCAAAATCGAAGCTGATGACCGTATGCACTGAGAGCACCAGCGGAGTTGAAAGGCCCGCGAGCAGCAGAGATGCCGTCTCATAGCGCATCCAGTGCCGGGTCGATCCGCGCCAGCCCAGCGACGCCAGGCCATAACCATATTGCGCAAGGGGTGACTTCGCCCGATCCCTCAGCGTGCCAAAATCCGGGATCATGCCGATGTACCAGAAGACGACAGAGATGGTCGCGTAGGTGGAGACTGCGAACACGTCCCAGGCCAGCGGACTGCGCCACTGCGGCCACACATTCATCGTATTTGGATACGGGAACAGCCAGTAGCCAAGCCACGGCCGCCCAACGTGGATGAGCGGGAACATGCCCGCGCAAACCACTGCGAAGATTGTCATGGCCTCAGCGAAACGGTTGATTGAGTTGCGCCAGCCCTGCTTGAAAAGCAGCAGGATGGCGGAAATCAACGTACCTGCGTGGCCGATACCAATCCACCACACGAAGTTGATGATGGCGAAGCCCCAAGCCCCGGGCATAGTGATGCCCCAGATGCCAACACCTTTCAGAAGCAACCAGGTGAGGCCGATCAAGAGGAGGGTGGCGACTCCAGCGGCCGTCAACAGGCCAAGGAACCAACCTACCGGTGTATGCAAGGTGAGCACAATGCCAGAGATCTTTTCCGTAACCGATTTGAACGTCTGCTCGGGCGCGATTACGGCGTACTCGCCCGTCACCGGATCCAGCATGGGGTCGTTGATCTTTTCCTTGGTTGCCATCTTCAGTGTCCTGCCTCGCGTTGCGCTTCCTGCCCTGCAACTGCCTTTGCACTGCCATTCATAGACTGCTCAATCCTGCCCCTGGTTAACCCCAATGCCGGGGTGCTCCATGAACCCCTAACTGCTAGCTTGCGTCGCCCTGTGCGGCGCGGTCAGATTCGAGCGCCGGATTCGGATTGATAACGCCTGCCATGTATGTCGTGCGCGGACGGTAGTTCAAATCACCAAGAACAGCGTAGTCCCTCTGCTCGGATTTCAACTTTGCCAACTTGCTTGACGAATCGTTCAGGTTGCCAAACGTGATAGCGCTGGTCGGGCACGCCTGCTGGCATGCCGTGACAATCTCACCATCCTGAATGATGCGGTTTGACTTGTCCGCCTCGATCTTGACCGCTTGAATGCGCTGGATGCAGTAGCTGCACTTCTCCATAACACCACGGCTGCGGACCGTTACATCCGGATTGCGCATCAACTTCAGGCGCTCCGTCTCGTAGTCCGAGTAGAGCATCCAGTTGAACCGGCGCACCTTGTACGGGCAGTTATTGGAGCAATAGCGGGTGCCCACGCAGCGGTTGTAGACCATCGTGTTCAAGCCCTCGGGCGTATGCACCGTGGCCCCCACCGGGCAAACCTGCTCGCAGCCTGCATTTTCGCAATGCTGGCAGGCCATCGGCTGGAAGTGCGCCTTCGGAGCGTCCAGGTCGCCCTCGTAGTAGCTGTCGATGCGGATCCACTGCATATTGCGGCCGACCTTCACCTGGTCGCGGCCCACAACGGAGATGTTGTTTTCCGCATAGCAACTCACAACGCAGGCATTGCAGCCCACGCAGGAGTTCATGTCGATGGCCATACTCCAGGCATACTTCGCCGTGCCATTGCTGTTGGTCTTGTAGTTCCACGGCGGGAACATGGTCTCATCCACCGCGGGATTCTGCTCCAGATCACCCTCATGGGCAAAGCCGGGATTCTGCTTGAACTCGGCCAGAGTCGCATAGCGGACGATGCCGCGCTGGGCAGCTTCATTGCCCTCCAGCGAATGCGTTCCAGAGAAGTCCTTGTGATCCATATCGCTCTGCGCGATCTTGCCGCGATGGTCGATATAGTGGCTCTTGGTCACGCAAAGACCGTATCTTTCACCGGTCTTCGACACTTTCAATCCACTGGCAAAAAGAGGTGCGTCTGCCGTGCGGATCGCATAAGCGTCAAATCCAACGGATGCCCCAACACGGCCCGCTTCCACGCGGCGACCATGACCAAGGTACACAGTGGTGCTGCCGTTCGGATGGCCTGGCATCAACAGCACAGGCGCCTTCACCTTGCGGCCATTCAGTGCCAGCTCAACGACATCGCCTTCCTTTACATCCAGCTTGTCCATTGTCTCCATGGACATCAGAGCGGCGTTGTCCCAGCTCAAGCTGGTGAGCGGCTTGGGCAATTCCTGCAGCCAGCCAACATTAGCGTAGCGCCCGTCGTATACGGATGGATCTGGGCGGAAGATGACTTCAAGCGCGTCAGAAGACGGCGAGGATGCGGACGGCATGGAGGCTGCCGCGCCACCCTTGGCGGTAACCGTCTTGGGGGCAAAAGCAGTGTTCTCAATGAAGCCGGCATGCAGAGCCTTGCGCCATCCTGCCTCAAAGTCACCCTTGATGTTCGCCCTGTTCGTCGCACGCACCGCCTCGTAGGCTGAAAGTGCGGGGTTGTCCAGCATCGACTGCAGAATGTCATGGGAGGATTTGCCGCCATACAGCGGATCGATCATCGGCTGAATAATGCTGATCGTTCCATCATAGGAGCGAGCATCCGACCAGCTCTCAAGATAGTGAGCCTGGTTGATCTGCCATTGCGATACAGCCCCGGTCTCATCCACATGCGAGCCGAGATGGACTGTCATCTTCGCCTTGTTGAGCGTGGTCCTGTCAAAATTCAGGTCAGCCGGCGCCGAGTACAGCGGGTTCACGCCCATCACCACCAGCAGGTCAACCTTGTCAGCGTTCAGGTCGGCCACCAGCGACTTCAGTTCTGTGGCCTGCTCGGTCGGCAGGGGGTTTACCGTCTCGGTATAAACAACCGTCTTGCCCACCGCGCCAAAGGTCTGATTCAGCGTGATGGCTGCCAGATGAACCGCAGCGGAAGCCTGCTCGCCGGGGATCACGACGCACTTGCCAGCGTGTGCCTTCAAGTCACCAAGCACTGCGGCAAAATAGGCCTGCTGGGCAGAGTCCGTAATGCCTGCGCCGGAACCACCAGCCAAGGCAGTTGCAAAGGCTTCCAACTCGCTGGGACGCAAGCCCAGGCGATGCTCCGCCTTGTAGCCCGTCGTGCTCGGCGTACTCTCGACGACGTAAAGACGATTCAACTCCTTGCCCGACTCCACCCGGCGCCGCTCGCCGTACTGCGCGGCCAGCTTCAGAAAGCCAGGATAGGCAAGGCCGGAGAGGAAATCCGCATCCAGAGACAAGATCACATCGGCGGCAGCCAGATCATATTGAGCATCTACATACTCGCCAAACGCTGCCTTGGAAGCGACGCGCGCGGCATCGCGATTTACCGGGTCATACTGCGCCAGCTTAGCGTTGGGATAGGCCGCCTGCACCTGCTTCCACTGGGCTGCCAGCGTCGGCGAGGTAATCGTCTCGCTCAGGATGTATACACCCTGCCCGCCAGAGGCTTTCGTTGCAGCCATCGTAGAGGTCAGCATCACCTGGAACTCTGCCCAGGAACGGGTCTCTCCGCGATAGGTTACGTGCTGCGCCCTGTCAGGGTCGTACATATCCAGCAGGCTGCCCTGCGAATAGATATCGGACTTGCCTTTATTAAATGGATGCTCCGGATTGCCCTCAATCTTGATCGGGCGGAAGGCATCGGTCTTCACAAGTAGCGGAACCGCTCCGGTAGGGAATGGGAAGGCCGTTGCGAAATACATCGGCTTACCCAGCACCAGATCTTCAGGCTGCTTGATATACGGAAAGATTGGCTCATCTGGCTGCTTGGTGCAACCGGCAAGCCCGGCAAGCGCAAGCGAGGCCCCCATGACCTTCATGAAGCCCCTGCGGGAGACTGCATTCACAAGCTCTCCAGCCGAATCACCGGCTGACTGGCGGGGAAACTCGCGTTGCAGCATCTCATGAAACTCTGGCGTGTCGCCCAACTCATCAAGGCTGCGCCAGAATTGCTTGCCGCTCTTGGCGCCCAGCTTTGCGCGCACCGCATCCAGCGTCAAACCGCCGCTGGCGGTAACTTTGGCGGCGGGGATTGCATCCACCACCACAGCCTGTGCTGCCGAGCCAAGTTGCACCAGGCCGCCTTTGACCTCAGATGAGCCTGTTCCGTTGTCCAGCTTTCTAGCCATAGTGTCCTGCGCCATCATCTCTTCGTGTCCCAGTATCGCCTGGGCATCGGTTGCGGATTTGCCGGATTCTGCCGTATGGAAGCTCATCGGTGGCACACCTCGCAGCTTTGCAGTTCCGTTGGGGTGCGTATGTGGTATTGCGCCGTCAGGTACGTGCCAAGCTCCATCTGGCTGGTGAATTTCTCATAGCTCGCCGGCACGGTGATCGCTGGTGGAGCGTCACTTTGTGCAGCGCCTGACGACGCAGCGCCTGCCGCAGTCCCCATCTCAGGAGCCTGCAAGGATGCCACTTGCGGATTGGCAGTAGGATCCTGCGTGGTGCAATTGACCGACTGCGCGGTGGGAGTGCCCGTCTTTGCGCCAGTAGAGGAGCACCACACCGGCTTGTCCTCTGATGGGCCAGCCCATGCCATGTTGTAAATTTCGCTGGTGGGACGAAGGTTCACGGCCGGGTTGCGGTGGCAGTTCAGGCACCACTCCATCTGCAGCGTGTTTTCCATGTACATCAGCGGCATCTGGTCTACACGCCCGTGGCAACTGGCACAGCCGATGCCCTTATTGACGTGAATCTCATGGTTGAAGTAGACGTAGTCCGGCAGATCATGAACCTTGATCCACTGGATCGACTCACCCGTGGCCCAGCTATTGCGCGCCGGCTCAAGCAGGGCTGCATTGGTCCATATCTGCGCGTGGCAGTTGATGCACGTCTTGGTTGGCGGAATGCCCGCGTAGCTCGACTTCTCCACGGAGGTGTGGCAGTACTGGCATTGCAGGCCCAGGCCCTCGACGTGGTGCTTGTGGCTGAATGGGATCGGTTGGTTGGGCCGCTGACCCTGCCGCGTCACCCATGGTGAGCGCTGCAGTGAGTTCAACGTCACGCCCAGCGCGATAACAATCAGTCCTGTAAGCACAAGGCTCATGCGGGCGAGCGCATTTGAGCTGCGGTCAAAAATCTGCGCCATGAGAGCTTTCCTGCTTCCTCTTCGTCACAAAGGTTGAGAAGGCGTTGCCGGTTGAAAGGCAAAGGCTTTGCGGTTGATGTACTAACCGCGCTCATCTTGCTTTTCGCGGCGCGGCTTTTCAGAGCTGCGAACTTAATTGCCCTGGAAATATCCGAGTATAACAGCTGAATTTATTTTGCCAAGCGTGCTCTCCAACTGAGCGTTTTTTGGGTCTAAATCTGTCTCTCGTCCAGCACTTGCTGCCTGCCAGTGATTGCACAAGCGCTTCAGGAGTGCCTCTTTGGCACCCACAACATGTTGTGCCACTCTCCCCGCAAGTGGGAACTGCGAACCAAAACCGGGTTTCAGCCTCGTGGATGATTTTTTTGATAGTCTGACCCTTGGAGATAATTCATGCGTAGATTTTTTTCCGTGGCTGGCTTGCTCGCCACCCTTCTGGTGGTATCCATCCAAGCCAAGGCCCAGCAGCCCGTCCAGCATCACACAGGCCTCCGAACCCATGAAGTAGATCCGGGCAGGTTTGAACTCTATGGAGGTTACTCTTACGCACGCGCATCTGCCGTGGTGACTGAGGTACCGCTGTGCGTGACCACGGGATGCCAGTTGCCGTCGTTTGTGAAAACAGACCGGGGAAACCTGAATGGCTGGGACGTAGCAGGCGCGGTGCGTGTGGACTCCTGGCTCAGCGTGGTAGCGGACGTCACCGGCCACTATGGTGTGTTTTACGACAAGAATGCGCCCCAACCAAGCACTCTCCACTACCAGACATACCTGGCTGGAGCGCAGCTAGCCTATCCGGCGCGATTTTCTCCGTTCGTCCGTGCCATGGCCGGGGAAGCACGTGAAACCATCATCCCTTCGCAGGCTGCCATTCCCACAAGCGGCCATATCCCTGTGTACAAGGGGCTTCCGGGCTCAAATAACTCCATAGCGGGCATATTTGGCGGCGGGGTTGACTACCACCTGACCCAGCACCTCTCAATCCGGCTCGCCCAGATTGACTACCTGCTCACGCGCTTCAGCAACGGCGTCCAAAATCAGGCTTTGGTTTCCACCGGCCTGGTCCTTCACTTTTAGCGCCTGTAAAAATTCCCCGCCGGGCAATTCCGGTCCGTGGATGGTCCGTGGATGATACGGAGTCTCCACCGGCGGAATGGCGCATAGTGCTACCGGGCACACGCGCCCGGCCGAGACAGCAATGCGGTGATATTCAGTCCCGCCGAATGCGTCCCCTTCACATTCGGTACACTCGATGCCATGCCAAGCACGCGAACCACAAGCCTGCGCAGGCCGGCCTACGACACGGCCCTCGCCTGCGGGATACTCGCAGAGGCCGACCCGAAGCTGGGCAGGCTCATTGCCCGCTGTGGGCCATGCACATTGCGGCTCTCCAGCGCTCTGTCACCTTTTGAAGCCCTGGTGGAGTCCATCGTCTACCAGCAACTGCACGGCAAAGCCGCCGCCACCATCCACCGCCGCCTTCTGGAAGGCTTTGGCAGCAGTCATCCCTCTCCGCAACAACTCCTCGACGCGCCCAATGAACAGTTGCGCTCTGCCGGACTCTCTGCCAACAAATCCCTGGCCCTGCGGGACCTGGCAGCCAAGACGCTCGACGGCACCGTTCCCACCCTGCCCCGCATCCGCCGCATGAGCGACGAGGCCATCATCGAGCACCTGACCCAGGTGCGTGGCATTGGCCGATGGACGGTGGAGATGATGCTGATATTCCGCCTTGGCCGTCCTGACATACTCCCCGTCAACGACTATGGCGTGCGCAAGGGCTTTGCGCTTACCTTCCTGGGCCTCAAAGCCGGCCAGAAGGTCTTGCCAGAGGTGCTGCCCAGGCCGGACGTGATGCTGCGCCGCTCAGAACGCTGGAAGCCCTGGCGTTCGCTTGCAAGCTGGTACCTGTGGCGCGCCTGCGACCTGGCTGCCGCAGATGCGGTTGCGGCCACGGTCCCGGCGGATGCGGTGAAAGCACCAACGAAAAGTGCGGTGAAAGCCGGTCCGGCAAACCCAAAGCGGAAAAAGGTATCTCATTGAGATGGAAAATAGGAGATGGAGAATAAGAGCTTCATCGCAACATTTTCCACGATGCCCCGTCAATGTGGGCCAGCGTGAGGCTAGAGTGAAATCTGGGTGAGACCAGGGCGCTTTGCATGCATCAGTGCCCAATTGAGACAATCCAGCAGGAATCATTCTTCAGGGAACGGAACACATGATGTCACCAGCCACGCAAGATAAGACTCCTCCCCAGGAAGAGGCCAGCAGCACACCGGGCACAATGGGCCGCCGCAAGAGCGACACCGTACCCTCGCCGGATGCAGCTCGAGCCGAGCAGAGACCGCGGCAGTACATCTGCATTCATGGCCATTTCTACCAGCCGCCCCGCGACAACCCCTGGCTGGAAACGGTCGAGGTGCAGGACTCTGCAGCTCCGTACCATGACTGGAACGACCGCATCACGGCTGAGTGTTACGCACCCAACGGCGCATCCCGCATCGTGAACCTGCAGAATGAGATCGTGCGCATAGTGAATAACTACTCGCGCATAAGCTACAACTTTGGCCCCACCCTGCTGAGTTGGCTGGAAGAAAATGCCCCCCGCACCTACCGCATGGTGCTGGACGCAGACAAGACCAGCCACCAGCGCTACAACGGCCATGGCTCCGCAATGGCCCAGGTCTACAACCACATCATCATGCCGCTGGCCTCCGAGCGCGACGCGCTTACCCAGATTCGCTGGGGCATCGCAGACTTCGAGCATCGCTTTGGCCGCAAACCGGAAGGCATGTGGCTGGCAGAAACCGCCGTCAACAGGAAATGCCTCGACCTGATGGCGCAGGAGGGCATTCTATTCACCGTGCTTGCCCCCCGGCAATGTGAACGCATCCGCGCCATGGCCACTCCCGGACTCTTCAATCACGATCAGCTCCCAATGGGCTGGCAGGACACACCCCACGACAGCGTCGATTCAACCCGTCCCTACAAGGTCAAGCTCGACGAGGGGCGCTCCATCACCGTCTTCTTCTACGACGGTCCCATCTCGCGCGCCGTCGCCTTTGAAGGCCTGCTCAATAGCGGAGAGAATTTCAAGGCGCGGCTCATGGATGGCTTCTATGCGCCACAGAGCGGGCCTGAGGGGATTGAGCCCCAACTCGTCCACATTGCCACTGATGGAGAGAGCTACGGCCACCACCACAAGCACGGCGAAATGGCCCTCTCCTATGCCATGCACTTGGTCGAGCAGTCCCCCGATGTCCAGCTGACAAATTACGGTGAGTTTCTTGAAGACTTTCCACCTGCATATGAGGCGGAGGTTGTCGAAAACAGCTCATGGAGCTGTGAGCACGGCGTCGAACGCTGGCGCTCAAATTGCGGCTGCAACAGCGGCACTAAACCCGGATGGAGCCAGCAATGGCGAAAGCCGCTGCGCGAGGCGCTCGACTGGCTGCGCGATACCACCGTCCCCCTCTCAGAACAGGTCGCCGCCCCACTGTTCAAAGACCTGTGGGCCGCCCGCGACGCTTACATCTCGGTCATTCTGGATCGCGCGCCGGAGCCTGAAGATGCTTTCTTTGCGGCCCAGGCCACGCACGAGCTTTCCCCGGACGAGCGCGTCACAGCCCTGAAACTGATGGAGCTGCAACGGCAGGCCCAGCTCATGTACACCAGTTGCGGCTGGTTCTTTGATGAAATCTCCGGCATTGAAACCGTGCAGATCATTGCCTACGCGGCACGGCTGTTGCAGCTTGCCCATGAACTCTTTGGCGAGACGGGAGCCGCGCTGGAGGAGCAATTCATCGCCCGGCTCGCCACCGCAAAAAGCAACGTGCCGGACATCGCGAGCGGTGCTGGAGTCTACGACCACTATGTCAAGGCCATGCGCGTCGGCCTTGAACAGGTGGGCGCTCACTATGCCATCAGCTCCATCTTCCGCAGCTACCCGGATGAGGGAGAAATCTTCTGCTATGACGTCAGGCGGCAGGAGTACGAAGTGTTCACCTCAGGCCGCGGGCGGCTCGCCATCGGGCGCGCGAAGATACACTCCCGCATCACAGAGGAATATGAGGACATCAGCTTCGCCGTACTCCACCTCGGCGACCAGAACCTCTCCGCAGCGGTCAAACGCTACACTGAATCGGACAGTGAAGCCTTCACGCACTTCTCCACCGAAGTGCGCACGGCCATCAACCGCGCCAACCTGCCGGAGGTCATCCGCCAGATCGACCACTACTTCGGCCAGACCACCTACTCACTGAACTCCCTCTTCGCGGATGAACAGCACCGCATTCTGCGCACCATTCTGGATGCCACCCTCTCAGAGGTGGAGAACAGCCTGCGCCGCATCTACGAGGACCACGCATCGTTGCTGCACTACCTGACAGAGAGTGGCATGCCCAAGCCAGCAGCGCTCGCCCTGGCCGCAGGCTTTGCCCTCAACGCGGGCCTGAGGCAGGCCATCGAAGCAGAACGCTTCGATGCCGTTCTCATCCAGACCTTGCTCCAGCGCGCCAAGACTGACCAGGTCACATTGGACGAGCAGCTACTGGGCTATACGGCCGGGCAGCGCATGAAGCGGGCGCTGGTGAATCTTGAGCGCAAGGTCGAAACGGAGGAAAGCGCCACCAGTCGCGCCTCCCTGCAAACACTGGAAGAAACATTGGCCATTGCCGAAACCCTCACCGAGCTGCCTTTCGAGGTGAACCTGTGGCAGGCGCAAAACATCTGGAATGACCTGCTGCGCAAGAGCAAAGGCGAGCACTGGTCGGGCGAATGGAAAGACCTCTACATGTCCCTGGGCCGCACTCTCAACATCTCCGTTGAACAACTGGTGGTGGAAGAGGGCGTCTCCGCTTTCTGATTTTTGTCATGCGGCATCCGGACCAATCGCGCACCCCGTGTCTCACTTCCTGGGACGCTGGTTCAGCTACGCCACCGCAGCGTGACCGGCCCACTCAGAGGATGCTGCCCGGTCCCGCTCAACCGCGCCTGCTTCAGCGCGAAATACCACTTGGCCGGCTTGTCCGCATCGTCAATCAGCATCAACCCAGGATTGGACTTCAGGCCCTCAGCCTGCTCGATCATGGTCTGCTGGTCCTGCCCCACAAACCGCGCTCCGAAGAAAGTAACAATGGAAGTTACAAATGGAACGTAATACAAAATGTTCCATGCGCCATACACATCGATCCTGCAACTGGTCGCCGTCACCGGGGTCACTGTCGTCAGGCTGGCGAACCACCGTGACCCGCTGCGGATGGTCTCATACCTCCGGTTTGGCAGTACAAAGTCAATCGTCGTAATGGGCTTCTCTAGAATTTTGTAGGGCGCGCTGTTGCCGGACGGCGCATGCGCGGACATGCGAAAACCCTGCGGAATCGGCTCAAAATTCTTCTGCTTTTCATGGATGCTCTGCCGCGAGCGCCACCACCAGGCCTGGTGCACAAACGGCCCGTGAGCTGGGTCCATCAGCCCAATGATGCCGTGGTCCACATTGCATGGCAGCTCCGCCGTCAGGTGCGCACTGCGAAATTTCGCGCTGAACTTGGGCAGCTCCGGCACCGGCGGCAGGCCCGCCATATCTGCCGCGTCCATACGGCCAGTTCCCGGCCGCGGCACATAGACCCACGCATAGCCATCGCGCTCAACGCATGGGTATGCAGTGGCAAAAATCCGCGACGCGTCCAGCGTGTCCTTGCTGGTGAGCGAAGGTATCCCGCCGCATTGGCCGCTGCATGGCTCAAAACTCCATCCGTGATATTTGCAGGTCACCTGTTCGCCGTCAAACCACCCCGCCGACAAGGGTATGCCGCGATGCGGGCATAGGTCGCGCATGGCAAAAATGCTGCCGGCAGAGCCGTTGCGCGCCGTCTTGCGGCCAAGCACCATGGGTATGCCCAGCAGCGTGGTCTTCACCATCCGCTTGCCCCGCAACACATCGCTGCGCAGCGCTGGGTACCAGTCGTCAAAGATCATCTCCGCCGCGGGCGCACCGCTGGCCATAGCGGCAGGCTGCCCCTGCAACATCACCAACTGCCCATTCGATTGGCTCGTTTCATCCAGTATCATCGTCTGCTCGAAACACTTTCTCTTGATTCGTTTTCACTATATCCGCTTTCACCGCGCCAATGAGCGGCAAGTATGCCGCTGCCAGCTACACTTTTACAAGTATGCAGTCTCAAACAGGCACAGACTCCACCACAACGCCATCCTCCCGCCCGCAGCCATACCTGCTGGGGCTGCTCTTTGTGTGGCTGCTGCTTTACGCCAGCTTCACACTCTTCAGCCCTCCGCTGCTGGATGATGCGGACTCAGTACATGCCGAGGCGGCGCGCGAAATCCTCGTGCGCCATGACTGGGTCACACTCTACGCCAATGGCATTCGCTACCTGGAAAAAGCTCCGCTCATGTATTGGAGCATGGCCGCCAGCTTCAAACTCTTCGGCGTCCACGCCTGGGCCGCTCGACTGCCCATGGCGCTGGTCATGCTCGTGCTGATGCTCACCACCTACAGCTTTGGCCGCCGCGCCTTCGGGTCGCCACTGGCGGGCTTCTACGCGTCACTCATCCTTGCCACCTCGTTTGGCCCGTTCATCTTCACGCGCATCCTCATACCGGACATCGGTGTCTGCCTCTGCATCACCGTAAGCCTCTACTGCTTCTGGCTCAGCGAGCAGCAGGACACTCCCTCGCGCCTGGAGTGCTGGGGCTTCGCCTTCTTCTGTGCGCTCAACGTGCTCACCAAGGGCCTGATCGGTATCGTCTTCCCGCTGGGCATCGTGCTTGCATACCTTCTGCTCACCCGCAATCTGCGGCGCGTCAGGGATCTCCATCCGTTTTCAAGCTCCATCATCTTCCTCCTCTTCGCTGCTCCCTGGCACATCCTTGCCGGGCTGCGCAACCCAACTCAGGGCCACCCCGCAGGCCTGCTGCCCACGCAGGGCAACGTTCACGGCTGGTTCTGGTTCTACTTCATCAACGAACACGTTCTTCGCTACCTGAACCTCCGCGTACCGCGCGACTATGACACAGTCCCGCTGGTGCTCTTCTGGGCGCTGCTGTTTATCTGGCTGATGCCCTGGTCGGCCTTCGCGTTCAAAGCTCTGGGGCAGGCGCCATGGCGCGCCGCCGAGCAGCTTTGTCCTGAGTTTTCAGAGGTGGGC
>VFSW01010174.1_pt1 | contig 13354 bp, 12 predicted proteins | sample 5358111 | NCBI WGS metagenome assembly VFSW01 (sample SAMN11554181, study PRJNA540505) | mine drainage metagenome | isolation source: sediment from site ElyBrook_90M | place: USA: Ely Copper Mine, Vershire, VT | collected 2017 | reverse complement strand
AGCGCAGCCGTATTTGCCGAAACACGGGTCGCGCTCATTGCGATGAGAGCTAACGAAATGAAAGCGAACGATATGCCCATTGCCGATCAAACGCTCGATGAAATTCTTAGCCTGGCCTCAGTCCATTTCAAGGTGCCGCGGGAGAAGCTGAATCCTGATGACGATTTTTTCAAGGCGCTCGGCATTGACAGTCTGCAGACCCTCGAACTGCTCACCCGGCTGGAGAACCATTTTCATGTCGAACTGCCGGACTATGAACTGCAGGGCGTGACAGACTTCCGCACGCTCGCGGGAAAAATTCAGGCGCGACTGTAGAACGAGGTTTGGGGCGCAGCCCGGAACCGATGCGAATGGCATGTCCTCTCGCTGTCGTCCGGCGCAGGTAATGAACTGATAAACAAGGTTTAATTCGCACGCGCCCGCCGCTGTGATGAAATAGCCTGTTGATGCTTGATCTCGAACAATACACGTGCCTGGGGGCGGCCCTGCGCGATGCCCTGGACCGCTTTGCCAGCCAGGTTTGCCTGATCGAAGCGGACCGCGATCGCGAGAAGGTGCGGCTGACGTATTCCGACTTCAAGGAAATCGCTCTGCCCCTGACCCGCGCCCTGGAAGACGCCGATTTCGATCCCGGAGACCGCGCCGCCATCATCATGACGAATCAGTCGAAGTGGCTGATTTCGGCTTACGCAGTTTTTCACTGCGGCGGTGTGCTGGTCCCGCTGGATTACAAGCTGACCGCGGCCGAGCACCTGCAACTGCTGGCGCACTCGAAAGCGAAAGTGCTGGTCGTGGAATATCACTTGTGGCGGGCCATTATGCAGGCGCCGGAGTTTCACAGCATCGGCACGAAGATTGTCCTGGTGACTGAAGCGCCGTTGGGCGCCGATCTGGCTGGCGGGTTTCGTTGGGAGGATTTCAGGCGCAAGGGCGCGCCCGATTTCGTGATGCGGCAGAAGGACGACGTAGCCTGCATCGTGTATTCCTCGGGAACCGGCGGGCGTCCCAAGGGCTGCGTCCTTACCCACGAGAATTATCTGGAGCAATGCCGCGCGTTGACCGCGTGGTATCCCTTCTGGCCGGGCGTGCGCTATCTGAGCATTCTGCCAACTAATCACGCGATTGACTTCATGGTCGGGTTCATCGGTCCGTTTGTGTGCGGGGCTTGCGTGGTGCATCTGCGAACTCTCCGACCGGATTTTGTGCGCGACGCTTTCGTGCGCTACCGCATCACGTACGTTGCGCTGGTACCGATGATCCTGAAGAATCTGGAGCGCGGCTTGCGGGCGAAGTTTGATGAGCTGCCAGCATGGAAAAGGTTCTTCCTCAATCGCATGATCGGTCTGAACAAACTGCTAACGCGTGGCCGGCCGAAAGTGAAGTTGAGCCGCATGCTTCTCCGCGGAGTGCATCGAGGATTTGGCGGGGAATTGCTGGCCTTGATCACGGGCGGCGCGTTTATGGAGCCGACCACCATGCAGTTTTTCTACGATCTTGGAATTCCCGTGGTCAACGGATACGGGCGCACGGAAGCCGGAACCGCGCGCACGCTCAACGAGCTGCAGCCGTTCCGCGCCGATACGGTGGGCAAGCCGATGCCTGGCGTCGAGTTGCGCATTCTCAACCCCGACGTCGAGGGCGTGGGGGAAGTGGCGGCTCGTAGTAAGACAGTCATGTCCCATTACCTCGACGACGCGGAACTCACCTTGGAGACCATCGTCGAAGGCTGGCTTCTGACCGGCGATCTGGGACGCTTCGACCGGAGCGGACATCTGCAACTTTTCGGGCGCAAGAAGAACATGATCGTCACCGAGGGCGGGAAAAATATTTATCCCGAAGATATTGAGACGGTGTTCGATGGATTGCCGGTGAAGGAATACTGCGTTTTTGCGGCGAATTATGTTTGGCCAAAGAATGAACTGGGGCGGGAGATGCTGGTGATCGTTGTGCGGCTGGAACAGAACCAGCATTTTGACAGCAAACTGCTGGAGGAAATGGGCGTCCGCAACCGGAGCTTGCCGGACTTCAAACGCGTGGGCGGATATTTGGTGTGGAACAAGGATTTTCCCCGAACCGCTTCCATGAAGGTCAAGCGCCAGGAACTGGCCGAAGAAATCGGCAAGAGCGTGGAGCGGAAAGCGGTTGTAACCTTCTAGACGAATCTGCGTGAGCGAATCTTTCCTAGCGATTGTGAACCCGGCTGCCGGAGGAGGACGAAGCGCCAAGATGCTTGGTCCCGCACTGGATCGACTGCGGGCGGGCGGCTTTGAGGTCGAAGTCGCCCAGACCAGTGCCGCTGGCGAAGCCACTCAGATTGCGCGCGCGGCCTATGGACGCGGCGTGCGGAAGTTCATTGCCGTGGGTGGTGACGGTACGTCTTATGAAGTGGTGAACGGGCTTTATCCTCAGGCTGCTGCGGGTGGGTGCCCGACGCTGGCTTTCTTGCCTCTCGGCACAGGCAACTCTTTCCTCCGCGATTTCAGCGACCGGGGCGTGGAACATGCCATTGAATCAATTCTGTCGCGGCGCAGCCAGCCTTGCGACGTACTGCGCTTGCGCCACAAGGAAGGCGTCTTCCACTACATCAAACTTCTGAGCATGGGATTTACCGCCGACGTCGCCACGCTGCGCGCGCGCCGCTTCCGCGGCTGGGGCGAACTGGGCTATGTGGTCTCGATTTTTCTGGCACTGGCGCGGTTTCAGCGCCGGCCGTTTCCGCTGCGGCTGGAAGGCGAGAAGGAATTCGACCGCAGGCCTTGCCTGTTTCTCACCTTCAACAACAGCAAATTCACGGGCGGCACCATGATGATTGCCCCCAAGGCTGAGGTCAGCAGCGGGCTAGTGGAATACGTCCGCTGGGGTCCGATCGGGCGTTTCGGCCTGATTCGCAATTTGCCCGGACTTTACGACGGTACTCACATTGAGCACCCAATGGCCGAGCGCAAGGCCGTGCGGCACGTGACTTTTGCTCTGGATGCTCCAGTGGACGTAATGGTCGATGGCGAAGTCCTGACTTTGCACTGCGAAGAGTTGGATGTGTTGCCGGGCGCGCTGAACGTTGTGGCTTAGAAGCATGGTTAACTAGAATTGTTGTCGCTTAGAACGGTTGATGCGGAGAACGCGGTTGCTTAGAACCGTGATATAAAAACCATCATGTCGGAAGAACGCAGAAAACGTCAGCAGGAACGCGAGAACGCAGGCCAGGCGTCGCCGAATCGGCGGAAGGTGGTCACCTGGGGAGGAATCGTCGTCCTGTTGGCGGCGGCCTACACCGCTGGCTGGTATTACAAGAATCATCGCCATGACCAGTTCGCGAAGTGCCTCGCGTCCAAGAATGCCAAGATGTACGGGCTTTACTGGTGTCCGCATTGCCTGGAGCAGAAAGAGATGTTCGGCAAGTCATTTCAGTATGTACCTTATGTGGAGTGCGCGATCAGGGGCTCACGGGAGATGGCTCCGGAATGCACGCCTGCAGGAGTAAAGCTTTTTCCTAGCTGGCAGTTTGGAAATAACCCGCCGAAAGAAGGTGTCCTGTCCCTGGAAGAGCTGGGTGACAAAGCCGGGTGCAGCCCGTAGTGAGAAATTCGGCGGACAACCTGTCGGGGCAGCAGCAAGAACAACGCCCGCATGTTCCGGGGAAAAGCCTGCGCTATGTCTTCCTCGCCGTTGCGGTTTTGTCCGTCGCAGGCATGATGGTGTCCTCCGTGTCGCTGCAACGTCACTACGCGAAGTCGGCCACGAAGTATTGCGATTTCGGCGAGAAGTTCAACTGCGACATCGTGAACCGCAGCGAATACTCCGAGGTGATGGGAATTCCGGTGGCTGGGATTGGCGTTTTGGGGTATGGCGGGTTGTTTGTTTTCTCCACTTTCTACCGGTCGCGCGCGGAGACTCCGTTTCGTTTGCTGGTGGCGGCCGCCGCTGGATTGCTATTTGCTTTGTACCTTACGTATGTCGAAGGCTACGTTTTGATGACATGGTGCGTCCTATGTCTGACTTCGCTGGCGCTGATTTGTCTGATCAGCGTGCTAGCCGGTGTGGTCAGACTGCTGGCGGCGAAGGCGTCGTGAAGCGCGGTTGAACCGCGTCACCAGAAAACGCGATCCGGATGGAAGAATTCCACAATACTGAAAAGGTGATGGGCAGCATTCCTGGAATTGTTCGTGGTGAGACGGCGACCGGCGACCTGCGCATCCACGAATTCCGCAGCCGAGTTTTTCGCAACACGCGATTTCTGCGAGTCTGGCTGCCGCCCGGTTATGACGACGCCGCGAACCAGGGCCGTCGCTACCCGATCCTTTACTTGAATGACGGACAAAATCTTTTTGAAGCTGCCAGCGCGTACGCTGGCGTGGACTGGCAAGTGGACGACACAGCCGATCGCCTGATTCGTGAAGGCGTCGTTCCTGCCATGATCATCGTCGGCATCGATCACGCCGGCAAAGACCGCATCCGCGAATTCATGCCGCACTCTTCGCTGCATCCGATGATGCTACGCGTGCAGGGCATGCGCTATCCCGATTTTCTGGCGAAGGAAGTGATGCAGTTCATCGGCCGCAACTATCGCGCGGCCACGGGGCCTGATAACACCGGACTTGGCGGTGCGTCTCTGGGCGCCCTGATCGCGCTCTACACCGCGATCGCACGGCCCGGATTGATTGGAAAACTTTTGCTGGAGAGTCCTTCGCTGTGGGCTTCCAACCGGCAGACGGTCAAGGAAAGTCGAGCGGAGAAGCGCTGGCCGGCGCGTGTGTTTCTTGCGACGGGCACAGCGGAAGCGGGGAGAAAGGACAGAAATCAGAGCGTCGTTGACGATGTGCGCGAACTGGCTGGAGTCTTGCGCCGGGCCGGATTGAACGAGAGACGCTTGCGTCTGGTGATCGAAGAGGGGGCGCCGCATAGCGAATCGGCCTGGGCCCGCCGCTTTCCGGAAGCGTTGACATTCCTGTTCGGCAAATAGGCGATCAAAAACAAATCGTCGATCAGAGTTCGTCCCCAGCGCTCTGGCAACGCTAGTGCAACGTGTAAGGCTCAAGCCTTGGCGGAGACTCATCGGCGTAGAGCAGCCAGACGTGGCGCTTCGAAAAATAACGAAGCAGTTCCTGATTCTGCTCCACGCCCATATCCCTTGCCCACACCACCTTGGCGTCATCAATGTCTGCGTGGTTGTAAACCCACTCGATGTGGGAACCATGTTCCGGACCGTAGCGCACAATGATCAGGTGCTCGCCCGGAGCGGCTTCGAGTTGATGCACGATGTCCTCGCGCTTGAGGTTTCCACGCGGCCAGGGTTGCTCGATTGCCGTTCCGGTGGCGACGGCACAAAGACGCAAACAAATCATAGCCACGCAGATCGCGGGCACAGCGCGGACCAGGGCCGCGCCCGCCGGTTTTCCTGACCAGCGCCACAGACGCAGATGCCGCATGCATTGCACGATGAGTAAAAGAAAAAGTCCGGTAGCCGCGGCCACGTAGTGCGCGCCAGTCCAGGTTTCCAGCAGTATCCCCACCGAAACGAGGCCGGCGACGATCAGGGGAAATTTCATCTTGCGATCGCGGAGGATGCAGGGAAATGCAAGAAGCGGAATGGTGAGCGCGGGGCCTGCGTAAAACTTCCACAACACATAGGTTTTGTAAAGCACGCGGCGCACGAAACCGAGCGGCGTGCGTCCGGAGAGATAGTCGTGGAACTCCCAGCCCTGGTAGAAGTCACGCATCACCGCGTGGCGATAGATTGGCTCGAGGCGCGCGTGTTGCCAGATGAAATACGGAGCCATCGCATAGGTTTGCCGGTCGATCTGATACGGCATCGTCAGCGGGTCGCCAGTGACTCGCCAGAAGTAGGAGCCCATGGCCGCACCGGTAAGGCCGAGAATCAGGATCACCGGCAGCACGACGCGCCCGATGACCGTTCTCTTCGGTATTCGCTTCTGCCGCACGATCCAGAGCAACATTGCCGCCGCGATCGGTAAGCTGAAAACCAGGCCTTCATACGGACGAGTATTGGCCAGTATGGCCACGCCGATCCCGAGCGCCACGGCGTCGCACAAGCGCGCGTGGCGCTTGATGCGCGGCAGCGCTCCCAACACCAACGCGCCTGCGAGCGCGGTCAGGCCCGCCGCGAAATAACTGTTCATCCAGTAACTGAGAAGTCCAAACCGCAGCACCGCCAGCGCCGCCCCGAACAGGGTCCAGGCGGGGGGAAGCCACGCCTGCAGCATCCAGCACAGCGCGGAACACATCAGCGCCGTGACCAGCAGTTGCCCGATCCAGGGATTGCCAAGCTTCTGACCGGCCGCCAGAATCAAACCCTGCGCCGGCGGATACATCGACATGTACGTCGGTTGGTGAATGATGTGAAAGCTTTCGAAGTGTTTCCACATCGGGTGCGTGGGATTCGTCACTCTTCCGTGCGCAAAAGTGTCGGCGGCCAGCAGGAAGCTGAATTCGTCGTGCCACTGGGGCTCAGGAACGCCCAGCAGCGGAATCAAGGCGACGCGAATCGCGAGCACGGACGCACCAGCGAGCACCACCGAGAGAGTCTTGCGGCGGGCCAGGCTGGAGAAAGTTCGCGAGAAGGAGCGGAAGCGGTGCGGTTCCTCGTCGCCGGCGCCCTTTCGCTGGTACGCGAATATCCAGGCCACAACCGCGATGACTTGAACCGCTTCGAATATCAGGAGCAGGTTGGGCGCCAGACGGGCGTAGATTCTAGCCAGAGCGAGCATGTGGGCGCATCAAGTCAGAGGTTTCTACTGTACGTTACTTTCCAGGACGCAAAAAAGACAGCAAAAAGCCCGGGACAAAATCCCGGGCTGAAATGCGGCTCGCCAAAATCGAATCACGATCGGACTGAGAAAAGACCGGCCCGCGAAGACCGCCCGCGAATCGACGCTCCCCGCTCACTTCCCGGCGGTTGCCTTATCAACGACAATGTCGAGCAATCCGTCGGCCATCTCGATCATGTCGTCGCCCACGGTGCGGTTGCGCGCGATGGCTTCCTTCAGCGGGATGGAGATGATTTTGTTGGCGCGCAGGGCGGCCATCACGCCGAACTCGCCGCGATGCGCCATGTCGATCGCCCCGATGCCGTAACGCGAAGCCAGCACACGATCAAACGCGCTCGGCGTTCCACCGCGCTGAATGTGGCCGAGCACTACAGCGCGCGTTTCGAAGCCGGTACGCCGCTCAATCTCGCGCGCCAGAATGTTGGCGATGCCGCCCAGCTTGGCGTGCCCGAACTCGTCTTTGCCCATATCCTGCATCACCGGGGCGCCGTGGCCAGCACCGGCGTCCGAGGAGAACTTGGCTCCTTCCGCCACCACCACGATGGAAAAATATTTCCCGCGCTCGTGGCGCTGCCGAATCTGGTCCGCGACCTTGTCGATGTCGAAAGGCCGTTCCGGGATCAGGATCACATCCGCCCCTCCCGCGATTCCGCTGTAGAGCGCGATCCAGCCCGCATCGCGGCCCATCACTTCGACCACCATCACGCGATTGTGAGCCTCGGCGGTGGTGTGGACGCGGTCAATGGCTTCGCAGACCACATTCACAGCCGTGTCGAATCCGAACGTGTAGTCCGTCCCGGCCAGGTCGTTGTCGATGGTCTTGGGAACGCCGATGACCTTGACCCCGCGCTCATGCAGCTTCTGGGCAACGGACAGTGTGTCATCGCCTCCGATTGCAATGAGCCCGTCAAGCTTATGCTTCTCGATGGTGGCAACGACGCGGTCGAGTCCGTCCGGTTTCTTGGAGGGATTGGTGCGCGAGGTGCGCAGAATGGTTCCGCCGCGGGGTAGGATGCCGCTCACAGACTCGAGGTCGAGAACCATGCTCTTATCTTCCACGAGTCCGCGCCAGCCCTCGAGAAAACCGACAAACTCGTCGCCGTAATGAAAAATTCCTTTGCGCACCACGGCGCGGATCACCGCATTCAGGCCGGGACAATCGCCTCCGCCGGTCAGCATCCCAATCTTCATCTTTCGCTCCTGTGCAGGCATGGAATCAGACGGAACCAGTGAATGAACCCCGGGCGCAGGGGCGAACCCAAAGGAGGCCCCCAACGCGGGGTTGGCAGTCGTTCGGAAGAAATAGAGTATCACCAAAACAGCGCCCGCCCAAACGGGGTTGGCGATAGCGGGGCGGCGATCGATCAACTCTTCAAGTTGGGATTGCGGAATTGGGATTGCACCAAAGCGCAAGATTCGCCACAATGCTTCACGAAGATGACGAAGCCTTTTGCGATTCTCGTCTGGGGCGCGGTTGCCGCTGTCGGGACACTGGCCGTTTCCGTTGTGGCCCTCCGTCGTGGTGAACCCATCAACGCGCTGTGGCTGGTGGTTGCGGCCACCTGCTGTTACGCCTTGGGATACCGTTTCTATAGCCGGTTTATTGCCACCAGAATTCTTGTTCTCGACCCGCTTCGGGCCACACCCGCCGAGCGCCTGGAAAACGGCCGCGACTTTCTCGTCACCAACAAGTGGGTAGTGTTCGGCCACCACTTCGCCGCCATCGCCGGGCCCGGCCCGTTGGTAGGGCCAGTGCTGGCAGTGCAGTTTGGATATCTGCCGGGAACTTTGTGGATATTGGCCGGGGCCGTGTTCGCCGGCTGCGTGCAGGATTTCGTGATCCTGCTCTTTTCCGTGCGCCGCGATGGCAAATCGCTCACCGAGATGGCCAAAGAAGAAACCGGCCGTGTCGGCGGGTTCGTCGCCTACTGTGCTGTGATCGCAATCCTGGTCATCCTGCTGGCCGTGGTCGCACTGATCGTGGTCAATGCTCTGAAATCCAGCCCCTGGGGAACCTTCACCATCGCCATGACCATGCCCATCGCGCTGCTGATGGGAGTTTATCTTCGCCGGATTCGCCCCGGCAAAGTGCTGGAAGTGTCCGTTCTGGGCTTCATCCTCGTAATGCTGGCGATTTGGGGTGGGCAGTGGGTGTCGCAGAACCCCGCGATGGCCGGAATCTTCACGCTGAGCGCGACCACGCTGGCTATTTTGATCGTCATCTACGGCTTTGCCGCATCTGCGCTGCCAGTGTGGCTGCTGCTGGCCCCGCGCGATTACCTGAGCACCTTCGTAAAGTTGGGGACGATTGCGCTTCTCAGCGTCGGGATTGTAGTGCTGCATCCCACGCTGCACATGCCCGCGTTCTCGCGCTTCGTCGACGGCACGGGCCCGGTGTTTGCCGGCAAAGTTTTTCCCTTTGCTTTTATCACCATTGCCTGCGGGGCGATCAGCGGTTTCCATTCTCTGATTTCGAGCGGGACCACTCCTAAGCTCATCGCGCGCGAAACCGAAACTCGCATGGTCGGCTACGGCGCTATGATGTGCGAGTCCGCCGTGGCCATCATGGCGGTGATCGCAGCTTGCGTGCTGCAGCCGGGAATTTATTTTGCCATCAACAGTCCCGCCAGCATTGTCGGCCTGGCTCCGGAAGTTGCCGCCAGCACGATCTCAAGCTGGGGCTTTCCCGTGACCGCCGCCGATATGCAGGCCCTGGCTAATGCGGTAGGCGAACAGACTCTCTACAACCGCACGGGAGGCGCGCCCGCCTTTGCCGTTGGCATGGCGCACATTTTTTCCAGCACTCTCGGAGGCCATGAATTGATGGCTCTGTGGTACCACTTCGCCATCATGTTTGAGGCTCTGTTCATATTAAGCATCCTCGATGCCGGCACGCGCGTGGCCCGCTTCATGCTGCAGGACGCGCTCGGCCACATCTATAAGCCGCTGGGCAGGACGAGTTGGTATCCCTCCATTCTGGCGACCAGCGGTCTTGTCGTAACGGGGTGGGGATATTTTCTGTGGCAGGGAGTGAGAGATCCGCTCGGTGGAATCAATTCCTTGTGGCCGCTGTTCGGCATCGCGAATCAATTGCTATCGACGGTAGCACTGTGCGTGGCGACAACGATCATCATCAAAATGCACCGTGCCAAATACTCGCTGGTCACGCTGGTGCCCCTGGCGTGGCTGGTGACCGTGACCTACACCGCATCCTGGCACAAGGTTTTGGATCCCAACCCGCGCATTGGTTTTCTGGCGCAGGCCCGGACGCTGGCGGCAGGTCCCGCAACCAGCGAAACCGCGCGGCTCATTTTCAACAACCGGCTAGACGCGGCCGTCACGACAGTTCTGGTGGTAATGGTGAGTCTGGTGTTGATCGAGTCAGTTCGGGTGTGGGCGGGCATTCTGAGCGGAAGGGAGGCGGGCCAAGTGCGGGAGACGCCGTTTGAAATGACGAGGCTGGCGGCTGGGGAAAACGCATGAAAGACAAGCGCGTGAACCGAATGCTAAGTTTCGCCCGGACTCTACTGGCGACGCTGCGCGAGATTTTCGACGAAGCGCCCTACGCGCGCTTCCTGCAGCGCACGCAAATGATTTCGTCGCCCCAGGCCTACGCCGCTTTCTGGCGCGAACGGGAGCATCGACTCGCCCGCCGGCCACGCTGTTGCTGAGAGCTGGACGGCCCTACCTGGATGCGTCGGTCCGAACCTTGATCGCCAGACCTTTTCCGATGAACCTGCGGTAAACTCTTCTCAAGGTTCGTTCCACCGATGCGCGTCCTCGGAATCGATTGCGGCGGAGAATACACCGGCTACGGAGTGGTCGAGATCCATTCCACTGGCAAGCTCTGTTGCCTGACTTGCGGGGCCATTAAGCTTTCCACCCGCGAGGCGTTGCCCCGGCGGTTATCGCGAATATTCACGCAGCTGGGTGAGATCATCGCCGAGCACCAACCCGATCAGGTTGCCATTGAAGATGTGTTCTACGCATTGAACGTGAAGTCCGCGTTGAAGCTGGGGCAAGTGCGCGGAGTGGCCATGCTGGCGGCGGCGGCAGCCGGATTGGAAGTTGCCGAGTATTCTCCCCTGACGATTAAATCGTCGGTTGTGGGCTACGGTCGCGCGGAAAAGCAGCAGGTGCAGCACATGGTCACGCGCCTTCTGCAGCTCGCCCAGGCCCCGGAGCCCATGGACGCCTCCGACGCGCTGGCGATCGCCATCTGTCACCTGCACACCGCGGCCACGCTCGCCCGGCAGCAAAGCGTGAAGAAGGTTGCGGCGGGCTAACCGCCACAGGCTAACCAAGATGCTGGTCACGCTCCTCTCACAACCCAAACGCTTCCGCAGCCTTCTTCCGTGGCTAGCGGTGACCGTAGTTCTGTGCGCCACTGCCAGCCGTGCCGCCGAGCCGGCCACGATCACATTCACACTGGACTTCCCAACTTCCGATCCCGAGCGGTATTCCATCTCGGTCAGCGCCGATGGACACAGCAAATACGATTGCTCGGCGAAGATTTCTCAGGACTCGGACGAACGCGAAGCCTATCAGGCAGAATTTGAGCTCTCCCCGGCGGGGCGCAAGCTTGTTTTCGATCTGGCTGCCCAGGCCCATTTTTTCTCCGGCAAGATCGACTCCGGAAACAACAAGCTGGCCTTTACCGGATCGAAAACGCTCACCTACAAAGACGGCCAGCGCAATGCGTCCGCAAATTACAACTATTCCGGTCTTCCGGCGGTGCAACAGCTCACCAACTTTTTTCAGAATCTGTCGGCGACCCTGGAGTATGGACGTCACCTGGCGTATTTCCACCGCTACCAGAAGCTGGCGCTCGATCAGGAATTGAAGCGCATGGAAGAACAGGCCCGCAACAACGAACTCAGCGAACTGCAGGCCGTTCAGCCGGTTCTGCAGCAGATCCTGGATGACGCCTCCGTCATCAACATGGTCCGTGCCCGGGCGGAACGCCTGCTGGAAATGGGCAAGGCCACACCGAGCCGCTAGGTCGTTCACCCTAGCCTGAGTGCCATCCCCACCCCCCGCCTGGCGTGATCTCGTTTTTACAATTGTTTTGCCCAAAATCGTGCTCTAATAGGCGCAGCAAGTCCCGGGGGGTTACCATGTCCAACCCATCGTTGTCATTGTCCGGACGATCTCTGTCCGGATCGCGATCTGCTCTGGTTATTCTGACCGCCATGGCCTGCGCGTTTTTTGCGTTGCCCGCCCTGGCTGGTTCGCAGGCACGCATCGTTCGGTTGAGCGACGTGCAAGGTTCGGTTCAAATCGACAAGAACACCGGCTTGGGCTTTGAAAGTGCATTTCTTAATCTTCCGGTCATGCAGGGCACGCAGTTGCGAACCCGTGGCAATGGCCGCGTCGAAATCGAATTTGAAGACGGGAGCACCATGCGCCTGGGCCCCAACACAGCCCTGGAGTTCAGTGCCCTGGGCCTCGCGGATTCGGGCCAGCGCATTTCCGAAGTGAAGTTGACCGAAGGACTGGCGTACGTGAACTGGTTAGGCAAAGAACCGTTTACGCTCAACTTCTCTCGGGAGAAGGTTGCGCTCGATCACCCAGCGCATTTTCGGGTGGCGGCTTTGCCCGAGGTCGCGAAACTCGCCGTGTTCAAGGGCGATGTTGACGTCGAAGGCCCGTCCGGCAAAGTGACGGTCGCCAAGAAGAAAATGGCGGAATTCAACCTCGACGAGCAGGATCGCTTTACCCTCGCCAAGCAGATCGATGAAGCCCCGCTCGACGCCTGGGATAAGGATTCTATCCAATATCATCAGCAATATGCGCGCAACAATTCATCGCCTTACGGATACGGTGCCAGTGATCTCAGCTATTACGGCAACTACAGCATGATTCCCGGCTACGGCATGATGTGGCAACCCTTCTTCACAGGCGTCGGCTGGGATCCGTTTATGGACGGTGCGTGGTCGTGGTATCCCGGTTATGGCTCGATGTTTGTGTCGGCCTACCCCTGGGGTTGGCTGCCCTACCGTTACGGAAACTGGATGTTCGTTCCTGGCAACGGCATGATGTGGCAGCCCGGCGGCTTTAGTCAATGGAACGTTTTGCCGCGTACTGTGGGAGCGTTGCCTGCCACGGTCCATGCTCCCGTTGCCCCGGCAGGAGTCGTCAACACGGTTGTGGTGGGCAAGGGAGGGCCGGTGGTTTCATCCACTTCCCCATTCCGCATGGTTGTGCGAAACGGATCCGCGGGGATGGGAATCGCTCGCGGCTCGTTCAGCGATCTGAAACAGATCAACCGACAAGTGGCGAAATCAGGCTCGGTGGAATTGCACCCAACCCCACAGTTCGCCGCGACCGCTCCCAGCGGGAGCCAAGGTTTCGGCTCACCTGCCTCAAGCGGAGGGCACTCCAGCACGAGTTCACCAATGGGCCACAGTTCGGGGGCGAGTTCGGGTGGACACGCTTCGGGTGGTCACCGCTAAAGACCGTCTCACAAATGAGCTCGGGGAAGGGGCGGCGTTGAGCCCAGGCGCCCCGCCGCCAAGCGGCATAAGGTTTTTGTTTATTACAAAAAGGAATACCCCGCGGCCTTTTGG
>VFSW01010173.1_pt1 | contig 13356 bp, 12 predicted proteins | sample 5358111 | NCBI WGS metagenome assembly VFSW01 (sample SAMN11554181, study PRJNA540505) | mine drainage metagenome | isolation source: sediment from site ElyBrook_90M | place: USA: Ely Copper Mine, Vershire, VT | collected 2017 | reverse complement strand
CTAGGCCGCTGTCAGAATCTCACTTGTGTGCCGGCTCTGGTGATGCCCCGAAAACCGTGGCCACGAGGGCGTGAATTTCTTCGACCGCTTCATCGAGTTCGAACGTGAAGCGAACCAGGTCCACGGTTTCCAGAGTGCGGTGTTCGCGACACGCCCGCCAGCGCGTCCCGGTCGGATGGATTATTCTCCAGCCCGACCAGGTCCCGGTCCAGCCGGTCGAGATTCTCGTAGCTTTCGACAAGAAAATCTTTGACGATATCGCTGTCGCTCATTTCTGACGGTCCTTTCCACGGGAAAAGTGATCTCCAGCGGGCGAAGAGAGCTCCACCTCTGCGCGACCTTGTTCTGTTCTTGAAAACCGGGTTACTTGCATGAGGCCCTTCTTATTGGCAACTATTGTCGATCGAATCTCTCCCACTCTCTCCATCGTCCGCTTCAGCCATTGTCATTAGCGGAATGAAGATGGAGGGGCGTCAAAATCTCGCGCCATTGTCCGCTCGCCAGCGATAGCCTTGTGTTTCTTGGTCTGCGGGTTGAGTTATGAGCCGAGAACAAGTGGAAAAGTACAACTCTCTGGGCGTGGTCAACTCGCGGAGCAAGGGGTCAACGACTTTGCAGCAAATCCCCGAAAGTAACGGCAGAAGCCAACTTCGATCTTTATGCCTGTGCCGATCAAAAAGGCTGCGCCACGGATTTATGAACCCGATCATATATCCGCTGGGTTTCGGATCGAGCTGTGCGCCTTATTCCACGACCCCACCAGTGACAGTAACGTGCAGTTGATTGTCGAGGGGCAGACTTCAAAAAGCGATATAGCCTGACTTGTTCACACAGAATTGAATTTGCTTCGCTCCACGTTGAAATCCCGGGTGACTAGGGAACCGGGCAATTGTTCAAGTTTCGACCTACTTCTGGCTGGGGCGTAGCCTATCGCAGTCACGCCGCGCGCCCTTCGCGGCGCTAAAATAAACTCATGGAGCCGGAACCTGACAGCCGGTTTAGGTTCAGCCTGAAGGGATCGGCGGGCCTCATCGTCGCCATCGTTGTCGTGGCGATTCTGCTGATCGCGTTGCCCGCCTACCGCTTATTTTTTCTGATCAGCGTTCTCATCGGGTTCCTCATTGCGGGCGGGCTCGCACTCTGGCACAAACTCCATCCGATCGAAGAGCAGGACGTCGAACCCAAACGCCCTCTCGGCCTTTAGCCAACTTATTTTTCACTTCGCTTGCCATGCGCAACCCAAACACTGGAAACTGTCTGTATGCGGATTCTGGCGCGATTCATGCTGTCGGCAAGCGACTTGGCTCACTTCCCTGCCCCCGGCGTTCCGGAGATCGCTTTTCTGGGACGGTCGAACGTGGGGAAATCTAGCGTAATCAACGCGCTGGTGGGCGCGAAGCTGGCCCGCACCAGCAATACCCCCGGACGTACTCGCAGCATCAATTTTTATGAAGTCCGACGGGCAGGCCAGCCCCGGCCCGAGTTGCTGTTCGCCGACCTTCCCGGATACGGCTACGCCAGGATCTCACGCGAGATTTCCGCGGACTGGGCACGGTTCGTGAATCCTTACCTCCATCAGCGCCCATGCCTGACGCTGTGCCTGGCGCTGGTCGATTCGAACATCCCTCCACAGGAAAGCGACGGCCAACTGCTGGAATTTCTGTCTGCCCAGGGGCGTCCGCATGCCCTCGTCGCCACCAAGTGCGACCGGTTGTCCGGCAACCAACTGCAACAGGCGCTGCGAGCGCTAGCACAAGCCTACGGCGATGTTCCGATCGTTGCATTTTCGGCGAAAACCGGCGTGGGCAAGGAAGAGCTTTGGAAACAGATCCGCGCGGCGCAGATGCAGTTTCCCATCGTCTAAAGTTTTCCGGATAAAGTTTTCCGGAAATCTTCCGATTCCACCAAGAGCAGGAATTTTGGGAGGCGCTCGTGGACCCGCACATTGACCCCGAACAACCCGGTTTGCCAGTGAGCCCGGGCAACGACGATAACGGCGCAAGCTACCGTCTCCGTTTAAACGAAAGTGGAGCGGATCGTGCCACGGGAGATCCTTCCGCCTCGGACGCCGGAATACTCGCCGCCGCCATGGCCACCCTCGGCCTCAAGGAACGGCGCCAGAGCCCGCGGCTTCGCTGTTCGGGCAGCGTGGAGTTTCGCGCCGAGGGCAGCGACGTTCACATGTGGGGAACCCTCACCGACATCAGCCTCCACGGATGCTACTTGGAGATGAGCAATACCTATCCGGTCGATACGAAAGTGGACCTCGTCCTGAAATCATGCGGCCTGCGGATTCAGACCCCGGGCAAGGTTCGCGCTTCTTACCCGGCATTGGGAATGGGCATTTGCTTCACCGGGATCGACCCGCAGCAGCAACTACAATTGAAGCGGCTCCTGGCCGAGCTAACGGGACACGTCTCAATCTCCGTGCCCAAACCGGCGCATGAAAACCCTGAGCGCGTCGAGCAAACCCTGAAGAACGCGCTGGAGTCTGCCGACCCCAAAGCATTTCTCGACGAGATCATCGGGTTCTTCCAAAGAAACCATCTGCTTTCGCGTGACGAGTTTCACGGAATCGCCAAACGGGTTCGCCGAGCTTAAAGTTTCCCTCCCGCGGTAAGCACCAGCGGGGCCGTTTGGCGGCCTCCGGACTTAAGTTACCGCAAGATGAAAGTTACTCTCGTGACGCCGCAACCCTCCTGAGCGGCCAATTCATCCGTTATCATAAGAGACATCATGGCGAAATATCTCGTGACCGGCGCCGCCGGCTTCATCGGATCCTCTCTGGTGCGCGCCCTGTTGGAACGCGGTGAAGAGGTCCGGGGCGTCGATAATTTTTCCACCGGCAGACGCGAAAATCTCTCCGCTGTCCTGCAGCAGATCGATTTCCGGGAGGCCGACATTCTCGATCTGGATGCCATGCACAAGGCCTGCGCGGGCGTTGATTACGTGCTGCACCAGGCAGCGATTCCATCGGTACCGAAATCCGTCGTCGACCCGCTCGGCAGCAATCGCGCCAATGTCGACGGCACGGTCAACGTGCTGGTCGCAGCCCGAGATGCCAAGGTGAAGCGGGTGGTTTATGCCGCGTCATCCTCCGCATACGGCGATACGCCCACTCTTCCCAAGCGGGAGGACATGAACCCCAACCCAATCTCCCCCTATGCCGTAGCCAAGCTGGCGAGTGAGCTCTATATGGTGTCGTTCTTCCGTTGCTACGGCCTGGAAACCGTGTGCCTGCGCTATTTCAATATTTTCGGTCCCCGGCAGGATCCTTCCTCGCCCTACTCCGGCGTACTGGCCAAATTCAGCATGCAGATGCTGCGCGGGGAGCAGCCTACGATTTTTGGCGACGGCGAAACCAGCCGCGATTTCACCTACATCGACAACGCCGTCTCCGCCAATCTGCTGGCGTGTTCGGCTCCCGCGGCCGAGTGCGCCGGGCGCGTCTTCAACTGCGCCACCGGCCGCCGGGTCACCCTGAACCAGACATTCGAGGCTTTGCAACAGCTGACTGCCTTCCAGGGCGCCGTCCAGTATGCTCCGGAGCGGAGCGGCGACATCAAGCATTCGCTGGCCGACATCACGCTTGCGCAGAAGCACCTGAAATATAAGGTGCTGGTGAACTTCGAAGACGGGCTCCGCCGCACCGTGGAGTGGTACAAGAACCAACGCCAGCCAGTCAGCGCCTGAGACGCGGAACCGTTCATCTACGCAGTCGAACGCGACCTCGATTTGCCGGACTTTTCCCAAGCAATGAGTGCGTCCAGGTCATAACGGACAGGGCCATACGGTGTGAAGGTCTTTTCGTCGAACAAGCGCATCGCACCGCAGTTCAGACAGACCTGGTAGGAGTATCCCTGAACGCCGAGCGGCCAACTCATCCGGGAATGCCAGCAGCCACGGATGGCCATTCCAGCTGCTCCCGCCAAGCTGGCTACCACAACTCCGGGCCACCACCAACTGGATTTCCTGGGTCTTTCCGGCTTTTCCTGCACAACTGGATCGGTCATTGCATCTCCGCTGCCCTTGGGGCCGCTGTTTCAACCATAGGACGAATCGGGGCGAAGGGCAAAATCTGAAGGGTCGTACCTCCGAAGGCCCATAACCGGCCGTCGAACTTGGGCATAACCAATGCCGCAGTTGGACGTGTACTAACGGACATTGCGGTACCCCCCGAAAGACTATTACGCTCGAAATTGGCGTGGTGACTGCCTTTTCCGATGAAGACCGTGCGGCGGGAGCCTGCGATGGAAGCCACAAGCTCAAGAGCGCCCGGTTGCAGCCGGTTGAACCAAGAGCGGCAATGAGCTTCCCGCAAGCGCCGGATACGATGAATACCGGCTTTTCGTGGTAAAGAACGCGCAAGCATGAGTGCCAATCCAAGTCGAGTTGAGTGGGACGTGACGACGGCCGAACCGGCCTCTCCCGTGCAGGAGGGTAACCGCGTCCTCGAATCGATCGCGCAGCGAGAGGCCCTGCGGGCGCTGCTCGCGTTTTCGGACCTCCACGAGCAGATACGCAACCAGCGTCTCGCGCCCGGAGGCTGCGCCGACCATGACTTGTTCGAGACCGAGCGCTTCATCCTCGACGAAGTACTCCAATTGATTTGCGACCGCGTTCAGGTTCTCACCCAGGCCGACGGCATCGTCATCGCGCTTGCCGAAAAATCGAAAACCGACGGATCGAAGCTTGATCAACCAAGCATGGTCAGCCACGCCTCTTCCGGACCGCTCTCGGTCGAGCGCGGTGTACACCTGATCGGGGAATCCGAGTTTCTGCAGGACTGCCTGGAATCGGGGCGCATTCTTCGTTGCGACGATTGTGAAATCGATGCGCGCGCGGAGTTGGATTTCGCCCGCGCCATCGGAGCGCGTTCCACCGTGCTGGTGCCCTTGCATGGCCGGCGCGAGCAACTGGGCGTGCTGCAGGCGTTCTCCACCACTGCTTGGGCGTTCACCGACCACGACATTCGCTGCTTTGATCTGTTCGCGGAGTTGGTTCTTTCCGCGCTCAAGCCCGAAGACGAGGATCGCCGCATCCATTGGCTATCAGGAGTGGCGGAAGGGGTCCTGCAGGCGAAGCCCCCGGTGTCGGACTTTGTCGCTCCCAGCCCGACTGAGAGCTTTGCCACCGCGTCTCCCAAAACCACCGCGGAGACCTGGCTACCGGTGGCAACCGCGGCGGCTCCTGCGACGGAGCGGGTTGCAGCTCCCGCACTTCCGCTACCGGACGCGGCCTCATACGACCTGGCCTCACTTTCCCACCCTCTCTTCATTCCCGCGGACACCGTCGAGTTGACGGATGCGGAAGAGTCGCTCCGGCACGATGACGCGTTCGAGTTTGAGGAATTGCCGGCTCCGCTTGCCACGGCCCGCGTCTTGTCATTTCCGGAGCGCTTCTCGGCTTCCACCAGTGCTCGTCCGGGACTGAGCGTAGTGATGGGCCTGGTCGCCGTGGCTGCATTGTTCTCCGCTGGATTGTGGTGGGGCATGCAGATGCACGCAGTCCCCAAAAACGTCGCGGCAAAATCAGAGACCGCGCCGCAAACCCTTACCGCACCATCCGTGCCTGCGGCAAATGTCCTGTCGATTGCAGCCTCCGATAACCTGATGAATCCGAGGAATCTTGGTTCCGATGCGGCGTCGCTCACTCCGGTGCCGGAAGACAAGCTGGCGGCGCTTCCCAAGATCACTGGTGTGCGGCACTGGTCTTCCTCCATGGGCAGCACCGTCGTCATCGACATGGAAGACAACGTTCCATACGAAGTCCATCGTCTGATGTCGCCGGAGCGCATTTACTTCGATCTCCACGACACGGTTTTATCGCCGGAACTGGACGGCAAGACCATGGACGTCGACGATGCTGCGCTGACCCGTGTGCGCGTCGCGCAGCCGGTCGCGGGCGTCACGCGGATCGTACTCGACACCAAAGATGGCTCGAACTTCTCCGTCAGCATGGAATCGAGCCCTTACCGGCTGGTGGTTGAGTTGCGCGCCAGCACCAACGAGAAACTGTTTGCCGCAAACGGCGTCGCTCCCAGCAGGACCGCTTCCCACCAGACGACCGCCCTGAATGCCGCGGCTGCTCCAGCAAAAGCGGCTCCCGTAGCGGCATTGGCGGCGAAGGCATCGGACCAGCCCATGCCCGCAAGAACGGGGAAATTTCGCATCGTGCTCGACGCTGGACACGGCGGATGGGACCTCGGAACCGTCGGCCGCCAGGGATTACTGGAAAAAGATCTGGTGCTCGACGTAACCCAGCGCCTGGGCAAGCTGCTGCAATCACGCCTGGGATTGGACGTCCTGTTTACGCGGAGCAACGACAGTTACCTGGCGCTTGACCAGCGCGCCGATTTCGCCAATCAGGCACAAGCTGACGTGTTCGTCTCGGTGCATGCCAACTACAGCAGTTCGACGGCGGCGCGAGGTGTTGAAACGTATTACACGAATATGTTTTCCGCTCCGGGGTCGAAGGAAGCGGAAAAACATGACGATGGCACCTCCGCTAAGCTGACGCCAGTATCGCTCTCTGCCGGCGGCTTGCACGAGAAGATCGAAGAGTCGCGTCGGCTGGCAACGAGCGTGCAGCGGGCTCTCTACGCTACGCTGGCGGCCAGCAGCCCAGACATTCGCAACCGCGGCATCAAAGACGCCTCGTACGTCGTCCTGACCGGTACGACGATGCCCGCGATTCTCACCGAGATTTCCTTTGTCAGCAGTCCCGAGGACGAGCACAAACTGCAGAACCCTGCCTATCGTCAGCAGATTGCCGAAGCTCTCTACAAAGGCATCGCGGGATACCAGCAAACCGCGCCTCACTCCAAAATCGCCCAACTGCAAAACCCAGCGAGATAGTTCGTGTCGAGCGAACGTTCCCGTCCGCTGCCTTTGATCTTGATTCTTCCCCTACCTAACGGGCTGCGGAAAAGTATTGCTAGCGAGCGGCGTAACCGCTGCGGGCTAAAGCCGTCCTTTATCAGTTTTCATCGCGTGCCCCAGACTTCAACGCTCTCTTCTTTTCACGGGCTTTTGCTTCCGCTAATTTTTTGATCGAAGGCTCCGACGGGAGTTTTTCTGGCATCGTACCGCCGATGTCTTTAATGGTGCTACGCACTTTCACGCCAATGGCATGGTGTGTCTCGATCGCTGTTTGCTCTCCTTGAATCTTCTTGATCCGCAATTGCTCTTCGGTTTGCGTTATGCGAAATTCATTTGCTGCCAATTCAGCCCTGCCAATGCAGTCGAGCAATTCTTCTTTCTCTGGAATCCCCTTAGCTTTCTTAACCTCTCGCATTCCGAGACCGCCATATAATCCCTTATAGCCAGCATCGTGAAAGACGCCAAACATCAGATTACGGACTCCTGCATCCTGTGCCGCACCACTGAGCTTTTTATTGGCATCCTTTACGCGGTCCCGCAGCAGTAAACGCCTTTCATGATCAGTCAGTTGTTCCTGTATTTCCTGCTTGTGCGTCTGAACAGCAAAGTAGGATTGGGCTGTCGCAATTTCTGGTTTCGTTGGATCTCCATTCATAGCCACGAGGTAGCAGGCATATTTGGAGAGAATCCAATTGTTAATTTGCCGCTGTGCGCCGCTTCCGATATTGACCATTTCCTTAACCTCACAGAAATGGTTCTCGGAGGGCTCCCCTGATGTATCACAGGATACAATGGCCTTTTCCAGTACATTATTAAAATTCGTCCAGTCGGAATAACCAAGTACGGCCATCACATCCCTAGCCTTCCAGAATGGACTTCCATTAGGTGCAGCGCGTTTTTTCTCCTCTAATACGGAAATGACAACCTCAATAGGCTCTGCCATTTACCCACCTCCACTTCGTATATCGTATACCCGAGAAGAACATGGAGGAAACTATATTTTAATCCATGAAAGTCTTGTGGCTATGTTTAATATACCCTATACTTCTGCCATAGAGGAGCTACCCATGGGAGCCATTGAGAATCTCCAGAAATTGTACGAGAAGAAGCTACAAGAGGTAAGGCAGTTGGAAATCAAACTGAAAGAGTCCACAGCCTACCTCCAAGCACTGCAAGACTCTCTAAAAATGCTCAACCGGGAAACCGGGAATACTGAGCCGGAAGCTGAGCAAAACCTCCGTCCAGGCACGGCCCTTGCTCAGGCCCGAGACATACTACGTGTGGCAGGAAAGCCCCTCCATATAACCGAATTGCTGAAACAAATGGGCAGGCCAGCAGACAAGAAGAATAGGGTTTCGCTCAGTGGGAACCTCGCCGGATATGTTCGTGGTCGTCAGGTTTTTACAAGGCCTGCGCCAAACACTTTTGGATTGATTGAATTTGGGTCAGCCATCTTGTCGCCCGATGAAATCACGGTTCCTGAGGGATTCGGCAAAATGCAGTGAACGTTCAGCCAACTAATTCGTGCCGACTCCGGTGTACTTCTGTAGCCACTTCAGTTCTTCGCGGACTTTGATTTTTCCGTGCCAGGGATTCTTACCCAGCGAATGGCCTTCGCCGGGGAAAATCAGCAGGTCGCTGGGGACGTTTAGTTCGTGGAGTGCGCGGTCGAGCAGGTAGTCTTCGAGGACGGCGACGCGGACGTCGTCGGCTCCGCCAACCATGTGCGTGGGCGTGCGGACTTTGTTGATCTGGAAAATCGCGGCTTCGCTGCGATAGCGGTCGGGAGCTTCCCAGGGCAATCCGCCGAGGAAATAGGCGTCGTCTTTGACGGTGTCGTCGTTGCCCCAGTTGGCCACGTGCTCCACGGCTCCGGCTCCGGTGACGGCGGCCTTGAAGCGCGTGGTTTGGGTGATCAGCCAGTTGGTCATGTAGCCGCCATAGCTGTAGCCGCCAACGGCGAGATGGTTGGCGTCGGCAATGCCGTCTTTCACCACGGCATCGACGCCCGTCAATATATCTTTGCCGGGACGCGAGACAATTTCAGGAACGATCTGGAGCGCGAATTTGTCTCCGTAGCCGGTTGAGCCGCGATAGTTGGGCTCGAAGACGAGCCAGCCCGCAGTGGCGGCGAGGCGATCCCACTGGTACCAGTCGGCTTCGAAGTGGTTGCCGTCGGCATCCTGCGGACCGCCGTGAATGAAGACGAACATCGGCAGATTTTTCGCTTCGAATTTTCCGGGCGGATACATCAGCATGCCTTCGACGGAGGTACCGTCGTCGGAAGTCCAGCGATAGGGCTTGGCCTGCGGCAGATCGCGCTCGGTGAAGAGCTTGTTGAAGGAAGTGATGGGCCGAGCCTGCGCCAGCTTGTCGGGGCCTTCGGCGAGATAGACTTCCGTGGGCTTCGTGGTCGCCGAGTAGGCAAAGGCGAGGCGCACGCTTTGCGTTGGCGACGCAGCGGCGGGAGCTTCGTAGGTTCCGGGCCAGCCGTCGCGCTTCACGATGGGAGCTTTGGGATTGGCTTGCGTCGAGAACTGCACTTCGGTTCCCAGGCGGCAGGCGCAGAGAACCGAACCGTCGGCGAGGACGGCGTAGTGGACGACTTCTCCGGGATAGTCGGAGAACCAGCGCTGGATGGGCTTATTGTCGGATGCTCCGGCGGCATCGACCCAGTAGAGGCGCGGTTGCGGGTCTTCGTATTTGCCTTCGGCTGAGCCGAGGTTGGTTTGAAAGAAGACGTGGCGATTGTCGGGAGCCCAGCTGAGATTGAGTTCGATGGCTTCGTTGCGAGTGATGCGGACGGGCGCGGATTCGGCGGCAGGTTTATCGGCTGATGTGAGGTTGACGAGGTAGAGATCGACGTCTTCGACTTTCTCCTGACGCTCGGAGACCGAAGACGTGACGTAAGCGAGGCGCTGGCCGTCATGCGAGATGGTCATCTGATCGACACGCAGCGGCGTGCGCGAAATCGCTATCGCGCCCGGCGTGGCGCCGGAATCTTTTTCGGATTCCGCGATTTCTTTGGAGCCGAGCGCGGCGAGACGAGCCAGCGTATCTTCAAGGGTGAGACGGAAAATCACGTCGCCGCGTTCATCTCCGCGGTAACGAATCACGTCTTTCCAATTTTTCTTGTGATCGTCGTTCTGCTGTTTGTTCCACGGTTCCCGGGTCGCGAAAACGATGGCCTTCGAGTCACTCGTCCAGGCGAAGGCATGGACCTCCTCATCACCGGAGGTGATGGCAAAGGCCTCGCCGCCGTTCGGCGAAATCAGAAAGAGCTGGGCGGTGTCTTTGTCTTTGTCGTTGTCGCCATCTTTGCTGTTGCCGCCTTTGTTGTTACCGTCTTTGTTGACACGGTGTTTCGCTTTGCTGTCTCCCGCGTCTCCTTCTTTCGCGTCGCCGGTTTTGCGCTCCGAGAGGAAGGCGATCCACTGGCCGTCGGGCGACCATTGCGGCGAACTTTCGCGTCCGGACTGCGTCAACTGCAGCAAGTTCCCTGTGGCGGCGCGGTAGAGCCAGAGTTCCTTGCGGAAGATCTGCTGATTCCAGTCGGCCCTTTCGGTTTCAATCACCACCGAGTTACCGTCAGGAGAAACTTTCACGGACGGGAAGCTGACCGAGTTGAAAAACTCATCGAGAGTAAGCTTCGACTTTGCTGTTTGGGCGTAAGCAAAGATTGCATGAGTCAGGACAGAAACAGCGATGACGGACACCAGGGTAAACAGCCGAATGGATGGTTGCATTGGGGATCGTCGCATAGACCTTTCGTCGAGTATTAAATATTTCACGGTGCCACCGGCTGTGCATTGCGCAGCGCCTCTTCCAGCGTTTGATTGCTGGGTACAGTTTTTTCTACAACACGCCAGCCGTCGTCATAACCTCGGAATGCCACGGTCGAGCGATAACGGACACCACTGTCAAAAAGCGCGGCGCCGACCGGATTGATGGAAACCCAACGCCAGGTGAACTCGACGTCGGCAAAATTGCCGGCCTTGCTAATTCCCGAAACACCGAGCAGTTCGCGACGAACCACCTGAATTCCGATCGGCCCGTTATCGGGCGGAGCGCTCGAAATCAGAGGGCGAATCGTGTCCACTCCGAGCGGCGTAAGCACCACGTCCCAGCAAGGTGGCGGGGCAACATCGGCGGGACATTTCTGCTCGGTGCCGAGGATCCATCCGCGCCGCTGCAACACCATGAAGTCAGGAGAACTGAAATCTTTGTTGGAAACGATGCCGGATCGAAGCCAGAACATTTGCGGAGCTTTGAATGCTTCGGTGGCAGAAATCAAATCGGCCGCGAGACGGCGTGTGAGGAAGTCGCGCGGAGAACAAGCCATCCCCAGACACAACAAAACCGCCAGTAGCAAGGTTTTTGCGGTACGTATGAACATCAATGAGTCGTCAAAAGATTTTAACTAATTGCGCCCGCCTGTGGGGCAGAAAAGGCGAGGCCGAAATCTGGCCGTCAAATTCATGTGACCAGCGGCCAGGAATCGTCGCGTGGCAGGCCGGGCATTGCCCCTGCGGAGTCAGTTCGTACTTTCGGATCGAGTATCCGTGGCGCTGGACCAGCATTTCGCCACATCGATGGCAACGAGTGTCTTCCAGACTTTCCACGTGTCCAGGGAGGTTGCCCGCATAGATGTAGCGCAGTCCCGCGTCCCGGCCAATCGCAGCCGCGCGCAGCAAATCTTCGGGGCGCGTGTCGGCGGGCGAGGTCATTTTGTAATCCTGATGGAAGGCAGTGACGTGCCAAGGGATATCGGGCGAAACACTCGCCAGAAATGCGGTCAACTGGCGCAGTTCGTCGTCGCTGTCGTTAAAACCGGGGATGAGCAGGGTGACGATCTCCAGCCAGATGCCCATCTTGTGGAGAGTGCGGATGGTGTCGAGGATCGGTTGCAAGCGTCCACCGAGTTGCCGATAGTGGTGATCGTCGAAGCTTTTGAGGTCCACTTTATAGAGATCGATCCAGGGATGGAGATACTCGAGCACCTGCGGAGTTCCGTTGCCATTCGAAACAAACGCGGTCAGCAGGCCGGCTTCGCGGGCCCGGCGGAAAATCGCAACCGCCCACTCGCTGGTGATCAAGGGCTCGTTATAAGTGCTGACCACGACTCTTGCGCCTTGGGCCAGCGCATCTTTGATCAGTAGGTCGGGATCAGCTTCGAGCGGAGGTGAAATTGCGTCTGGGTCGCGCAGCGCCTGCGAGGTAACCCAGTTCTGGCAATAGGAGCAATGCAGATCGCAGCCGAGCATTCCGAAACTATAGGCGAGGGCTCCAGGATAAGCGTGGAAAAACGGCTTCTTCTCGATCGGGTCGCACTGTACTCCAGCAGCGTATCCCCAAGGAACGTAGAGTGTGCCACCACGGTTAAATCGAACCTTGCAGACACCGGGCTGTCCCTCGGGAATCGGGCAGCAGTGGCCGCAGGCAAAGCAGCGGACGCGATTGCGATCCAGCTTTTCCCAGAGAGCGGGGTCGCCTTCGCGGACGCGATCGTCGGCCATCAAGATGTCGCGCAGAGTGGCCACAGCTTCATTTTACGGCGGAGAAGCAGAGTCTGTCTGTCGTCGGAAAGAGCTCAGTTCGCCTCGGACCTGGGGCGCTGGTTATGGTTGTGGAGCCAGGCTTCGGCCTGCTGGCGCGCGGAGGAGATTTGCGCGCGGGTCATTTGATAAGTCAGTCCTTCCAGGCGGGACTTGCTGATCTCATCGCCCTGAGCGGTCGCGATGGCCGACCAGTAGTAGGCTTTGGACAAATCTTCAGGAACACCGCGTCCCGCCCAATAGTATGCGCCGAGGCGGGACTGCGCGTCGACGTGGCCCTGCTCGGCGGCGCGCTCGAACCACTTCATGGCCTGCGTGTCATCTTGGGCAACACCCTCTCCATTGTGGTAGCGCACAGCCATTTGCCATTGCGCGTCGGCGTCTCCGCGCTCGGCTAAGCCTTGCAAGTCTGCGACAGATCTCAGTTGACCGCGCTGATCGACCGAGCCTCGATCGCCTGCGCTTTGTCTCACCGATGAGGATGCCTCGACCGCGGTGATGGAGGAACGTTGCGATGTTGACGACGAGCCGGACCAGCGCCTCTCGACCATGGGCCCAAGCACATAGCCGACAGCCAGCGCGACCACTGCGATCACCAGACCCAGAAGAGCACGGTAGAGCAAACGAGGCGCTGCCGGAGCTGTCTCGGAAACTGGTTCAGGCTCTGGCGTCGACCCGACTGGTTCGGGAGCAGCTTTCTCCGGGATTTCAGGCTCTGTGTCCCACAATGCCTCGCGCTTGGCGTGGAGCGAATCCAGTTCCATCGCAGTCGGCGCGGTTGCGGGAGGCTCAATTGCGGTTACCACAGAAACCGCCGGCAGCGAAATGGGCTCCGTGGCGGCAGGAACTTGCTCGGACGCAGTCAACGGCGAAATTCGGGCCGGCGGGTTTTCGAGCAGTGTCCTGCCACCACTCACCTT
>VFSW01010172.1_pt1 | contig 13357 bp, 11 predicted proteins | sample 5358111 | NCBI WGS metagenome assembly VFSW01 (sample SAMN11554181, study PRJNA540505) | mine drainage metagenome | isolation source: sediment from site ElyBrook_90M | place: USA: Ely Copper Mine, Vershire, VT | collected 2017 | reverse complement strand
ATCGCCGCGGAGCGCCCACGACCGGCAGAGGAGCTCCGCCTCAGCTATGCCAGCGAGGCCGACTTCTCGGCGGACTACCTCTCCAACCTCTCCTTCGGCGGGGCATTCATCCGCGGTGACCGCCCCTTACCCCTGCGGCCGCAGGTGAAGCTGGCCGTCGAGCTCCCCGAGGGAGGCGTGCTGGAGGTGAGCGGGGAGGTGGTGAATGTCCAGCCCGGCGGCATGGGCATCCAGTTCCAGCGCGACCCCAGCGTCGCGCAGGCGCTGGACGCCGCGATCGCGCGCATCGCGGCCAGGCAGGAGGCGGGCCGCGCGCCCCTGCAGCTCGCGACCGCGACGCGCAGCGCGGCGGAGCCCTTCCCCGCGGGGCCGCATCGCTTTGGCAACTCCGAGATTCTCTCGCGGCTCGGCCAGGGAGGCATGTCCGAGGTGTCCGGCGCGGAGGCCCTGACCGGCCCGGGCGCGGGCCAGACCGTGGCGCTCAAGCGGTTGTTGCCAGAGCTGCAGGCTGACCCCGCGGCCATCGATCTGTTCACCAGCGAGGCGGACCTCTCGCGCTTGCTGCGGCATCCAAGCATCATCGAGGTCTTCGACGTCGGGCTCGTCGGGGACATCTACTACATGGCCATGGAGCTGGTGGAGGGGCGAGACCTCGCCCACCTGCTGGCGCGCTGCAATGAGCGCGACCTCCGGCTCCCCATCGACTTCGCGGTGTACGTCGCGGCGGTGCTGCTCGAAGCCCTGGACTACGCCCACCGGGCGCAGACCCCTGGCGGACGGCCGCTGGAGATCGTGCACTGCGACGTCTCGCCCGCGAACCTCTTCGTCGCCCGCAGCGGGCAGATCGTCCTCGGCGACTTCGGCGTGGCCCGCGCGCGCGGCCTGTCGGGGGCCACCGCGCTGACCGGCAAGCCCAGCTACCTCTCCCCCGAGGCGCTGGGGGGCGTGGTGACCCTCGACGCCGACCTCTGGGCCGCGGCAGTCACGCTGTACGAGCTGCTCTCGGGGCAGCGGCCGTTCGTGGGGCAGAAGCCCGAGGAGATCTTCGCGGCCATCGCCACCCGGCGCTTCCGGCCGCTGCGTGAGTTGCGGCCCGAGGTCCCCCCCGGGCTCGAGCAGGTGGTGCACCGGGCGTTCGCGAAGAAGCGCGCGGAGCGCTACGAGAGCGCGGCCGGCTTCTCCGCCGCGCTGGAGCCCTATCTCGATCGCCGGATCGGAAATCCCATGGCCATCGCCGCGGTCGTGCGCGGGCTGGTCGGCGCCGAAGACCCACCGATCCGAAGCGAGCGTCCCGCGGAACGAAGGGGCCTGGACCCCTTCGGGGGGGACTAGACGCCGGCCACGTGACGGGTTAGGTTCCGCGCGTGTCCGTTCCAATTGAGCGGCATAGAACGGCACAATCGCCGTTCGAAATTCGAAAGAGAAACGATCAAATGGCTACTGGTTCCGTGAAATGGTTCAACGATGCGAAGGGTTTCGGCTTCATCACTCAGGACGGCGGGGGCGAGGACGTGTTCTGCCACCACACCGCGATTCAGGCGGAAGGCTTCCGCAGCCTGCAGGAAGGCCAGAAGGTTGAGTTCGACGTCCAGAAGGGCCCGAAGGGTCTTCAGGCAGCGAACGTCCGCCCGGTCTGAGCACTGACTGAAGCGGTCACCCAAGAGCCCGGCTCCCGAAAGGGAACCGGGCTTTTGCATGTCCGGAGCTCCGGGCCAGCGCGCCGCTCCTTGCAAACCTCCCCGCGACACAATATCTACCGCGAATGTCCACTTCCCTCCGCAGTGGGTTCATTGCCGTCACCCTGGTCTTCGCGATCGAGCTGACCGCCTGCCAGCCGGGCCCCAGCGCCCTGCGCCCGGCCGATCCCGGGACCGGCCCGATGGTGAACTTCGACGTCAACCACCTGCCCTTCCCCGAGATCCCGCTCCCGAACAACTTCGCCACCCGCTACGACGCCACCTCCCCCACCGGGCGGCGGCTCAACGTCAGCGTCGCGGCGGGCACGACCGACTGGGAGCGCTCGACCCGCAGCGACCTGAACGACCTGTCGGGCTGGGGCACCCTCGCGCCGCTGACGGTCTCGTTCTCGGCCCCGATCGACGTCGAGATCATCTACAAGCTCCAGCAGCACGACATCCCCGATCCCACCCACGACGCGGTGCTGGTGCTCAACGTCACCCCGGGCTCGCCGGGGTTCTGCGAATCCGTGCCGCTCGACATGGGCAAGGGCAACTACCCCACCGCCCTCCCGAACCCGGCGCTCTTTCCCTCGGACCCCCGCGCCTCGCTGCAGCAGCTCGCCTTCGAGGAGGTCGAAGAGGACCTGAACCACAACGGCATCCTCGACCCCGGGGAGGACACGGACATGGACGGGGTGCTCGATCACCCGAACACGCGATCCGGGCTCACCGGCGAGCCGGTGATGGACTTCTACGAGCGCGAGACGAACACGCTGATCATGAAGCCGCTGATGCCGATGCGGGAGAAGACGACCTACGCGGTCGTGCTGACGAACCGGCTGAAGTCTCCCCAGGGCGAGGCCGTGCGGTCCCCCTTCGCGGGGATCAACGACGCAGCGCAGACCCAGGAGCTCGCCCAGCTGCCGACCTGCCTCGCCCGATACCAGCTGGGCCTCACCGACGTCGCGTTCACCTGGAGCTTCTCGACCCAGAGCCTCAGCGACGACTACCTGACCGTGCGCGATGGCCTGTATGGCCTCGGCGCGCTCAAGAACCTCGCCACCGACTACCCGGCGACTCCCTCCAAGCTCTGGGATCTGCAGGAGGCCGGCCCCCAGGTCCCCAGCACCAAGGTCGTGGATGCCTCGCTGCTCATCCCCCTGGTCTCCCTGCTCAACAGCGGCTCGAACCCGGCCCAGGTCAAGTCGTTCAAGGACAACTGGAGCTTCCTGGACTTCATCGCCTTCGGCGACATCCAGTCGCCGCAGTTCTTCCCGCGCACGGACGCGAGCGGCAACATGCTCCCGATCCACAAGCAGATCTGGGACCTCTCGAAGCCCCCGCGCACCGAGGCGGTGCCCTGGATGCTCTTCGTCCCGAAGCACCGGCAGGGCCCCGCGCCGGTGGCGATCTTCATTCATGGCCACGGCGGCGACAAGGTGGACGGCGTCCTCGTGGCGGGCATCCTCGCCCGCTACGGAATCGCCACGCTCGCCTACACCTGCCCGAGCCACGGGCTCGGCCTCGACGCGGTGACGCTGGCGCTTGCGAAGAGCGTCCTCCAGGGGGCGGGCATTCCGCTGCTGGAGGCGCCGCTCCTCGACGGCCGCGCCATCGACTGGAACCACGACGGGATCCTCGATCCCGGGGCGGACTACTGGACCTCCTACGTCTTCCACACCCGCGACGAGGTCCGCCAGACGATGGTCGACCTCATGCAGATCGTCCGCATGCTCCGGAGCTTCGACGGCAAGACGAAGTGGTCCGGCGACCTGACCGGCGGCGCCCCCACCCTCGCCGGCGACTTCAACGGCGATGGCGTGCTCGACGTCGGCGGGGGGCTGCCGATCCGCCTCATCGGCGGCTCGCTGGGGGGGATCACCGGCGCCCTGGCCGCGGCCGTGGAGCCGCAGATCAAGTCCCTCGCGGCGATCGTGCCGGGCGGCATGCTGAGCGAGGTGGGCGCACGCTCGGAGCTCGGCGGGATCCGCGACGCGATGGTGCTGCGGATGATGCAGCCCATCTTCTACGGCTTGAAGGGGGTGCTCACCGAGCACGTGAGCGACGCGCAGACCACGGAGCTCGACGTCCCGGTCCACGCCATCCCGGCCTTCAACCCCAAGGACACGGTGGTGCTCCTCAATCACCGCAATGGGGAGTACCGCTGCGGCGCGGTCCAGGCCGACGGCAGCTTCCGGGTCACGGTGCCGAGCGATCAGGGGGATCCGCTCGAGTTCCGCGCCTACGCGGGTCCGCTCTCGCCGGTGATCCGGGTGGGCTGCAAGATCCCCGACGGGGTCGCCCCCACGGTGAGCATCACGACGCTCGACCGCGCCGTGACGTACGACGGCGTCACCTCGCCGATCGGTGCGCCACTCAGCGCGCTGACCGATGGCTTCGGCCTCGAGCGAGCGACCCCCGACCTGCGGCGGCTGCTCGGGCTGGCGCAGATCGCCATGGAATCGGCGGATCCAATGAACTGGGCCCCGTACTGGGACCAGACCCGGGTCCTGACCTACGGCAACGGCGAGACCTCGGCGGCGAACGTCCTCTTGATGCCCTCGGATGGGGACCCGGGGGTGCCGGTCGCCACGGGGATCGCGCTGGGCCGCGCCGCCGGCTTCGTCGACTTCACGCACGTGGACCAGCGGTACGGCAAGAGCCCGGACCAGACGCTGCTCGACACCTGGACCGTGGAGGGGGTCGCGCGGATGGGCCACTACACCTCCGATGGCGGCGTCGACGTGCTGATGGACGTCGAGGACCTCTCGGCGCTCACGGGCATGGACGATGACTGGGGAGTCCCTCGACTCTCGCCGCCGCTCCATCTGCCACAGGCGAGAGCGAACGGGTCGGTCACCGGGATCCTCATCCCGATGCTGAAGCCGCAGGGGCTCCACGGCTTCGCGACTCCGGATCCGAGCGCCCCCTTCGATCTCGGCACCCTGCTGTTCAACATGCTCGGCCGGTACCTGGCCTCCAACGGCACCGCGTTTGGCTACGAGCCCTGTCAGGTGGACTCCACCTGCGCTTGGATCGCTCCGGTGGCGCCATGAAGATGCTCGCGGCCTCGCTCCTCGCGCTCCTGTGGGCCACGCCAGGGCGGGCGGAAGAGCCCACCTCGGCAGCGCCCCCGCCCCCTCCCGTCCAGGCGCCGGCCCCCGCGCTGCGGATGGTGGCGCCGGCCGCGCCGGGGCCAGGGCCCACGTCCAGCGAAGCGAGCGCGACGACCCGCACGGGGGTGGCGCAAGCGGCCGAGGCCGCGGTCGCCGCGACCCCGGTCTACGAGGGATTCACGGCGACGCCCCGCGCCACGGCCCGGCCGCTCCGGCTCGCGGGCGAAGGCACCGACCTCACCCGGCGGTTGGAGCTCGACCTGCCCCAGGGGGTGCACGCCGAGGTGTCGGTGGACCTCGACGGCCGCGCGCAGGGGACGAGCAGCTACGCCCTCGACGCCGCCGGCACGCCCAGCTCGACCTCGGTGGCGGTGAGCCCTCGAGCGCGGCTCGGCCTGGTCCTGAAGGCGCCGACGGCTTGGCCCGTCGCGCTGACCGCGGAGTACGAGCAGGACCTCCCGACCGGCACCGCGACCGGACCGCTGCCCGCGGGGCTGGGCATGCCGGGCGACGAAGCCTTCGACGTGCCGCTGCGGAAGGCCAACCTGCGCCTCACCTACAAGAATCTCCTGATCGCCGGGGCGGGAGTCATGACCTCGAACTGGGGCCTGGGGCTGGTGGCCAACGACGGCGCGCACGGCTGGGAGCCCGGCAGCGCCCGCTTCACGGATCCCCGGGGCGGCGACCGGATGCTGCGTGCGTTCATCGGCACCGGCCCGCAGACCCCGTACGGGCTCGTGGTCCTGGTCGCGGCGGACAAGGTCCTGGAGGACGACTTCCTCCTCTCCTCGAGCCAGGTCCAGCCAGGCGTCGGCGGAGACAGCGCGGCCCAGTTCCTCGGAATCGTCAGCCTGGGACGCCCCGGCGACACCTGGGCCGGAGCCTACGCGGCCTATCGGGATCAGACGTCCGCGGATGGCCGCTGGCTGCACGCCACCGCCCTCGACCTCTCGGGGACCACGCGCCACGCGCTCGGCAACTCGGCGAACCTGTGGGTCGGCGGGGAGGCCGCCTACATCTTCGGCGCGACGTCGCTCACCGGGACGCCCACCAACGGCGTGCAGGGGCTCCGCCAGTTCGGCGCGGCCATGCGGGCGAACCTCGACCTGGGCCGCTTCGGCGCGGCGCTCGACGGCCTCTACGCCTCGGGGGATTCGAACCCCGACGACAACTACCAGACCGGCTTTCGGGCGAACCACAACTACGACTGCGGGTTCATCCTCTTTCAGCAAGTCATCGCCGCGCAGACCGCCCGAGGCTCCTTCACGGCGGGCAACCCCCAGCTCGTGGGCAACCTGCCCACCGGCGGCGAGCGCTTCCCGACTCGCGGCGCCGCGACCGACGCGGTCGCGATCTTCCCCCGGCTGTTCGTCCGCCCCCTCCAGGGCCTCGAGGTCTACGGCGGGCCGCTGTTCGCGTGGGCGCCCCAGGCCCTGGTCGATCCCTTCAACACCGCCCTCGCGGGGGGCACGCTGCGCAACGCGGTGAACGGGACGCCGGGCAGCTACCTGGGCACGGAGCTCGACGCGGGCGCGCGCAGCCGCTTCTTGCTGTGGGGCGCCGAGCTGTCGCTGGGCGTGGAAGGCGGCGTGCTGCTGCCGGGCGGAGCCTTCCAGTCGGCCACCGGGGTGGTGCCCTCGCCCATCACGAGCGGGCGCGTGCTCCTCGGGTTCAAGCTGTAGCTCCGTTCGGCCACCAAGGCTGACAGGGATGTCGCGGCGCGGGCCAATGCCGGGCGGCACCGCTCCTCAACCCCCTGAAACCAGGCCACTGACGACTGGCACGAAGTCTGCTGAAGACCTGCTCAGCGGACAGGTCCATGATGGTCCGCGAGGGAGCAGCCCATGTACCGCACGATCCTGGCAGTGACCGTGATGACCGCGCTCTTCACCGCCCCGGCTGCGGTCGCGCAAACGACCGAGCGCGCGGCCGTCGTCGCCACCAACGAAGGCAACATCGAGGCCGGCATGGTGAACAGCCTGGTGCAGCTGCTCAGCCAGGCCTTCGCCGCCAAGGGACTCACTCCCGTGACGTCCGCGGACCTCGCGTCGCCGGTGGTGCTCGATGACAAGCTCGGCGCGAAGGCGCAAGCCGCCGGCGCGAGCCGCCTCTTCGTGCTCCACATCCTTCGGCTGAACTTCAAGACCCTGCTGCAGGTGGAGGAGCGCGCCCTCGACGGCCACTCGATCTACCTGACCACGCTCGTGCCGGGCGACGTCGAGAGCTCGAACGAGATCCTGCCGCGGCTCGCCGACGCCGTCCTCCGCCGCGTGCCCGCCACCGAGACCGCCGACGTCACGAACGTCACGCACGAGGAGACCGGCACGCACAACCGCAGTCACTTCGTGCTCAGCATCCCCGGCGGGTCGGTCGCCGGCGCGGCGGCCGGGGGCATCGAGGCCGGCTATCAGTTCGAGGCGAGCCAGTTCGCGCTCGGCGTGAACGGCGCGCTGATGGAGGGCAACGTCGGCAACGGCCTCGCCCTGGTGTACGTCTATGGCGACTACTTCTTCCTCCCGGGTGCCGTGACCCCGTATGCGGGCGTCGGCATGGGCTTCGGCGGCACGTGGGGCCCCAACGGTGGGGGCGGCGGCGCCCTCGCCGAGGTCGAGGCCGGCGTGGAGGTCATGCGCTTCAGCCACACCCACGTGGACATCGGCGCCCAGCTCCTCCTGCCGTTCTACAACTCGACCAGCACCATCTATACGAATCAGTCGAGCAGCAGCACCACCACCTACCAGCCGGACCTGCTGGCGGTGATCCGGATCGCGTTCTAGGCGGGCGAGCCTCGGCGACGTCAGTCCACCGTGTCCTCGAAGACAGGCGTCGCGGGCAGGCCCCGGAGCAGCGCGTCGAGAGTCCCGAGCATCTCCGCGTTGCCGTCCTGCTGGTATGCCGCGAGCGCGGCCTCGAACCGCGGCAGGCCCGCGAGGAAGGCGGCGACCGCCGGAGAGGTGAGCGTGGGTTCGAACTGGCCATAGCTCAGCGCCGCGAGATACCGCGCGTTGAGCACCTGCTCGAACTGGCCCTGCACCGGCACGCTCAGCAGCGGCTTGTGGAGGTACACGCACTCGCTCATCAGGGTGAAGCCACCGTTGGCGATCACCGCGCGGCAAGTGCGCAGATCATCGATGAAGCCCGCCTCCGAGAATGGCAAGTAGGTCACGTTGCCCTCCGCGACCGGGGCCGTCAGGTCCCGCCGGTAGCCGTAGACGCGGCACTCCCGGCCGCTCGCGGCGAGCGCGCCCGGCAGGTCGCCGGCGGAGGTGGAGGTCTGATAGACGAGCAGGTGCGCCCCCTGCTCGGCGCGCGCCGCGAGGATCTCCGGGCGCAGCAGCGGCGGCCGCAGCGTGGTCCGCGGCTTGCGCACCTTGGGGTGAAAGAAGGTCGCGATCAGGTAGTGATACGCGCCGGGGAGCTTGCTCTTCACCACCGCCTTGCTCACCCGGAAGTCGTTCTCGTAACCTTCGAGGATCTCCGGCGCGTGCTCGCAGCGGTTGATGATCTGCATGTTGTCGAGGCTGATCACCGGCAGGCCGTGGCGCCGTCCGTAGAGGTAGCTCCAGCTCTCGAAGTCGCTGATGACCAGCTCGGGCTTGAACGCGTGGGCGAGCTCGAAGTACCGACGGATGTTCTGGGGCCAGCCGGTCATCGCGCCGCCCAGGTTCTGGAGCACCGTGCGCGGGACGTCGACACCGTTGTCCTCGTAGCGAAGCGTGAAGCCCCAGATGCGGTGCACCCCCGCGAAGCGCGCCTCGAGATAGTCGTAGGCCCTGCCCGAAGCAACCACGTGCACGTCGTGCGACTTCACCAGGTGGTCGAGCACCACCCGCGAGCGCGTCGCGTGGCCCATCCCTTCGCCGACGACCCCGTAGAGGATGCGCATGCAAGCGAAGCGTAGACCAGGAGGCGACCCGCGAGGTAGCGATACCCGGTCGCCGCGGCGCTCAGCTCACCAGAGGATGGAGCTGTGCAGTGACTCGAGCTCCTCGATCAGCCGATCGAAGCCGTGCTCCTTCGACAGAAAGCCATCCGCGCCGCAGTCCTTGGCGAGCTTCGCGAGCGCCTCATCGTCGAGGCTGGAAAACAGCACCACGGGCGTCCGCTCCGTCTGCAGCCGCTGCTTCAGCACGGCGCAGAGCGCGTTGCCCATGATCTCCGGCATGTGCACGTCGGTGAGCACGATGTCCGGCGCCCAGTCGCTCACCGCCTGGTCGAACTCCGCCAGCGTGTTCGCGATGCGCACGTCGTAACCCGCGCGCTGCAGAGCCACGCGCCCACAGTCCAGCTGGATCTGACTGTCATCCATCAACAGGACTCGACGGCCCTTCTGCGCCACGAACGCCACGGTCAGATGCTCCTTCGGAAGCGCGCCGGGGACGTACCCCCATCCGAGCAGGCCATTCACGCAGGCTACCATCCCTCAAACTGCGTTCGCAATCCGCTGGCCTGGCCTGCTTGGCTCGGACAGCTCCACCCCTTTCACCTGACGTGAAGCGCGCGGATCGCCGGACCAGGGCCTCGGGACACACTCCCGAGGAGCCGGAACCGGTAACTCCTCCAAAACCTCACCACCTGCCAAGGAACACAACGCAGAGTTGCCCCCATCGACCAACCCCCTCCGTATTGAACTTTTCTGACTTCGGGTCCATCCTAAACCCACTGGATGCAAGCATTCGCCGCCTTCCATGATCCAAATCAAGTCCTGGCCTTCGCCAACGCCGTCCTCACCACGGGCTCGACCCTCTGCATGACGCTCGGCTACGTGGCCATCCGCCGCAAGCAAGTCGCCCGGCACCGTCGCTTCATGCTCGCCGCGTTTGGCCTTGCCGCGCTCTTCATGGCGCTGTTCGTTCTACGCTTCGTGAAGTTCGGTCCCACCCAGTTCCTGGACCACGCGCTCCCGGCCCGCATCGCGTTCTACGCGCTCTACTTCACGCACGAGCCGCTGGCGGTGCTCAGCGTCCCGCTCGTCGTGGTCGCGGCAGTCCTCGGGTGGCGCGGCGCCCTACGGACCCACCGAGAGGTCGCGCGCATGGCCTTGCCGATCTGGGCCTACTCATCGGTCACCGGCGTCGCCCTCTTCTTCTTTCTCTACACGCAGGGGGCGCCCAAGTGAGCGCCTGGCGCCCAGAGGCCGCCAGCCCGGCGGACGCCGCACGGCGCCGCAGCGTGGATCGCTGGCTCCTCGGAGCCACGGCGGCCTGGGCGTTGATCCTGCTCGCCGCCTTCGCGCTCCTCTGGAAGTACAAGAGCACCCCCGGCCGAGCGGCCGAGGCCCACGAGCGCTGGCCGGCGGAGAGCAAGGTGGTCCGCACACCCGGCCTGGCCGAGATCGTGATGGTGGTGCATCCGAAGTGCAGCTGCTCGCGGGCCAGCCTCGACGAGCTCGCGGCCCTGATGACCCGGGTTGGCCACCTCGCGAGCGCGACCGTGCTCTTCGTGCGCCCGGATGGCGTGCCCGCAGGCTGGGAGAACACCGATCTCCTCACCAGCGCCCGCCGGATCACCGGCGTCACGGTGCAGCTTGACGAAGGCGGCGTCGAGGCCAAGCGCTTCGGCGCGTTCACCTCCGGCGCGACCCTGGTCTACAGCGCCGCGGGTGACCTGCTCTTCTCGGGCGGGATCACGCTCGCGCGCGGCCACGCGGGCGACAACGCCGGGCGGCTGCGCATCACCGGGCTTCTGACCGACGGCAAGGCCGACCGCCGCGACAGCCCGACCTTCGGTTGCAGCATCGATGGGCCCACCACGACGGATGAGCTGAGCGGGCTCTGACACACGTGAGGCAAAGGCCCCGCAGGAGGATTCCACATGACTGAAGCAGAGCTGAAGAGCGAGCAGCGGGACAACGCGATCGAGGTGCAGACCGAGGCGCTCTACCAGGAGCGACTGGCCATCAATTATCGACGCACCGACCGCGTCTTTGGCTACCTGATGCTCGGTCAGTGGGTCTTCGCCTTGATCCTCGCGATCTGGGTCTCACCGTACGCCTGGGCTGGGCGCACGCGCGTGATTCACGCCCACGTCCTCCTCGCGCTCGGCCTGGGGGGCGCGATCACGTTCTTGCCGTTCCTCCTCTCGCGCGTTCGGCCCGGGTGGGTCGTCACCCGGAACGTGATCGCCGCCGCGCAGATGCTCTGGGGAGCGCTGCTGATCCACCTCACCGGCGGCCGGATCGAGACCCACTTCTTCCTCTTCGGCTCGCTCGCCTTCCTGGCCTTTTACCGCGACTGGAAGGTCCTGATCCCGGCGACGGTGGTGGTGGCGGCGGACCACCTGCTGCGCCAGGCCTTCTGGCCCGAGTCCGTCTACGGCGTCACCGACCCGGTGTGGTGGCGTTTCCTCGAGCACGCAGGCTGGGTGGTCTTCGAGGACGTGTTCCTGGTGTTCTCCTGCGTCGTCGCGGCCAACGACGTGCACGCCGGCGCCGCCCAACAGGTGCGCATCGAGGTGACCGAACGGCTGGAAAAGGAGATGGAGATCGCGGCCCACCTCCAGACGTCCATCCTCCCTCCGGCTTTCTTCATGGAGGGCCTGGAGATCTCGGCGCGGATGGTTCCCGCGACCGAGGTGGGCGGCGACTACTATGACGTGATCCGCGCCACCGACGGGTGCTGGATCGGCATCGGCGACGTGGCCGGCCATGGCCTCGAAGCGGGGCTGATGATGCTGCAGGCTCAGAGCGCGGTGGGCGCCCTGATCTCGTCCAACCCCGACGCGAGCCCGCGGGTGGTCCTCGAGCACATCAACAGCGTGCTCTACCAGAACATTCGCAAGCGGCTGCGCCGCAACGAGCACATGACCTTCTCGATGATCCGCTACCACTCCGATGGGACGGTGGTGATCGCCGGGGCCCACGAGGAATTCCTGATCTGCCGAGCCGCCACCGGGGCCGTCGAGCGCGTCCCCGTCAAGGGCACCTGGCTCGGGGTGGTCGAGCACGTCCTCGCCGCCACGGTGGAGACGACCGTGCAGCTCCAGGAAGGCGACCTGCTGATCCTCTACACCGATGGCGTCACCGAGGCCCGCAACGCCGCGGGCGAGCAATACGGCCTCGATCAGCTCACCAAGGTCGTCACCGAGCAGCGCGGCGCAACCGTCGATCAGATCCGCGACCGCGTGTTCGACCACCACGGGAAATGGATGAAAGTCCAAGACGACGACGTTACGCTGCTGGTCTTGCGCCACATCGGCCGCGCCCAGAAGGCCGCGGCATGACCTGCCCCCACAAGGAGAGACCCGCACAATGACGGACAAGACGACCGGTGCCTACGTCGAGCTGAGCTTCGGCCCCGTGGTGGAGCTCATCCCCTTCGTTCGCAAGTTCGTGACCGATTTCTACCTGCGGGTGGTCGCCGACCGCGACGCGGTGTCCCGCGTGGCGCTCGCGACCCACGAGCTCCTGGAGAACGCCGTGCGATACTCGGTGGACGGCGAGACGCGGGTCCGCATCGAGGTTCCCCAGGACAAGAAGAACACGATCCTGGTGCGCACCTGGAACCGGACCAACCCCGCGCACATCGAGGTGGTCAAGGGCATGTTCGAGGACATGCTGGCCGAGAAGGATGCCTTCGCCTACTACCAGAAGATGATGCGTCGCACCGCCAAGCTCGAGGACGAATCCGGGCTCGGCCTGGCCCGCATCCGCGCGGAAGCAGACATGGACTTGAAGTACAGCGTGGACGATGGCTTTCTTTGCATTCACGCCGAGATGCACGTGGGAGAACATAAATGAACGCACTCGCAGCGCTTTCGATGTCCGAGGGTGGACTCGCAGTTCAATCGTCCCAGGACGGCGACAAGATCCAGGCCGTCTTCTCGGGGGTCGCGGAGCTCGACGTGCGCGACGCCTTGCCGCAGCTGCTCAAGCGACTTCACCTCGAGGCCCAGCAGCTCAAGATCAAGGAGGTCATGGTCGACTTCCACCGGCTCGAGTTCATGAACTCGAGCTGCTTCAAGGGCTTCGTGTCCTGGATCAACGACATCCAGGAGCTCGCGGAGGACAAGCAGTACCGCCTTCGCTTCCGCTCCAACCCGGAGATCCTGTGGCAACGCCGGAGCGTTCACGCCCTCAAGTGTTTCGCCACGGATCTCATTACCGTCGAGGAGTGAGCGCACCTTGAAACCGGCGGAGCTCCCCGCCGAGCTCGTCACGCGCTTTCGCGCGAAGGCGCTGGAGCGCGTCCAGAAGATCGAGGCCGGCTGGGCGGAGCTCTATTCGAACCGGCAGGCGGCGCCGTCAATCTCCGACGAGATCCTGCGGGAGCTGCACACGCTCAAGGGCGATTCCCGCGCGGTGGGCTTCACCGACATCAACATGGTGTGCCACAAGCTCGAGGAGCTCTTCGAGACCGCGGCACGCTTGGGCTTCCGTGTGAGCGAGGATTTCGACCTCGTGGTCAACATGGGGTGCCGCTTCCTCGCCATGCTGGCGCGCAAGAAGGTGGGCTCGGCCCTGGGCGGCATCGATCTGCCGGGCTTCATCGCGCAGATCGATACCGTCCTCGGCGAAGCGCGCTCGGTGCCAATCCCCGCCGGGGCCCCCGACCCCGCGCGGGC
>VFSW01010171.1_pt1 | contig 13359 bp, 13 predicted proteins | sample 5358111 | NCBI WGS metagenome assembly VFSW01 (sample SAMN11554181, study PRJNA540505) | mine drainage metagenome | isolation source: sediment from site ElyBrook_90M | place: USA: Ely Copper Mine, Vershire, VT | collected 2017 | reverse complement strand
GCCGCGCCCGCGGGGGCGGGGCCGCCCCCCCCGCCCCCCGGGGGGCCCCCCGCCGCCGGGGGGGGCCCCCGCCCGGCCCGCGCGCCGCGCCGCCGGCCCACCACCGGCGGTGGTGGCGGTCGTCGGGCCCCGTCCCGCGGCGCCTGAGGGCGCGAGGAAGGCGGTCCGCCGCGCCGCGGCGGGCCGCCTGCATCGATCTGCAAGACAATCCTTTTGAGGCAAGCCGCCCGCCGTGGCGGCGTTAGGACACCATGAACATTACCGCTGAAGCAGTCAAACAACTCCGCGAGCGTACCGGCGCCGGCATGATGGAATGCAAGAAGGCCCTGGTGGAGACGCAGGGCGACCTGGACGCCGCGGCCGAACTGATGCGCAAGTCCGGCCTCGCCAAGGCCGACAAGAAGGCCGCCCGGGTCGCCGCCGAGGGCACCGTGGTCGTGGAGCGCGCCGGCAACGAAGCGGTGCTGCTGGAGGTCAATTGCGAGACCGATTTCGTGGCCCGGAGCGAGGAATTCCTCGGCTTCGCGCGCGAAATCGCCCAGGCGGCGCTGGCCCGCGCCCCGGCCACCGTCGAGGCGCTGCTGGCGCTGCCGGTGGGCGCCAACAGCCTGGAGGAGCGGCGCCGCGCGCTGATCGCCAAGATCGGCGAGAACATCTCCGTGCGCCGCTTCGTGCGCCTCGGCGCGCCCACCGCCCTCGGCGGCTATGTCCATGGCGGGCGCATCGGCAGCCTGGTGGCCTTGGAGGGCGGGGATGAGGCGCTGGCGCGCGACCTGGCCATGCACGTGGCCGCCGCCAACCCGGCCTACGTGGATGCGGCCGCCGTGCCGCCGGCCGTGCTCGACAAGGAGCGTGAAATTCTCGCCGACCAGACCAAGGGCGAGAAGAAGCCGCCGGACATCATCGCCAAGATGGTGGAGGGGAGGCTGCGCAAGTATCTGGCCGAGATCACCCTGGTGGGTCAGCCCTTCGTGAAGGACCCGGACGTAAGCGTCGAGGCGCTGCTGAAGAAGGCCAAGGCCCGGGTGGTGCGTTTCGAGCGCTACGAGGTCGGCGCCGGCATCGAGAAGAAGCAGGACGATTTCGTCGGCGAGGTGATGGCGCAGGTCAAGGCCAACACCTAGGCGGGGAGGCCCGATATCGCGCACAATGGAGCCGTCGACCCCCGCGTTCGCTGGGGTCCTTGCCAACCACCAGTGGGGACCGACAGCGACCATGACCGACCTCAGCTCCGCCGCGCCTCGCTACCGCAGAATACTGGTCAAGCTTTCGGGCGAGGCGCTGCTCGGCGACGGGGATTACGGCATCGATCCCGGCATCCTCAAGCGCATTGCCGGGGAGCTGCGCGACCTGACCCTCATGGGGGTGCAGGTGGCCGTGGTGCTGGGTGGCGGCAACATCTTCCGGGGGGCGGGCCTCGCGCGCGCCGGCATGGATCGCGTGACCGCCGATCACATGGGCATGCTGGCCACGGTGATCAACGCGCTCGCGCTGCAAGACGCCCTGGAGAGCCTCGGCACCTATGCGCGCGTCATGTCGGCGCTGCGCATCAACGAGGTGTGCGAGGATTACATCCGGCGGCGCGCCGTGCGCCACCTGGAGAAGGGGCGGGTGGTGATCTTCGGCGCCGGCACGGGCAATCCGTTCTTCACCACCGACAGCGCGGCAAGCCTGCGCGCCATCGAGATCAACGCCGACATCCTGCTCAAGGCCACCAAGGTCAACGGCATCTACGATTCGGACCCGAAGCTGAACCCGGCGGCGAAACGCTACACCCGCCTGACCTTCGACAAGGTGCTCGATGATCGTCTGAGCGTCATGGACGCCACCGCCATCGTCATGTGCCGGGAGAACAATCTGCCGCTGCAGGTATTCAACCTGTTCCATGCCGGCGATCTGATGCGTATCGTGCGCGGCGAGGACGTCGGCACCGTCGTCTCCACCTGAATTCATTGCCGAGGGGTGATCATGCTCGAAGATCTCAAGAAGGACGCGACCCAGCGCATGCAGAAGTGCGTCACGACCTTTCGCGATCAGCTGAAGAAACTGCGCACCGGCCGTGCGCACACCAGCCTGATCGAGCACATCAAGGTCGACTACTACGGCTCGGAGATGCCGCTCAACCAGGTGGCCAACATCGCCACCGAGGATGCGCGCACGCTCACCGTCACGCCGTGGGAGAAGGCCATGGTGCCCATCATCGAGAAGGCCATCTACAAGTCCGACCTCGGCCTGACGCCGAACACCGCCGGCCAGTTGATCCGCATCGCCATGCCGGCCCTCACCGAGGAGCGCCGCCGCGACGTCACCAAGGTGGTGCGCTCGGAGGCGGAAGGGGCCCGGGTCTCGGTGCGCAACGTGCGCCGCGAGGTGCTGGGCGAGTTGAAGGAGATGCTCAAGGAGAAGCTCATCGGCCAGGACGAGGACCGGCGCGCGCAGGAGGATATCCAGAAGCTCACCGACAAGCACGTCGCCGAGATCGACCAGGCCATGGCCGACAAGGAGAAGGAGTTGATGCAGGTCTGAGCCTCCCCGGACCCGCGTCAATGCAGCCCATGGCCGATTTGCCGCAGCACGTCGCCATCATCATGGACGGCAATGGCCGCTGGGCCCGCATGCGCGGGCTGCCGCGACCCGCCGGGCATCGCGCCGGCGTCAAGGCCGTCCGCAGGGTGGTCGAGGAATGCGCCGCGCGCGGGGTGCGCCATTTGACGCTGTTCGCCTTCAGCAGCGAGAACTGGCGCCGCCCCCCCGACGAGGTCGGGATGCTGATGAACCTGTTCCTCGATTCCCTGATGCGGGAAATCCACGACCTGCACCGCAACCAGGTGCGCCTCGGCTTCATCGGCGACCGCGACGCGCTGGGCGCGGAACTCGCGCGGCGCATGGCCGAGGCCGAGGCCCTGACCGCCGCCAACGGCGGCCTGCACCTGCGCGTGGCGCTCGCCTACGGCGGCCGCTGGGATCTGGCCGCCGCCTGCCGCGAGCTCGCCCGCGCCGTCGCGGCGGGGGAACTGGCGCCGGCCGACATCGGCGAGGCCGAGGTGGCGGCGCGTCTGGCGCTCGCCGGCGCGCCTGATCCGCAATTGCTGATCCGCACCGGCGGCGAGCACCGTCTCAGCAACTTCCTGCTGTGGAATCTCGCCTACACCGAGCTGTACTTCTGTGATGTGCTGTGGCCGGAGTTTGGCGTGCCGCAGCTCGAGGCGGCCTTTGCCTTCTACGCCGAGCGCGAGCGCCGCTTCGGGCGCACCTCGGCCCAGCTGAAGCTCGAGGCCGATGCTTAAGGTCCGCATCGCCACCGCGCTGGTGTTGACGGTGCTGCTGCTGCTCGGGCTGTTCGTGGCGGCGCCGCGCTGGGCGCTGCTCGGCCTCGCCGCGCTGCTGGTGGCGGGCGCCTGGGAGTGGGCGGGTTTCGGCGAGCTGCGCGGCCGCGCCGCGCGCTCGAGCTATGCGCTCGCCATCGCCGCGCTGCTGTATCTGGCCTGGGGCTGGAGCGGGGAGCCGCGGCATTTGCACTGGTTGCTGGCCGCGGCCTGCCTGTGGTGGCTGGGTGCGCTGCTGTGGCTTGTATGGGCGCCGGGCCGGCATCAGCCGCGCCTCGCGCTGCTGTGCGGAGTGCCGGTGCTGGTGCCGGCCTTCGTGGCGCTCGGCCGCCTGCTGCTCGCGCACACCGTGCTGGCCGGCGGTCCGCAGGCCGGCGGCCCGCAGCTGGTGCTGTGGTTGCTGCTGTTGGTGACCGGCGCCGACATCGGCGCCTACTTCGCCGGCCGGCGCTTCGGCAGCCGCCGGCTCGCGCCGCGGGTCAGTCCCGGCAAGACCTGGGAAGGACTGCTTGGCGGGTTGTCGGCGGTGGCCCTGGTGGCCGGACTCGGCGCCTGGCGCTTCGGGCTGCCGCCGGCGCTCGCGGTGTTGTGCGGCTGCGCGGTGGGCGGATATTCGGTGGTGGGTGATCTGACGGAAAGCATGTTCAAACGCTCGGCGGGACTGAAGGACAGCGGCAGCCTGCTGCCCGGTCATGGGGGAATCTTGGATCGAATCGACAGCATCACGGCGGCCGCGCCGCTCTATGCCCTGGGCCTGTTCGGCCTGAAGGTGATCGCATGAGCGCTCCCCGGGGCATCGCCATCCTGGGCTCCACCGGCAGCATCGGCCGCAGCACCCTCGAGGTGATCGCGCTGCACCCACAGCGCTTTCGCGTCGCCGCCCTCGGCGCCAACAGCAGCTGGCAGGCCGTGGTCGAGCAGGCGCAGCGCTTCCGGCCGGAGGTGGTGGTGCTCATCGAGCCCGCGGCCGCCGCGCAGGCGCGTGGCGCCCTGGCGGCGCTCGGCCTGCCCACCCGGGTCGAGTGCGGAGTCGAGGCCCTGCAGGGCGCGGTGACCGATCCGTCGGTGCAGGTGGTGATGGCGGCCATCGTCGGCGCCGCCGGCCTGCTGCCGACGCTGGCCGCGGTGCGCGCCGGCAAGCGGGTGCTGCTCGCGAACAAGGAGTCGCTGGTCATGTCCGGCCACCTGCTGATGGAGGAGGTGCGCCGCGCGGGCGCCCAGCTCATCCCCATCGACAGCGAGCACAACGCCATTTTCCAGTGCATGCCCGCCGGCTACCTGCCCGGTGCCGCCGCCGCCGGTGTCGACAAGCTCATCCTCACCGCCTCCGGAGGCCCGTTTCGCACCACCGCCGCCGAGCTGCTCGAGTCGGTGACCCCCGCGCAGGCCTGCGCCCATCCGAAGTGGAAGATGGGCCGCAAGATCTCCGTGGATTCCGCCACGCTGATGAACAAGGGCCTGGAGGTGATCGAGGCGACGCTGCTGTTCGCCCTGCCGGAGTCGCGGGTGGAGGTGGTGGTGCACCCGCAGAGCGTGGTGCACTCGCTGGTGGCCTACGCCGACGGCTCGCTGCTCGCGCAACTGGGCGCCCCGGACATGCGCACCCCCATCGCGCAGGCACTGGCCTGGCCGGAGCGGGTGGTTTCCGGTGTACAATCGCTCGATCTGGGGCAGATCGCCCGGTTGGACTTCGAGGAGCCCGACCATGCGCGATTCCCCAGTCTCGGACTGGCACGCACCGCAGCACGTGCCGGGGGCACGGCGCCCGCCGTGCTCAATGCGGCCAATGAGGTGGCGGTTCAGGCGTTTCTCGATCGCCGCTTGAACTTTACCGGTATTGCCGCGGTCATTGAGCGGGTGCTTGAGCGCTTGGATGCGACCCCGGTGAAGACACTGGACGACGTGCTGGCGGCTGACGCCGCGGCGCGCCGTCTGGCGAGCGCCCTGATTCAGCCCGCGCGTGGAGCCCTGGCATGAAGATGTTGATATTCGCCGCCGCATTTCTGGCCGCGATCGGAATTCTCGTGGCGGTGCACGAGTTCGGCCATTATTGGGTGGCGAAGCGGCTCGGCTTCAAGGTGCTGCGCTTCAGCATCGGCTTCGGCCGTCCGCTGTGGCTGCGGGTGGGCAAGGACCCCGATCGCACCGAGTACTGCCTGGCGGCCATCCCGCTCGGTGGCTACGTCAAACTGCTGGATGAGCGCGAGGGCGAGGTCGATCCGGCCGAACGGCACCGCTCCTTCACCCGCCGTCCGGTGCTGCAACGGGTCGCCGTGCTGCTGGCCGGCCCGTTCATGAACCTGCTGTTCGCGGTGCTGCTGTACGCGGTGCTCGCCCTGATCGGCACCGAGGTGGTCAAACCCGTGGTCGGCCAGGTGCGCCTGGACAGTCCGGCGGCGCTGGCCGGGCTGCGCGCGGGAGATGAGATCGTGCGCGTGGGCGCGCGGCCGGTCGCCGATACCGAGGAATTGCAGATCGATCTGATGCGCGAATTCTCCGCCGACGGGGTGCTCGCGCTCACCGTGAGCCGCGACGGCGTGCAGCGGGGCTTGATGGTGCGGGGGAGCGGCGACCGGCGCGCGCTGACCGAGCCGGGACGCCTGCTGCCGGGGCTGGGATTCGATCTGGCCACCTGGCACGCCGCCGCGCTCATCCAGTCCGTGCCCGCCGGCAGCGCCGGGGCGCGCGCCGGTCTGCAGGCCGGTGACCGGTTGCTGGCCGTGGACGGCCAGGCGGTGGTCAACAGCGCCGATTTCGTCTCCCTGGTGAGCGGCGCGCCTGGACGCGACATCCGCATCGAGATCGAGCGCGCCGGCACGCGTCGCACGCTGCTCGCGGCCGTGCCTCGAGTGCTCGAGCATGGCGTGGCGCTCGGCCGCCTCGGCATCACGCTCACCGAGGGGCCGCGCACCTGGCCGGCGGGGCTGGTGGTCGCGCACCGCGCCGGGCCGCTCGAGGCGCTCGGCGCCGGCATCGACAAGACCTGGGAGATGTCCACGCTCACCGTGCAGATGCTGTGGCGCATCGTCACCGGCCAGGTGTCGGCGAAGAACATCAGCGGGCCGATCAGCATCGCCGAGTTCGCCGGCATCAGCGCCTTTCTGGGCATCAGCGCCTTCCTCGGCTTCCTGGCCGTCATCAGCGTGAGCCTGGGCGTGCTCAATCTGCTGCCCGTGCCGCTGCTCGACGGCGGTCAGGTGGTCTACCAACTGGTCGAGGCGGTGAAGGGCAGTCCGCTGTCCGAGCGTGCGCAGGTCCTCGGGCAGCAGGTGGGCATCGCGCTGCTGGTGGTGCTGATGAGCCTCGCCTTCTATAACGACATATCAAGACATCTGAACTAACGGGATACCATGATCTACTTCAAGCTCGAGCCGCACCTGCCGCGCCGCGTGATCCGCGACGGCCGCCGAGAACCAATCCGGTCCGTGCCGCGTGCGGTTTGAGCTGAGGCTGCTCGGGCTGGTGGTGCTCGCCATCCAGCCCCTGGGCGCAGCCGTGCACGCCCAGAGCGCGACGCTCGACAATTTCACGGTGGGCGACATCCGCATCGAGGGATTGCAGCGCATCTCCGAGGGCACGGTATTCAATTACCTGCCCGTCAACATCGGCGATCACCTGGATTTGCAGCGCGTCGGCGAGGCCATGCGCGCGCTGTACGCCACGGGCTTCTTTCGCGACGTCGAGTTGCGGCGCGACGGCAACACCCTGCTGGTGGTGGTGATCGAGCGGCCATCCATCGCCAAGTTCGAGATCAAGGGCAACAAGGACATCAAGACCGAGGACCTGCAGAAGAGCCTGCGCAACGTGGGCCTCGCGACCGGCAAGACCTTCGACCGCTCGGTGCTCGACGAGGTCAAGCAATACCTCACGGACCAGTACTTCAGCCGCGGCAAGTACGCGGTGCGCGTCGACACCAAGATCACCGACCTGCCGGGCAACAAGGTCGACATCGTGGTCGACATCAAGGAGGGCAAGCGCGCCAAGATCGAGCAGATCAACCTGGTCGGCAACACCAAGTTCAAGGAAAAGGAGATTCTCGACACCCTCGAGCTGCACACGCCGAACTGGCTGTCCTGGTACAAGCAGGACGACCGCTACTCGCGCGAATCCCTCACCGGCGACCTGGAGAAGCTGCGCTCCTACTACATGGACCGCGGCTACGCCAATTTCCAGGTCGAGTCGACGCAGGTGACGATCGCGCCCGAGAAGGACAACATGTACATCACCGTCAACATCAACGAGGGCGACGTGTTTCGCATCTCGGAGATCAAGTTGGCGGGGACCATGGTGGTGCCCGAGGAGCAGCTGCGCCGTCTGGTGCTGGTCAAGCCGGGCGACATCTATTCGCGCAAGGCGATCACCAGTTCGCAGGAGCTGATCAGCTACCGGCTGGGGGCGGACGGCTACGCCTTCGCCAAGATCGACCCGGTGCCCACCACCGACAACACCAAGAAGACCGTGGGGATCACCTTCTTCATCGAGCCCGGCAACCGCGTGTACGTGCGGCACGTCAATTTCAACGGCGTCACGGCGATCAACGACGAGACGCTGCGCCGGGAGATGCGCCAGCTCGAGGGCGGCTGGCTGTCGAATTCGGCGGTCGAGCGCTCCAAGGAGCGCATCCAGCGCCTGCCGTACGTCGAGAAGGTGGATTTCGAGAACAAGCCGGTGCCGGGCAGCGCGGATCTGGTGGACGTGGACTTCAACATCAAGGAAGGCCTGCCGGGACAGTTCGGCGGCGGCATCGGCTACTCCGAGGCGCAGAAATTCAGCCTCAACGGCAACTTCGTGCACAGCAACTTCATGGGCACCGGAGACCGCATCGCCCTGCAGGTCAACGCCGGGGTGTACAGCAAGAGCTACGTGTTCTCGCACACCAACCCCTACACCACCATCGATGGCGTGGCGCGCACCGAGTCCGTGTCCTTCCGCGACATCACGCAGTTCGTGGCCGCCTCCTCGCAGTTCTCCACCAAGCAGATCACCGCGGCGGAGCAATGGGCCTACCCCATCAGCGAGTACCAGTACCTGACGGCCGGCGTGTCCGCCAACAAGAACACGCTGGTGGTCTCCCAGGGCTACAGCGCGCAGCAGGCCGTCGACTGGGTCAAGAACAACGGCGCGACCTTCAAGAACGACCTCACCGACACCAACGGCGACGGCGTGGTCAACTCCCTGGACAGCCCCTACACGGTGTACGGCACCAGCTTCAACACCTACGAGGCGACCGCCGGCTGGAGCATCGATTCCAGAAACCGGGCGCTGTTCGCCGACCGTGGCACGCACCTGGCGATCTCCGGGCGCTATGCCATGCCCTTGAGCAACATCCGCTACTACGCCACCAGCCTGCAGTTCCTGCAGTACGTGCCGATCTGGCGCCAATACCTGCTGCAATACAACGCCTCGGTGGACTACGCCTCGCCGCTCGGCAGGACCACGGCGCTGCCGCCGTATTTGAATTATTTCGCCGGCGGTCCGGACAGCGTGCGCGGCTACCGCGAGAGCACCCTCGGGCCGCGCGACAACATCGGCTACGGCAACCCGTACGGGGGAAATTTCCGCGTCATCAGCCGCATGGAACTGCTGTTCCCGGTGCCCGAGAAGTGGCGCAGCGCCGCGCGCGTCAGCTGGTTCTACGACATGGGCAACGTCTTCCAGACCGGCAGCAAGGTCAAGTTCCTCGGCGTCGACGACGTGACCCCGGTCACCTACCACTTCAGTTATGCTAACCTTAAGCGTTCGACCGGCGTTGCGGTACAATGGCTTGCGCCGCTTGGTCTGTTCCGCTTCTCGTATGGCATCCCGCTCAACGCGTACCCGGGCGATGCGGTGCGCTACTACGACGAGACGGAGCGGTTCCAGTTTTCCATCGGTCAAGCGTTCTGAATTCCTCACACATTCGAGGTCTCAAAGATCACTATGTCGACTTTCACTCGCTCCCTCGCCGCCGCCGCCCTCGGCCTGTGCGGCTTCATGGTCAGCGCCCAGGCGAGCGCCGAGATCAAAATGGGCGTGGTCAATTTCCAGCGATTGTTGGAGGAGGCGCCGCAGACCAAGGCCGCCTTCCAGGGACTCGAGAACGAGTTCGCGCCGCGTCGCCGCGAGCTGGTGACCATGCAGAACGACTTGAAGGCCAAGGAGGACAAGCTGCAGAAGGAGGGCGCGGTCATGTCCGAGGCCGACCGCACCAAGGCGGAGAAGAATCTCCGCGACCAGCAGCGTGAGTTCTCGCGCAAGGCCAGCGAATTCCAGGACGACGTGTCGACGCGCAAGAACGAGGAACTCGGCAAGGTGCAGCGCTTCCTCGCGCAGGAGATCCAGACCTACGCCGGTGCGCAGGGCTTCGATCTGGTGCTCGGCGAGGGCGTTTTCTACGCCAAGCCGCCGCTCGACATCACCGCCCAGGTGCTCGGCGTGCTGTCGACCAAGCCGACCACTCTGCCGGCCGCGCCGACGGGCGCCGCCCCGGCGCCCAAACCGGCCGGCGGGAAATAACGGCGTGCGGCGCGTTCGCTCGAGGAGCGCCTGACGTCATAAGGTGACGAGCGAGTGGCCGCGGATCACAGCCTGGGCGATTTGGCGGTGCGCTTCGGCCTGCAGTTGCGCGGCGATCCCGATCGACGGGTGAGCGGGGTTGCCACCCTCGCCCAGGCGGGTGAGGGGACCTTGAGTTTCCTCGCCAACTCCCGCTACCGGCGGCAGCTGGCAGCGACGCGCGCCACGGCGGTGCTGCTGTCGCCCGCCGATGCGCCCGCCTGCCCGGTGGCCGCGCTGATCACCGACAACCCCTACCTGCAGTATGCGCGCATCGCCACGCTCCTCCATCCCCCGCAGGCCGCGGTTGCGGGCATTCATCCCAGCGCCGTGGTGGCGCCGGGGGCGCGCGTGGCGCCGTCGGCCGCGGTGGCCGCACAGGCGGTGATCGAGGCCGGAGCCGACGTCGGCGAGCGGGCGCAGATCGGCGCGGGCGCCTACGTCGCCGCCCGGGCGCGGCGGCGGGGCGGCCCCCACCTCGGGCGGCGGGGGCTGGGTTTGCGGGGGGGGGGGAAGCGGCGGCGCGGGGGGGCCCCGCCCCGGGGGGTTGGGCGGCGGTCGCCGCGGGGGGGGCGGGGGCGCCTATGGGCGGGGGCGCCTCCGGCGCCGCGGGCGCGCGGATCGGTGCGGACACCCAGCTCGGGCCGCGGGTCTGCGTTTACGAGCGGGTGGGCATCGGGCGACGCTGTATAGTGCACGCCGGCGCGGTCATCGGCGCCGACGGCTTCGGTTTCGCCGGCGACGCCGGACGCTGGGAGAAGGTGCCGCAGGTGGGCTCGGTGCAGGTGGGCGATGACGTGGAAATCGGCGCCAACACCACCATCGATCGCGGGGCCATCGACGACACCGTCATCGAGGATGGGGTGAAGCTGGATAATCAAATCCAGGTGGCGCATAACGTGATCATCGGCGCGCACACGGTGATCGCCGCCTGCACCGGGATATCCGGCAGCACCATCATCGGGCGCCGTTGCATGATCGGCGGCATGGTGGGCTTCGCCGGGCATTTGCACATCGCGGACGACGTGGTGATCACCGGCTGCAGCCTGGTGAGCGCCTCGATCCGCGCGCCGGGCGGCTACTCGAGCGGCATGCCGGCGGTGGAGACCCGCGCCTGGCGGCGCATGGTGGCGCACCTGCGCAAATTCGCTGAAAAGGAGAGATGATGACCGATCCGCTCAAGATGGATATCGAGGAGATCATGCGGCAGCTGCCGCATCGTTATCCGTTTTTGCTGGTGGACCGGGTGCTGGCCTGCGAGCCCGGCCGGTATGTGCACGCGCTGAAGAATGTGACGGTGAACGAGCAGTTCTTCCCCGGCCATTTCCCGCATCGGCCGGTGATGCCGGGGGTGATGATCATCGAGGCGCTGGCCCAGGCCTGCGGCATCCTCGCCTTCAAGACCGCCGGGGTGCTGCCCAACGGCGAGATGCGCTTTTACTTCGCGGCCATCGACAACGCGCGCTTTCGGCGCCCGGTCGAGCCGGGTGATCAGCTGCACCTCAAGGTGACGCTGGTCCGCGCCCTGAAGGGCATCTGGAAATTCGCCGCGGTGGCCGAGGTCGACGGACAGCTGGTGGCCTCGGCCGACCTGATGGTGGCGCCGGAGACCAAGACGGCGGCGCGCGCGGACGGAGAGCCCGGATGATCGACGCGCGTGCGATCGTCTCGCCGCGCGCGCAGATCGCGGCGGATGTGCAGATCGGTCCCTACACGGTGATCGGCGAGGATGTGCAGATCGGTCCGCGCACCTGGATCGGTCCGCACGTGGTCATCAACGGACCGACGATCATCGGTGCCGACAACAAGATATTCCAGTTCGCCTCCCTGGGCGATGCGCCCCAGGACAAGAAATATCGCGGCGAACCCACGCGTCTGCAGATCGGCGACCGCAATGTGTTCCGCGAGTGCGTGACGGTCAATCGCGGCACCACCCATGATCAGGGCGTCACCGTGATCGGCAGCGACAACCTGTTCATGGCCTATGCGCATGTGGCCCACGATTGCCGCCTGGGCGACAAGATCGTGATGTCCAACGTCGCCACGCTCGGCGGCCACGTCGAGATCGGCGACTGGGTCATCATGGGCGGTCTGTCGGCGGTGCATCAGTTCACCAAGGTGGGCGCCCACTGCTTCATCGCCAACAACGCCGCCGTCACCCGCGACGTGCCGCCCTACATCATGGCGATTGGCCAGCCGGCGCGCCCGCACAGCGTCAACTCCGAGGGCCTGAAGCGTCGTGGCTTCACGGCGGCGCAGATCCAGAACATCCGCCGCGCCTACCGTCTGCTGTACCGGTCGGGCGTGAAGCTGCAGGCGGCCCTGAGCCAGCTCGAGGAGGCGGCGGCCACCCAGGAGGAGATCGCCCCCTTCGTCGAGTTCATCAAGCGAAGCTCGCGCAGCATCGTGCGTTGAGGGCATGGCGTCGCCGTTGCGCGTCGGGCTGGTGGCGGGCGAGGCATCCGGCGACACGCTGGGCGCCGACCTGATCGGGGCGCTGCGCCGCATCGCGCCGGATGCCGAGTTCTTCGGCATTGCCGGCCCGAAGATGACGGCGGCCGGCTGCCGCGCCTGGGAGCCGGCCGAATCGCTGGCCGTGATGGGCTTGTTCGAGATCCTGCACGATCTGCCGCGCCTGCTGCGCCTGCGCCGGCGGGTGCGCGCGCAGTTCATCGCCGCGCGGCCCGACATCTTCGTCGGCATCGATGCGCCGGAGTTCAACCTGCGGCTGGCGCGCGACCTGCACGCCGCCGGCATTCCCACGGTCCAATACGTCAGTCCGCAGGTGTGGGCCTGGCGCCAGGGACGGGTGCGCAGCATCCACCGGGCCGTGGACCTGGTGCTGTGCCTGCTGCCCTTCGAGAAGCGCTTCTACGATGGCGAGCGGGTGCCGGCGGAATTCGTCGGCCATCCGCTCGCCGATGCCATCCCCCTGCAGGTCGACCGCGCCGCGGCGCGCGCCGCGCTCGGCCTCGCGGCCGAGGCGCAGGTCATCGCGCTGCTGCCGGGCAGCCGGCGCGGTGAGGTGGCGCGGCTGGCGGCGGATTTCGCCGCGGTCGCCCGGCGCCTGGCGCAGCAGCGACCGCAGCTTCAGTTCATCGCGCCCATGGCCAACCCCACGGTCCGCGACTTGTTCGCCGCCGCATTGCAACGCGACGCCCCCGGGATCACGGTGCGCCTGCTCGACGGCCGGGCGCAGACCGCGCTGATCGCCGCGGATGCGGCCCTGGTGGCCTCGGGCACCGCCAGCCTGGAGGCCGCGCTGTGCAAGCGGCCCATGGTGGTGGTGTACCGGCTCGGCCGCCTGACGGCCTGGCTGCTGCGGCGCCTCAAACTGGTGAAAGCCTCGTTCTTCGCCCAACCGAACCTGCTTGCGCAGCGGCGGGTGGTCGGCGAGTATTTTCAGGAGGCCATCGTTCCGGAGGCGATCGCGGCGGAGCTGTTGCTGTGGCTAGACGACGACGCACGGCGCGCCGAGCTCGCGCGCGAGTTCCTGCGC
>VFSW01010170.1_pt1 | contig 13359 bp, 8 predicted proteins | sample 5358111 | NCBI WGS metagenome assembly VFSW01 (sample SAMN11554181, study PRJNA540505) | mine drainage metagenome | isolation source: sediment from site ElyBrook_90M | place: USA: Ely Copper Mine, Vershire, VT | collected 2017 | reverse complement strand
TCCCAGGCGTCAATTCCACCTTGTATTTGGAGCCTTCGAGAGCCGAGGTGCACTAAAATGAAGATGTAGGTTTCAGGTGAAGTGGCTCGGATAGAGTCAACAGCAGATCCTGCTGCGGAACCTTGCCAACTCAGAGGTAGCTCTTAGAAAGAGTGGCTCGGATAGAGTCAACGTGCGGGATTTTCCCAATCTGAAAGCAGGCGAATGTGACGCTCAGAGAAAAAGTGGCTCGCATAGAGTCAACAGGATGTCCTGCTGCGGAACCTTCCCAACCCGGATGTGGTTTTCAGAAAGAGTGGCTCGGATAGAGTCAACAGGATGTCTTGTTGCGAGACCTTATCAACCCGCGTGAAGGCTTCATGCAGAGTGGCTCGCATAGAGTCAACGAGAAAACATAAGCAGAATTCAAACAAGTCGCCATGCCCTCAGAAAGAGAGTTGAATTGGCCCCAAACGGTGGCCGCCTGTAACCTTCCCAGCCGCACCGATCTCGGCAGTCCCATTTGCGGCATCGGCTCGCGCCCGGTCGAGCAGTAGGACAACTGAACAAGTTCCAGCGATCCACCTGGGGAAACGGAACCAGGCCAGGAAATGCTGTTTGCAGTAGTCTGGGCTGTACGCCCAGACTGCCGCCGCCTCTGGCATGTATTGCTGTCAACGCCCACCACGGAATAGACGGCGCTGTTCCTGCCTGCAACTTGAAGCTGAACGTAAACATGGCTCCTGCGTGGGTAGGAAGCACGCAGGGTACCAATGCCCCCGTGGCAATCTACCTGGAAATTGATATGCGTCGGCCCCGTCTGAATCTCCAGACAGCAACTCGATGCGCCGCCGGGCCTATTGCGCGTCCGCAGGAGTGGGCATTGAGCGAATAAAGGCAACCAACGCTTTCATATCCCGGTCGTTCATGTGGGTCAACGGCATACCCCCCTGCTGCATGCGAATGGAGTGATGGCGCAGCAGGTTCTCCAGCACATTCGCTGGAAGGAGCGAGGCAGTGCCGGCTAGTCCTGGAGCCGCGACTGTTCCGTGCAGGCCGCCCACTCCATGACAGGACCCGCAACTGTTGCGCTGGAATACTTGTCGGCCGCGTAGCGCCAGCGGACTGAGAGGAACAGGTGCAACCGCAGGTGCTGGTGCAACGACAGCGGGACCGGCCGCGGGCTGTACGTTCGCCGCACGAGATCCAGTGCTTGCCAGGGCCTTTGGCGCGGCAGCGGGAGCAAACTCCAAGCTCGACAAGTAAGCGATCAGATGTTGCATTTGCGTGTCGCTCAGGTTCACCGTGGGCATTCCTCCCGCGCGCATTTTGCTGGTCGGGTGATGCAGCAACGCCGGCAGCTTGTCGCCGGGGAATTTCTTGGCAATACCGATGAGCGATGGGGCAAACCGTGTTCCCTGCGCAGTCGGTCCATGACATGCTGCGCAACCCTGCGAAAGAAACAGAGCCCGCCCCGGACTTGGCTGGGTCGCAACGACCGACATCGGGGCAGGCACTGACGCAGCGGGCGCAGGCGTGGCCGGATTGGTTGCCGGAGCCGAGCTTGTGAGAACAGCAGGAGCCATCTCTGGATAGGGGACGCTGCCGCCCCGAGCGGCAACTTCCGCAACCGTCTGCTGCTGGAGCTGCGGCGGCGGTAGTCGCAGCGTTCGTAAGTATGCGATCAATGAATCGCGTTGATCGGGCGTCCCGAAAACGGGCGCCATTCCTCCCGCCTTCATTTTGGCGCTCGGGTTCTCCAGAAGCTGCGCGACCTGCGCGTCGGAGACGTGTGCAATCAGAGGAGCAAGCGCCGGCGCGCGTCCTCCCTCTCCGGACGGTCCGTGACAGGCAAAACATGCGCGCTCCTGATAGAGTTGCCGGCCAGCCGCGGCGGTGGCCGACAGTTGCATAGGAGCAACAGCTTGCGGTTGCCCCCCGGCTCCAGTGCCGCTCATCACATTGGGCACAGCCTCTCTAGCTATTGGGGAGGGCTGCGGTGACTCGCCAGACGACGCCTGAACATTGGCCGCACTGGTTCCAATAACCCCCAAATAGGCCAGCAACGCGGACATGTCGGTGGAAGACATATCGACGGCTGGCATGTGTCCGGCGCGCATCCCGGCATTCGGGTTGTGTAGCAGCGCGATCAACTGCGGTTGAGAGAATTTCGTTGTGACGCCCGCGAGACTCGGCGCCACCGTACTTCCCAAGCCAACCTCGCCATGGCAGCCCGAACATCCGTGCGCTTGAAAGATCCCTCTGCCCTGCGATACCAGCGGATTCACCGGCCCGATGGGAAGAGCGAGCGGACCCGTGCCGCCCGGAGATTCAATATACGGGTGAAATGGCGCGGCGGTGTAGGCCTTCTCCTGCTGCGCCTGGAGGGCAAGTTGTTTTGCAATGGTCGGGTCGTCCTGGTCATCTATGCGGCTCTTAATGCCGAGAACAATGATCCCCAGAATCACGATCGCAACCGCCAGCAAGGGAATGGGTCTGCGCCAAGGTCTGCGCTCCAGACTGCGATCGAGAAAGGGCAATAGGAAAAACAAGGCTGCAAGAATGCCCGGGACAACTACGACCGCGAAGACCACCTTCGGTCCTTCCCAGAACTTGAGCCACTCGAACATGGGCAGGTAATACCATTCCGGCCGGGGCAGAAAATGCGTATCCGCGGGGTTGGCGATGGGGCCCAAGCCGACTGGGTGGAAGTACGCCAGAAAGCAAAGGCCCACCATAATCAGCAGCGCGAACCCCAAGTCCATCAAAACTTGGCGTGGATAGAATCCTTCCGGCGGCAGTTTTGGGTCGATCGGATCTTCGTTCATCGGACCGGCCGCGCCGGCCTTTCGGAAGAGGAAGATATGAATGCTGATGAAAGCAAAGATCGCGGCCGGAATCAGGAAGACATGCGCAACATAGAAGCGTGACAGAGTGAGCGTGCCGATGGTGTCGCCGCCACGCAGTAGTCTTGTCAGCCAACTGCCGATCAAGGGTACCTCGCCCACGATGTTGGTGCCCACGGCAGTCGCAAAATAGGCCTTCTGATCCCAGGGCAGCAGATAGCCTGTAAAGCCCATGCCGAGCACGAGGAGGGAAAGCGTGGCCCCGGCAATCCAGAGGAGCTCGCGGCGCCCCTTGAACGAGCCGTAAAGAAACGTCTGCAGAAAATGCAGCAGCAGCACGATGATCATCGCGCTGGCGCCGTAGTAATGCAGGCTGCGCAGAAATGCGCCCGCCGCAACTTGCTTGGTGATGTAGGCAACGCTGGTATGCGCCGTCTCCGCAGAGGGTACATAGTAGATTGCCAGGCAAATCCCGGTGATGATCTGCGAGATGAAGATGAAGAGCAGCCCCGACCCGAACACGTAGGCCAGCCGCGCGCCCCCAGGGATCGCTTCGTCCAGCGACTCCCTCATCAACTTCTCCACGCCAGCGCGTCGATCCATCCAGTGGAATATGCGCTTCCGAAGGCTCGTACTCGGAAGGTCGGCAGAGGCTACTTGTTCCTTCTTGTCCATAGATTCACCCTCCTGGCTGTTAGCTCAACTCTTCTTGGTTAGGCACGTTCGACCGGAAGTACTCGAAGTGGACCTGTAGTTTTCCGTTGACAGTTCTGATCGGCAACGAATCCATGCCGCGCGGAGAGGGGCCGGAGATCAGTGCGCCATTCGGCTTGAAAACGCTGTTGTGGCAGGGACAGACGAACTCATCCCGGCCATTCTGCCAGGAAACGCTGCAGCCCAAGTGAGGGCAGATTGCGGAAAGCACTTCGAACTGGTCGTCGGCTAGACGGTTGACATAGACCGACTGCGCCGAGACGACCTCTCGCCAGCCGTCGCGTTGGGCGAAGGTGATGGTCTTGCGCACAGGGCCCTTGTTTTCGACAAATTCGATCATCTCGCCGACGTCTGACCAGTCCGTTCCCGTAGCTTTTGCGTAAAGGGGATACAGGACATACCGCAGCACCGGCACCGCGAGGATCGCCCCCATGCCCGCCGTGCCGATGGCCACCAATGCGCCAAAGAAGGAACGGCGATTGATGATGATGACATCTTTGTTCGCGCCATTTCCCTGGATATTCTCTTGTTGTTCCATGCCATCTCCTAGAAGTAAAACTTGGCGGCCAAATAGAGCGTGTTGTTGTCGGAGGCGTTGCGTCCGAAGCCGTCGTAGTTGGTTCCAGACCCGTTAAACCTGGAATAGCCCGTGTACGCTGCGGTCAGATCGATGTTCTGCACAGGCCAGTAGGCCCCTTGCACCGTGTAGCCGACGGTGTTGGGGCTGCCGTTGCGGCTTCCCATGACAGCCGCTGGTGCATACAGGACGCTATCGGCATTTCCACTCGTTGCGAAGAATCCCGCCGATCCGGAATACTTGCTTCGGACATACCATGTGGCGTCCACGCTTTCCATATTGAGACGATGCATGGCAAACGCCGAGCCTTGAGCCGCGAAGGTGCCTCCGAGGTCCGACTTCTCGTGAATATAAGTCCCATGGACGGACAGCGCATCTGCCCCGAAGGGCCGTTCATAACTGAAGTCGAAGGATGGATCGATATAGCGGTCCTCAGGCCCACTTACTGCATTTGGAAAAGAGTTCACGTAAATTCCGTATGTTCCTATCTCCAGGTAGTTGTTGCCGAATGTCTGCTGCCATGCTGCGCGCCAGTAAGGAGCAGCGCCGCTGATGTTGTAGTTGGAGCCAGCCCCTGTGATCGGAGCCGCGCTGCCGGCATGCTCCGACCGGTAGAGCGTGACATCGCCATAGAGATGGTGGTTCCACATCCCATAACCTCCAAGACCGGCGACATCTTGCATGAGTGCTCCATAAATCAATGGCGTTGCAATCTGAGAAACATTCACCGATGTTGCGAACCACGGAAACCCCTCGGCTGGTGTGCTATTCCACAGGTCTTCAAGCGTCGGCTGATTGTTGAGTGTTACGCCATATTGAAAATCTTTCCCAGCCAGCTTGGTCTGATTGGCATACCGTAAATCGGCCATGCCCATGCCAAAATGGTCACTCGCGTGGTCATAGGCTGCTTCCAGAAAGGAACCGAAATGGGGAGCTAGTTCTCCGGCAAGATAAATACTCAGGTCCTGTGGAAATGCCGCTGTCCCATTCTGCGTTAGTGGCTGCTTCTGCTGTAGCCCAGTGTCAGAGACAGTGAATCCGACCGACATCGGCACGGCCCGCAGAAGCTCGAGAGTTCTGTCATGGCCGACGGTTGTGGTCTTGGGTGATTCGATGAGGGTATACCCGTTCAGCTTGAAAATGCGCCCGAATGGCGTCAACTCCGGTGGGGAATAGTGGCATACATTGCAGGCCAAGCCGGTCTGCCTTGCATAGCTTGGAACTGCATATACACGCCCTATTCCACTTAAAAACAATGCTACTGCCAGCAATTTTGCAAGTCGTTTCATGAATCATCCTTTGAAGGCGCGACTGACCGCGGCACCGACCAGAACATGAATTTCAGATGAGGGAAAATTCTTCTGCCGGCTCAAAGCGTCGAAGCCCGCTCCTCAGGGACAGGGCAGCACGCAATGAGATCAGCAACACATATTGAGAAATGTGCTTGTGGGGAAGATCAGATTAGGAAGGTACAAAGAACAGATTGGAAGTGTCTGCGCAGCTGACGATCAGGCGGTATGTATCCTTCTTCGGCCCTAAATACGATGTTGGGTATAAAGGCGGCGGGCGTATCGCTCACCTGAGCCATTTCATGGGAATCTTGCTGTGCCAGTACATTCGAAATCACAGCCGGCGTGTTGGGAGTTACCGGGCAGCGGCACTGGATAGAACTACCGGAACCGGCGGATTCAGTTCGAGATTGAGGATTGCTCTTCTTCCTTGATGCCATCATGGGGCATCCCGGCACGCAGCACATAGGACACTTTGTCTGCTGATGGCACGGAGCCGTCGCAAACACAGGCCCGGCTCCCAGAACTACCAGAAGCAGAGTCGTCACGACTTTGGGGAAGAATCTCATGCCACGTAGCAAGAGTAACGATCCGTTTCGCCCCTGTCTGTGATTTGGATCACAGAACGGAGCATTCTTGTACGACGCAGCCTGTCGGCAGCACTTTCAGGCTTTGATCTGTGATTCGCACTTGAATCCTTGGTTCTCCTTAGCTCAACCTGTTTCATAGCAATCACTTACGAGGATCATTTCCACACTTTCAACGGCCTCGGATTGCTAATTCTTCTGGGTTTGCCGCAGCCGAGCCACAAATTCAGGGTGACGTAGATTACACTTCGAGGTTTTAGACAGTCTACCTCGTTATAAGCCGGTTGGGCGTGAAGAGCCAGTTCCTTGCGCGGCATGGTCTACGAAATCTGCGCGCTCACGCCAGTTTGTCGTACATCCACTGGTACGGATTTTGTCGGGCACTCCAGTGACCGCTGACGTTCCTGACTGGGCTATCTAAGCCGAGAGTCGCTGCAGACAAGGCGCCGCTTGATGTTCGACATTTGTCATGAAGGCGCTTGCAAATACATCGGTTTCAAGCTGGTCATCGGGTATCACGTCTCGGCGGCCCGACGAAGCGCACTTTTCCAGTTCCGGACGATTCGAGATCGTCAGGAATGAACCGTGCTGGGCTATCATCTGTCGATGCTTAAAGGCGATCAAATTGCGAGTGACAGTTTCGCGGGTAACGCCGATGAATTCGGCAATCTCTGCGTGCGTCAGCGAAAGGCGAAGACGAATGCCATGTTCCGTCTGCCGCCCATCGGCGCACCACTCCAGCAGCAGCCGGGCGAACTTTGCGCGAGCCGAAGACGCAAGACCAATAGTCCGCAGCCGCGAGCGGGCCTGGTTACAGTCCAGGCTCAGATCCCGCGCTACACATGGATAGACCGCCGGATGACGGCAGAGAAATTTCAGAAAATCCTCACGCCGGATGGCTGCGATCATGCATGGATAGATCGCCTCCGCAGTCGTCGTATGCGGGTGGCCGGTAAAGGCGGAGGTGAGCCCAAGGAATTCACCGGCATGAGCAATTCGAAGGATAAGACGTTTGCCTTCGCTCGAATTGATGGTAAGTTTTACCTGGCCCTTCAGCAGAATAAAGATATCCGATGGGGTCTGTTCCTCCATGAAGAGAATGGTTCCGGCGGTGACGGAGGAGAGCGATTCAATCGATTCAAAATCGTCGAGCGCCTCTGCCGGCAGCGTCTTGAAGTATTCGCCGGCTCTCGAACGCAGGGGAATTTCCTCCAGCGCGGATCCGTAGTCGGTTTCTATATCGGTACAGGCGTCGGATCGTGGCACGAGAGGACGCAAGGCTGTTTCGCCGGCCCGCTGATAGCGAGCTTGAAAGTCTTCGTGAGTTCGAACGAATTGCATAGTGCTCTTCTTTCCCCGTGGCAGTGCATCGCACAATTCGAAGAAGGGTACGGATCTTTCAGGTGAGGAGCAATGCGTCTCTCGCTCCGAATCGTCCCTTTGTCTTTCCACGCCCTTCGACGCGCGCATGGCTTTGTGGTGGTCTAACATCAGGATCTGGCCTTTTGTTGACGCGATGGGCACGGATGTCGGTTGGATCCCCGGTCGTCTCTTCAAGGCCAGATCCCGATCTTCTGGTGCGGCAAAACAAACCAATGCTTACTCATATCTCGCTTGCTTCAACAGATTCGTCAATAATCGCCTCCAGCTGAATTTCCCCTTGGATTCAACTTCTGCTCAGGCATCACCTCTCGGTGACACCTCGACAGATTGACCTGACTTTCCGCAGTATCCAGACGAGACATCCGCCGCATTTCTGCGCGAGTTACGCGCCCGGTCGCATTCACGGCGGTTGCGAGAGACTGTGGCGTAGGCTCGGCGCTGATTACCGGTGAATCGCGATCCTGCAGATAGCGGCCTTCCCGGTCCAACTGCGATGCCGCGATCGTTATTGCGCATCTCGGCGCCTCGAAGTATCTTCCCAGAGCCAGATCCTGTCCGGTTCTCACATCGTAGAATCTTCTGGCACTGATCTGGAGCCCGGGCCGCCCAGGGGTACGCACATCGATCGTGGTGCGACCGGGGTACGCCGGCCGCGTGTGACTATAGAAGCCGATGAGATACTGCGAGCGGACCAAACTGGCAGCTCCTTCGAAGCTTGTCTCGATGCCGTGCGTTGAAAGCTCGGGTTCCAGCGTGCCGCCAGTCGCTTTGGTGTACTTTGGCAGGATGTTGTTTGAAACGAAGGGAAGCCGGACGCGATTGAGAAGGGCTAGTCCAGGCGTGGCCGAATCGCCCACCAGTGTGGCGTAGACCGTGATGTCGTTGGCGCTCAGATAGCGAACAACGCCCCGCCAAGTAGCCCTGCTGCCGGCATCCTTCCCATCGCTGATCACATAGAGAATGCGCCTGCGTCCTTGATCTGTCTTGGCCAGGGCCTTGGCGGCCTCCAAAATGGCGTCGCTTAGCGGATGGTCCTCCTTGGGCACCACCAATTCCAGTTGTAAGTTGCCGCGCTGGGGCGCCAGGTTTGGATCCGCCAACTGCCCGTTGATCACAATGCTTTCAGTAAGCGGGCCGCCAGTAATGTCATCCGTAGCGCGTCCGACGGCTCTCGCCCGCGCCAAAACTGCCCGAATCCGTTGACCATGCGCAGCGGTGAGCGCGGTTCGTTCACTCACGAATTTGTTGTAGGTGAAAACCGCGATCTCATCATGAGAAGACAAGGCCCCAGGGAGCGCGTTCAGACTTTCATTCACCTCCTGCATGGTGCTGCGGGGCAGACTCTGATCGACAACGAGCGCCAACGACAATGGGAGGGGATCTGTCGTAAAGAAACGAATCTGTTGCGGGACACCATCTTCGAATATTTCGAAATCGCGCAAGGTGAGGCCGGCAACTGGGTTGTGTTTGGAGTCGCGGACGACGACAGGCAGGATCACATGGTTGACAGGAATTTCGATGAGGTCGTTCGGGACGCTCTGCAATGGCGTGGGCGACGACTCCGGCATCATCGGCGGATGCATAACCGGCGAACGAACGGGAAGAACAGCAGACCCCGTTCCAACTATCGAATCGGGGGACACGGCTTGGCCGGAATTCGTCCCATTCACGAGATTGGCGAAAACAGGAAACCGCGGAGTCGGGGAGTCCGGGATCGATTGTCGTTGCGCCTGGGTCTGGCTGGTCACCGCCAACAGAGTGACTGCGAAAACCGCCAACAAACTCCGCGTCATCAGAGATTCCGATTCGCGCCACCGTGTGGTGAATGAAGTTCCGGCGTTACCCCGTGAATCTATCTTCTGCCCTTGCCTGTATTTTGGGTATCCAATCTCCGGAATGGCTGCGCCGCTTTGTGAACTGCCTTTCGCGCGATGTGCCGCATTCTCTTCATCCCCGATTCCTCTTAGGCTCGTCGGAGGATGATGCCAATGGCCAAGTTGATCCAGACCGTAGCTATAGCCAACTTCTTCGTCGCTTACTATCATCATGGCCTACATTCCCTGGTTCGAATCTTGAGTTGCAGGGTAAAGCATGAAACACCATGACCAAGCATCCTTCGTGCCAACTTGTTATCGCTACCTTCGATGTCCGCAACCTTGTGCAGGACCGCCACTTACAGGGGAGCTGGGAAAGGGATCGGATATCAATTCGAGTCGGTATTGGCTCATATGCGGCAACTCTTGTCCAAATTAAGGCTGGAAGTAACGGAACGCCACGGAATCGAAGCAACACGCGGTTTGTTCAAAAGGCGGCTGCGTTCTGTTGGGAGAACTCCGGAGAGTGACTGCACTGGTTGTAGCAGCTGCGGGCATCGCGGTGTGATCAGGGCCGGCTTATTATAGTGAGCGAGGTCTTCCTCAATTGCCGGTATGCACTAGCGCGTTCGGATTCGCGTCTGACGCCGCGAGGGAAGGCATCGACGAAATGCGCTTATGTTCCCCGCTCCAATTTGTTTGATATGCGGCACCCACGAAGTTCGATGTAGAGCATACTACGAAAGCGAAATTCGCGTTTGCTCCGGGGGGTGCTGCCCGGTATCGGGCAGCCGGTGCCTGAATTGGGGCAAACGTGGCGCGAGTCAAAATCGCACCCACATCAGCCGGCGGCCAAACTCCCATAGATACATGGCATTAGCAAATGCCATGTTCCGAGACTAGTTGGCATCCGACGTGCTTCTCAAGAAAGCGTTAGGAGCCTGACCCCACTTGTGGCGTCGGGAGCGTCAACCGTACGCCGCTACGGACTAACTGACGAACCCACCTGGGCGGGCCGACGCACGCCCACTGCATGCCGAGCCGTGCGAGTGTAAAGCTGGATTGCGGAGCGGGTGTGGCCGCATGCGGCAATTGCCCGTCCAAAGCCCCCGATGAGGCAGATGGGGCTTGGTTGAGTCAGTTCGAAGGCGGTTGGTCTAAGTGCGGTTGATCGTTAACCTAGGGGGGCCTCGGCCAGTGTCCAGGTCGAGTGGATGAAGGAACAGCATGCGTTCGGATTTGGTTTTCAATGCGCTCGGCCAAACACAGGGCCGCTACCGGCTCTGCCGGCTGACCGCCAAGGCGGGCCGCAAACTGCAGACTCGGAAGACCCGCATTCAAGACACTTTGAATAACGTTCTTTCGCTCATATCGCATTCGGCCGCTCCGGCAGACGCTGATTTAAGCGGTGCTGAGCAAGCAGCAGTGGATTTGGCTCCTGATAAGGTTCATGGATCACGGGAAGAACTCAAAGAGGGGCATACGCCGTTCCAGTCTGGATTCGCGAATCCAATATGTTTTCTGTCGACTGCGAATGCTGATCGGAAGAGCCGCGCTTTTGAGAATGGTCCGCAGATGATCGTGGGACCGCAAAATAGAGAGGAAGAGCGTGCTTAGAATGCGAGTTCGGATCGACCAAAAATCCAGCGGGCTCTCGTCCTGGCGGACAGATACTTTCCAATGGCCCCAAAATTGCAACGTTAGCCAAGCAAGAGCGCATGGTTTTCCGTCGGTGTTTGTGCCTGGATGCAGTTCATGTGATCCATATCACAGACCGGCACTATTACGAGAAGGAAGATAGGCACACGGTGAAGTATCTCGCCAAATTCGTTACCGGCATGCTGTTGGTAGCCCTCCTGGCTACTCCAGCGCTCGCCTCGGTTCCATGCAGCCCATCCGCTCATACGATGGCGTGCTGCGGAGGGGCTGCCTGTTCGAAGATGGCGATGACATCGGGAAGCAAGACGGCCGATCATAGTGGGACGAAAGGCGATCCGTCACACTGCTGCAAGCTGAAAAGCCATTTTCTGGTTGCTGTCACTCCCCAGAAGGCGCAGGAAAGACCGTTCAGCATCGTGGTTCCTCTCGAGAATCTTGCGGCCTTCTTTGCTCCGGCTGTCGAGCGTCTGGACACGGGTCTTGCGCACATTGACGTGCGAAGTCTCCGACGCTCGCAATCCGACCTCTGCACGTTTCTCATCTGACGCCTTCACGCTCTGCTGACGCTTCTCGTCTACTTGCGGAGCCGCCAGTGCTCGATCAAATCAATCCATAAGATCTCTGTCTGCCTGCACGTGGAGGGAGACCAACGAATTGGAGACTACACCTATGCTTTCAAGAACGTGGATGCGAAGTGGATGGGCCATCTTCGCGCTGATCACTTCCGTAGCTGTTTCCGGGCTTTCGACGACGGCAAAAGCTGCTCAACAACCCGGAGTGACCGAAGAAGTTGGGCACGCAACTATCACGCGTTGGGAAACACAGGCGCGAAAGCATCGGATTCCTCCCGAGACGAAAGTTCGCGGCACGCTGGCTGTCGATGAAAAGGGCGTGGAGTTCCGGTCCGAGAGTGGGCGCGAACAACGGTGGACTCTCGCGGACATCCAGTCGGCTTTCATTGCACCCCACCGCCTGGTCCTCAAGACCTACCTCAATCGGAGTTTGCATCGGCCCGGGGTGCAGCGGTACGAGTTCGATCTGACGGAGGCAGTGCCCGCTCCTGTAGCGGCTCGGCTCGCAGCCGGCGTCGGACGGCCTTTGCAAAATGCGGTCACGGATTCTGAAGCGCCGGCGGTCGCGAGCATCCCAGCGCATCATCGCACGCTCACCGGAGGCACTAACGGAGTGCTGCGATTCAGAACTGACGGGATCGATTACGTGACCGCCTCAAAGGAAGACAGCCGGAGCTGGCGGTGGGAGGACCTTCAAACCTTGTCCGGCCCCGACCCCTACCACCTGTTCGTCTTCGGATATCGCGATACCTACACGTTCGATTTGAAGGCGCCGCTCTCCCGTGATCTGTTTGACCGGGCAACGGACGCAATCTACGCGCACAACGCGAGTATCCCGGTGTATGCGGCGGGAACACCAACCCAGCCAAACCTGCAAGGTGCAGAGACGAGAGAAAAGCGATGAAGAGAACCAACTCACAATGGTTGTGGCTCATCGCCGGAGTGGTCGCGTCTTGCGTCGCCATCGCAGGCGCGCAGACCAGCGCGGACATGCCGGGATCGAGCGCGCAGACCGCGGCTGTTCCGGCAGCATCGCAGCAGAGCCCTTCACCTGCCGGTCAGGCGTCGCAAAGCTCTGAAGTGACCCTGCAAGAGCTGGTTAAAATTGCACTTGCCCGGAATCCGGCGATCAAGAGCGCGGCGGAACGCTTTCAGGCACAGCGCGCTCGCGCACCCCAGGCCCGTTCTCTGCCGGATCCGATGGTCTCCGGCGGATGGATGGGAAACATCACTCCTTTTAGCGTGCAGAAGGGCGACCCCTCGAGTTACCGGGGGCTAACCGTAAGCCAGGCTCTTCCGTTTCCCGGGAAGCTGGGACTCCGCGGGAAGGTTGCTGACCGCGAGGCGGAGGCCGGGCGGTGGGAGTACGAACAAACCGAACGCCAGGTCGTGGCGGAAGTGAAGGCGGCCTATTATGCCTACTTCTATGACACCAAGGCGATTGCAATCACGGAGAAAAACAAGGATTTGCTCGAGAAGCTGGAAAGCATCGCCGAAGCACGCTACCGCGTCGGTAAGGGCATACAACAGGACGTGCTCAGGGCGCAGATTGAAGTTTCGAGAATCGATCAGAAACTGATCGTTTTGCGCCAGGAAGAGTACACGGCGCGCGTGCGTCTTAACACCCTGCTCAACCAGGACCCCGAATCGCCCCTGCCGCCACCGGCCGGTGTTAAGCCGGCTGACTTCCAACTCTCTCTCGACGAGCTCTATGCGATGGCGCACGAGAACGATCCCGGCCTCGAACGGGACAAGCGGATGATCGAAGGCAGTCAGTTTTCGGTGAATCTGGCGCAAAAAGCCTACGAGCCGGATTTCGATGTGGCCTATAACTACGAGCAGCGCCCGGACATGCAGGACATGCACGGCTTCATGGTCGGCGTCAATATTCCGATCTTCTTCCGGAGCAAGCAGCGCGAGGGCGTGATCGAAGCCAGCC
>VFSW01010169.1_pt1 | contig 13362 bp, 14 predicted proteins | sample 5358111 | NCBI WGS metagenome assembly VFSW01 (sample SAMN11554181, study PRJNA540505) | mine drainage metagenome | isolation source: sediment from site ElyBrook_90M | place: USA: Ely Copper Mine, Vershire, VT | collected 2017 | reverse complement strand
CCGCGCGGCGGGGGGGGGGGGGGCGCGCCAAAAACGGGGGGGGGTGCCCAATGGGCGCGGCTCTGCCCAATTGGGGTCCCGCGCAAACCCGGCGCGGATCAGCGCGATGCGCGCATCGTCTCCCGCATGAAGCTCATTGAGACCGTTGGCCACCAGGCAGCCACGACCGTCGAAATTGGTCAGCGCGGCATCATTGAACACCATCAGCAGCGATTCTTCGAGGGTGCGCCCACTAAACAAGCGTTCGATGGCAACAATCTGTTGGTCGACATAGCGGGTTACCGCCAGCTCGAGCATGGCGTCGCGGTTGCCAAGACATTGATACATTGACGACCGCGACAGACCGGTGGCGTGCAGCAGATCGTCAACACTGGTGCCCGTCAACCCACCGCTCCAGAACGCCTGCATGGCGGCCTCGGCAACGGCGTGTTGATCGAATGCGCGTGGGCGGGACATGGCGTGATGGCTTCTCGGCAAGAACGTTCAGTCCAGATTATATTGCGGCATGTTCCGACTGCGAACGCAAGCGCGGAGCTCTGGCCGCTTGCGAAGCGCAATCGCGCCTCCTCAAATTCCAACAAAGGTGCACCCATGCTGCTTGAACCCACCATCATTCGCGCTCTGCAACTACGCAACCGTGTCGTCATGGCCCCGCTGACGCGCAATCGCGCGGTCGACGCCAACACTCCCAACGACCTCATGGCCGAGTACTACGCGCAGCGGGCTTCGGCGGGACTGATCGTCACCGAAGGCACCTCGCCGTCACCCAACGGGCTGGGTTATGCGCGCATTCCAGGCTTGTTCAATGCGGCCCACGTGGCGGGCTGGCGTCGGGTCACCGATGCCGTGCACGCACGCGGTGGCCGCATTGTTGTCCAGCTCATGCATGCAGGTCGCGTCAGCCAGCAATGCAACCTGCCGGCCGGTGCCGAAGTGCTTGGCCCGACCAGCGATCCCCTGCCAGGTGAGGTCCATACCGACAGCCAGGGCCTGCTCCCGTACTCCACGCCCCGTGCGATGACGTCCGAGGATGTCGCGCGCGCAATCGAGGAATACGCGCAAGCGGCGCGACTGGCAATCGAGGCGGGTTTTGACGGCGTCGAAGTGCATGCCGCCAACGGCTACCTGATCGAACAGTTCCTGAACGCGAACATCAATACGCGTGGTGACGATTGGGGTGGAAGTGCGCAGAACCGTAACCGCTTCGCCGTCGAGGTCATACGTGCCGCGGTGGCCGCCATCGGAGCCGAGCGCGTGGGGCTGCGCCTTTCACCATTCGGTGCGTTCAACGCCACCGGAGCCTTCGATGGGCAGGATGCGCAATACCTCGCGCTCGTCCGCGATATTGCTCCGCTCGGTCTGCTGTACCTGCACGTTCTTGACCACTCCGCCATGGGAGCGCCGGCCGTTCCTGCCCCTTACAAACACGCCCTTCGCACGGCGTTTGGTGGCCCTTTCATCCTCGCCGGCGGCTTCGACGCCGACAGCGCCGAGGCCGCACTGCGTGCGGGCGATGCCGACCTGATCGCGTTCGGGCGCCCCTTGCTGGCCAATCCTGACCTGGTCGAGCGCATGCGTCGTGGTGCCCCACTCAACGCGCCCGACATGCGCACGTTCTATACCCCCGGCCCTGCCGGATACACCGACTACCCCGTTCTGGCGTGAAGCAGACCATCGGAGCATCCATGAATACACGCATGCTTGGAGGCAGCGGCCTTGCGGTTTCCGAAATCGGCTATGGCTGCATGGGACTCAACCATGGCTACGGCCCCGGACCAGCGCGCGCCGATGCGGTTGCGCTGCTGCGCGAAGCTGTCGATCTGGGGGTCAATTTTTTTGACACCGCAGAGGTCTACGGCCCGTATACCAACGAGGAAATCGTGGGCGAGGCGCTCCGGCCTCTGCGTTCCCGCGTGGTGATCGCGACCAAGTTCGGCATGAACATCGTTGATGGCAAGATGGCCGGCAATGACAGCCGCCCCGCGCAGATCCGGCGTGTGGCGGAGGGTTCGCTGCGACGTCTCGGCATCGACGTCATCGACCTGTTCTACCAGCATCGGGTCGACCCCAATGTGCCGATCGAGGATGTTGCGGGCACTGTGCGCGACCTCATCAAGGAAGGAAAGGTCAGGCACTTCGGGATGTCGGAGGCAGGGGTGGGGACCGTGCGGCGCGCGCATGCCGTGCAGCCCGTCACGGCCTTGCAGAATGAATATTCGTTGTGGACCCGCGACGCTGAAAGCAACGGCATTTTCGAAGTTTGCGAGGAACTGAACATCGCCCTGGTGGCTTTCAGTCCATTGGGCAGGGGCTTTCTCACTGGCGCCATGGGGCGTGACACCGCCATCGACGCGACCGATTTCCGTGCCCAGCTTCCCCGGTTCACGCCGCAGGCCATGGCACACAACCAGGCATTGGTCGACGTGATCCGTCGCATTGCCGCCGACAAAGGCGCGACGCCTGCGCAGATCGCGCTGGCGTGGGTGCTTGCGCGCAAGCCCTGGATCGTGCCGATTCCCGGAACGACGAAGGCTTCGCGTTTGCGCGAAAACCTTCACGCCGCAGAGATCGCGCTTGGTGACGACGCGTTGGCCGAAATCGACCGTGCCACGGCCGACATCCACATCGAAGGTGCCCGCTACCCGGAGCACCTGCAGGCCGACACCGGCCGTTGAACCTTCACTGGGGAGCTGGATCATGACCACAGGCATCCGCGACAAGGTGATCGTCATCACGGGGGCGAGCAGCGGACTTGGCGAGGCGGCGGCGCGTCATCTCGCCGCCGAGGGCGCCCGTGTGGTGCTTGGCGCGCGGCGGCTCGACCGTCTGCACGCCCTGGCCCAGGAGCTTGCTTTGCCCGACGGCGCCGTGGTGGCAACCGACGTCACCAGCGCCAGTCAGGTGCAAAGGCTGGTGGACGGCGCTGTCGCGCTGCATGGCCGGATTGACGTGCTGATCAACAACGCCGGCCTCATGCCGCACTCGCTCCTCGCGCACGGTCGTATCGAGGATTGGGACCGGATGATCGACGTCAACCTCAAGGGCGTGCTCTACGGCATTGCGGCGGCACTGCCGCACATGAAGGCACGCCTTGCGGGGCACATCATCAACGTCTCTTCGGTGGCGGGTCACAAGGTCCGGCCCGGAAGCGCGGTCTATGCGGCGACCAAGACCGCGGTGCGCGTGCTGTCCGAAGGACTGCGGCAAGAAGTCAAGCCATACAACATCCGGACCACCATCATCTCGCCGGGCGCCGTGCAGTCCGAGTTGCCACTGAGTGTCACGGAGCCCGACATGGCGAAAAGCATTGGCGCGTTCTACGAGGCCAATGCGATTTCCGCCGACGCCTTTGCGCGCGTCGTCGCGTTTGCAATCTGCCAGCCCGACGACGTGGATATCAATGAAATTCTGTTCCGTCCGACGAAACAGGAACTTTGACAAGGCCTCCACGGTCATGCGTGCGCTTGCCTCGGCGCCACGCCAGGAAGTATGTTAGACTGTACTTGTGGTTATGCAGAAGTTACATGGCTTTCTGACTTTCCGGCCGACCCATGGCCTTCGTGCTCGGGTATTGCTGAACTCATCAAGTGCTGGTCTTGTGTGTCTCTACGCTGGGCGGCGAGTGCCGCCCGGAAACAATCATCACTCGATCGAAGGAAGCAAAATGCTGAGTCAAGGCACTGTCAAATGGTTCAACGAAGGCAAGGGTTTCGGTTTCATTGCCCAGGATAACGGCGAAGCCGAGCTTTTCGTGCATTTCAGCGAAATCCAGGGCAATGGGTTCAAGACGCTGACCGAAAACCAGCGCGTCCAGTTCGAAGTCAAGCAGGGCCAGAAAGGTCTGCAAGCGGCGAACGTGCAGGTGATCTGAACCACCGCGCTGTCAAGAAAAACCGCTGCCTCGCGCAGCGGTTTTTTTTTGGTGTGGTGCATGGCTTTGCGGCGGCTACGCCGTTTTTGGCGTAAGGTTGCTCGACTTTCCCCTTCATTCCGCTCCCCTGCGATCCTTCGATGTCTTCCGTTGCGTCAAGCTTTCTGGTTTCAATCGCATCGGTCTTTGCGCTGGCGCTATGTCACGCACAGGCGACCCCGTTGGACAATGCGGCCGACTTGCTGCGTAACGGGCACCTGGTGCAGGCGGACCGCGCGATTGCGCAGGCGCTTGCCGCCCAGCCTGATTCGGCACGTGCGCATTACCTCGACGCACGACTTCTCGCTGCCGAGGGAAAATGGCCTCTTGCCGAGGATGAGCTCGAGCGCGCCCGGCGTCTGGATCCAGCCTTGCGTTTTGCGCCGGCGCCGCAAGTGCAGGCGCTCGCAAGTACGGTGATGCGCCACCGGTGGAAGAATCCGTCGGGGCTCGCGGGCTATGGGCAAGCCGCGCTGGCGGTTTTGTTCATCCTGGTGTCAGGGTCCTTGATCATCGGTGTATTCCGCAATCGCAATCGGCCTCCCCACGCCTGAAAGCGGGGCTGCGCATGCGCGCTGGCTTAATCCGGTTGCGGTCCACCGGCGACGGGAAGAGCCCAGCCCCGACGCATCGAGACAAAGCGCACGAGCGCGCAACAACCTGACCCAAGCCAAGGGATCAATGCATTGTTCCACCCCCGAGACTGGCCGACGACCTGGATGCAAGCACCGAGCAGTGCCGCCATGGCATAGACTTCGCGTTGCAAAATGACAGGCACACGGTTCAGCAGTACGTCGCGCAGCACGCCTCCGCCGACCGCGCTGACCGTGCCGAGCGCGATGGACGCCTCGATGTTGCCAGTCATGGCCATGGCCTTGTGTGCACCGGCGACGGCGAAAAAGCCAAGTCCGACCGCGTCGAAGACAAGGACCGGATGCTGGACGTGGCGCAGCAGCGCCCGCGACCCCAGCGCCAGCGCGGCCGCCAACCCGGCCACAGCCGCGTAACGCCACTGCGCAATCCCGGCAGGGGGGAGCGAGCCCAGGCAAAGATCACGGACGATGCCACCCCCGCATGCCGTGACGTATGCCACGACGACCACTCCAAACAGATCGAGGCGTCGTTCGATCGACGCGGTTGCGCCGCTCAGGGCGAACGCGAACGTTCCCAACAGGTCGAGCAGAACAAACCAGCCGTGTGACACGATGCGTCTTTGCTCCGCTCGGTCAGGCTGACGCGTCCACCAGAACGAGCTCGCTGTCTTTCAGTGCGGTGACACGCAAGACCGCTTCATCCTTGATGGCGGCTCCGTCGCGCGCGTTCAGCACGATGCCCTGGATTTCAACCTGACCCGTCGCCGGCACCAGATATCCATGGCGGCTTTCGTCGAGGAATCGGTACTCGACTGACTCCCCCTGTTTCAAGGTCGCGCCCAGAACCCTTGCGCTGGCGCGAATCGGCAGTGCGTCCCCGTCTCCTTCGATGCCGCTGGCCAAGGCGACAAAGCGCCCGCTGCGGTCGGCTTTCGGGAACGGCTTCGCCCCCCAGCATGGCGGCTCACCTTGCCGATCCGGCAGGATCCATATCTGGAAAATCCGGGTGACGCCCGTTTCCACGTTGTACTCGGAGTGACGTATCCCGGTTCCAGCGCTCATCACCTGCACATCCCCGGCCTCGGTGCGTCCGCTGTTTCCAAGACTATCCTGATGCGTGATGGCTCCCTCGCGGACGAAGGTGATGATCTCCATGTCCGCGTGCGGGTGAGGAGGGAACCCGGTACCGGGCTGAATGGCGTCGTCGTTCCAGACGCGCAACGCTCCCCATTGCATGCGGTTCGGGTCATGGTAGCTGGCGAACGAAAAATGGTGTTTCGCGTCGAGCCAACCATGGTTGGCCCCTCCCAGGGTTTCAAAAGCTCTGCGTTCAATCATCGTGATTTCGCTCGTAGGTGGCGGAACAGCGTTGTGACGAGGTGTCTGGCAAAGTCGTGAGCCGTTGGTGCATTGATGCCAAGGATTCGATCGTAAAGCGGCCGATCAGTCGAAGCGCCTTGCCAATCAGTGCGAATGTCGGTGATGCACGTCCGGTGCATGAACGTGGCTGTGTGTGGTCTCTGCGTGTCGATGCCGGTGCGCGTGGCGCGTTCCCGGCGCGATCGGCTGCAGGTGGGCATGTTGATGGTGCGCATCGTGCTGGTGTTCGTGGTCATGGTCAAGCTCCTCATGGGTGTGCACATGGGCATGGCGTTCAGTGAGGTGAAGCCAGACGCCGATGCCCATCAATGCCGCCGCCGCCAGCAGCGGCACGGTGACCGGATCTCCCATGAGGATGGCAAGCAGCGCGCCGAAAAACGGTGCGACCGAGAAGTAAGCGCCGGTCCGCGCCGACCCCAGATGTCGTAACGCCACGACAAACAGCGAGAGACTGATCCCATAGGCAAACAGACCGACCAGCATTGCGGCACCCGACGTTGCCATCGGTGGCACGGAGGCGCCAGAGGCGAGCGCCAGAAGCAGATTGACGCTGCCGGCTACCAGACCCTTGATGGAGGCGATCCACGTTGCGTCGGCCAGCGAAACTTTCCGCGTCAGGTTATTGTCGATGGCCCACGCCAGACAGGCGCCAAGAACGAGCGCGACCGAGGCGATGGCATGTAGCGACCAGGCGGCCCTCGTGCCACCACCGCTCAGGAGCACGGCGCCGGCGACGATTGCCAGCATGCCCAGTGCGATGCGACGATCGAAGTTTTCGCGGAACACGAACCATGCCAGCAATGCCGTGAATACGCTCTCGGCGTTGAGCAATAGCGCGGCGCCTGATGCATGCATGCCCTTGAGGCCCAACATGAGCATCACCGGCCCGAGGACGCCACCAAATGCCACGGCGCCCGCGAACCAGGCAACTTCCCCGAAGGGCAGGCGAACGCGCGATGCACGGGTCAGGACGCGCCATACACCCAGGCCCAGGCCGGACCCGAGGTACAGCAACCCCGCCAGGCTCCACGGGTCGATGCCCTGCAACAGCCGCTTCGCCAGCGGCGTACCGGCTCCGAACAGCGCGGCTGCGCCCAGCGCGGCCAGCACCCCGGGGCGACGCGGGTTCGGCGTCCGCTCCATGTCATCGGTCTCGCAGGGCGACCGTAGTCCGTGCCACGATGTCGTCGGTGATCAGCTCGGAAAAAAATTCACAATGGCGGAAAGACTCCTGCGCATCCATCACCAGCAGACATGCAGACATTGGCGCTCCCGGTCGCAAAGTGCCTCTATTGTCATGGGTAAAGAAAGATGCTGCAGCGTACCGCGTGACCAACATAGACCACGCCAGGACCCGATGGCGCCGTCTCGCCTCTTGGCTGGGCAAGCTTGCGGTGGGCGCCAGACATCGACGAGGGTATATCGCTATTCAAAGCTGGTGCAACGGCGTTAAATTATCGATATGAAAGCGTTTTCAAGATATTTTGCTTTCATCTCGCACAGCGTTCTGCGAAAAAGCAACGGCGAGGTCAGACGCATCTGAAATTTGGTTTTTTTGCACGCGCATGGCGTCAGTTCGATTGAACGATGCGCAACAAGAACGGATCTTGCAACCATCGACATGGCATCGTTTTTCGTGCTTGCTTCCGGCGATTCTTTATTTTCAAAAAGCTGCAAAAATTTTTTAATGAGCGCTGAAAGCGCTTTCATCTATTGGAGACTGGCAAATGAGACTTCCCTTGACTAAATCAATTTTGATCGGCCCGGTGCTCGTTGGCACCTTGGCGTTGGGCGGGTGCGGCGGCGGTAGCAGCAGCTCCAACACCTTGGCGACCCAATCGGCGTTGACCGCTGTGGCCTCTCCATCCACCGTGACCGTCGGACAAACCTCTGCTCTCAGCACCATGGGGGGCAGCGGAACCGGCGTGGTCTCCTACAGCGTCTCGGCAGGCAGCTGCACGGTGTCTGGCGCCACGCTGACCGCGCCAGCAGCGGCGGGAAGTTGTCAGATCGTTGCCTCCAAGGCTGCAGATACAAGCTATGCAGCCGCAACCTCCGCACCCGTGATCATCACGGTGAACGCCGCCGCGGTGACCCAGAGCATCGCGTTTTCGGCCCCATCAACGGCCAGCGTCGGCGGCGGGAACGTCACCCTGTCTGCCTCCGCCTCGTCCAGTCTGCCCGTTACGTACGTATCAACGACGCCGAGCACGTGTACCGTGAGCGGCAGCACCCTGACGCCAGTCGCCAGCGGCACCTGCTCGATTACCGCATCGCAAGCCGGTAACGCCACGTACCCCGCGGCAACGCCGGTCACGGTCAGCTTCATGATCAGTGGGCAAGCCCAGACCATCACATTCACGACGGTCACTCCGCCCGCGATCGGAAGCACTGCATCCCTGGCGGCGACAGCCTCGTCGAGCCTGCCGGTCGCATACACCGCAAGTCCTGCAGCGGTCTGTACGGTGAGCGGTTCAACCCTCACCGCTGTCGCAGCTGGCGGGTGCACGGTCATTGCAAGCCAGTCCGGCAATACGACCTATGCAGCAGCGTCGTCCGTGGCCCAGACCATCACCATTGGCAGCGGACCAACGGCGCAAGTGGTGTTTTCCCACGGCTTTACAGCCACAGGAGTGACGCTGGACGGCGGTGCCACCAGCGGCTACGGCGGCAGCAGCCTTGATAGCTACACCTGCGCAAGCTCGCCGGCATGGTGTGGTGGTGCGACATCGGCGGGAACAAGCGCTGCAACAAGCGGAGAGTATTATTATTACCAGACACCCACCCCTGCAGCGGGTGAATATGTCGGGATCTCTGTTTTTGCGCCGGGTGTCACCGCGCTGAGCACCACCGGAAACACCGCGGGTGTGACCCTTGGCAGCCAAACCTCCATCTCGTTTACCTTCAACAACAATCCTGAATGGGCCAGGCAAACCACAGCAAATACAGATAATATTCTGGTCGAGCTCACTACAGGAAATCTTTACCCTGTCGGCGGCGGTTGCCATGTCCAGCTTCAGACCGTTTTGCATCCTGCCGGCGGCACGACCCCAACGACATATTCGATCCCTCTGTCGGCCTTTACGGTTGCGCAAAATTGCGCTGATCCGACCGTCACGGTGGCGAAAGCGCTTCTGCAGCCGATCGCCAAAGTGGACTTCCAGGGTGATTCCGGCGTCTCGGCACTGACGCAGGGCAATCCCCCCGCAACCACCAGCGCCAACACCACAGTCGCAAACACCGCGACCCCCCCTGTCTACCCGACAACGCTGGCTTTGACTGGGCCTATTACGTTCCAGTAAAGAACAACCGCAGTAAAGTCAGTTTGAGTGGGCGCCTCGGCGCCCATTTTTTTCGCTTGCGCCGAAAGCGCCGGACACCGGACTTGCGCGGTGGCGCCGCGTCGGGCCTTGCTTCAACGCGCGACGCTGCGCACCCCCATTGCCAGCCATTGCGCTGTTTCGGCCTGGTACCTGGCCGCGCGCGTGCTGTTCGCGCCGCCCAGCGCGAGGGCCTTGCGGTAGTCGGCATCTGCGGCTGCGAAATCGCCGAGGGCCTGTTCGCAATACCCGGCGTTGAAAGCCACCTGCGCGCCACCCTCGCCGTGGCCGAGAAGGTCCTGGTAGGTCTGCAGCGCCTGCGGAACCTGGTGGTTCGTAGCCAGGTTCCAGGCCAAGGCGAGCCGGGCCTGGATGCGCGGGTCGGCGCCGTCGATGCTCTTGACCAGATCGATGGGCTTGCGTACGGTCTGTGGCACCAGGGCCGACACCAGCTTGCCTTCAAGCGCTTGCCGCGCCTGCAACCTCAGTCCGGCACGATCTGGAATCGTGCCATCGTCGCCGATACACTGCTTTACGGACGTCGTGCTCGCGCTGTCGGTTTCGACGAAGACGACACGCCGCGTGCCGGCGTCGATGGCCGTGATCGAACCCGTCGCCGTCACCGTACGGGTCAGGCATGGCACCGACACATCCACCTTGTCGTTGTCGTCGCAGCCGGGCTTGTCGTGCCGGCACATCCTCCGCTGCTCATGGCTGTAGGTGTCTTCCGACGCTACCTGCACCGGCCCGACGTCGAGCAGCAATCCCGCGCGTGCCCGAAGCGCAGACGTGTTCTGCAACACGGTGAAATAGGGCTTGCCCTGGACCACGCTCGCGCTCGCCGCTCCCGCAAGCACGGCTCCCAGCTGGTGCGCATCGGGGCTGCCGTCGTCGTGAATCACAAGGTTCGTGTAGCGGGTCATTTGCAGCTGACGGGGAGGCTGGATGAAGTCGATACCGCCACCGAACGCGACGCGCAGGTTGTCGGACACCCCGGCACAACCCCCGATCAACAGCGCACATGTTGTGCCGAGGGCGATGCCAGCATGCATCCTGATGAATTTCGACAGCATGGTTTAAGGCGACCTCAGGGGTTGTGTTTGGGGTTCCGCACGGCATCGCGACCGCGCCCGGCCGCTGGCATTTTAAGGAGAAGGCCCAGCGACGGGAGGCTTGTCCCGCATCGGCGCGTGCCTTGCCTTCAGGGTCGCAGGCGCACGCTTCCAGAAACTTCCACGCGTACGAGCTGCTTGTCCGGCTGCACCGCGATCGCGGGAGCTGCGTCATTGGCCACGCGCGTCGCCATGAGGAGTGGTCTGGGCTGGTACGTCCCGCCGTCCTGCACCGTGGCGTCCACCAGGGTGTAACCGGTCGCACCAAAGGCATGTGCTACGCGCGACGCCTTGGTGCGGAATGCCGCCACGGCCTCATCGGCCAAAGCGGCCTGTACCTTGGCGCGTTTCTCAGGTGAGATTTCTGCCCCCATCGCATCGATTTGCAGCATTTGGCCCAAGTCGGCGGCTGCGCGGGAGAGCTTTTGCGCGCTGCCCGTTTTCAGCTGAACCCTGGCACGGACCGTCCAACCGTCGATCCGCAAGCCCTGCTCGGTGTTCGCATAGCTTGGTTGCGTGGACAAGCCGCTGGTCGTGGCCTCGACACCGTCGGCGCGTGCTTGCGCGAGCGCCTTGGCCTCGAGCTGCGAGACGGCGGCGTTCAGCGCCGCCACGTCGTGTCCGGAGCGCACCGCGGAGAACGCCGCCGTGAACGTATCGGGGGCCGCTTCCGTGGATGCCTCGGCACGCAGGTGCACCACTGCCTGCGCCGCGCGCTGCGGGATCTCACCGGCACCCGCGGGTTGCAGGGACAACGCCAGCATCAGGGGTGCGAGCGCAGCATGTTTGTATTGCAGAAACATCACGTTTGCGCCCCTTTTCAAGATCTGATTGACGCGCAGGCACTGCAGACCTGCGCGGGCAGGCCGGCGTTCGCCTTTGTCCGTTCAACCTCACGCCTCTTCCCCTTCTCGACGCCGATCTGGTCACAGCTTCGATCGGCAGCATGGCGATGGTCGTTTCGACCCCGCCGGAGGCTGTTGTCGCGCACGGCGGGCGCCAGCACCGCCCGGGCGGCGTAGGCGCAGTCACTTATTTCTTTGGCGCCTTGGTGAAGCGCAGGTACGGCAGTTTGACGTCGATCGCACCGAACGTCTCTTTGGCCTGCGCGTCGTTCAGGCTCAATGCGACGATCACGTCCTGACCGGGCACCCAGTTCGCCGGCGTGGCGATCGGCACACCATCGGTCGCCTGCACGGCGTCGAGCGCACGCAGTATCTCGGCGAAGTTGCGGCCCACCGACATCGGGTACGACATCGTCAGGCGCACCTTCTTGTCCGGGCCGATGATGAATACAGTGCGCACGGTTGCGCTGTGCGCCGGTGTGCGGCCATCAGGCAGGTAGGCATCGGCCGGCAGCATGTCGTACAGCTTGGACACATGCAGCGAGGTGTCGTCGATGATCGGGAAGTCGGCTGGCGCGCCGGCGAAACTCTCGATGTCGCGCTTCCACTTCCTGTGCTCTTCGACATTGTCGACCGATACGCCCATCACCTTGGTGTTGCGCTTGGCGAACTCGGGGGCGAGTTGCGCAACGGCACCGAACTCGGTCGTGCAAACCGGGGTGAAGTCCTTCGGGTGGGAGAACAGGATGGCATAACCGTTGCCGATCCACTCGTGCAGCTTGATCTGGCCGGCGGTGGAATCAGCGGTGAAATCGGGGGCGGTGTCGTTGATGCGAATTGACATGGTGGCTGGTCGCTCGAAATGATTGATCGGATGACGATGCTGGCCATCGCCGTGGCCCAAAGGGATCCGTTTTTAGCACAGCCTGCGCGGCCTGGCCAGAGGCTGGCGCCCGCGTCGCGCATGCCATTGCCGCAGTGGGTCGATAGCGGCAGTTCGCCGGCGCTGGACCTGCCGAGCGGTCGCTTCGTCCAAGCACCGCGGGCGCAGCGGGTGCCCGATTTCGAAGATGATCGCGAGCGGATTGGGCTGGACACGCATCGTGATCCCGCCATTCGCGGCGAACGACAGGCAAAATGCCGTTATCGAACAAGGCGTTTCAACACTTTGTTCCCGGTTTTGACACGTTGTTATGCCGAACCTCCTCGCCATGCTCCGCTACCAGATCATCCCCGTGACTCCCTTTTCGCAAAATGCATGCCTCCTCTGGGACGAGGCCACTGGGGAGGCCGCGCTCACCGACCCGGGGGGCGAGGCCGATCGTTTGCTCGATGCGGTCGCGGTGCAAGGAGTGCGCTTGCAGGCGGTATGGTTGACCCATGCCCACATTGATCACGCTGGCGCGGCCGCCGAGGTGGCGCGGCGGGCGGGGGTGCCCATCATCGGGCCGCATGCTGGTGATCAGTTCTGGATCGACGCGCTGCCGCGCCAATCGGCGATGTTCGGTTTCCCGGCGGCGGAGACGTTCACACCCGATCGCTGGCTGCAAGATGGCGACAAGCTCCAGCTCGGTTCACTGGCGTTTCACGTGCGGCATTGCCCGGGGCATACGCCAGGCCACGTCGTGTTCCATCAACCGGAGGCACGTCGGTGCTGGGTCGGAGACGTGCTGTTCGCGGGATCGATCGGGCGCACCGACTTTCCCGGTGGCAATCACCAGGAACTGATCGACAGCATCACCAGCCGGCTTTGGCCAATGGGGGATGCCACCGTGTTCATTCCCGGCCACGGACCTGAATCGACGTTTGGTGAGGAGCGTCGCACCAATCCATTCGTCGGTGGCACCTGAGCAGCGTCAATCGCTGACGCCGTAACGCGCGCGGTAGTCGCGCACCTGGGGTAACCATCGGGCGAGATCGGTGTCGCCGCTGGCCTCCAGCGTGGCGAGCAGGGCATCAAGGTTGGCAATCGAGACCACGGGCAGGTCATGCGCGGTCTGTACATGCTGCACAGCGGACTGCTCCAGGGTGCGGCCGTCGACGGCGGCCTTTTCCTGGCGGTCCAACGCGATCAGCACCGCGGCCGGCGTCGCCCCGGCGGCGCGGATCAGGCGCACGGATTCGCCGATCGCAGTGCCGGCGGAAATGACGTCATCGACGATGACCACGCGCCCCGCCACCACCGCCCCCACCAGACTGCCC
>VFSW01010168.1_pt1 | contig 13362 bp, 12 predicted proteins | sample 5358111 | NCBI WGS metagenome assembly VFSW01 (sample SAMN11554181, study PRJNA540505) | mine drainage metagenome | isolation source: sediment from site ElyBrook_90M | place: USA: Ely Copper Mine, Vershire, VT | collected 2017 | reverse complement strand
GGATCGCCTTGATCTTCTCGTTGAGGTAGTACTCCTTCTGCGCCTTCTCCATCTGCCGCTTCACCCGCGACTGGATGCTGCGGTCCATATTGAGCTTCTCGATGGCCACGTCCAGAACGTCTCCCACCCGCACCAGTCGCGTCTCCGGGTCGAAGACATCCAGCAACTGCTGCTTCTCGTCTATGCTCAACTGCAGGTTCGCCGCAATCGTGTCGGCCAGCTTGGCGGGTTCGTCCGTGCGCACGCCCGCCGCCATCGTCTCGTGGTTCAAAGACTGCTGTAACTTCAGATACTGCTCGAAGAGCGTATGCACGCGCTGCATCAGTTGCTCCACCTGCGGCGTCACAGTGAGCTGCGTCTTGCCCGTGCGCACGGTCGCCACGAAAAACCCGTCCTCGTCCGTCACCGCCGTCGAGCGCGCCCGCTCCATGCCCTCCACCAACACCTTGATGTTGCCGTCCGGCATCCGTACGCTCTGCACGATGTTGCCGATGGTGCCCGTCTCGTAGATGTCCTCCGCTCTCGGATCGTCCATCGACGCATCGTGCTGGGTGGCCAGAAAGATCTTCCGGTCGCCGCTCAGGGCCTCCTCCAGCGCGCGCACGCTCGATGCCCGTCCCACCACAAACGGAGTCATCATATGGGGAAAGATCACCATGTCGCGGATCGGCATCATCGGCAGCTTGCGAGCTTCGCCGGTCAAAATGGTCTTGGGTTGGTTTGCCATCGCTCTCCCATTCGCCGTGTCCGCAGCTGCCCAGGATGAAACCTGCGGTTAACACTGTCAGGTGATTGTAATGCTTGCGCGCCAGTCCGTTTCCACAACCTTTGGTAACTCGGCGGGTAATAGGCCCTCCCGCGTCACCCGCCGACCGACGGGCCGTGTCCGTAAAGTTCTGTAAAAACAGTTGTACCGCGGTTTGAAGGGAACGCCTCCAGCGTGTTGTCGGGCAGGCAGTCAGTACTCGTTGGATCTTTTCAAGAGCTGGATTGCGTCTCGATAGGTCAGGCCACGCGAAACCGGGGTGAAGTGGCTCAGCTCCTCTGTGATCTGAAAGTTCAACGGAGTCACCAGCAGCGCTCTGCCCGCCACATGCAGCGTCAGGCGCGTCAGCTCCCAATTGTGCCCGCCGATGTCCGCCGCTTCAATCTGGACCGTCCCGCCCTTGTTCAGCTTGCCCAGAATCCCGAACCCAAAATCGACTTGCGCAACGAAGCGGCCCTCCAGCCGGGTCAGGCGTTCCTGCGCCACATCGATCCATACCTCGCCCGCAACGCCGCGCATCAGGTCTGCCTCCAGGTCGGGCGGCGTGAAGCGCGGGTTGGGCGTGAAGCTCAGACGATAGCACGGGCCAGCGGCGCAGGTGGTCGTCCCTTCATACCGGTAGAGAAACGCGTCCGGCAACAGGGCCAGCAAGCGGGCCATGCGTTCCGCATCCCTCTGCTCGCCTTTGCGGCGGTGCTCCTGCAGTTCGGGATGACTGGCCAAAGTGTCCAGGCGCGCCAGCTCGGCGCGGTCGGCCTCCGCGCTGAGCGGTCGGCCGTCGATGGCAACCAGTCGGGCGACATCGCCGTCCGCGGTCTCGACGATCTCCTTCGTCGTGTCGTGGCGCTCGTCCGTCTTGCGGATGAGATACCGCACAGGAGGATGGTTCTTGTCGGCGTCCAGCCTGTGTTGCACCGCACGACGCACCAAGGCCGTGGCATCGATGGCTCCCGACGGCTGGCCCTGTGCGGACGAGACGGTTGCCAGAGCCAGGAACAGCAGGTTCCAGCCGAGAACGCCCATCGCACATCGGGACAAGAGAAGAGCTGCGCGGAATGTGGGCGTCTTCGACGGAGTCACGGACGGATATACACCTGTCCCTCCAGAATACCCAACCCCACGACATTAAGGTCCGCCAGCCCTCAATGACGGAGCGGAAGGCATCGGTCTCCAGCCAATCTCAAGCAACGATGAGTCTTTACGAAAGCTGCTATCGTTTAATAGACAACGAGTTATTCAGCGACACTCCTGACAGAAGCTGTCGCATGGTTTTCCGGCCACTGGCTGATCGCTGCACGCTGGGCGCGGTCTGTGCGGACCGGGCCCTCGGCCAAAGGAGTTTCGATGTGGATCGTCCGTCTCGCGCTTAGGAGACCGTATACCTTCGTGGTGCTGTCGCTGCTGCTGTTCTTCATTGGCCCAGTGGTCATCCTGCGCACCCCGGTCGACATCTTTCCCAACATCGACATCCCTGTCGTCTCCGTGGTCTGGAACTATTCGGGACTCTCGCCGCAGCAACTCAGCGACCGCATTACCGTCCAGTTCGAGCGCAGCCTCACCACGACCGTCAACGACATCGAGCACACCGAGTCGCAGACACTGAACGGCGTCTCCGTCATAAAAATTTATTTCCGCCCCTCGGTCAACATCTCGCAGGCGGTCGCACAGGTCACGGCCATCGCGCAGACGGCCCTCAAGCAGTATCCTCAGGGGTCCACCCCCCCGCTGATCATTCAGTACAGCGCATCCAGCGTGCCCGTGCTGCAACTTGGACTCTCCGGCAACGGCCTCACCGAACAGCAGTTGTACGACTATGGCCAGAACTTCATCCGCACCGAACTGGCCACCGTGCAGGGCGCATCCATCCCCTTCCCCTACGGCGGCAAGCAGCGCCAGGTGCAGGTCGATATCGACACCCGGAAGCTGCAGGCCTACGGGATCTCCGCATCGGACGTAGTGAACGTCATGAGCGCGCAGAATATCATCCTGCCCGCCGGCGATATGAAGATGGGCAGTGTCGACTATCAGGTCGAGTCGAACAGCGCGCCCATGACGATTGCCGAACTCAACGACCTTCCCGTCCGTTCGGGGAACGGAGCCACCGTCTACATCCGCGACATCGGCAATGTGCGCGACGGATTTCCTCCGCAGACCAACATCGTGCGCGTCGATGGTCAGCGCGCCTCCCTGATGACCATCCAGAAGACCGGCGACGCCTCCACGCTCGACATCATCTCCAATGTGCGCGCGCAGTTGCCCATGATCTCCGCCCAGTTGCCCCCCGCGCTGCGCATCCGGCCCATCGCCGACCAGTCCGTCTTCGTCAGATCGGCCATCAGCGGCGTAGTGCGCGAGGCCATCATCGCCGGATGCCTGACCGCCGCGATGATCCTCGTCTTCCTCGGAAACTGGCGTTCCACGCTCATCATCGCGGTCTCCATCCCCTTGTCCATCGTCTGCTCTCTGCTGATGCTCTCGGCGCTCGGCGAGACGATCAACATCATGACCCTCGGAGGACTGGCGCTGGCGGTCGGCATCCTGGTCGACGATGCAACCGTCACCATCGAAAACATCAACCGCTTCCTGGAACAGGGCGAGGACGTCGAGCCTGCCATCCTCGACGGTGCCGCGCAGATCGCCGTGCCCGCCTTCGTCTCCACGCTCGCGATCTGCATCGTCTTCGTGCCCATGTTTTTCCTCGGAGGCGTGGCCCGCTATCTCTTCGTCCCGTTGGCAGAGGCGGTCGTCTTTGCAATGCTTGCCTCCTACCTCCTCTCGCGCACCGTCGTGCCCACCATGGCGAAGTACCTGCTCAAAGGCCACGAACACGACCGCGCGGAACAGGCGCGCGCCAGCCGCAACCCTTTCGTGCGCTTTCAGATCGCCTTCGAGCACTCCTTCGAGAATCTGCGCGACTGGTACCACAGTGTCTTGCGTCTCTGTCTCGAGTCCCGGGCTGTTTTTTTGCCGTCGATCGCCGCCTTCTGGGTCGTCTCGCTGGCCCTGCTCTATCCGTGGCTGGGCCAGGACTTCTTTCCCGCCGTGGACGGCGGCCAGTTCAAGCTGCACGTCCGCGCGCACACCGGCCTGCGCATTGAAGACACAGCCGCTTTGTGCGACCGGATCGAAGACGTGGTCCGCAACCAGATCCCCCGCAAGGAACTGGGCACCATCATCGACAACATCGGCATCCCATACTCCGGCCTGAACCTTTCCTACTCGAACTCCGCCCCGGTGGGCACAGCCGACGCGGACATCCTGGTCTCGCTCGCGGAAAACCATCGGCCCACCCTGGAGTACACGCGCGCCTTGCGCACCAGGCTGACCCAGGACTTCCCCGGAACCGAGTTCTATTACCTGCCAACGGACATGGTCAGCCAGATTCTGAACTTCGGCCTGCCAGCGCAGATCGACGTCCAGATAGCGGGCCTGAAGGTAGACGAGAACCGCGCCCTGGCCGAGCAGTTGATGCAGCAGATCGCCCGCGTCCCAGGCACCACAGACCTGCGCATCCAGCAGCCCTTCAACCTGCCGACATGGACGGTCAACGTCGACCGCACGCGCGCCCAGCAGGTGGGCTACACCCAGCGCGATGTGGCGCAGGACCTGCTGACCAGTCTGAGCGGCAGCTTCCAGACCAATCCGACCTTCTATCTCAACCCCCAGAACCATGTCAGTTACAACATCGCCGTGCAGACCCCACAGTATGACGTGAAGGACCTGCAGGAGTTGGAAAACTTCCCCATCGCCATCTCCGGCTCTGCCCAGCAGCCACAGATCCTCGGCAACCTCGCATCCGTTGTCAGGGGCGTCGAACCGGGAACGGTAAGCCACTACAACGCGCAACCGGTCATCGACATCTACGGCTCGGTCGAGGGTGCCGACCTGGCCAGCGTCGCCGACAAGGTCGAGAAGATCGTCGCCAACAATCAAGCAAAGTTCCCGCGCGGGACCCAGATCTTCGTGCGCGGCCAGATTCAGACCATGCACAGCTCCTTCCAGGGCCTCGAGTATGGACTGCTCTTCTCCATCGTCCTGGTCTACGCGCTCATCGTGGTCAACTTCCAAAGCTGGCTCGACCCGTTCATCATCATCGCCGCGCTCCCCGGTGCGCTGGCTGGCATCGTGTGGATGCTCTTCCTTACCGAGACCCACATCAGCGTCCCCGCGCTCACCGGAGCGATCATGTGCATGGGCGTAGCCACGGCAAACTCCATCCTCGTCGTCAGCTTCGCCAAGCAGCAGATGGAGGCTGGCATGAACGCCACACAGGCAGCCCTCAACGCAGGATTCACCCGCTTCCGCCCTGTCGTTATGACGGCGCTGGCCATGATCATCGGCATGGTTCCAATGGCGTTGGGACTGGGCGATGGAGGAGAGCAGAATGCGCCGCTGGGACGCGCCGTTATCGGCGGGCTGCTGCTGGCCACCTTCGGCACGCTGACCTTCGTCCCCGCCTTCTTCTCCTTGATGCACCGGAACGACCCGCCTCCTGCCGAAGCCAGCGCCCAGCGCCCCCATGAGGTCCAACAATGAGCAACCGCAGGCGTACCAGACCAGAACAACCAGCGCCCAGACGGCGCACGGAGACACAGGCATGACCGACGGAGAATCGAAGTTGTCGCCAACCGATCGCGATCGAGCGGGAACGCCCGAGGTCTCGCGGGGGCCTTTGATGACCCTGCTCGTCCTCGTCCTCGTCCTCGCAGCCGCCTTCGCCGCCATCGGGATTCTGCGACGCATCCAGGCCAATCGCGAACTCGTAAAGTACACCGATGCAAACGACGCACCGTCGGTCGCCCTGATCCAGCCTGCCTTCGAGAAGGATGCCAGAGAGATTGTGTTGCCCGGCAACATGCAGGCCTTCACCCTGGCGCCGATCTATGTACGCACCGTCGGATACGTCAAGGCCTGGTACTACGACATCGGCGCGCGGGTGCACAAGGGCGATCTGCTCGCCGTCATCGAGACGCCAGAGCTGGACCGCCAGCTCGACCAGGCCAAGGCCGATCTGGCAACGGCCCAGAGCAACGCCGCACTGGCAAAGATCACCGCCACCCGCTACCAGAGCCTGATCGGACAGAACGCAGTCTCGCAACAGGACACCGACAACGCCACCGCGCAGCTTCAGGCCGGCAACGCGCAGGTCGAGTCCGCGCAGGCCAATGTGCACCGCCTCGAAGAGTTGCAGTCCTTCGAGCGCATCGAGGCCCCCTTCGACGGCGTCATCACCGCTCGCAACCTCGATATTGGACAGTTGGTCACCGCCGCCGGAAGCACCACGACGCCGGGCGCGGGCACCCTGTCCAGCAGCAAAGAGGTCTTCGACATCGCCGCCATCCAGACCCTGCGCGTCTTCATCAATGTTCCCCAGGTCTACGCGCCGGACGCAAAGAACGGCGTCACCGCCACCCTGACCCTGCCGCAGTATCCGGGGCGGACCTTCCGCGGCAAGCTGGTTCGCTCCAGCAACGCAGTGGATCCCGCCACCCGCACCCTGCTGGCCGAGGTGGACGTCGACAATCGCTCCGGCGAACTCCTGCCCGGTAGCTACACCGAGGTCCACCTCAACGTCTCCACATCGGCCCCAGGCGTGATCGTTCCGGTCGGCGCGCTGATTCTTCAGCCGGACGGACTTCACCTCGCCGTCGTCGACTCCAGCCAGCACGCTCACATCGTGCGCGTCATTCCAGGACGCGACTCCGGCGCGACCATGGAGATTCTCGGCGGCCTTCAACCCGGCCAGTCCGTCATCGCAAACCCGCCCGACTCGTTGACCGACGGCGAGCTGGTACGCGTGGTCGCGCCACAGTCGCTGGAGACCAACCCATGAGCGCTCCTCGCATCCGGGCAACGACTGCCCTGCGGGCCGCTCTCGCGCTCGGCGGATGCGCCGCGCTTGCCCTCGGTGGATGCAGGGTCGGGCCAAACTATAAAGCCCCGCCCGTCCCCTCGCCGCCCACCTTCTCCGACCAGGGCCGCTCCGGCGACTGGGCCGCGGCCAAACCCGCCGACGCAGCCAACCGTGGCACCTGGTGGGACATCTATCGAGACCCCGAGCTGAACAGTCTGGAGCAGCGCTGCGCCGTTGCCAACCAGAACATTGCGGCGGCCCTGCACGCCTACCGGCAGGCCCACGACCTGGTGCGCGAGAACCGCACGGCGCTCTTCCCCACGGTCTCCATCGGTGCCTCCGCCACGCGCAACCGCGTCTCCGGCAACGCTCCCCTCACCGGATCGAACTCACCGCAGAGCTTCTGGGACTTCCTCATCCCCCTGAACGTCTCGTGGGAGCCGGATCTATGGGGAGGGATCCGCCGACAGATTGAGTCCAGCTCGGCCAATGCGCAGGCCTCCGCGGCAGATCTTGCCAACACACAGCTCAGCCTCCAGGGACTGCTTGCCGTCACCTTCTTTCAACTGCGCGGCCTCGATCTACAGGCGCAGTTGCTGCGCACCACGCTCGACGCCTACACCCAGACCCTCGCGCTCACCCAGGACCGGCTCAACGGCGGCCTGAGCACCGATCTCGATGTGCAGGCCGCAACCGCGCAACTCGAAGCCACGCGCGCCCAGTTGATCGACCTCGGCGTGCAGCGCGCGCAGTACGAACACGCCATCGCAGTGCTGGTCGGCGAGTCCGCAACCGCCTTCCACATCCCCGAGCAGCCCCTCGCCGCCGCTCCGCCCGCAATCCCCACCGGCGTCCCCTCCGAACTGCTCCAGCGCCGGCCCGACATCGCAGCCGCGGAGCGCCGTGTCGCCGCGGCCAATGCGCTCATCGGCGTCGCCCAGTCTGCGTTCTACCCCAACATCACGCTGGGCGCGGAGGGCGGAGTGCAAAGTGCGCGCATCGGCCAGCTCTTCAACTCCAACAGCGCCCAGTGGAACGCCGGCCCCTCCACCAGCGAGGTCCTCTTCGACGCCGGCCTGCGCAAGGCGCAGGTCGACTACGCCGTGGCCCAGCGCGAGCAGGCCACCGCGCTCTATCGCCAGCAGGTGCTCTCCGCCTTCCGCGATGTGGAAGACCAGCTCTCCGCACTGCGCGTGCTCCAGCAAGAATCCACTGTCCAGCAGCGCGCCGTCGATGCCGCAAAGCGCAGCGCCCAGCTCTCCACCCTGCGCTACCGGAACGGACTGGCGGACTACCTCGAAGTCCTCACCTACCAGACCATTGAGCTGGCCGACGAACGCGCCGCCGCCGCCCTCGCCGCCCAACGAATCGTAGCCAGCGCCCAGCTTCAGATGGCCCTCGGCGGCGACTGGTCCACCTCCCAACTCCCCAACAATTAGCGCTTGCCGACTCCGCCTCTCGCGGAAGGCGCTCCGTCAACCCGCGGAATGCCCCCGTTGACCGCGCTCCAGGTCCGGTCGCGAGGGTGCCACGCCGTAGGTGTCCAGAACGTCTTCCAGCGTCACCATGCCGAGCAGCCGGTGGACGTTCGCGCGGCTGACGACCGGCAGAACGTCGATCCGGTTCGCCCCCATTCGCTGTAGCGCCAGGCCCAGCTCCTGATCGGCGTGGATATGCGGAAAGTTCGGCTCCTCGACCAGGTCGTCCAGCCTCCGGTCCGCGTCCACATCCGCCTCGCCCTCCAGTTGCAACCGGTCGACCACCCCCACCACCCCGCGCTGGTCCGTTACCAGAGCGGACCGAAATCGGCCCGCCCGCACCTGCATCAGGGCCACCCGAACCGTCGTCTCGGACTCCAACAACAGCCCAGCCTTCCTCATAATCGTGCCGGCCGTAGGCTGCCCGGCCCGGTGCCGCGACTTCGAGCTTGGCAGGTGGATCCCATCCTGCACCGCCAGCGCCTCGTAGATCGGCTCGCTCTGCATCAGCGACGCAACGAACAGGCTCACCAGATTGGCAATCATCAGCGGCACAATCACCGCATAGTCCTGCGTCGTCTCGAAGATCATCAGCACAGAGGTCATCGGCGCGCGCACCACCCCCGCAAAGACCGCGCCCATCCCCACCAATGCGTACGCGCCCGGCGTGGCCGTGTGCAGCGGAAACAGATGATGCGCCCCCGTCCCCACCACGCCGCCCAGCATCGCGCCAAGAAACAGCGCTGGCCCGAAGATGCCGCCCGCGTTGCCCGACGCGTAGCTCACAGTCACTGCGACCAGCTTCAGCGCCAGCAGCAGCAGCATCAGGCGGAAGGCCATCCGTCCGTTCAACGCGTCGCCCACAAACCCATAGCCCACACCCAGAACCTGCGGCACAAACCAGCCGATCCCGCCCACCAGCAACCCTCCCGCCACTGGCTGAAACCAGACCGTCTTCTGAGGGAAGCGCAGGAACCACGCCCTCATGCCCAGCAGCAGCTTGGCAAAGACCGCAGAGACAACTCCGCCCGCCACGCCCAGCACCGCATACACCCCGAACTCCGCCGGACTCACCAGATGGTACTGCGGGACCTTGAACAGTGGATGGTCGCCCAGAATCAGGCGCAGCACCATCCATGCCGTCGCCGACGCCAACACCACCCCGCCCATCATCGGCGCGTTCAGGTCGCCCAGAATCTCCTCCAGAGAGAAGACCACCGCGGCCAATGGCGTATTGAACGCCGCCGCAATCGCCGCCGCCGCGCCCACTGGGATCAGCCGCTGCACCTGCTCGGTGCTCAGTCCCAGCGCGCGGCCCAGCACCGACGCGATCCCCGCCCCCACCTGCACCGACGGCCCCTCCCGTCCCAGCGGGATCCCGCTGGCCAGCGTCGCCGAGGTGCAGAAGAACTTCCCCAACACCGTGCGCAGACGAATCCGCCCATCGTGCGCAAACAGCGCAGCCTTCGTCTGCGGAACCCCGCTGCCCCGAGCATTCGGGAAAAAACGGTACAGCAGATACCCGATCCCCAGCGCCCCCACCACCGGAAACAGCAGCCGCCGCCACGGCGAGCCTTGCACCGGATACAGTCGCATCCCCATCCGCTCCGTCAACAGGATGAACGCAACCACCGCAAGGCCCGTCACTGCGCCAATCACCAGAGACAGCCCAAGAAAGACCTGACTCTCGCGTTGCCGCAGCTCATCCATGCGCTCCGACAGCGGCACCTGCCACCATCTCCGACGCGCCGTCAGAATCTCTTCCTCCATTTTTTTTGGAATTCTCCTCCTGTTCAGAATACCGCACTGGATTCGCGCAAGAGATACGTCTGCGCCAGCCTCCGCGTTGGCAGACCCACCCCACATCCCAGGCCGGGTGCCGTATCCTATCCTCAGACAGATCTATGGGCCGCAACCTCTACATCCTCGCTGCATCGCTCACCCTCTTCGCGTTGATCTCCTGCGCGGTCGCCTACACCAACATCGCCCAGCAACCCGGCTCGCCCGGAGACGTCTCCCTGTGGCGCACCATGGGGCTGGCCCTCTTCGTTCTCGCGCTGCTCTCCGCCCTCGCCGGAGTCCTCGCCTCCCTCTTTGAACAGACCGAACGCCGCAGCCAAGACGTACGCCGCGACAAGCGCCCCTGATCCACAAGAGCGGTCGCGGCCTCGATGTTGTTGTTCTCCCCCACCAGTCTCCGCCGTCATTCTGGCGAAGCCCACCCAGCCGTCATTCTGGCGAAGCCCACCCAGCCGTCATTCTGGCGAAGCCAGAATCTCCCTATTGGCTCTTGTCTTTGCTTGCTCTTTTTTTGCTTGTCATTCCGCGGCGAAGGGGGAGGAATCTGCTTTTTCCCATTGCGCGACGATCTACCCCATTACGGAACTGCTCGAAACAGTTTCTCCGCAACGGACGCAAAAGCGTCGAGAATGCAACGATCCAGCGCACAAAAAAGCGCGGAACCCCGAAGGGTCCCGCGCTCGTTGTCTGGCTGAAAATCTAGGCGACGACTTCGATGCCCATCGAGCGGGCCGTGCCCCGGATGCTCTTCGACGCGGCTTCCACCGTGATCGCGTTCAGATCGGGCATCTTCTGCGTGGCGATCTCGCGAATCTGCTTCTCCGTGACCTTGCCCTTCTTCTCCTTGTTGGGCGTGCCGGAGCCTTTGGGAATGCCAGCCGCCTTCAGCAGCAGAACCGCCGCGGGAGGCGTCTTCGTGATGAAGCTGAAGCTGCGGTCGGCATAGACGGTGATGACCACCGGAATGGTCATGCCGGTCATCTCCGGCGTCGACGTGCGCGCGTTGAACTGCTTGCAGAACTCCATGATGTTGACCTGCGCCTGACCGAGCGCGGGGCCGACCGGCGGCGCGGGCGTCGCCTTTCCGCCGGTGATCTGTAGCTTGACGTATCCAGTGATCTTCTTCGGTGCCATGATTCAATCCTCTATCGTGTTCTGGCGGCGGGCGCGGGGCCGACTGCCGATTGGGGGTACAAAACTCTCTGTCGCCTACCTGTCCGGCCCGTCTTTGCTAGACCAGTCCGGCTCGATCGGCAGGCTGCAAAACTACTCTTCCATCTTGTCGACCTTCGAGAACTCAATCTCCACCGGCGTGGAGCGACCGAAGATCGAGACCATCACCTTCAGCGTCTGGCGGTCTTCGTTGACATCGTCCACCGTGCCGTTGAAGTTGGCGAACGGCCCTTCATTGATGCGCACCTGCTCGCCCTTCTCAAACCGGATCTTGCTCGACGGCTTGTCCTTGGCGGACTCGGAGCGGAAGAGGATGGAGCTGACCTCCGCCTCCGAAAGGGCCACCGGAGTGTCCCCCGTACCCAGAAAGCCCGTGACGCGTGGCGTGTTCTTGATGACGTGCCACAGGTCGCTGTCCAGTTCCATCTCGACCAGGACATACCCCGGCAGGAAGACCCGCTCGATCGTGTATTTCTTGCCGTTGCGCAGCTCGGTGACCGGCTCGGTGGGGATCATGATGCGACCGATGCGGTTCTGCAACCCGAACGCCTGAATCCGGCTCTCCAGCGACTCGCGAACCTTGCGCTCGAAGCCGGAGTAGGCATGGATGATGTACCACTTGTAATTCTCGTTGACCGGCGGGGCAAGCTGCTCGGTCGGCTGTTCGCCGCCGGGCCCCTGCGACTCCGGAATCTGCTCGTCTACCGCCATGGTCAGTGTGCCTTCTTGGTGCATCGGTCTGGTCTGTCGCTGCTGCGTCTGTCGGTCACCGCTGCGGGAGTCCTGCCCGCCGCGAACTGGAGAACCAACAGCTAGTGCTTCGTGAGGTACTGAATCGTCCGCGTAACGCCTTGCCCGAAAATGGTGTCCACAAGCGCAAAATAGGCGGCGAAAAGAAACACCGTGACGATCACCACCGAAGTGGTGGACTGCACCTCCACGCGGGTCGGCGTCACCACCTTGCGCATCTCGCTGCGTACGTCCTTCAGAAACTCCGCCAGCTCGCGCGGACGAGCCTTCAACCGCTCGATGCCCGTGCTTTGCTCGTCCGCTACCACAATCGTCTTCGCCATGCTGCTGCCTCAAACCTTCATGCGGATTGATCTTCCGCTGTATTCTGCCAACCACCCTCCGTCCCGATCAGGGAATGGCGAGGGCCGGAAAACTGGCGGGGGAGCTCGGATTCGAACCGAGAAGTTCGGTTTTGGAGACCGACAGTTTAACCGTTGAGCTTACTCCCCCAAGCCCACAAGCAAGTCGGGCCGGGAGTGGAATGAAGGACCGGGGAAATCTCTTCCCAACCCTCGGTTCCCAGTTCCCTGCGTTCGCTTACTTCGTCTCTTTGTGGTCCGTGTGCTTGCGGCAGGTATTGCAGAACTTCGAGAACTCCAGCCGACCCGTGGTCGTCTTCTTGTTCTTCGTCGTCGAGTAGTTCCTGTTCTTGCACGCCGGACATTGCAATGTAATAATTTCGCGCATCTCTCTATCCTAATCCTCTCATGCCTATCACTCTGCCCATACCGCTTGGCAGGTCGATTCCTAAAACATATTCCCACCTGAGCAGGAAGAAGTGCATCTGACTTTCCCGCGGTACGCGAATCCAGATACCCAAGTCTTCTGATTCCTCAACCGAGACCAACACCTGATGAGTGTCCGGCAGACCGACGGACGCAAGGGAAAGAACCGCTTTACCCTCATCTGTAAGTATAACCGTAATCGTCTGTCCTGACAGTTTCACGAAGCTCGGGCCGCCTCTTCAGGAAGAAGATTGAGTTCCAGAACGTGCTGCAATTCTCGTTCAGCTTGATGCGACCCTCTTTCGAGGACTTCGTCAACGAGAGATTCCTCGGTGAAGATCAAAACCTTCTTTCCGTTCAAATCGACATCAATCCTGTACTTTCCTTCAAACGTCTTGAGCCAGACAAAATCCACTAAACCGGCAACCTGTCGGGCCGCAAGCCATTGCTGGACAAACAGACCCAACTTTTCTGCCTTCTGTTGAAGTTCACCTGCGGACAACTCGCCAGCGTAGCGACTTCGCGCATAAGATTCAGCGGAGATTCCCAACTTTTTCGCAATTTCCTGTTCGTCAGCACTGATGCTTGGCAGCTCGCGACTGGAGGCGAGCGAGGCGCGCAACCAGTTTTCGCTGCTCGAGCGAGAACCATCGATACGAACCTCCATCTCAACCTCCCGTCAAAATCGCTTCCTACCAATTTTACTTGATAATCTCCGAGATGGTTCCCGCGCCGACGGTGCGTCCGCCCTCGCGGATGGCGAACCGCAGGCCC
>VFSW01010167.1_pt1 | contig 13363 bp, 7 predicted proteins | sample 5358111 | NCBI WGS metagenome assembly VFSW01 (sample SAMN11554181, study PRJNA540505) | mine drainage metagenome | isolation source: sediment from site ElyBrook_90M | place: USA: Ely Copper Mine, Vershire, VT | collected 2017 | reverse complement strand
ATTTACCTTCGCCGAAGAATATTTCTTCGCGATCGGATTCCCTACATTATATTCGACCCCTTCCTCGGCGTGAGCGCGTTTCCTTCCGCGTACGTAAACCTGGGCGGCGAACTTCAGGTTGGATCGCTCGCGGGGTTCAACGTGCGCGCGTATGCTGGCTTTGCAGCAGGGTTTCAATGGGCGACTCCGGGCAACAGCGAAACCTTCCCGTATCTTGGCCTTGGTGTGAGCGCGCTCGACATCACCAATCGCGTGGAAGAGACCGAGCGCCAGTGGAAAAATTACGTTCACACTGCTATTCAAACGGATATTCTCGAACTGTCGCTGTTCCGGACGACACAAACCTATACGAGCATTTGGAGCGATTCGACGATCCCGTTCAATGCGGCGCAGGTGAAACTCGCGAACGTGGAGCTTCCGCTGCCCTTTGGGAACGATCATTTTTGGGCGGGAACCTCGCTTATCAATTGGATGGCGCTGGGCTTCGAGAAGCAGGCATTGGGCGTGCTCCCACTTCGTGTGGGATACCGCCAATATATTTTTGGCGAGGACCTGATGCTCGAGCCGTTCGCGGAACTAAATTATTATCCCTCGACGATGCTCAATATCGGCGCGCGCCTAAAGCTCGACACGCACACGAAGGAGAATATCGGAATCACGCTCGGTTACGCGACCGGCTCGCCCGGGGATTTCACGCCGCAACTATTCAACACTGCTGGAGTGTCGCAGGCGACGTCGTTCAGCACGGCTTACCTCGGCGTTTCTCTCTTCTTCGGGGATTGGGACTACACACCGGAAAAAGTTATGTCGGACCGAGCGAGCGAACACTGATTCTTAGTAACGAGTAACGAGTAATGAGTAACGAGTGGCAAATGGCAAGTGGCGAATGGAGAGTGCCAAAAGCGCTGCATCTAGTATATGCTTTACTTTTGATAGTCCTATCGTATGGTTGTAATCCCTATCAATTCGTGATGGGTGGTCCGCACCTGGTATCCTGCTACATTCTCACGTCACTTCCCGGCGTCGATCATGATGCGAACGTGGCGACGCTTCGCGATACGGCGGCGCTCGATCTTAACTACTATGGCGCTACGCAATACCTGATTACGATGGGCGCGCGGCTTGATAGGGGCGATGGATTTCGTATCCTTCTACGGCCCGTCGTCGAGCACCGCGATATTCCCGACTCCGGAATCGTCCTCACCGCAACGACTTCGGGTGTGACGCTCGATAGCGCGGGACAAACCATTCTCTCTCGCCCGGATATTACGATCTCGCGTGGACAGGTCATTCACATCGCGCTGCTATCGGAAAATAATTATTATCAGGTCGTCTTCGATTGCGATACGGTCATTCGCGGCTGGACGAAGCTGAAAGAATCGGATGATGTGGTGGTGCAGGCGTTGCAATCGAGCCAGGTCGATATCGTTCATCCCGATTGGGCGGGCGTTCCGAACGAGGATGACAATACTCAGCGAATTACTGCCAAACGATAAAGAGCAAGTCGCATACTTTATCCTTTCGTTCGAAGGTATTGTAGTATGTCTTTTGCTAAACTTTCCTGATCGGCTTTTCGCGCGACGATCTCAGGCCTTCGGCGGAGCGATTCTTCGATAGCGCGCGCCGTCGTTTCTCCGATCGCGGCGATCGCGGGAAGCTCGTGGAGCAGTCCGCTTGCCATTTCCGCAAGTACGCGAATAAAATACTGAAATGCGGACGGCGAAAAAAAAGCAATGACATCCGGCGGCGCATCACCTTCGAGCAATTTCACCAATCGCGCGGAATCGGCAAGCGATGGCCCCTCCGTATAATAAAGCGTGACGCGCTGTGGCCATGCCTGAATCTCGTGGAGCGCATGTTCCAATATTTCCATGCCCATGTGCGATTGAAGCAGGAGCACTCGCGATCCGGCAAGATCGTTGGCGGCGAGTATCGCCGCCAACTCCGCGCTGCCGCCACGTGCGGGAACGGGGAACGCGGTAGTAATTCCCAACGCCGCTAATTCGCTTGCCGTCGCCGTTCCCACGGCGCCGAAGCGCGCAGTGTGGCGGAATGTTTCCAGTAACCCGAGAGCGCGAGCGCGTTCTTCAAAAAAATTTACTCCGGTTGGGCTGGAAAGAAGGACGGCGTCGAATTCTCCTTGCGCGGCATGATGAAGCGCGCGATCGAGTTCCCGCATGTCGGCGGGTGGCTCGAAGCGGAGCATCGGCAATTCATCCATCGTAACCCCGGCATCGGAAAGAATCTGGTGGAACACATCGCTCGCCGAAGAGCGTAAGCGCGGGCGGGTAAGCAAAACGTTCGGCATGTTTACGCTTCGGGATGGTGGTTGCTTCCCGCTGGCTCCGGCGCGAGCGGCTCGTGGCCGAGCGATCCGCTACCGCTCGAAAAGAAATCCATTAATTCCTTTCCACCCATTTCAAGTAACGTTCCCGCGAGTTCGCGCCCAATCCGCTCGGCGTCTTTCGGCTTGCCGGTATGAACCGCGCGTACTACCGATTCCCCGTTAATCGCGGCGATGCAGCCCGAAAGTTCGAGCATGCCACCCGCAATTTTTCCATGCGCTCCGATGGGAACCTGGCAGCCGCCACCCAGCGCGGAAAGCAGCGCGCGTTCTGCAGTGACGGCCATGCGCGTGTGTGGATCGTCCAGCGCGGCAAGCAGATCGAGTATGCGTTTGTTATCGCTTCGGCATTCGATGCCAAGCGCGCCCTGGCCAACGGCGGGTAGCACCCATTCGAGCGAGATCGTATGAGCGATATGCTCGGTAAGTCCCAACCGATCGAGCCCGGCGCTCGCTAAAATCATTCCATTCCAATCGGATTCGAGCAGCTTGCGAATACGCGTCGGCACATTGCCGCGAATATCGACGATCTGAAAGTCAGGACGTTTCGTGAGGAGCTGCGCTTTTCTTCGAATACTTCCCGTCGCGATCGTTGCGCCATCGGGCAAATCGAGCAGCCGCGCGTTTTTATCGCTCGATAAAAATACATCTTCGACATTCGCGCGTTGAGGAATTGCGCCAAGCATGAGGCCCTCGGGAAGCGCGGTCGGTAAATCTTTCAGGCTATGCACGGCGAGATCGATCTGCTTATCGAGCAATGCTGTTTCGATCTCTTTCGTAAACGCCCCTTTGCCGCCGATGATCGAAAGCGAAGTATCGAGGATTTTATCGCCCGTCGTGTGAATGATCTCGATGGCGACCTGAAGTTCCGGATGCTGCGCTTTCAGCAAATCCGCGATATGATTCGCCTGCCACAGCGCGAGTTCGCTTCCGCGCGAGCCAATGATAATTTGGTTTTGATCCACAATAATAATCTAAATAGTCATTGCGAGGGGCGTTCGGCTCCCTCCGGTCGCCGAACACTCCTCGAAATGACGGGAAAATTATTCATGCTCTTTATCCAATCCAAACAATTTCCGCGCGATCTCGATGCGTGTAAGCCGATCGGTTGTTTCGCCGTTCGTTTCTTTGAGCGAGACGGTCGGCTGATGCAGCAGGCGGTTCATCATCCGGCGCGTCATGTCATCCATGAGCGCGAAGGAGCGATCATCAAGTTTTCCGCGATGGCGCTCCAATTCTTCTTTGCGAACATCCTCAAATTTTTCGCGCAGTTCTTTGATCGTTGGGCCGACTTCCTGAGTCGAGAGCGATTCGAGAAACCGAGCAAGCTCTTCTTCAATGATCGCTTCGGCTTTCGGAATTTCCTTTCGTCGCCGTTCGGCATTGCGATCGACGATGGTGCGAAGATCGTCGATGTCCTTTAAAAAAACATTCGAAAGCGAAGCAATCGCCGGATCGATATCGCGCGGCACGGCGATGTCGATCATTACGACCGGGGCGGAGGATTCGCGCTTTTCGAGCGCCGATTTCATCACCGGCTCGGTGAGCACATAGTCGGGCGCGGAAGTCGCGCTGATGATAATGTCCACGCTGGGCAGCACGTCTTCGAGCGCGCCGAGTGGGATGACATTGAAGTTGCCAACGATCTGCTCGGAGTTCACTCGCTCGATCATGGCGCGTGCTTTCTCGATGCTCCGGTTCGCAATCGTGATGCGGAGCGCGCCACGCTCGATAAAATGCTTCGCCGCCAACTCCCCGGTTTCTCCCGCGCCGATAACGAGGATGTGCCGCGAGCGAAGATCGTCGTAGATCTTGCGCGCCAGCTCGACGGCAGCGTATGAAATGGTTCCGGCGCCTTCGTTGAGCGTTGTTTCGGTGATAACGCGCTTGGCCACGCGATAGGCCGCCTGCGAAAGCTTATTGAGGAAGCTGCCGGTTGCTCCGGCTTCCGCGCTGATCCGGAACGCATCTTTTACCTGTGCGAAGATTTGTTGATCACCGATGATCTGGGAATCGATCCCAGCGATAACGGCAAAGAGATGACGGATGGCGTCCCTCGAAGAGAGGGTTTCAAAATAGGAATCATAGGTCCCATCGGTCTGATCGTCCGGTGCCTTTACCCTGAGAAGAGGTTGGATGAGATCCTCGTCGTCCCTGGACTCCTCATCGAAAGCTCTCGCATAAATCTCCGTGCGATTGCACGTCGAGAGAATAAAAACTTCTGCATTCTTTTGAAGCTCCTCCAGAAGGATTCGCGATTCCTTTTCCGAAAGCTGCAACCGCTCGCGCACTTCCACGGGCGCGCGATGATGCGAGATGCTGACGGCGATGAACTTCTGCGGCATACATTTTCCCCCGCCTAAAGAAGGAGGGGGTTAGCGGGTGGTGTTACAAGAAACTATGGAATGAAGTCCCGATCCAATTAATAATCGTCATGGAAATAACCGTAAGCGCAAATCCCGACATCCAAAACAGCACGAGCCGCCGGCCTTCCAGGTGGACGACTTTCCGGACGAGCAGCGTCACGCCAAAGACGAGCCAGACAAGCACGGTGGTCAGCACTTTGGGATCGAGAAACAGCGATCCCCTTTCCACCGGAGAGAGGGATGGGGTGAGGGGGTTCATCAACAACATAGCTCCCAGCGCGATCGACAGCGTCAGGAAAACAAATCCGAAGGCTGTGGCGCGAAGGCCGTATCGTTCCAGCCGTTCGAGGCTCGGGATATGCTCGAAGATCGCGCCGAATTCGTTCCGACTAATGGCGCGGTAGAGGAGCAGGTACAGCCCGCCATAAATCGCCGCGAGCATCAGGGCCGCATAACCGAAGACGGAAGTGGTCACATGCAGATTGAAGATCGGGCTTTGAAGGACGGCTTTCGGTTCCGGCACCGGCTCGATGCCGATCGTTAGGGAAGATACTAATTGAAGCGCAAAGCAGACCGCGGTCACGAAAAAGCCGGTGCCGGAGCTTTCCCTCGAAGCTCGAAGCTCCGCAAACACATAGACTGCGAACAGCGTGAAAGCGATAAGCGAGAACAGCTCATAGACCGTTGCGACGAGATCGTGATGATTTTGGGCCGTGTAAGCGCCGATATACATTGCATGGAGCGCAAGCACCGCGTAGGCTGCGGGCACGGCATGCTTTAACCGCGCGGCCTGATTGAGCGTGCGAAAAAAGGTCCGGGCGAAATAAAATGCCAGCCCTCCATAGGCCACGGGCAGCACGATTCGCAGGACGGTCGATAGAATTCCCATTTCGTTTTCGCGCAACAGGTTCGGAACGCGAAACATTCGGGAATCGCGCAACGGGAGCGTTCATCCTCCTTCGATTTTTCACTTTCGGCTCCGTCAAGAATATTTTTTTAGTTTTCTTTTAGATTTATTTTTGTCGAAATTGTGTCAAATTGTGGGAAAATAGCCCTGATATAGAAAATACTTTAAGCAAACACTTGACAAGCCTTATTTTATTATGTATATTTGTGGAAGCTAATACGTAACGCTTTAAGATGTATAGGTTTTCAGCGGAAAGAATAGCGGTTCTTATTGCTGCTTCGGCCATCGTTGCTTTCGCAATGAGCGGCTGTGCGGCGAGGCCGAATATCACGTCCGAAAAGACGCAGGAAGGAATTGCATCTTATTATTCGAACGATTTTCAGGGCCACAGGACGGCGGATGGCGAAGTTTTCGATAACTCGAAGTTCACCGCCGCGCACCGGTCCTATCCATTCGGCACCATCGTTCGGGTGACGAACCTCGCGACGGATGCCACGGTCGAGGTAAGAATCAACGACCGGGGGCCGGTGAAGCAGGAGCGCCTGATCGATCTGACGCAGGCCGCCGCGAAGGCGCTAGGCATCATTCGAGCCGGCCTGGGCCGGGTGCGAATTGACGTAGTCGAATGGGGCAATAAAAAATTATGAACTATGAATTATGAATTATGGGAAAAGCCGAGCAAGATCAGTTAGCTCAGGTGAGTCATTAGTTTAGAATGCCATCCGGCTTACAGCTCATAATTCATAATTCATCGTTCATAATTGAAAACAGAGTGGGCATGCGGATGTCGAACGAAGAAAGGATCGATGCTGTCATAGGGGCAAGCATCGCGGGACATATTGTTCTCGAGAGGCTGGCGGCTTCGTGGACTTCTTCGTTCGCTCCGCCCCATGACTCCGGACCGTGGAAGGCTCGGCGTCATGGGGCGGAGGATGCGGCTAAAAGCAAAAACCGCGAAATTCGTCAATTTGGGGCTATGGAAAAAATAAATTTAAAAAAAGATTCAGGAAGCTGTAACAAAACTGAAATTCCGAGGTTATTCGGGGGCTTCTTAACCGCACCAGCGGCTGAGGGGGTTTGCGCACAGAAATAATTTGGCTTTTTCGAGTGGAGCGCAAATTAAATTCGTATATTTGTAAGAATGTATTCGCAATGGCAGGATTTTGCCGGAGCGAATACGCTTCGCGGGAATGCTCATTCCACGATCGTTCGTGCGCGGCGAAGCTGGCGCCCGTAGTTCAACTGGATAGAACGTTGGATTCCGGTTCCAAAGGCTGAGGGTTCAAGTCCTTCCGGGCGCGCGAATCGCGCCGCCAAAGGCGAGAGCCCGATGGAGGCGGGGTCCGGGGAAGTTTTCCCGGATTCGGTTTTTAAAGAAATGAAATTTAGGTTTGCACCAAACGGATGATCCGTTCGCAACGAGAACTTAAGGAAGTAAAACATTCGGCCACCGAGGGGCTTTCTCAGACGGAGAAGCTACTCCTGCGCTATGAGTCGAGCCGCGACTGGGTGCTGAGCAATCAGCGCATCGTCGCCGCGGCCGCGGTGGTCCTGGTGGCCATCGTCGCAGGGTTATGGTGGTGGGCCGGTCAGCGCAAAGCCGATAGCGACCGCGCAGCGACCTATCTTTCGCGAGTTCTCAATTACTATTTTCAGGGCGATTACCGCCATGCCATCGATGGCAGCCGCCAGCAGAAGATAAATGGGGAGCCAGTTTACGGACTCCGGTTTATCGTCCAGCAATATGGCTCGACGACGCCGGGCCGGCAGGCCGACCTCTTCCTTGGCAATGCGTACTATGCCATCGGGCAGTATGACAGCGCCAGCCGGGCGTTCAATAATGCTTCGAGCGATTATCCGATCATCGAAGCATCCATCGAAGCCGGGCGCGCAGCAATTTTCGAGCATCGAGGTAACAAAACCAAAGCTGCGGAGTTATTTGAATCTGCGGCACGGCGAGACACGACGAATCCACTTGCGGCGGACTATTTCTTAGCCGCAGCCCAGGATAACGAAGGCGCCAACAAGCGGGCGGATGCCATCCGCCTCTATAAAGAACTCGTGGGCGATTACCCGAACACGCAGTTCGACGATGCCGCGAAGCGTGAGCTGATGAAAATGAACGTCGAACTTTAAACGTATTTGGAGTTCAGGCGGAAAATAAAAGTTTTTTGAAAAATACTTGGAAGTTCGAAACGCCGGCAACGGCGAGGAAAGCTTTCAGGAGCGAAATAAAGATTCGAAACCATTTCGGTTTTATAGATTAACTGGACCAATGCGACTCGACCAGGGAAATAATTTTTTGTTTACGGACCGCCCGAAGAGCGGCACGAACGTTCGCACGCTCGATGCCCGCGCTACCCGGATGCGGTCCATGTTCCTCACTAATGGAGGTAGTATGCACCGTTACTTTACAGCATTTATCGTGCTCCTTGCCCTGGCGTTCGCGGGCGAGGCTCATGCACAATACATTAAGACCATCTCGGGGTATCTCCCGGCCGGATCGACGAACGAGCTCTTTCCGCGAGTACCCAACAACTCGGCGCTGGACACGATCTACCAGATCTCCGGCAATTACGACGTTTCGGGTACGCTGAAAATCGACGAAGGCTCCGAGCTGGAGTTTCTGCCGAACAGCCGCGTGATCGACTCGGCCGGTGGCAAGATCATCGCCAACGGTTACACGGGCTTAAACCGCCGGATCCTCTTCCGCGGCATGCCTATCAATGACACCTCGCACGAGTGGGGACATTTCGTTATTCTGCCGAACTCCGATTCGGCTTATTTTGCGAACGTCCGCTTCGTGAATTTCCTGAAGCGGAACACGGTCGATGTCACGTTGATCTATAGCCCATTTAACGACCCAACCCACGCGGCGTTCAACACGGCGATCAACAATGCCATTAATGGCACGGGCGCGTGTATCGCGACGTTTTCGGCGAAGACCTATATCTACGACGCCATCGTCGATAGCTGCCAGGCGTCCTTCGCCGGCGGCGCGTTTGCGTTCCTCCAGGCGCCGGCCGGATGGCCCACGCCGGACGATGGGCGCCTCGCGCTCGCGAATCGGCAGGTCGGCCTGCTCACCATACGCGACACTCGCGTCTATAACAACGAGACCACTACGCCGACGAGTGCGCTGGCTTTGGGCGGCGCGATTTACATGGCCTCGAACAGTGCAAGCTACCTGGCCTCCGATAACGTGATCGGCTTTCTCGGCTATAATGGGTTCACCACCGGCACGCCGTCGAATCCCGTAACCTTTACCGCCTCACAGGACCAGATGCTCTTCGAGCGGTGCACCGCGAATAATACCTTCGGCGCCAATACGGATTTTGCCAAGGGCGGCGCAATTTATGTCGGCAGCAACACCGGCCTTGTGATCGCGCAGGCCACCTTCAATACCGACTCCGCAATCGAGGCGACCGACGCCAATGCATGGGGCGGCGCGATTGCCGTGAGCGGCTATTCCGGAAACCCGATTCAAACATCGAACGGCTCGGTTACCGATCAATTGCCCGGACTTTCCATTCTTAAGACCGCAACCTTCCGCGGTAACGTAGCCGGCGTCGGTGGAGCGATCCATCTCGGTATGCCGCCCGTTACCACCACGGACCCGGCGCCACGGCTTATTGTTGATGGCGAACATTTCGTGCCCGGTTCGGGCGGCCCGGTCCGCGACTCCGGCAAAATTTGGTTTGACGGGAATATCGCCTACATGGAAGGCGGAGCAATTTACTCGCCGAACAAAGTTTACATTACCGGCTACTTAGCGCCGGTGGACTTCCCGTGGCCGGGCGGAGCGGATTCCGTCGAGCTGCGCGTTGAATTTTCTCATAACGTCGCTGCCATTGGCGGCGGCAGTATCTTCCTCGATGCCTTCTCCGGCGGCACGCCCGATCTGACCGAGCGCCGCTCCTGGCATGTGGATAACAGCGTTAATCCGTTCGATCCGCGCCTGAACCCCGCCGGCGGCGTAAACCGCGGTACGCTCTATGGGATGAGCGTCATTGGTGGCGGCGCGGAATTCGTTGGCCTGCGCGATTCTACGTTTGCGACGGAGTACAACCACAATTTTGTGGTCGGTGGCAACGGCGGTGCGGTCATGATCGAAGATGGCGTTGCGGCGGGCAATCAGGTGCCGATCAACCGGTACTTTGCCGAAAACGAGTATAACGCGCAGAACGTGAGAGTTCCGCGCGATACCTTCGCCAGCGCGAGCATTTTCCCATTTGATCAGCGTGAGCTTACCCGCTTCGTGGGTAATCGCGCGGAGCTTGGACCGGACTCGGCATTGCTCTATAACTACAATCCGGCGACGCCTGGAACAGTGCATGGCCGTGGCGGCGGGCTTTTCGTCCTCATAACGAGCGATCCAAGCAATGCTATCGCTCCGCTCGATTCGACATTCTTAAGCCGCGTGCGATTCGAAAGCGATACCGCCTATTCCGGCGCAGCTATCTGGTGCGACCGCTACGATTTCAAGTTTATGTCGAACCAGACGCTCATCGCGAATAACCTCGCAACGTCTCCTTCCTCGGCGACGGTCGATCTCGATGCGAGCGGCCTCTCCAATCCGAGCGACCCGAATGCGGGCGCAACGATTTGGGCCGATTTTGAAGGGCCGCTTCCTTCTTACGAGTCCAACTCGCGCGGCGATGCGATTTACGACAACACGGGGCGCTATATTCTACGCCTACCGGTGTCAACGAACATTGGCCGAAGCGGTGCCGATACACTTCGTGGCAATTTCTGGGGCGAAACGGGACCGAGTGTAATCACCGAGATTACGCCGCCAACCGGCGCCGAGCAATCCACCTTCTTTATCGATTACTATAAAGGCTGCTTCACGAATGTCTATGAGCCAAACAGCAATCCACCCGTCGGCTATCATCCGATGACGATCGGCGATATTCCCGATACGCTTACGCTCGAAGGCCGTGTTTACGATCTCTTTGATCGTGGAACGGATATGAAAGTGGCCGATTATACGAATCGTCGTTTGGCTCCGGCCGAAGCGTTCTCACTCGGGCTTCCGAGCGACGTAACGATGCTTCACCGCTATACGCGCAACATCTTCGATTCAAATGCGGTGTATGTAAACACGATTGATCTTAATCAGACCGATTTCCAGGGTCCGCATCCGCTTGGTTATCCTCTGTTTTTGCAGGCGGACGTGCCGATCAACGATTCGAACCGCGACGACTACGCGTCCAACTACACGGTATTCATGGTCTTCAATCAGACCACGAACGAATTCGTCCGGGTGAACCTGAAAGAAACGACGGTGGCCGAGGCCTCTGGCGCAGCGAAGCAGGTTTATCGTGGCCGTCTCGATTTCGTGCCCGATTCTTCGGTCGCCGAGCGTCATCCAACCCTCCGCGAGCGAGCGCTCTATACGCTTTCGCTGCTCCGTCCGTCCGTCATGACGTTTGACGAAGTCCAGCGCGCTTCGATGCTCGAAGATAGCGCCGCGCTTCATGGACGCGAGTACTCACTCTCTCCCGCCGACCTGTTGGCATCGGGGGACACGGTGTACAACGACTGCGAGTCTGGCGGTTTCAAGAGCGCCACGACCTGGTATGCCGGTGAGCGCTATCATACGCTTCCCGTCCGTCCGGGCGATAACATCCTTGTTATCAGCCGCACCCAATTGTGGAAATATGGTCCGGCCTATGCGATCACGCATGGCCTCCAGTTCACGATCGGAAACGTGCTGCCGCCTGCGTTCGTGACGGACGTCCCGGCTCTTTCGGCTGACCCGTACAATCCGAACGTGAAATTTGTCCACGAGGACGTGAATTACGATGGCAGCGACTCCGCGCACACGCTCTTACGCGTGGCCGGCTACGACGTGAATAATTTCTACGATCCGCGCTTCCTCTTCAACCAGGGCAACTATACCCAATTGAAGATCTCGGTAACGCCCGATCTGTTCCCCGGCGATTTGATCCCGACAGGCCCGCAATACGTGGAGCCAAACGCGATGGATTCCGTCCGCGCCCATGTGCGTTTGACGCATTGGTTATATGACTCCGTTGTCTTTAACCAGAACATCACCGGCTCCAACGGCTATGTGTACCTGAAAGGCACGCCGCACAATCCGGATGTCGTTCCTGGCGGTGAAGGGGTGACGGCGACGCTCACGAACTATCCGCCGAACTTCGAGTCTGAGGACAGCTTGCTCAACTCCATACCGGGTTCGGTGCTTGGAGCTGACAGCATGGGGCTCAGCATGTGGGTTTTCCCACCGTCGATGAACTGCGAGCGGATTGATTCCAATATCGCGGGCATCGGGAATCCCGATACGCTATGCGTCCACGGGAGCTCGGCGAGCTACCACTTCCGCATTGTGGTCATGGATAGCCTGCCGGTCTTCCAGCCGTTTACCGTACCGTGTAATTCTGCGATCCTTACCGATTCGCTTCGATATAACGTGGATTTGCAGACGGACGATGAATTCGAGGATTCGGTCGCGGCTGCGGAGATGCTGCCGGGTGCAACGACGTATGATACGACAAATCACTTGTCCTATCCTGCGTGGGATTTCCGCTATGGGCGGACCGCCTATAGCTTCTCGACGCATCCCTCCTGGATGGTACATCCTTCCAATGGAGTCTATGTGCCCGAAGACAGCACGGATCCGAACTTCAAGATGCGTGGTATCATCAACGTTCGCCTCGATTCTGCGACGGCGGTAAATGATTACCTTATGCCGACTCCGCAGGTGAACGGAGAGCTGAATCTCGATACGATCGTGGGCGTCGAAGCAAACGACGGTCACACGGGCAAGGCGCTCGACCGCTGGGCCGTGCCGATCCTCTTCGTGCCAACGATTCTTACGGATACGTTGCCGAACGCGGAGCAGGATACCGATTACAGCTTCAACTTCCAGAATCCGGATTCGATCCGCAGGATTCTCATTCAGAACCTGAACCCATCGCAGTTCTTTACCTACAAGCTGCTGTATGTGGGCGATACCGGATTCCTATACCGCGATATTGCACACAAAATACCTGCGGCAGATTCGCTGACCCCTGGTGGTTTGGTAGTACGTCCAGACCGCATTGGTATTGCTGATACGTTGATTGGTCATACGCCAGGGTGGCTACACATCGATCCATATTCGGGAGTGCTTACGGGTACACCTGGCGATACGGATGCGCCACGCGCGCCGGGTATTGCATGCGGCATGGACACCGTTGACGTCGTTGTTGGAGATGGAACGTGCGTCGAAACGTGGAAGCAATTCCAACTGGCGGTCGATCCCGTCAATCACCCGCCGTTCTTCGTCAAGGGACCGGGCCAGCTCTGCGTAACGAATGGCGTGCAGTTCTGCGATAGCGCTTTCGTAGTCGATCGCGACTTGCTCCGCAGCGCTTGCGATTCGGAGGTGCTGACGATTACCTCACTCGATCCACGAGTAACGGTAACGCCGACGACGGTCACGGGCACGAAGACTGGCGACACGACGATGCTCACGTTCTGCGGCACATACAACGAGCCGGAAACGTACTGGAATCAATATCCTTTGACGCCGGAGCACATTCACCTTCAGGTGACGGATGCTGCCGGAGCCATGGACTCATTGGTCTTCCCGGTCTTCGTCGGCCAGGTTCCAGCCTTCGAGTGCTCGATCTGGATGATGAACGCTATTACATCCCTGCATCCGTTGCAGGATATTCAGAAGCTCTGCTTCGGCGCCGGCCAATACGGTACGGACTCGCTGGATTACCAATACTGCGA
>VFSW01010166.1_pt1 | contig 13363 bp, 7 predicted proteins | sample 5358111 | NCBI WGS metagenome assembly VFSW01 (sample SAMN11554181, study PRJNA540505) | mine drainage metagenome | isolation source: sediment from site ElyBrook_90M | place: USA: Ely Copper Mine, Vershire, VT | collected 2017 | reverse complement strand
GAAGTCGGGTTTGGATATCGCAGGGAAGCGCGTGGTGATTGCGGGAACTGGTCCGTTGCTTCTGGCGGTCGCGGCGGGATTGCGGCGCGTGGGCGCCCGAATTGTTTCGGTGGTGGAGCAGGCGCCGCTGCGGCGGTTGGCGCGATTCTCGCTGGACCTGCTTTTCGGACACGCCGGCAAACTTATCGAGGGCGCAGGTTATGGATGGAGCGTGCTCGGCACTCCGTACCGGACCGGGTCCTGGGTGACGGGCGTTTCGGGAGATGTGCGTCTGAGGACGGTGAGCGTTTCTTCCGGCTCGCGCGTTATCGAACTGGAAGCGGACATGCTGGCCGCAGGCTTTCACCTGGTTCCAAATACAGAACTGGCGCAACTGCTGCATTGCCAGCTGGAGGGCGAGTATGTCGTTGTCGACTCGCTGCAACAGACAACGGTGAAGGGAATTTACTGCGTTGGGGAAGCGACCGGAATCGGCGGGGTGGAGAAGGCGGAGATCGAAGGGCGCATCGCGGGACTGGCTGCGAGCGGGCAAGCGGACCGGGCCAAGGCTCTTCTCGCGGCACGCAACCGCCAGACGCGGTTTGTTAGCGGATTGGCTTCGGCATTCCGGCTTCGCGACGAACTCCGTGCTTTGGCAGCGAATGACACCGTGGTCTGCCGTTGCGAGGACGTGCGGCAGGGGAGTCTCGCGGGATGTCACTCCTGGCGCGAAGCGAAGTTGCATACTCGCTGCGGAATGGGACCATGCCAAGGGCGAATCTGCGGTCCGGCGACGCAGTTTCTCTACGGGTGGGAGGCTCCGCGGCCCAGGCCGCCGCTGTTCCCTGTGGATGTGACGACGCTGGGTGGGTTACCCGAAGACGAGAGAGCACCGAAACACATGCCTGCAACGCAAGACCTGCAGAACTGAAAACAATTCGCGAGGAGCACGCATTTGATTCATGGCATGAAGAAGGTTCGTCCGATGCGCAAGCCCACTGTCTGCTTAGGACTGCTGTTGGGCATGCTGGTGTCTTCGTCCTGCGGGCAGGCACAACTGAAACCAAGCGACTATGAGCGCGCGCTCGATCTGCAGGAGCACTACAGCGGGCTCGTCGATCATCTGCCTGAAGATCCGGAATGGATCAAAGGAACGGATCGCTTTGTCTATCGCGAAGGCATGCGCGCGGCAGCGGGAGAAAAGGCGGGCGCTTTCCGGTTCGTTCTTGTCGATACCAAGAGCCAGAGTAGCCAAGCTGCATTCGATGCGCAGCGACTGGCGGACTCGTTGGCGAAAGCTTCGGGCACTCCTGTGCAGGCGGATCGACTGCCCTTCAAGAAGTTTCAATTTGAGGATGAGCAGCGAGCAATTGTCTTCCGCATTGAGGGCGTGAAGTGGAATTGCCATTTGACGGACTACACATGCGCGAAGCAGACCGAATTGGAGAAGCGCGATCCGGACGATGACGGATACGACCCAACCCCGAAGCCGGAGAATGGCGATGAGCATGCGGTTAAGTCCCCCGACGGGAAGTGGACGGCCTTTGTCATCAACAACAACCTTGCTCTACGCGCATTGACCACACCCTCCGCAAGCGCAAAAGGCGCGGATGCCGAAAAGAAGAACGAGCCGGTTGTGTTGAGCACCGATGGCTCCGCGGGAGAGTATTATGCGGTTTCCACGATTGTGTGGTCGCCCGATTCAAAGCATATTGCTGTTTATCGGATTCGCCCTGGGTATCGGCGGGTGGTCGATTACGTTGAGTCCTCGCCGCCCAATCAGTTGCAGCCGATTCACTCCACGATGGTTTATCCCAAGGCAGGAGATGTGCTTGCGTTCTATCAGCCGATTCTTTTCGATGTAGAGGCCAAACGGCAGGTCGAGATCGACGCGGCGCTTTTTCCGAACCAGTTTTCGATGAGTCCGCCGGTGTGGTGGAAGGATGGGCGGGGTTTCACGTTTGAATATAACCAGCGCGGCCACCAGCTCTATCGGGTTGTCGAAGTGGATGCTGCAACAGGCAAGGCGCACGCGCTCATTGATGAAACCAGCAGGACGTTTGTCAATTATGAGCCATTAGTGCGCAATCAGTTCGATCATGGCAAGTACTTTCGGCGCGACCTGGCTGATGGCAAGGAGATTCTGTGGGCCAGCGAACGCGATGGCTGGGAGCATCTGTATCTGCTTGACGGCAAAACCGGCGCTGTACGCCAGCAGATCACCAAGGGCGAGTGGGTTGTACGCTCCGTTGATTTTGTAGACGAGTCGCAGCGGGTGATCTACTTCAGCGCGAGCGGTGTGGTGAAGGGCGAAGACCCGTACTACGTTCATGGATACAAGATCCGGTTCGATGGGACAGGAATGACCCCGTTGACTCCGGAACCCGCCGACCACACATTGACGTATTCGACCGACGGGCACTCGTTCACCGACCTGTATTCGACCGTGAATACGGCGCCCACGCTGGTGGTGCGCAGCGCCGAGGATGGGGCCGTGCAGATGCGGGTACAGACCGCGGACCTTTCGCAACTGATCGCGGCGGGTTGGGAGGCTCCAGAGCCGTTTCATGCTCTGGGGCGCGATGGCAAGACTGAGATCTGGGGCGTCCTGCACAAGCCGGAGAAGCTGGATACTTCCCGGAAGTATCCAGTGATCGAGAATATTTACGCTGGTCCGCAGGGATCCTTTGTGCCCAAGAGTTTTACCGTGCGCATCGAGCCTTTGACAGCGCTTGGCTTCGCTGTTGTGCAGATGGATGGCATGGGAACCAATAATCGATCCCGGGAGTTCCACGATGTGGCTTGGAAGGACTTGAAGGACGCGGGTTTCCCGGACCGGATTCTCTGGCACCAGGCGCTGGCCCAAAAATATGCTTGGTACGACATCAGTCGAGTTGGGGTCTTCGGAACTTCGGCTGGGGGGCAGAGCGCGATGGGAGCGCTGCTGTTTCATCCGGAGTTCTATAAAGCGGCGGTGTCCAATTCCGGCTGTCATGACAATCGCATGGACAAGATCTGGTGGAACGAGCAGTGGATGGGATGGCCGGTCGGGCCGCAGTATTCTGCTTCTTCGAACGTGGACAACGCCTGGCGCCTGGAAGGAAAACTGATGCTGGTGGTTGGAGAGATGGACAAGAATGTCGACCCGGCCTCGACCTACCAGGTGGTCGACCGGCTGATCAAAGCCGACAAGCAATTCGATCTGCTGGTTGTTCCGGGAGGCGGGCACGGAGCCGGGGGACGGTATGGTCAGCGTAAATTAATGGATTTCTTCGTCCGCAACCTGATGGACGAGGCTACTCCGGACTGGAACCGCAAGTCACCAGGGCAATAAAATCCAGCCAGGGTCAGGAGACCGAAGAAAAAGCGGGCTTGACCCTGGGGCCGTAGGTCGCGACACGGTGAACAGGCAATGGCCGCGTGATCGCAGGATGGAGAGGGAACCGCAACAGGTTTGTGCGATGGTTCGCGAGTAGCATATTGACGGAGACGCACAAGGGAAACGTGTAGAATCTGTCATGATTAAACATGCTGGAAAACCATCAGCCGCACCACTGAGTCAACACGGATGCCCACGTCAGTTATAAAAAAACCGAAGTCCAAGCTGGCCCGAAAGCCCGCGGCGAAGCCCGAGCACGGCACCAGCGTAACGACTGCGTTTCAACAAATTCGCGAATTGATCGTTCACGGCAGGCTCTCTCCTGGAACCTGGATTGTGGAAAGCGATCTTTGCGAGCATCTGAACATGAGCCGCACCCCGGTGAGAGGAGCGCTCTACCTGCTGCAGCGGGAAGGCTACGTGCAGGAGCATCGAAATGCCAGCAAGTCGCGGATGGTGGTCTCATCCCTGACAAAAGAGGATGCCAACGAACTCTATCCGATCATCGGGCGAATTGAGGGACTTGCGGGGCGCCGCGCGGCGCAGTTACCCGCGCAGGATCGCGAGGAACTCGCCGATAAGCTCAAGAAGATCAACGGGAAGCTGACCCGGATCGCGCAGGAGCGGGTACTGGAGGGGTCGAGCATCTTTGATCTGGATCGCGAGTTTCATCGCCTGATCGTGAGTGCCGGCGCGGGTCCGCGGCTGACGACCCTGCACCAGGCCATCGAGCCTCAGACGGAGCGTTATTGGCGCTTATACGCAAGCTCGATCATCAACGACCTGACCCTTTCCACCCAGGAACACGAGGCGATCATTCACGCATTGCTTGCCAGTGACGCCGACGGGTTGGAGAACGCCCTGAAATTGAACTGGGAAAATGGGTGCAAGCGGCTCGCGCATGTGATCGATGTGTTCGGTGAGCGCGGCAGCTGGTAATGCCCTCCGGTGGCAATTCGGAAGCCGCCGCCGGCGCTCGTTGTCGTACAGCGTTTGGGACGCATTCAGCCGCCGAAGACTGGACCGGGAATCAAGATTCCAGGTTCATGTCAACGTGAAGTGGAACGGCCGCGACGTTCGCTTGTGTCGCGTCTACGCTCTCTCAGCTTGCTGAAAACGAAGTGCCTGGAACTGCGATGGCGGGGCGTGTGGCCACCGCGTGCGCAACCGCAGCGCGAGTCACTGCCAATTCTTCAGCTGCAACCTGCAGGCGAGGAGAACGCACACGGGCGCTTCCGACTCCCAACTCCTGCTGCACCTGCTTGATGAGCTGGATGAATTTGGGTACGGTATCCATGCGGAGCAAGGGAAGAAACCAGCGATACAGTTCAAACGTTTCCTTGACTTGGCCTGCGCTGGCAAGGTTGAAGAGGTCAACGCTTTCCCTGGGAAGTGCGTTCACCAGGCCAGCCACCCAACCTACGGCTCCGGCGGCGATGCCTTCGACTATGGCGTCGTCGACCCCGACGAAGATCGAGAGCCGATCGCCAATGAGAGCACGGATCGCCGTAACCCGCCGCACGTCGGTCGAGGACTCCTTCACTGCCTTCAGATTAGGGAATTCCGCCGCCAACTCCTGGATCTGCTCGGGAATAAAGTCCGTGCCATACGCAACGGGATTGTTGTAGAGCATGGCGGGCAGGGGTGTGGCTTGCAGAACGGCGCCGACATGGGCCTTCATCTCAGCCCAATCGCCTTTGTAGACATAGGGCGGCAGAATCATGAGTCCGCTTGCGCCACGGGACTCCACCGCTCTTGCTAAAGCAACGGACTCGGCGGTTGACAGAGAAGAGATCGCCGCAACCACAGGGACGGTTCCCTTAACGGCGGCGACCAGAGTGTCAATGATCGAGAGCTTTTCATCGAACGTAAGCGTGGCTGCCTCGCCGAGCGAACCCAGGGCTACAAGGCCGCTGACGCCATTCTCAACTTGCCACAGCGCATGGCGCGCCACAAAGGCATGATCGATCTTCAGGTTTTCGTCAAATGCCGTGGTTAATGCGGGCATGACTCCGGTCCATTTCATGTTTGTCCTCGTAAGTTTGGTTTGAGTCGGTGGTGTGGGCCTGAGCGTACCGTGCAGGCAAATAGGGTTCAGTCGCTATGATGGAACGCTGGCCTGTGAGCCTGTCGGCGATCAGCTCGGCCGTCGCCAGGGAAGTCGTGATGCCCAATCCCTCGTGCCCGGTCGCCAGCAAAAGAGAAGGGTTTTTAAGATCCGGACCAATGAGGGGAAGCTTATCCGGCGTTGCCGCGCGAAACCCTGTCCAGACGCGGATCGCGCTCAGGTTTGCTACGGCGGGAAGATAGAGTGCGGCGCGCGCGAGCATGGCGCTCAGAATGTGCTGGTCGACCTCAGGATGTTCGGCGCCAAACTGGCGCGAGGAGCCGATCAGCAACTGCCCGGTCTGGCGCGGCTGCACATTGAAGGCAACGGAGTCGGAAGTGGAACTGTGGGCGCTCTTGAGATAGCCAAGCTCAACCAGTTGATGATTCACAAAACCCGGATAGCGATCGGTAATGACGAGATGGCCCTTGCGTTTGCGAATGGGTAATTCAGGGGAGAGGTGAACGGAGTCGGCTCCGAGGGCGAGCACGATATGGCGTGCGCGCACTTCCGTGCCTCCTGCCAGCGCAAGATACCCCTCGCCAATTGCGTCGATGCTCTTACCTAGGAGGAGTTGCGCGCCAAGCTCCTGGGCCTTGCGTGCCAATGCAAGAGCCACCGCGGGGGGGTAGACCACCGCGTCCTCTGAAACCAGGAGGCCGCCCGCAAGTCCCAGGGCGAGGTTCGGCTCGGCGGCCGCCAATTGGCTCGCAGTCAGCAACCGGCAAGGGACGGACCGCGCCGCATACCATGCGTGTTTTCGCTCGGCAGCTTCCATCTCCTCGTTGTCCGCGGCGATCCAAAGCGTTCCGCGCTGCTCATACTCGGCAGAGGCCGGCAAATCGGTTGCCAGCCGATGCCATAGCTGTTGAGAAAAGCGGGTGAGGGCAAACTGCGCCTCAGAGTCGTCCATGACGACGATATGTCCCATGCCCGCGGCTGTGGCTCCGCTGCCAAGGACGTCGTGTTCAACCAGCGCCACGCTCAAACCGCGCTGCGCGCAAGCCAGCGCGCAGGCTGCGCCCACAATGCCGCCTCCGGCAACGGCGACATCGAAGAGGGTATCGCGACTCATCCCGCCGACCCTGTGGGGGCTGGGATGCCGCAGCGAAACGGATCGTCGGACTGAAACACCAGGGATGATTCGGCCGTGACATATGCAGAGCCGGTGATATGCGGAATCATTCGTTCGCCCTCGTGCAGAATGCTACCCGTGAACACGCTCCCGAGGATGCCCTCCTGGCGCCAAACCTGTCCGGGGGCGAGCTTTCCATCCGCGGCCAGGCAGGCCATCTTGGCGCTGGTCCCCGTGCCGCATGGCGAGCGATCGTAGGCCTTGCCGGGGCACAGGACAAAATTGCGGCTATGGTTGGCCGGATCGTGCGCCGCCGTAAACAGTTCGATGTGGTCGATTTCCGCGCCGTTAGCGCCGGCAATGCCGCTGGCGGCGAGGGCCTGACGCACCTGCCAGGTGAAGGCCGTGAGTTCCTCCACATGATCGACGAGAAGCTTATAGGGATGCTCTTCAATCAGAAAAAACCAGTTGCCTCCCCACGCTACATCTCCGTAAAACGTTCCGTAACCTGGCACGTTCACCGGAACCCGCGCGCGAAGTCGATACGCATCGACATTCCCGACGGTGACTTCACGGTTTTCCGCCAGCGAAACCCTCACATCTCCAACCGGTGTTTCAAAGCGGTGCTGCCCCAGGCCGATTCGGCCCAGATAGGCGAGCGTGGCCGCGACCCCGATCATCCCATGGCCGCACATGCCGAGGTATCCCGCGTTGTTGAAGAAGATTACGCCTGCTGCCGCGGCGGGGTCCACAGGCTCAACCAGCAAGGCGCCAACTAAAACATCGGACCCGCGCGGCTCACAAAGTATGGCGCGGCGGTAAATGTCGTGGTCGTTGCGAAGCCTCTCCAGGCGTTCGGAGAGCGGGCCGATACCCAAATGGGGCCCTCCCGAGAGTACGCAGCGGGTCGGTTCGCCGGCAGTGTGCGAATCGATGACTTCAATGCGGCAGGGCAAATGAGAGTTGACGGTCATATCTCCGGGGGGGCGAATACAAGGCGTCTGTATTCTTTCTTGCATGGTATACGAAGTTGGATACAATAATCCACATGCTTTTCCGGAGCGCTTAAAAAGGGTAAACGCCGTGACATTCCGGGAATGGGCTGGTGGCAGGCAGCGACGCGCGCGAGGTGCGATTTGTATCGATTGAAATGGTGCTCTGGATCGTATGAGTTGTCATGGAGAGCCTTGTCCTTGGTGCTGCTGTTTGGCCTGGGGGCCGCGGTGTCGTGTATTTGGGTTGAAGCGCAAGGCTTGCCAGCGGGCAGAGAGGCCCGGATGGGTGCGATGCTCGACCAGGGGTTCGCGGACTTCAAGACGCCCGAACTGGATTTGCGGCTGGTGCGCAGCTCGGGAACCGTCGCAGGGCTATCGAGCCGCGGCGATCAGGGCTTTGACTTTACGCCGAGCGAACTGCTGGCCGCACGATCGGTGGACGGTTACTACCATCTTGGCGACATTGATCTGCGCCTGCGCGAAGCCGGCGAGCTTGAGTGGAAGGGCTACTCCTCGGCTTTGAAGCGCGCGCCGGTAGGTCAGCTCACGCCGCATGCCGGTGAACTCGCGCGATATGACCTGCGGCCCACGTTTCCACCGGATTTTCCTCTGCAGTTGTCCCGTGTGTGGGCGGTGCAGGATGGGAAGGTGATCTTGCGCTTTATTCTCCGCAATCCGGGGACAAAGGCCATTGAGATAGGATCCCTCGGCATTCCGTTGGTCTTTGACAACATCATGAGCGGGAAGGGGCTCGATGAGGCGCATGCGCTGTGCAGTTTCTCCGATCCGTCGATCGCGATCGATGCCGGATATGTGCAGGTAACACGCCTCAATGGACACGGTCCAGTGCTGCTCGTGGTTCCGGAGGGTAAGACGCCCTTCGAGGCGTATAACCCGGTTCTGGGCGAAAGAGGAAGGGACGCGCAGCCTGAGCTGTTCCATGACCCGACCCCGCGGAATATGACCTTCGAAGGTTTCTATGACTGGATGGTCGCAAGCCGGGCGTACCAGGAGACGGAGTGGAAAGGCGTAGAGGAGTGGAATCCCGCGACCTCCATCCTGTTGGCTCCGGGTGAGGAGCGCACCGTTGGACTAAGGTTTCTGGTGGCGCCGGAGATACGCTCCATTGAAAAGACGCTTGCGGAAAATAATCGTCCGGTGGCCATCGGTTTACCCGGATATGTGTTGCCCAAGGACCAGGACGGGCAGTTATTTCTGAAGTACGCTCGCCAGGTTGCACATATTGAAATCGAACCGGCGGGCGCGCTTGAGATTGTGCCCGGACCTGCGACAAACGGCGGCTGGCAGCGTTACGAAGTGAAAGGCAGCCAATGGGGACGAGCCCGCGTGACGCTCACCTATGCGGATGGACTGAAGCAGAGCGTGCAGTACTTTGTCACTGAGCCGGCTCGGGATGTGGCCAGCGCGCTGGGCAAGTTTGCTTTCACGAAGCAGTGGTTTGACGATCCCGCGGACCCGTTTCATCGCAGCCCTTCAGTCATGAGCTACGACCGCGAGAAGAATCAGATTGTCAGCCAGGATGCGCGGGTATGGATTGCCGGACTGAGCGATGAGGCCGGCGCCGGCAGCTGGCTTGCGGCAGCCATGAAGGAGTACGCGCAACCGGACAAGCAGCAGATTGCGCAGTTGGAAAGCTTTGTCGATGGCGTCGTATGGGGCGGATTGCAGGCCAAGGATGGTGCGCACAAATACGGCGTGCGCAAGAGCCTCTTTTATTACCAGCCGGATCAAATGCCGAAAGGGACCTATGATCGTGATCTTGACTGGCATAGCTGGACGAGTTGGAGCAAGGAGGCAAGCGAGGATGTAGGCCGGTCCTTTAACTATCCTCATGTGGTCGCGCTCTATTGGTCGCTCTATCGGATCGCGCGCAATCATCAAGGACTGGTGACACATCACGACTGGCAATGGTATCTGGACCAGGCATATGAAACCTCAATGGCCATGACGCGCCTGGCGCCGGATTACAGCCAGTTTGGCCAGATGGAGGGCGATGTCTTTGTGGCAGTGCTTGAAGACCTGCGGCGAGAAGGGCAAACAGAGAAGGCGGACACGCTGGAAGCTGTGATGCGTGCGCGTGCCGAGCGGTGGCGCAAACAGGCCTATCCCTTCGGGAGCGAAATGCCATGGGACTCGACAGGCCAGGAAGAGGTCTATGCCTGGACGCGGCACTTTGGATTTGACGACAAGGCGCAGGTCACGCTCGATGCAGTGCTTGGCTATATGCCCACGATTCCAAGCTGGGGATATAACGGAAGCGCACGCCGCTACTGGGATTTTCTTTACGGTGGCAAGTATCCGCGGCTGGAGCGGCAGTTGCATCACTACGGTTCGGGGATCAATGCGATCCCGGTTCTGGATGCATATCGACGCCATCCGGACGACCTCTACCTGTTGCGCATCGGCTACGGCGGCACCATGGGCGCGATTACCGGCATCGATCGGCAGGGCTTCGGCTCGGCCGCGTTTCACTCCTATCCTGATCGCATGGCCTTCGACCCGTACACGGGCGACTACGGTCCCAACTTCTTCGGGCATGTCTGGAATGCAGCCACCTATCTTGTGCATGACACGGAATTCGGCTGGCTTGGATTTGGCGGAAACGTGCGCGAGGAGGGCGGAGTGATCACCATTGAACCACGGGATACCATGAGACAGCGGGTCTATCTTGCTCCGCTGGGTCTATGGTTGCAACTGGATTCAGCAACGTTTCGGGCAGTCCATATGGACTCCGCTACACATGACGTGCGGATCGATCTGGACCCGGCGAATGCGAATACCGACGTGGCGCTGTTGCGGATCGAGCAACCGGCGAAGATCGCGGGAGTTGGCACGTTGCGGCCCGCCGGGAAGTATTCTCAAGAACGGGACGGGTACGTGATTCCCCTGGGCAGGAATGTAGTGACGATAGAACTTGTGGACGACAACAGCCCGCACGTCAGGCCATGAGCAAGAGAGAGCAAGCGGACATGGATGCGGTCCTTCATGGATGATGTTCCCCTTCATCTGAATTATCGAACGCACAGATTAGCGTATTGACACGAGGTAGTCATTCGACTTCTCCCGGTCAGGATTGGACTATTTACTTGATGACAGCATCTCCGGCACAAGCGCATTCGCCTCAGGCATCGGCAGGAGACACTCCGCAGTTGGTGCAGAGCCTCGGCCTCTTCAGCTCAACCGCCCTGGTAATCGGGTCGATGGTTGGAAGCGGCATCTATATCGTTGACAGCGATATCGCTCGCGGCACCAACTCCCCCGCGCTGTTTCTGGCGGCGTGGATTGTCACCGCGATCATGACGATGATTGGCGCACTGAGTTACGGAGAGCTCGCCGCCATGATGCCCCAGGCGGGAGGCCAGTATGTTTATCTGCGTGAATCTCTCGGGCCGCTGTGGGGATTTCTCTATGGATGGACGTTCTTCACGGTGATTCAGACCGGCACAATCGCCGCTGTCTGTGCGGCTTTTGGAAAATTTCTCGGAGTCTTCTTCCCCGCAGTGTCTAGTACGCATTGGCTTTGGCACATTGCGCACGTCCCTGCAATTCACGTTGGTCCGATGGTTCTGGGCAACATGGACATCGGCGTCAACACGGCTAACGCCGTGGCGATCGGCGCGATTTTTATACTAGCCGCGCTGAACACTCTGGGAATGAAATTTGGCGCCATGGTCCAGAATGTTCTCACGGTGATCAAAGCTCTTTCCCTCGCAGGACTCATCGTGCTTGGTTTCACGATTGGGCGGAATCATCTTGCGATTGCGGCAAACTTCGGCGCTCACTGGAGTCAATTATGGAAGAACGCAGGCTGGTCCTCCTTGCATCCCGTGCAGGTTGGCATGGGAGGTCCAACTGTCATGGTCAACCTGCTGGTCGTTCTGGCGATTGTGCAGGTGGGCTCTCTGTTCTCCGCCGATTCCTGGAACAACATCACATTCACGGCGGGAGAAGTGAAGCGCCCGCAACGCAACATTCCCCTCTCGCTGGTTCTCGGCGCCGGTTTTGTTTTGATCGTGTATTTTCTGGCCAGCACGGCCTACCTGATGATCCTCCCGCTGCACGGCGATCCCAACGGCGCCACGGCATTCACCCGAGGAATTCAATTTGCGTCTGAGGATCGCATCGGTACCGCCGCGCTGCAACAAGTGTTTCCTCATATGGGTGGATATCTCATGGCCGCGGCGATCCTGATCTCCACCTTTGGTTGTGCGAACGGGCTCACGCTGGCGGGCGCGCGGGTTTACTATGCGATGAGCCGCGACGGCCTCTTCTTTCAATCTGTCGGAAAACTTCACCCGCGTTTCAAGACTCCTGTGGCGGGGCTCATCATTCAGGCCTGTTGGGCGGCCTTACTTTGCATCTCAGGGTCTTACGGTCAGTTACTCGATTACATCATATTTGCTGTGCTGGTGTTCTATATCCTTACGATCATTGGGCTGTTTGTATTGCGCATTAAAAAGCCAGACATGATCCGCCCCTACAAAGCCCTGGGCTATCCAGTGCTGCCGGGCTTGTATCTTTTGATGGCGACATGGATATGTATCGCGCTCTTGCGTTACAAGCCGCAGTTCACGTGGCCAGGGTTGATCCTGGTTCTGCTGGGAATTCCCGTGTATCTGGGTTGGTCACGCAGAAACAAGACACAAGCAACCACGAATGACCTTGCGCTTGAGTGATCTGGCCAACGCCAAACATTCGGGAGTCCGCGCAAGGTCACGTACCAGGGAGTATAAGAAGTCGCGTCAAAGGGACAGCGAAAGAGGTTGACCTGTGAAGACGATGGACTTGGTGGCGCTGTCTCCCGCCAATTGAATATCGATGGGCATCGGTCCGGGATGAAGCAGACGTGAACCGGGAGCTAATCGAAGTTCCAGGCGCCGCGTCGCATCGGTCCAATGCATGTCAAGGCGCATGAAGTTACCCTTGCGAAAATCAAAACTCTCGCCGTCATCCTCATAGAGAGACGACCTTCCATCGACGCCGGGAAAGACGGTGAGTGTCAGCGCGCCATCGACTGGCTCTGCTGTGTATTGCCTGACGGGGCCCATGGGAATCACAGCACCCGCACGGACATAAAGAGGCATTGTGCCAAGGTCCACGTTGCGCGTGATCTCTCGGCCGCCGTCATGTCTTTCATTCGTCCAGAAGTCATACCAGGTTCCGTGCGGGAGATAGAGTGTGCGGCTGCTGGCGCCTTTCTCGACCACCGGAGCAACCAGGACGTCTCTGCCATACAGGTACTCATCTCCACGGGCCACAGCGGCAGGGTCATCCGGGTAATGCAGCCATAATGCGCGAATGATCGGCAGCCCTGTCTCGCATGTTTCTTTGACAGCGGAGTAAAGGTAGGGCATCAATCGGTAGCGAAGCTCGAGAAACTTTCTGCATACGGGTTCGATGGCCGGATTATGTAACTCGGCCGGCGTTGGATGATAATTCGAAGTTTCAGGGAAGCCGAGATCGCCGGTATTCCATCCCCAGGGCCGGTGTAACTTCCAATCCCTGCCGTGCGACCGAAACAAGGGGCAGAAAGCGGCGAATTGGAACCACCGGGCATATAACTCGCCGGTAAATTCATCGGTCGGAATAAAGCCGCCGATATCTGTGCCCCAGTAGGGAATGCCGCTAAGTCCGGTGTTGATGGCGGTGGGGACGTGCACTTTCAGCGTCTCCCATTTTGAGAGAACGTCACCGGACCACAGAAAGGCCGCGTAACGCTGCATCCCGGCGTATCCGTTGCGATGCAGTGCGTAGACGCGCTTGTTGGGCTGGACCATCTGCGGGCCATCAAAGTACATTCGATTGCG
>VFSW01010165.1_pt1 | contig 13364 bp, 14 predicted proteins | sample 5358111 | NCBI WGS metagenome assembly VFSW01 (sample SAMN11554181, study PRJNA540505) | mine drainage metagenome | isolation source: sediment from site ElyBrook_90M | place: USA: Ely Copper Mine, Vershire, VT | collected 2017 | reverse complement strand
TGGAATTGCACACCCTCAGCGTGAACGGCGGCTATTCGCAAAAAGACGTCACCGAAGTAGCCAAGGTCTTCACCGGCTGGACGCTTGACCAGCCGAGGAAAGGCGGCGATTTTCGCTTCGAGCCGCGTATGCATGAACCCGGCGACAAGATCGTCCTCGGCCATCGCATCAAGCAAAACGGAGAAAAAGAAGGGCTGGAGGTGCTACACCTGCTGGCAAGAAATCCGAAGACGGCGCATTTCATCTCGCAAAAACTGGCCATGCGCTTTGTCTCCGATGATCCTCCGCCAGCGCTGGTCGATCGCATGACAAGGACCTTCCTGAAGAAAGACGGCGACATTCGCGAAGTGTTGCGCACAATGTTCAAGTCGCCCGAATTCTGGTCGCCCGAGGCATATCGCGCCAAAGTGAAAACGCCGCTGGAGTTCGTAGTCTCGTCCGCACGCGCCACCGGAGCCGACGTTGACGACGCTCGCGCGCTGGTGGGTACGCTCAACAACATGGGCATGATGCCCTACGGCATGATGCCGCCGACCGGCTACTCGATGAAGGCCGACACCTGGGTGAACTCCTCGGCGCTGCTGGCAAGAATGAATTTTGCCCTCGGACTGGCCGCAGGAAAAGTTCGGGGAGTGAAGGTCGATCCATCGGGTTTGGTGGGAACACTCATCCCGGTGCCGACCGAAGCCCAGCAGACGTTGGCAAGGCTTGAAGATTCCCTGTTGGCCGGAGACATTTCCCGGCAAACGCACGATACGATCAGCAAGCAACTGGAAGACCCGAAGATCAGCCAAAGGCGGTTGGATGATCCGAAACGCCCACCGAACGTAGCGGCGATTACGGGCCTGATTTTAGGATCGCCGGAGTTTCAGAGAAGATAGCTATCAGCCTTCGGCCATCAGTCGTCAGCTCAAACCAGAGCGGCCTGATGGCTGATGACTGACGGCTGAAGGCTGGTTCACATGTCCATCACTCGACGCATTTTCCTTCGTAACGGCGCGCTGGCGGTAGTCGGCACGACCGCGCTTCCCAGTTTCCTGACCCGAGCGGCTTTTGGCGCGGCCGACCCTGGCATTCGCAACAGGCGCCTGGTCGTGATCTTTCAGCGTGGAGCCGCCGACGGCCTCAACATCGTTGTGCCCCACGGCGAGGCGAGCTACTACACCATGCGCCCGACCATCAACATCCCAAAGAAATCCGTGCTCGACCTCGACGGCTTTTTCGGATTGCATCCCGCGATGGCGTCGTTCGAGCCGCTATGGAAGCAGAAACATCTAGCCATCGTCCACGCCGCCGGATCACCCGACCAAACCCGCTCGCACTTCGATGCCCAGGATTTCATGGAATCCGGCACTCCGGGCGTGAAAGTTACCGACGACGGCTGGCTGAACCGCGCGCTGCACGCCCTGCCACCTGACAAGTCCGCCTTCCGCGCCATTGCCCTCGGCCCGTCGCTGCCCCGCATTCTCTCCGGCAAAGAGCCCGCCGTCGCGGTCAACAACCTGAATGATTTCTCGGTGGGCGGGAAAAACCCAAAAGCCGTGCCCTTCTCAAACACCTTCGAAGCCATGTACGACCAATCAGTGGACACGGTGTTGCACGGCACCGGCCAGGAAACCTTCGACGCCGTCAAAACGCTGAAGGCCGCCGACCCCGCAAAGTACACGCCCGCAGCCAACGCGAACTATCCCAAAGGACGTTTCGGCGACAGCCTGAAGCAACTGGCGCAGCTGATCAAAGCAAACTTAGGCGTGCAAGTAGCCTTCGCCGACATCGGAGGCTGGGACCACCACGTCAACGAAGGCAGCACCCAAGGCCAGATCGCGAACGTCCTAGGTGATTTCTCACAATCGATCTCCGCCTTCTGGACCGATCTCGGCGACCTGGGAGAAGACACGGTCGTAGTAACGATGTCCGAATTCGGCCGGACGGCGCGCGAAAACGGAAACCGCGGAACCGATCACGGCCACGCCAACGTGATGTTCGTCCTGGGAGGCCCGGTAAAAGGCGGCAAAGTCTACGGCCGCTGGCCGGGACTCGACCAGTCACAACTCTACGAAGGCCGCGACCTGGCCATAACCACAGACTTCCGCACGGTGCTCAGCGAAGTCGTGCAGCGCTATTTGGGGAATAAAGATTTGAAGACGGTCTTTCCGGGATTTGAAGGACCGCCGGGGCAGTTCTTGAAACTTCTCGGATAGAGAGTGAATGTGTGGTTATGGGGCTCCGCCCCGTCCGAAAGGGCCTGAAACGAAAATCTACGAAACCGGGAAACGCTTCCGGAGTGCTGCAACAAAAGCGACATCGGCCCTGTGCGAGATCATCTCCAGCGGAGAAAACCCTCGCGACCACGCAAGATAGAACGTCGCCAGCAACAGCGCAATCGTTATAGCGAAGTTGGGCCACGCGTTCAGCGCCCATTGTCCTCGCCAGCTCAGCTCGCAGGCCCGGGAGAACGGGATGAAATACGGAATCGGCCATTGATATCCGTCTGGACCACGACTTCCCAGCAGGTCCTCCATTAGATGAATGTGGAAACTCAAGAAAGCCAAGCCCGTGGTCTTCCATCGCTGGGTCGCTAATGCGAACGAAATCGCGGCCACAACAATCGCGAATGGAAGGCTGTGTAAGGAGTGATGGTAGGTTGAAAACCATTCCAGCGGATGTTGCGATTTCCGGGTCAGATACTCCGCGACAATCCCGAGCCCATCCACATCGGGTGCAACGCAGGCAAGCGTAACCAGGGCGCGCTCCCTGCGACTCAGAGACGCCGCGTTTGCGAAAACCCATCCGCTGAGAAAGTGGGTGACAGGGCTCATCCGCTCACAACTCGATCAGCACATCCCCGCCCTCAACCTTCACCGGGTAGACCGCGATCTTTGCGTCCGGCGCTCCCGCCTGTCCCGTCTTCGGATCCCACTCCCACCCATGCCAGGGACAGATCACTTTGCCGCCTTCGACCACGCCCGCGCCAAGCGGACCTCCACGGTGCAAGCAGATGTTATCCATCGCGCAAATTTCGCCGTTCACGTTGGCAATGCAGATGGTCTTGTCGCCGCAGGGGAACTCTTTGGCTTCGTTGTTTGCGGGGAGGTCGGATTGGCGGGCGAGTCTCGTGAACATGCTTTCACGCTAAATTCACTAGATTGTATTTAGGCAAAATACTAACCTAACGGACGTCGTTAGGCATCACTTTCGTCAACAAGCTCCTCTGGATTAGCCTCGCCGCTCGTGTCGTTCTTGCCCGTTAGCATTAAAGCCTGAACGTCATTAAGAAGCTTAGCTGCTTGACGAGTTAAAACTACGCGTGGAATTTTAGGACGGGAACTATTAGCTGCAGTTGGCATAGCTGCAATGAGGATGGCCTCAACCTCATCTCGGTGAGACGGATCCTTAATGTGAAAAGCCGAGAAATAGTTCCAAAAGTTATATCGGCGCCAATTTGGTTTGAGTGCGTGACCACTCATGCGTTTGATAAGAGGTCCGGCGGTCTTGCCGATATAGAACGGCTCATCCCCTCGGTAGAGAACATAGACCCCGGGTTCGCTCAACGCCTCTTTGAGAACCTTCTTCCCCTCTTTCATGTGAAAAAGAGCGCGCGGCCACATCCGGATGAATTGACGGGCCTTCCAATCTCGATTCATTTGGGCGAGCTCCTAGACGGCTGACAGCTATTTCGGCTGCATCGTCTGCGCCACCATCACCTGCCGTTTAAACTCATCCATCATGTGCGACGCCAGCCGCACTTCGGTCGGACGCTTCGCCAGGGTCATGGTGTCGATCTTATCCTGCAGTTTGAGCAGCGCGTAGAACAAATTCTCCGGACGCGGCGGGCATCCGATCACGTACACATCGACCGGCACGATGCGGTCGACGCCCTGCAGCACCGCATAAGTATTGAACGGCCCGCCGACCGACGAGCAGGCGCCCATCGAGATCACCCACTTCGGCTCGGGCATCTGGTCGTAAATCCGCTTCACCACCGGCGCCATCTTCAAGGTCACTGTGCCAGAGACGATCATCAGATCCGACTGCCGCGGGCTGGGGCGGAAGACCTCCGAGCCGAAGCGCGCGATATCGAAGCGCGCGGTAGACGATGCGATCATCTCGATGGCGCAGCACGCCAGCCCAAACGTCATCGGCCAGAGCGCAGACTTGCGCGCCCAGTTGAAGACGTAGTCCACCGTCGAGATCATGAAATTCTTTTCGAATTTGTTCTGCAGCCAGCTCATGGGTTCACTCGCGGTACAGGATAACCCAAGAATCATACGCCCTGGCGTGATCTGGGTCACACCCTGCCTGGCCGACCACCGCCGAAGCACGGCAGTGGAGCTTGGACATTCTTGAGTTTCTCCTCGAAGCTCCTTAGCGCGGGCGTCCAAATAGTTTACCTTCTCAACATCTTCTTCGTGCCGCGACCAATATCATAAGTAACCCACATGATAGGCGGCATCCTTCGATGCCTCTCATTGCGGCCTTTTGTACCAGTTCAACGTTGTTCGTGATCAGCTCGAACACCCTTCCCCCGGCTGAGGCAGAACCCTACCCCGAACTTAGCTTCAGGGAATCTTTTTCGAGTGGCCTGAGTTCAAGGGCGAACCCCCTCTTTAGATTTCTTGGCAGGCCCAGTTCGTATCGGTGGCTATTTGCGAGCACATGGACTGCTGTTGCATCTTCGTGCCGACTTGTGCCCAGACCATAGTCATAGACTGCCCCAACCATTCGTGACCGCCTATTTGGCCGAGGCAGCGACCTGCTTTAAGAACTCGAAGCCTTTCTTATAGCTGGAACTACTGGCTGCCGCGTTCATGGCTTCGATCGTCTAAATTCTTTGTTTTGAGGGTGGCCGAGAGTTTTCTGATGCGCGATCCGTTTTGGGGCCCTGGAACGGCCAGCAGATTCGGCATTGTCGGGAAAGAGATTCTGCTGAATATATGTTTTGCTATCGAACTTCTTGCCTGTGCTACCTCCCGACATGTAGCGAATAAGTCCGAAAATCGGTCGGTCAAACCACGGACGGTCGAACTTTCCCACCATCGACCACGCGATTCCCGCATACCCGTTCGGATCGCGTCCATCTAGTTCGTACTTGTCATTCAACCGCACTGCGATCTGATAAGCGTGGGCGGGCGAAGGACTCCACTCCAGGATTTTTTTTGCCCAGTACATCCGCAGATAGTTGTGCATCCAGCCGCTGGTCACCATCTGCATCTGCGCTGCGTTCCAAAGCGAATCGTGAGTTTCCGCCTGCTCCAATTGGCGCTCGCTGTACAACACCGGGCGAGGGTCTTTCGCGTGTGCCGCCAAGGTTCGATGGGCCCAGGCCTCGCCACATTCGAAATTGTCGTAGTCCGGATTAAAGCGCACCAGGTTCACGGCGAGTTCCCGCCACGTGATGATCTGGTTCAGGAATGCTTCCTTATCCGCGCTCGGGACATCGGCCTTCTCCACGGCCAGTGCCACGGTTAGGGGTCCGATGTGACCGAAGTGAAGGTAGGGAGAAAGTTGGCTGGTACCGTCCACCTCCGGCTTGTTGCGGTTGGTGGCGTAGGAGTGTAGCCGGTGCTGTGTAAAGTTCTTTAGCAGGTGCAAAGCCTGGTTTGTGCCTCCGCGAAAACCGGACACCGGGCCAACCGAGGCGTCGAGCGGCCAGTCCTTTGTGATGTCAAACTCCGGGTACAGCGACAACAAGCCTTTGGGTAGTTTCCACGCTATCGTCGCCGGTGGATTTTTCGGTCGTACCAGGAAGCGCGCGAGTTGTGCCCGCAGCCTCGGCCGGATGATGTGCGCCGAGTATTGTGCTTTCTCCAGCAGTTTCGAGGGTACGACCACATCCGCGTCCACTGTCCACAACGGGACCTTGAGCTTCCTGGCGGCAGTCTGCCGCCACGCCTCCGGTTCGCGCATCGGATTTTCATCGCCCACCACCAGCGAAGGGTTAACCTCCTCGCAGAATTTCAACAGGCTGTGTTCGGGGAATCGCCGCAGCACAAAGCCAATCCGCCGCTCCTTCAGCGCCTCGGCGATATCCGGGATGCCCTCGGCGAGGAAGCGGTAATGCCGGAGGTTGGCGTGTGGATAAAAGGGAACAGGCGCGAAGAACACGACCACCGGTTTGTCCAGTGTGTTTGCCGCCTGTACGGCGATGTCCAAAGCCGGATTGTCCAGACCGCGCTGTGCGCGCTGCATCCAGTACACGACGCACGCGCCGTCAGGATTGGGAGGTCCAGGCCGCCGCACCGTCACTCGGGCATCGCTGGCGAGCCGGTTGAGATTGTTCATAGTTGTGTAACGATCGTCAGCGCCGTGTTATCGAGTTCGTTATGATCAAGCGCAGCCTGTTCCGCTGCGGAGAAGACCGGTCTCGGCGTCGGTCGGGGCTCGCCTTTGTCGCGCGGTCACGAGCAGGTCATCGAGTAGTGCGATCCTTCGCGTGAAATCTAGCACTAACTCGACACGCTGCTCAATTGTCAGTTCCGAGTCCGGCTCTTTCCTCAAAAGTTCCGTAGCCATTCTTCACCTCGTAAAAACCCTTACTAAACAAATAGTGTGAAACCATCCATTCGCGAACCAGCCAGACAGCAAAGCCTGCATACCCCAGCGGCGAGCACGCGGGACCGGGGATTAGCGCAGCCAACAAAAAGGGCAGTAAAAAACAGGTCTAATAGGGTCTGAAACTCGAAGAACGCTAGAAACGTCAATGCCAAATGATTCTTCCACGCTGCCGCTAAAATCTGGCGCCCAGCGCCGTCAATTCATGTTCCAGCGATGAAAAATCGTGCAGCACGAGCCAGCGCGAGCCGTGCAATGCCGTTTCCAAGTGCAAATCCGAACGGCCGCCTGCCCAGAGCGCTGTAGAGCGAGGCAACTTGCGGGCGATGTAACCGAATTCCTTGATCGTTTCTACAGCGGGCGTGGTGCCTAGACTGAGCAAAACCACGTCGGCCGCGCTTTTGCGGGCGGCCAAGACGATATCTGCCGCTGGCAATTCTGTACCCAGATAAATCACGCCCAGGCCGCCAACCGCGGTCAGCATGGCAGCGGCTAGGTTGGGGAAAGCATGGCGTTCGTTGGAGGGCGTAGCGAATAGCACTCGCGCCGGAGGATGCGATGGGGAATACGCACGCACCATCGAGCCCAGCAGCGTGCTGAGCAGGCTGGTCAGCATGTGCTCTTGCGCAATGCTGCACTTGCCCTCGTGCCAGCGCTCCCCGATCGTATGCATGAGAGGCATCGCGACCTGATGAACAAAGTTCCTTGGACTGGCTATCGCCGCCGCCAACCGATTAATTTCGCGATCGGCCGCGGCGTAATCGTAACGCTCGATCTCGCGTAATACCGGCATCAGTAAGTCATGGGAAAGCGCGGTTTTGGCGGGTTCGGATGATGAAAGGGAAGTGCCGCCCTCCAGAAGTTCGCGTAGCGCGCGATCTCGGATACCAGCAACTTGGCCGATGGAATGTCCTTGCTCGACCGCTTGCCGCAGCAGGATAAGGCGCTTGATCTGTTCCTCGGAATAAAGCCTTCCACGCGGCGAACGCACCGGGACGACAGCGCGATAGCGCCGTTCCCATGCCCGGAGTGTGTCCAGGGGAAGTCTGGTGAGTTTGGCGACGGCGCTGATGGGATATGAGGAGGACATCTCTCGAAAGATGGTAGCAAGAGAGTAGAGTTGTGTCAAATGCTTGTCATGGACCAGTGCTTGACAAAAGGCGGACGGATCAGTACACGCATAAGCGGCAATCAATAAGCCGGCAACCCACCCGCGCCACAGCGTATCTGAGCCAGAAAGCCAAGCGAAATCCAGGAACCCGCGTTTCCAAGCGTTTGCACCATGAACGTATTACGCGCGGAAGATACTCAGCTGGTTGGGAGTGACAAGGGATCTGCGAGGCATACGGCTGCCGCTTTCCGAAGGGAAGGCGGTATGAATCGGATCGCGGTAATTTGGCGCAGGGACCCACTTACCTCAACATCGCGGAGTGACTCTAGTCACGGCTTAAGGTGAGGCACGGCACTGAAGTTTGCCCCGTCACGGCAGAACATGTCAGTCGGCCACGTTTGGAATGTTCGCAGCTCGACAGAATCTGGATGGCGTAGTTTCTGTCTCATAACAAGTCTCCAGAATTGTCTCAAGGGCAGCGGCAAAAGGAGATGTAACCATGGCATCAAACACTCTTACCGTCACTGATAATCGTACTGCTACCAACTACAACCTGCCGATTGAGAACGGGACGATCCGGGCCATGGACTTGCGCAAGATCAAGACCGGCCCTGATGACTTCGGCCTCATGACGTACGATCCGGCCTTCATGAATACTGCATCCTGCCGCAGCAACATCACCTTTATCGACGGCGATCGCGGCATTCTCCGCTACCGCGGATACCCCATCGAGGTATTGGCGGAACACTGCACCTACCTCGAGGTTGCCTACCTGCTGCTGTTCGGCGAATTACCCACTCCCGGGGAACTGAAAACCTGGACGAATGAGATCACCCACCACACGATGCTGCACGAGACCACCAAGAAATTCATGGAGGGTTTTCGCCACGATGCCCACCCCATGGCCATGCTGGTGAGTTCGGTTGCGGCCTTGTCAACCGTCTATCCCGAGGCTCGAAAAATTCACGATCCCGCCAACCGGATGCTGCAGATCAAGAGGTTGATTGGCAAGATGCCCTCGATCGCAGCCATGTCATACCGTCACAGTGTCGGCTTCCCATATGTTTACCCGGACAACGATCTGAGCTATCCGGAAAATTTCATGAACATGTTGTGGAGGATGGTGGAGCCGAAGTACGTGGCCAATCCTGTTATCTCGCGCGCGCTGGACATCCTCTTCATCCTGCATGCCGACCATGAGCAGAACTGCAGCGCCAACGCGATGCGGTCGGTCGGGAGTGCGCAAACGGATCCGTATCTTTCAACCGCTGCCGCCGCATCTGCCCTGGCGGGACCTCTGCACGGCGGTGCCAATGAAGCCGTCCTGGAGATGCTCGACGAAATCGGCTCGAAAGCGAATGTTCCCGCTTATGTCAAGAAAGTGAAGGAAGGTCACGGCAAACTGATGGGCTTTGGCCACCGCGTTTACAAGAATTACGATCCGCGCGCCAAGATCATCAAGTGGACAGCGGAGAAAGTATTCGCCGTCACCGGCGGGAATCCCAAACTCGATATCGCTCTCGAACTGGAGCGGATCGCGCTGGAAGATGAATACTTTGTCACGCGTAAGCTCTATCCGAACGTGGACTTCTACTCGGGAATCATTTACCAGGCCATGGGCTTTAAGCCAGAAATGTTTACCGTTCTATTTGCCATTCCGCGTACGGCGGGTTGGCTGGCCCAATGGCAGGAGTTGCTGAACGATCCGGAGCAGAAGATCGCTCGTCCGCGCCAGATCTATACCGGACACGAGGTGCGGCAGTTTGTGCCTGCCGATCAACGCGTGCCGGCCCTGGCCACTACCCGCTAAAGTGTCTGATTTCCATCGGCCCCACTTCTCGGTTGTTCGACAAGTGGGGCTTTTTGCGCTCGTCTCTTGCCCTTCATTTTCTCCCATGACTTAAGTTTCCCCGACCTGGCCACTTCGATCCGTTTCACGTTGCAACCCGCGAATATCTCCCGCAAACTTAAAGTCACACTTACCCATGTCTGTTGCTGCCACCAAGCCGGCGATGGAGATCCCCAGAGAGGGAATTTTCCGTTCTCAGAGTCAGCGAAAACTGGTGCTGGGACTGTTGCTGGTGGTAGTCACACTGGCGCTTTACAACCCGGTATCGCGCAATGGTTTCGTAAACTTCGATGATGACCGCTACGTCACCGATAACCCCGAAGTGCGCGCCGGTTTTCACTGGAGCACGGTTTCATGGGCGTTCACGTCGCTGGATCAGGCGAACTGGCATCCTCTAACCTGGCTCTCGCACGCGCTCGATTGTCAGCTCTATCAGCTCAATCCGGTGGGTCACCACTACACGAGCCTCTTGTTGCATGCCGCCAACACGCTGTTGCTGTTCCTGATTCTGCAGTGGTTCACCGGATACACTGCCCGCAGCCTGATGGTCGCCGCGCTGTTTGCCGTGCATCCTCTTAATGTGGAATCGGTCGCTTGGCTAGCGGAACGCAAGAACGTGCTCAGCATGTTCTTCTTTCTACTCGCGCTCGCTGCGTACGGATGGTACGTCCGCCAGCCCAGCATCGCGCGTTACATGGCAGTTATGGTTTTGTTTGCCGCCGGCCTGATGTCCAAACCGATGGTGATCACGCTTCCGCTGGCGCTACTGCTCCTCGACTATTGGCCGCTCGGGAGGATGGCGCGGGGAGGGACGACCCTTCGACAAGCTCAGGGCTGGCCCTTGTCTGTTCAAGCGGAGCGTGGCTCGGCAGTTGTATGGCCCGCGTGGAAATTGTGCCTGGAAAAGCTTCCGCTGCTGGCGCTCTCCGCTGGAAGCGCGCTCGTGACGATGAAAGCGCAGCGTGCAGGAGGTGCTGTGCTCACGAGCGCTGCACGGGATCCCTTGCTGCGGATCGAAAACGCCGCTGTCAGCTATGTCCTCTACGTCAAGAACGCAATCTGGCCATTCCACCTGGCCGCACTTTATCCGTATCCTCACGCGATACCCGCATGGAAAGTTGCAGCCTCGCTACTTTTGCTGATCGCCATCACTGGCGCCGTCCTGCAAAACCGCGAGCAACGCTATCTGGTATGCGGTTGGTTCTGGTTTCTCGGGACGATGGTCCCCATGCTTGGACTGATCCAAGTTGGCAATCAAGCAATGGCTGACCGTTACGCGTATCTTCCGATGATCGGCCTATTCGTAATGATCGTGTGGGGCTCTGCCGATTGGGCCCGCGCCCGCCAGCGTTCTGCGAATCTCATGGTTGCCGTCGGATTCACGGCCCTGCTCGCCTTCGCTACCCTGACACATATTCAACTGCGTTACTGGCACGACGATTACGCGCTCTGGTCGCACACGCTCGCTGTTACAAAAGACAATTTCGTGGCCGAGAATAATCTGGCTGCAGCCCTTACGAGGGTGGGGCGGCCAGACGAAGCGATTGTTCACTTCCGTACTGCGGCGGCGCTTGAACCCGGAGATCCCGCCAGCCAGTTCAACCTCGGAATCTACGCCCAGGAACACGGCGATTTGCAGCAGGCCGCAGCGCGCTACACCAATGCCCTTCGTCTCGCGACCGACACGCAGATCCGCGCCTCGGCGTATGCCAATCTCGGTACCGTGTACTTCGCCCAGCGCGATTATCCCGATGCGCGGCAGAGCTTCGACTCCGCTCTGAAACTGAAGCCTGCTTTTCCGGCCGCACTTCTTGACATGGGCCTGATCGAGCAAAAAACCGCGCAAAACAGCGCTGACTGGAATCGAGTCGCCAATTGCTTTGCCCGGTTTGTTGACGCTGTGCCCAGCGACGTTGGCTACGTCCTGCTGTCGCATGCTCTCCGTCAAGCCGGGCGTATCTCGGAGGCCAATCTTGCCTACCAGCAGGCCGTTTCTCGTTCCAGCGACATTCGCCAAACCCAGGAAACAGCGTCCCGGTTGCTGACGCAGTAGCCTGCGTCCTCCCGGCGGTCCCTGATCTTCCGTGACCTCGGAAGGCTGTCCGCCAATTGCTAAGCTCCTATTGAGTTCTATAGGAGGGCCCTTTGCCCGCGACTGGCCATAAGACCGCTCAATCCACGATCAAGGTTCTTTACGGGGAGTCCGACGAACGCACACTTTCCACGCAAGCCGCCGCAATGACCAAGGCTGGTCATTACGTGACCACCGCGCTGAACCGGCAGGGTGTGCAAGAGGCGCTGCGCCGCGATGCCTTTGACCTGGTAATTCTTGGGGCGACCTTGTCCAAAGATGATCGCCATCACCTGCCGTATATGGTGAAGAAGGCTCATGAAGGGACGAAGGTTCTGGTCATGCACGCCGGCACGCACCATCATGAGGTTGACGCCGCCGTGGATCCAAGCATGAGCATGCACCGGATCCTCGAGAAGATTGCTGCGCTGCTTCAGCCTGCGTCCGTTTAAAGGACAGCTTCCTGCCTTAACAAAAAAGTCTGGCTGCGTGGAGAGAGTTCACCCGGCCAGACTACTTCCAAGAGTTGCATTTCTGTTCGGCCCGTTCTGAACGATCCGTCCGAAACCAGTTGTATTCTCGCTGTCGCCTGGCCGTCAGTTGTCACAACGGCGTCAACTTGTCGAAAGGTTTTTGCCGCGGGCAATTGAGTTGAAAGAATTGCCGAAAAACTAAAATGGGCCGCCAGCCAAGAAGCGGTGACTCTTCCTTGGCTATCGGCCCATTCGATCCGGACTGGGATCGGAGGTGATACCTACATCGTAGACCTCCGGACTCGATTGTCAAGGAGCAACTTCCGGGTTTTCCTGATACCTGAATCGACTCCAGCCTCCGTTTCAATCCACGAAAATAACGCGTTAAATACCTTGTAATCATTGACACCAACGTCGCTGGAGTGTTACGTTGGTTGGTTTTAGAAGCGGCTCTTCTTCCAGCCGATACAGCCAATAAAACCAGCAAGGATTCGATCAGTTCGATCATCAGAAAATGGACCAGACACTCCGACAACTAGGCGAATTACTGCTCGGAAGCGTGCCTACGATCATTCTTTTGATGTCGCTTTACATCCTTTATACGTTTCTCATTTACCGGCCGTTGACGGCCGTGCTGGCCGAGCGGCGCAACCGTACCCAGGGCGCGTTGGAGAAAGCGCGCGCCGATATCGCCGCTGCCGAAGCCCGCACGGCGGACTACGAGCAGCGACTGCGCGAAGCGCGGCAGAAGATTTTCAAGAATCAGGAAGCTCGCCGGCAGCAGGCCAGTCAGGCCCGCAGTCAGGCGGTGAATCAAGCCCGCGTCCGGGCGCAGGAGCAGGTCAAGCACGCGCGCGCGGGTATGGAAGAAGACAAACAGCAAGCCATGTCGAAGCTGCAATCGGAAGCCGCCCGACTCGCCACCGACATTGTCCGCACCGTCTTGCGTCCCATGGCGTCACCCAGCCAGGCTGGTGGCCAAGGAAGATCCGCTGGAACAACCTGGGATTCGTCACTGCAGCAGCGATGGTCGCTTCGTTGATTGTTGTGTCGCTGATTGTGGTGCCAAGGGCCTCCGCGCAGGAACCATCCGCGGCGCAGACCTCTGCTCCGTCTTCGCAAGGAGCCGATTCTCCAGAACCCGCCAAGAAAGCAGGTCAGCAAGCCGCTCCCGAGCCCAAGGGCATAGGGGGGCAACTGGCCGAGGAGACACGAGAGGCGACCGGAGCCGACGAAGAGGAGCACGCGGACCTGAAGCACTCATCGACCGTGAAGTTGTTGGCGCGAGTGACCGGTCTGAGCGTGCAT
>VFSW01010164.1_pt1 | contig 13365 bp, 9 predicted proteins | sample 5358111 | NCBI WGS metagenome assembly VFSW01 (sample SAMN11554181, study PRJNA540505) | mine drainage metagenome | isolation source: sediment from site ElyBrook_90M | place: USA: Ely Copper Mine, Vershire, VT | collected 2017 | reverse complement strand
AACTCTGGCGACTGATCGGTAAGCTCGTAAAATCGTTTGCGCCTGACCAATGCGCGAACTATTTCCGTCACGCGGGCTATAGACGTTGACCGGTATCAGGTGGAATCTGCTCTAGTGGGCGGAACTCCAAAGCCCACAAGACGATGGCGGAACTTTCCAGGCGTGAACCCTGATTGCAGTACGTACCCCGGCGATCGGTGCAGAAAAGCAGAAACCGGTCCATGACCGGCACCGAATCTACGGCGAAAGGCAAAAACCGAGCTGTGCACTCGAAGCGGGTTAGCGAGCTTCCGACAGGTTCTGGCTGGGCTGGACGGAGTTGCCTGAAGAAAGAGCATCATTCTGCTAGCCGGTTTTGCACTTCTTCAATAAACGGTGACGGCTGAGCGGCAGAATACATCAGATGCAGTTCCGTCTCCGCACGGGTAAACCCGACATAGAAGAGTCTCCGGGCTTCCAGCAGAGCGCTTCCGCCGGCGCCCTTGCGTGGAATGCGTCCATTGTCCATACTGAACAGGACAACTACCGCGAATTCGCGTCCCTTTGCGCTGTGCAGCGTTGACAGATTTATCCTGTCGTTGCCCTCGCCGAAGCCGGAAAACAGGCCCAGCGTCATATCCTGCACGTCCCCGCCCGGGGCGGTCCGTTCAATGAACGCTTCAAGCGTCTCGCCTTCTTCAGCCAATGTCCGGCCGCCATCTATCAATTCACGCACGAGGCCGTCGCGGAGGCCTTGCAGCCATCCATGCAAACTCAACGTGCTGTCCCGGCGGTCCCAAAGCAGACTCAAGAGGTCACGCTTAAAGTTGAGCCGCATCTCGTCGGAGATCAGAGCCTCAGCAAAAATCCTGTTACCTTCCGCAAGCAGCTTGGAGAACCGCGGCGCTCCGCTCCGCCAGCCGTCACAGCACCATACGGCGCATAGTTCGAGCCAGCGCATTAACCGGCTTGAACGCGGATATAGCGCGTTCGTATCACTCCGGATGATGCCGAAGCCGTTTTGTTGTGCGGCGTTGGCTACAGTGTCTCCGATCCACGCCGCCGGATATAGAATAGCGATCCGTCCAAGTTTCAGGTCCGGTATGCGTTCAATGGCGGCGGGCAGCACCGACGAAAAAAGGTAGGCCGCCTGTTGATCGTAATCACCCCTCCTGGGATGAAAGAAAATGGTGCCCTCCGCCGCATCTTCTGGTGCCTCGTAACCCCTCTCTTCTCCCAAAGCGTATTCGGAAGCGATTACGATCCGTGAGCCGCATCGATAGTTGAGCTTCAGTCTCACTTCATCGACGTCATCGCGCTTAGCAACTTGTTGCAGCAGCTCGGGATGCGCGCCTGTAAAGCCATAGATCGATTGATCTACATCTCCCACAGCAAAAAGCCGCATACCCGTCCTGAAGCACAACCCCATCACCATCCGGTGCAGGGCACGTCCCAAATCCTGGTACTCATCGACGGCGAGTATCGGATATTTCGCCAAAATGGCCTTTTGAATCCATTCATGCTCCCGAAGAGCCCGCACAGCGAGCAGCGGCATGTCATCGAAATCGATAAGGCCGATACCGCGCAGCTCTTGCTCGTATGCCTCAACAAGTTTCGAGAGCTGCGGGTCCTTTTCCTTCCAGTCTTTACTGTCCCTGTTCAGAATGGATCGCCGGTACCGGGTCATCGACAGATCCCAGTTCTGCGGGTTATCGGGACCACCAATTACGCTTTTGTAGGCCGCTTCAAGCGCCACCTTTTTCTGGCGGATTGTGGCCACCTGAAAATCGTCGGGAAGGCCGAGCCGGGCAGTCTTTGCGTAAGGCAAGATAATCTGGGTCAGGGAAAACGAATGGACAGTTCCAATGAAGACGCGCCTGCCTGGCTCGATTCCGAGCGCTGCCAGCCGGAGTTCGAGTTCTCGTGCGCACTCGTTACTGTAGGTTACGCAGGCAAGCCCCCGCGGCTCGTCGATATCCTCGGAAAGCATCCGTGCCAGCTTGAGGGTGAGCGTTTTCGTCTTGCCGCTGCCCGGACCGGCGAGAACGACACAATGTCCGGTCGAATTGTAAGCGTCCCATTGACCGGCGTTAGAACGCAGGTCTTCAGCGGCTCGCAAATATAGTGAGCGGTCAAACACGGTCGGCCACAAACTTGATCGCCGCGCTGATGTAGGCGAGCACCGTGAGATCGGTCATGCGTGATGCGAGGCGTTGAGCGAACCGGCCTTTGCCGATACTCTCGACCATCGCGAGGAATTGCGCCGAATCGAGCGCGTCGTTGTCCTTTTCCCACGCATCGATGAGTTCTCTGCGCTCCTTGCCAAATCCGGCCTCGCGCAATGTCTCGATGATTGCATCGGCATATCCCCCTTCAAAAAGATCGATTTCGAGGGTATTGAAATTCGAAAAAATGCCGAATTCTTCACAGCGCTCACAGAATTTGCCGTAGTTCTCGACCTTCTTCAGTTCTGCGATAAGGTCCTTTGGCTCATTACCGGTTTTTGTCTGTTGAATCGTGGTGACGAGCTTGAGGGTGCGATTATAACCGAGCGGTATCTTATCATCCCCGCGCGGGTCCCAGTCAGTGAGGATGGCAAAGGGAATTTTGAGCCCGGAGAGGAATTTTGCGTAGGGCTGAACATTAGTGCCGCTCACCGAACAGACGGTAATGCCCAATGGATCGAGCGGGATGTCTAACATCTTGGCGAATTCGGGAACCAAAAATCGCTCAGCATCGCCTTCCACCAGGATAACGCCGCGGGCGAAGAGAATTTCCGCGCGTGTCACATCGAGATACCGGGTCAAATCGTCGATTTCACTGTCCTCGAAGGCGAGCGAAGCCGTCGAGCGCCCGACGGTTCCAGCGTCCTCCGTCTCCTTCAGCAACAAGATCGACCGTAATGGAGCAACACTCGCTATGTGCGGGAAATGTGTCGTCAGAAAAATCGAAAGCGGATCGTCGTTCCTTCCGACGCTTTCGAAAAGATGCCGATAGACCGATCGCTGCAGATGGGGGTGAAGATGGGCTTCCGGCTCTTCGATCGCGAGTATGGTATGATCGCGTTTGTTATTCTCCAGCATGCGCTTCAACTGGAGTGCCTTGAGCGTCAGAAAAATCAAGTTAGCGGAGCCCAGACTCGCGTCATTGACACCTCGCGCGCCCTCGTCGATCAGAAGCCTAATATTTCGGTACAGCCGGGTGGCATCAGTTGGCGCGAATCCCAGTCGAGGCTTGACGTCCTGGCGAGGACCACTCATTTCCGCAAAAAGCTTTCCGATACTTTCTTCGAGAGTTTCGACCTCCTTGAACTCGACGATCTGCTTTGTCGCGGACTCAACCGCATCCGCGACTTCTTTAATGTCTTCACGGTCTATTCCACTGAACGCCTCCTCAATCAGCGGCCTTAATGGCGAGCGACGCCAATTTCCCAAATCTCCTTCCGCATCCCTCAATGCCGGAAGAAGGTCCATGGTGATCCGGCGGCGTAAATCGTGCCCGAATTCCTTTGCTTCGTCTTCCCCGCCGAAACAGACAAAATCATAGTCGCTGTCGTTAGTCGGATCGCCTTTCAGATCGGCGCGCGGACGAAACTCGTAGGTCAGACGCACGACGTCCGCGTCATCATTCAAGCGAAAGTCTGTAAGAAGAGCCAGCACATCGAGGTCATCCTCGAAATCTTCGACCTCGACAGAGACGACGATCTTGTCATCTTCATCCGGCGTTTCGAGTCCGTCCCACAAATCGGCAAGAGTTAGCTGCCGCGCGCTATCAGGGAGGGTTGGGTCGAAAATCAAGCGAAGGGCGTAAAGGAGATTGCTTTTTCCAACGCGATTCTCGCCAACGACAACGACATTACCTCGAAGCTTCACGTCCAGCTTTGAAAAATTCCGAAAATTTGAAATGCGGATGCGCGAAAGATGCATTGAGGCACGGTCCTTGATTAAGCTCGACGAAGACCCGCGCACTCTAGCAAAAAGTGTATTGTCTTAACACATATATCGGAAAGACATCGTGTCCTAACACCAATCTATTCGACCGTGGCGCACAAAAAAATGGCTGCCGCAACCCTTCTGACGCCAGACTGAGGGCGCCAGGCTCACTGTCCCGTCGGGATGTTGCTGAGCCTTCCAGCAGGGGCGGGCCTGCGTCAGCAGATTCAATTCGATGACATCCTTGCAGCCGCACGGGCACAGCATCGCGGCTGCCCAGAGATTATTGTCCTCGCCGGCGAGGTAGACGTTTGCCGGAATAAGCCTGTCCGGGATGTCTTCGACCCGAACATAGTGAAACAGCTTCGGCTTGCGCCATGGCAGCAGCTCGGCCGCGCGTCGCGGGAGTGATGCGAGGGCCGCCCACAACCAGACAAAAAATGAGAGAATTGCGTTCAAGATGCTTCTTCCGGATCACTGAGGTCTGGCATCAAGAGAAGCGGGCGAACATCCGCCTTCCCGATGTGCGCGGCAAACGAGCCCGACGCCGCTTCGTCAGGTGCCCTGTAATGCGACCCGTCCATGAAGCCCGTGCGCAGTATCGCAGATTCCGCGTTATCGTCGTAGCGATAAGGATGAAGCCGAGCCAGAAACTCGTTCACCGCTGTGCTGGCCATTTGCATATTGATGCTGATGACGGCAGGCCGGTCCTCGGCAACTCCGCGAATATATCCGGCCTTCACCTGTTCCCGGTAGGCTTTGGGGTCAGTTCGCCGCAATCCGGCGGCTTTGAGCTGGTCCGCAGTGTAAACCTTGCGATCCTGCAAAGTTGACCCGTCCGGCCGGATGTAATGCACGGCGCCGCAGGCTTCATCGACGCCGCCGCTACCATCTGCAACAAGTTTTACCCCTACGTCAAAGTACGGCAGCACATAGAAAGCGGCCAGGCGATTCAGAAGATGGCGACCCTCGACGCCGTCCATGCAGCCGAAAACCACGTCGCATCCGGCGACGGCCCTAACCGCGCGCGGGGTCGCCAAATCTTCGGCAATGATCTCCAGCTCAGTCCCGAATCCCATTGCGGCTATCGCACGCGCCATCACTTCCACCTTCGGGCGCTTGAGATAAGCGTCTTCCCGGGTGGCATTGAGAATCCGGTTGAGATTCTTCTCCTCGACGCGATCCGGATCGACGATCACGAGGCGGCCGACGCCGAGGCGCGCTAACTGTTCAATTACCGGGCTCCCCGTTCCGGAGCATCCCACCACCGCGATCGACATCTCGCGAAGTCGGCGTGTCGTGCCAGAGCCAAACAGTTGCGCGTGGCGCTGAGCGAACGAGGGCAGCGTTCCCCCGCTCTCCAGTATCCAGAAATGAAGGTCGTCCCCCGGTACAAGTATTGAGTCGAGAGGCTGGAAAGTACCGTCCGGTAAAATGGCCCGGCCGAACATGCGGCCACCGGGCAGCATGACCGCGCTTGCATGAGGAAAGCTGCTGTCCGTCCATCCGAAGATTGAATTGAACAGGTCCTTGTCGGAGGTGTCATCGACCGAAGAGAATCTGTCATAGCCGCCAGGGTGGCTATGGATCTTCAAAATCGCCAGGTCACGCTGGGCGGCTTGTTCCAGCAGCGGGATAAGGCGCCGGGTTGACCATGTTACCCGGTCTGCCGTGCGCACCTTGCATTCATCGTAAGGGATCGGGACGATGGACCGCACCGTCAGGCAATGATGCGATGCGCTGCGGCGCCGGCCGCAGAGAGCAACGGCGACTGCTTCCAGGCCGTCGCCCGGAAGCAGATGTGCCTTCAGTACAGCATGGGCTTTCTGCGTCAGTCTCAATTTGATCTGCATTCAGGCGTTCTTCTTCATTTCTTGAGCTCTCGTTCAAGCCAGTTATTCACCTGAAGAAGATGGGTGCAGACGTTGTCGAGCCCGGGACGCCACGGATTCGCAGCGGTCCTGTGCCGCGACCATTGCTGGTATTGCTTGCCGTCCAGGGCGAGAAGGCTGAGCTGGCCGATAGCCTTGCCGCTCGTCAGCGCCAGTGCCGGATGAAAGTAAACCATGTCGATATCATCATCCGGGTAGGAGGGCTTAATCCGAAGCGCGGCCGCCGCTACGCGGTGGTTATAGCCCTCGGGAATTGGATACTCCGGGAATACGAGCCATTTCGTTCCGTTTTCAATGATGGCTTCCCACTTGAGACCAAGCGCGGCAAGGCACTCCTCATCTTCTTCGGCAAGTTGGAATGCCCGGCGCATCGTTCTCAGCCCTCCGTCGGGTCGAGTGCGAGCGTCTGGAAGCGCTCGATCTGGTGGACATGGAATTCGACGACCTGTTCCGCTCCGACAGGTTCGACCCGGCCGCCCCGGAATTTCTGGGAAAGCAGGTAGGTCTCAGGCGTTTTGTTGGCGAGCCCGAGGATTCCGCGTCCCGTCAGAGAGTGAACCTCGACAACTTTGTATTCCTTGTCGATGCGGATGCGGTATTTCTTCGCCCGCTTCGGCTTCTTGTCGGCCTTGGCCCATTCCTCAAGATCGATCAGCTCTTCGAGAATTTCGATTTCTTCTTTCAGTTCCGCCACCTCTTCCTTGAGGTCGACGACCAGTTCGCCTTCATGCTCGTGGTGTTTTTCAGATTCGCTCATGGTGTTCTCCTATCAAGTGTTCAGGTTCGGATCGGGATTGAAACGACAGGCCGCAGCGGTTCCAGAATCGTCCGGTAGCGCTGCAGAATTTTGTCGTAAAGGTCGCGCGTTTTCTTCGACTGAATTGTTATGACCAGCGCGTAAGGAATCTTGTCGGCGCTTACGGCGTTTCGGCCGCCGATGCGCGCGTTGTAGTGCACATCGAAAACCGGATTGCGAAGACCGGAGGCCCGCATGGCGCGCGTCTTGTGCAGCGTCGTCTCCCACTTGTGCGCGTCGGCCCGCTGATCGGTCTCCTCGACCGAAACATCCTTCGCCTGGAAAAATGAACTGGAATCCGGGTGCAGCTGCTTTGGGTCCTTGCGCTTGCGGTCGTGAGGCCGGAAGCGCACTTCGAGGCCGCTGCGCGTGTAGTTCAACGGGTCCTGAGGATCGGTAGGCGTCGCGAAACAGAAGGTCGCCGATATGTCCACCATGCCGGACATGGGATCGGTCGGGATCGGGATTTGCATCCGGACCCAGCTCGCAGGGCGCAATTCGCCCTGATAGACGATATGGGCCGTATGCTGGTCGGTGAGGACAATCTCGTTCACATCCGCCGGCAGCCGGCCCCAGCCGACCTCGGCCTTGTCATGACCGCCGTCATCTGCGTGATGGAGCAGCAGCGCCTTGATTGCGAGAGGCGTCAGCAATTTCCCGAAGTGTGCTTTCAGCCCGACGGCTGTGCGAAGCGCAGTAGGTGCCGCGAAGCTCGTCCCGGTGATCGGCATGGCCGCGCCGGGATTTTCGGCGTTCAGCACCCAATAAGGTTCGCGGCTTGATCCGCCGAAGGCAACGCCGTCAGGTTTCATGATTCCGGGACTGCGGCCTGGACCTATCGAGCTGTACGGCGCGCGCTTCCAGCCTGCGCCCACGCGGTCGCAGCCGCCGATCGAAAGCGCATTCACGCAATCGGCCGGGGTCTGGATTCGGGCGTTGCCGGAGGTCCAGTCAGATTCGCCGCTGTTGCCAACGGCAATCGCCGGCAACGTCAGCCCGTCCGAAAACAGCTGATCGAGAACGGCGGTCCAGGCGTGCACGTCGTTGTCTTCAATCGGAAGATCGGGACCGAGACTGAGATTAATAAAATCGTATTTGGGCCGGGACTCCAGCACTTCCTGAATGCGTTCCAGCACGCTGTACAGTTCGCCCTGATCGTCCTTCTGGGTGTCGGCATCGAGCACCCGGTAGTGATCGACGCTCGCGTAGGGACGTTCCGCGGTAACGCCGTCCTGTAGCGGTCCGAACAGCAACGCGGATGTGACCGCCGTCCCGTGGTTTTGAAACTCCGGCACCGCGGCGCCGATATTTTTCGTTTTTTTCCGGTTGACCCAGGTGTCGAGATTGGCGTCTTTCCTCACGCCGCCGTCGAACACGGCAACGCGCAGATCGCGGTCAATCGGACCCTCGGTAGGCAGCTGGCAGGCGAACGGCGCGAAGCCGGGGGTAGCCCGCGCTACGGGCCGAAATTGCCGCAAACGCGGCATCTCCCTTGCCAGACGCAGAAACGAATATTTCACCACTTCGGCCGCTACTTCGCGCGGAACCCGCAAGGGAAGGAAGCAAAGACCCTCGGCGAAGAAGCGCCGTTTATCCAGATCGAGCTGTATGCCGAGCGTATCGAGATAAGCCTCAAAGCCGTCCAGAATATACGCATCCTGCCTGATCGGCTGCGCATGCAGCACGACTTCAAGCAACGGCTCCTTCTCGCGTGACCGCAAGGGCTTAAGTTTTTCTTCCGGCGACTGGGCGCGGAAGTCTTCAATTTTGATGAGATCACCGGCACCGGCATCGGCCTCGCTTAGATGCTCGATCCTTTGAGCAAGAGCGCGGAAGTTCGGCCGGGAACCCGCCACGAAGAGCTCCGAGGTGACCGCCGACTCTGGCGGCTTTTTCTTCGTCCATTTTTCCGGCGAGACCTCGCGGGCGCGGCTCCCGATGGTCTCCAGTCCATATGCCTCAAGCAGCTTCGCGGGATAATATGACTTGGCCAGATATGTCGGATGCAGCGTTACGAGCGCAACCGCCTGATCCTGCGGGCAGACCTCGTCCGGAAGATCCTCCAGTTCGCTGGCCGTCTCCGATATTTTCGGCGCGAGACGCCTGCGGGCCTCGGTAAAGCTGTAAGGATGATTCTTCGGCGCGCCTGCGATGGGCGCCGCCATGTCCGAGGCGAGCCGTTCGCCGTATCCGATGAGAAGATTCCCGCGCTCGGCCATGATCTATTCCTCGTCCTGCTCCGGCGCGACGCCTGGCTTGGTTTTCTTCCGGATGGTGTCGCGGCTTACGCCCGTCAGCTCGTGGACTTGCCGCTGCGAGATGCCCGCTTCCGTCAGCCAGAGCGCTATTTGCCCGCGGTCTTTACGCGGCAACGGCTCGACCCGGTTTTGGACGACCTGTTCCAGGGCGTCTTCCAGCGGGACATCGCGCGTAACGGCAGCCCGCCGCGCGAGCATGATCTCCCGTTCAATGTCGCTGAACGACAGTCCGCGCAGCATCACGGCCAACACATCTTTCCATGACCCGCCCGCCTTGCCCGATCCGAGAAATATATTGACGGCCTGGCGAACCGCGCCCTCGGGCGGCATGGGGAATTCAATGCGCATTTCGAAGCGCCGCCAGACAGCAGGGTCCAGCAGATCAGCGTGGTTCGTTGCTGCGATGAGCAGACCGGTAGCCGGCCAATCGTCGATTTCCTGCAGCAACACCGTGACAAGCCGCTTCAGCTCGCCAACGTCGGTCGAGTCATCACGCCGCTTCGCTATCGAATCGAGCTCGTCAAGCAAAAGCACCCCGTTGACGCTTTTCGCGTAGTCCAGAACGTGACGGACATTGGCGCCGGTCCGGCCCAGAAAACTGCTCATGACAGCAGAGAGATCGAGGGTGAGGAGAGGCCGATGCAGCTCGCGGGCCACCCATCGCGCCGCGAGTGTTTTCCCGACGCCGGGCGGCCCCGTGAAGATGATCGAGCGCGTCGGCGAGAGGCCTTGCTTGGACAGCTCGTCGCTGCGCTGACGTTCGGAAATGATCTGATTGAGCGAGCGCTCGACTCCGGGTTCCCAGATCGGTTCGACGTCGAGGGCAGGCGTCTCTTCGATTCGAAGCAATTGAAGGCGCGATTCGAGGTCAACCGGCACTGGCGCGGTGGCCTCGCGCCGCAGAGGTGACTGGCGGGTGGGCGCTTCCTGCAGCAGTCCGGTTAATTGATCGGCCATGGCCGGCAGCTCCCCCTGATACCGTCGGGCCAGACGACGAATGTACGTCTGCACATCCTGCGGCCTCCCGCTGAGCGCGAGCCGTGCAATTTGGACTATTTCTTCTTCTTTCACGTTCTTGTCGGCCATATCGAAGTGGAACCCCGTATTTTTTCACTCGAATCAAAATAACATGAGGTGGACTATTTTTCAAGCAATATCGCAAAACTAGTCCACTCCCTCCGCGGTTGATCTTGGAACTCAGAATTAGTTAGGCCGTGAGATGACAACCCCCGGCTAAATCTCGAACCACGAAGGCTTGGCAAAAAATGTCTGGCTGTGACACGCGCGCAGCATTGCGCATCGCGTCTGACCGGGCATGCCCAAGAGTGATTCAGTGAGTTTCCCGACGGCTGCGCGTCAGGCGTTGTCCAAACGCGTCGACGCGATGTCAAAAAATCGTCCATTCATTTCTGAGACCCAATTGTTATGGTGATCTAGATGGGAAGCCTCCTCCGGAGGCTTCGTCTTGGTCGCGTCATTCGGTGTTATCCACCGCCCCAGCTACTACACGTCACAGCCCGCGACCTACTATCAGGTAGATGCGGACGCCGGTGGCATCTGGCTCCGCGGCAACGAGCGTTTGGGTGTTGTTGAGGGATCGGCGGTTGATCCGGTTGTCTTCGACCGGCTGTGCGAGGGCTGCGACGCCGACGGCAACAAGTTAGTCAAAACACCGATTTTCAAACGCCGCATGCTCGGTGTCGATATTACGTTGTCGTCGCCGAAATCCGTGTCCGTGCTTTATGCGGTAGGCGATCCCGCGCTGCGTGGTTCAATTGCAAGCGCCGAACGTGCAGCGGTCGAAGCGACCATCCGATTGATCGAGAGGGAAATTCCACTAGCGCGGCGCGGCCGCGATGGGTTGCGCCGTCAGCATGCTCTATTTACGGTTGCGGTGTTCTCTCACTCTGAGGCTCGGCCCGAAGTTCATGCCGATGGCAGTGAACTAGCTTCCGTTCAGCGGCATCATCATTTGTGCCTGCCGTCGATTTGCGAGGTACGCGATCTATCAGACGAAGTTGATGGGACGGTGCAAAGCACGTTTCTCGGAATCAACTCTGTCGCGTTGCGGAGTTGGAAAAAATCCCTTGGCGCCTGCTACCGGTTGCAGCTGGCCACGGAACTGCAGCAGCGTGGCTTCGCCATTGACCGCGACGAGGATGGCTGGCGTTGGTCCATCGCGGCAGTGCCCGAAGCCGTCTGCAAGTATTTCTCGGCGAGAGGGACAGCGATCTAAGCCGAATTGGCCAAGGCGGGTTTGACCTCGACGCAGGCTCCAGCAGTTGCGGCGGCTATCACCCGAAACAATCGGCGCGCAAAAGAAGCCGATCAAAGCGTTGATCGCTTTGCCCGCTGGCGGAAGGCGGTCGAAGAGCTGGGCTTCGATCCGGATGACATCGTTGCATCCGCCCGCGACGCCGGCCGCGACGCTGCGGCGCAGAATGAAGCCGCGGATTTGCAAGACCTCATTCGATTGCGGATGGCGGTTGTCCCGGCCGCTCTGACGACGTCTGAAGCTACTTTTGAGCGGCAGCATCTCGTTGAGGCCGCCTGCAACGCGCTGGTGGGGACCGGGGCGTCGGTGGCGCAAGCTGCCCAGGAAACCGACAGCCTGATCGAGTCCCGCGCCGTCGTCGAGCTCGGCGAAACCCGCAACGGTCCGGTCCTATCGACGCCCGCCATGGTCGCGATCGAGCGGCGCCTTGTCGAGACCAGTGTGGATCTCGCACGCGCACGTGTAACGGCGCCAAATCCCGATCTGGTTCGACGGCTCTGCCAGCGCGACGGGTTATCAGAAGAGCAGCTCCAGGTCGCCTTGACCGCGACTTCGGGGCGCCGGCTCACCTGCGTGCTTGCGCCTGCGGGCAGCGGCAAATCTACGGTCTTGGAGGCCATCGCACGCGGCTTTGAGGCTGAAGGTTACAAAGTGCGTGGGGCGAGCGTCGCCTGGCGTGCAGCTATCGATCTTGGTCAGTCCGTGCAGATACCGTCGATAGCCGTTGACGCGATGCTTGCACGCGCCGATGCGCGAGTTGCGGAAGGCCAGCCCGCGTTCGAGCGGAAGACTGTCTGCGTCGTTGACGAGAGCGCGCTGCAATCAAGTCCCCAGCTCGGGCGCCTGCTCGATCATATCAACAATTCCCGGTCCAGCATCCTCGTTCTGGTCGGCGATCAGGCCCAGCTCCGGCCGATCGGGCCCGGCCATGCCATTCGGCTCGTCCGAGAATCGGTCGGCGCCGCCACCTTGACGCAAATTCACCGCCAGCGCGAGATTTGGGCGCAAGAGGCGCCGCAGGCGTTCGCGCGCGGCGACGCCAAGGCGGCGCTGGAAGCGTACAGCAGTCGCGGATTGATCGAATTCCATGACGGACTGAAACCCACCGTCGAAGCGCTCGCTGACGCCTGGCAAGAGGCTCGTCTTGCGGCGCCGAACGATAAAGTCATTGTTTTGGCCAAGACCAACGCCGAATCTCGCGCGGTGGCTTCGGTGCTGCGCGACCGACTGAAGCGCGACGGGACCTTGGGCAAGCGCGAAATCCTGCTGCCCGCCGTTGATGCGTCCGGAAACGCCCACACCCTTCCGATTGCCGTTGGCGATCACCTGATTGCATTGCGCCGCAACGACAGGCTGGGCGTTGTCAACGGATCGCCGCTCATGGTGCAACGAATCAACGTTGACCACGCCATGGCGATTACCATCTCCGCGCGTCGCGGCGACGACATCATCAGCTTTACGCCCGATGATTTTGCAGATGCCAAAGGCCGGGTTCGCTTGGCGAATGGGCTGGTCTCGACGATCTTTCGAAGCCAGGGCGTCACCGTCGATCAGGCGTTCATCTTATTGAACGACCGCTACGACCGACATGACGCTTATGTCTGCACGTCGAGGTCGCGGAGCAAAAATCTTCTTTATTGTTCACGAAAGACCATCGATGCCGCCATACGTGCCGAAACCGGCGAATATGGCGATAGTCTCGACGATACGGCGCGCATCGAGCATTTGGCGCACAGGCTGTCCCGTGAGCGCGTCAAGACCACAACGCTGGATTTGACCGATATCGCGAAATACGCGCAACGCCACGCCGGTCGGGCGCGGCGTCGCGAGACAGGGCTCAGCCATGAGCTCTAAATGCCCTCGATCGAAACTTCGGCCTATCGACCCCGAGTTTTGGACCGTCTTCAACGAACTGCCTGAAACCGTACCCGTCGGCAAAGCCGAACTCGATGCAATCGATCGGTATTTCAGTGATGTGCTTGATCTCGTCTTCAGTTCAAAGCCAAATGAGGCATTAATGATACCAGAGCAGATTCGAAGGGGGCAACGGCGATGACAGACGGAATCGATCCTTTGTACGAAGTCCGAATTTTGTCCATGCCGATTGAAAAATTCGCCGAGATCGCGATCGACGGGGCGATCTGGTTGACCGGAGAGTATCTGTCGCAGGGACGTCAATTCAACTCGATGTTTTTTCTGAACCCTGCTTACATCCATAAGCCCCGCCATCGCG
>VFSW01010163.1_pt1 | contig 13366 bp, 9 predicted proteins | sample 5358111 | NCBI WGS metagenome assembly VFSW01 (sample SAMN11554181, study PRJNA540505) | mine drainage metagenome | isolation source: sediment from site ElyBrook_90M | place: USA: Ely Copper Mine, Vershire, VT | collected 2017 | reverse complement strand
GCTACAGCGCTCCCCCATACTCAGGCGGAAGCCGCCGCCACCGCCGGAGGAACGGGGAGCGCTGTAGCCGCCGGAGCTACGGCCAAAGGACGGGCTGGAGCGATAGCTGGGTGCGCTATAGCTGCGGCCGTAGGACGGGCTGGAGCGGTAGCTGGGTGCGCTATAGCTACGGCCGTAGGACGACGGGCTGGAGCGATAGCTGGGAGCGCTATAGCTGCGGCCATAGGACGGGCTGGAGCGATAGGCATTGTTCCCGCCGCCGTAGCGGTAGCCGTTGCCGGCGGTGGTGCGGCCGGCGTTGTAATTGCCGCCGTAAGAAGGGCTGGACCGGTAAGCGTTGTTGGCGCCATAGGACCCGCTGGAGCGGTAGCCGTTGGTCTGGCCACCACGCGCGGCGCCGGCGCCATTGAAGCGCTGCCATCCGCCCGCCCCGGTATTGGCGCGGCCGGCCATGTTCTGCTGGGTCCTGTAGCCCTGGTTGCCGAAGCGTCCGTTGCCCAGGCCGCGGTTCGCGGCGGAGACTCCGCCATAGCGGGTAGCCAGCGCGCGGTTGGGATAGGCGACGCCCAGCCTATGGCCGGGATTGTGCGCCCAGATGGTGTTGTTTCCCCAGGCCCGGCCGCCGCGGAAGCCGTTGTAGCCGCCATGCGAGAAGAAGAACGGCCGGTTGTAGCAGAAGCCGCCGTTGAACCAGTTCATACCCCAACCCCAGCCGCCCCATCCGATGCCGCCAAAGAGGCCGCCGACGTAGATGCCCGGTCCGAAGCCAAAGCCGAAGCCGAAGCCGAAATCGTCCCACGCGGGATAGTAGCCCCAGGCGGGGGGTCCCCAGATGTACTCGGGATTGTAGTACGGCACGTAGACCACCTGCGGATCGGCGGGGGCAATCTCAATGGCCTGCTGGCCGTCCTGCGCGTCGGTGGTCACGGTCTGTTGCGCGTTGGAGGTCAGTTTGCCGGCCGCCATGGCCTGGGCGCGCATGCGCTGCACGGCACTCATGACGTCGGCCTGCTGCGCCAGGAAGGCATTCCCGAGGTCCGTGGTCCAGCGCACGTCGGCATTGAGGCGATTGACGACATCGGGAAACGCCACCAGGGCCTGAATGCTGGGATCCCAATTCTGCTGGCGCGCGGCTTCCACGAGCTGCTGCGGCTGCATGCCGCGATTCTGATCGAGCCACTGGCCCGCCTCGACAACTTCCAGCGGGTAGGTCGCGGCGACCAGGATCTGGCTGAGTAAAGAATCCGGATACAGGGCGATGGGCGCGACCAGCGTGTCCAACTGATCCGGGGACATAAGCTGCGCGGGGGCCTGATCGCCCGGGGCCGGAGCCGCCGGGGGCATCGGTTGCTGCGCGATCAGAAGCGCGCCGGTCAAGAATAACCCCGCAACCTTAAAGAACCCGCGACGAAAAGCTGTCTGAACTTTGAAGTTCGTCATATTCCACCTCGCCCGATGCATCCACCTACTCTGATGCATGCCGTGGCGCTACGGTTTACGCAAGCTACGGACCAAACTATAACTCATTGATAAGAAAGCCACTTATAATTTTCGTCCGGGGCGCGCCGCTGGTTGAAAAGCACCGCTCCAGGTTGAAGCCAACCAACCACGGCGCTAACCGCCATAGCGCTCCCCCACTTCACGATACACCTCCAGGACCTCGCGCGCGGTGCGCTCCCAGCTATAGCGGGCGGCCTGCTGCTTTCCCCGGGCGATCAACCCTGCGCGCAGATCTTCGTCGAGCAGGGCGTCGAGGATGGCGCGGGCGATCTCGAAGACGTTTTCCGGGTTGACCATCAAGGCCGCGTCGCCGACCACCTCCGGCAGGGAACTGACGTTGGAAGCGACCACCGGGGTGCCGGTGGCCATGGCTTCGAGCGGCGGCAGTCCGAAGCCCTCGTAGAGGGACGGAAAGACAAACAAGGCGGCGCTGCCGAAGAAGATGCGCAGGGCGTCGAAGGGCACGAACCCGAGGAAGCGGACGGATTTTTCGACGCGCGAGAGGATCACGGCGCGGCGCACGGAGGGATAGCGGGAGATCTCGTCGCCGATGACGATCAGGTGGAGATTGCGGTAGACCGGGTGGTGGGAGAGTTTCTCCCGGGCTACGGCGAAGGCCTCGACCAGGCGCGGGATGTTTTTCTGAGGGCGGATGTTGCCGGCATAGAGGAGGAAGGGATAGTCGATCTGGTAGCGCTCGAGGATGCTGGCGCGGTCGGCGTGCGGGGGGAGGAAGAAATCGGGGTTGGGAGCGTTGTAGACCAGGCGCATGCGGTCTTCGGGGATGCCCAGGGTGTCGCGCACGTCGCGCCGGGTGGTTTCCGAGACGGCCATGATGCGTTTGGCGCGCAGCAATCCGCGGCGCAGGAGGAAGCGGCGGAGATCCATGGGCAATCCGGATTGGGTTTCATAGAGCAGGCTGGAGATGTCGTGGATGGTCACCACGTAGGGCACGGTCATGAAGAGCGGCACCTGGTTGAGGGGAAGGTGCACGAGGGTGGGTTTCAAGGCGCGCAGGAAGAGGGGGAAGGCCAGATGGCGGAGGGCGTGGGCATCGGACTTGCGGTAGGCCACGGCTCTAAAATTCGGGGGCAGATCGGAGAAGGAGCGCCGATCTTCGGGCAGCGTCACGAGGGTATAGGAGTTGGAGGGATCGAGGGGCGCGAGGGCGTGCAGGAGTCCGCGAATGTAGGTGCCGATGCCGAAATCCCGCACCCGGCGGACATCCATGACGATGCGCAGGGGCATGGCCCTGGGTCAGGCCCGCGCGGGGGCGGGCCGGCGCTTCCACTGGTACAGAGGGAAGCGTTCGGTGAGGGCTTCCACCTGGCGCCGCACCGCGGCGATGGTTTCGGCGGAAGAGACGTTTCCGAGGACCTGGGCGATGAGGGAAGCGACCTCGCGCATTTCCGGCTCGCGGAAGCCGCGGGTGGTGACGGCCGGGCTGCCCAGGCGAATGCCGCTGGGGTTGAGCGGCGGATTCACATCGAAGGGGATGGCGTTCTTGTTGACGGTGATGCGGGCGCGGTCGAGGGCGGCTTCGGCTTCCTGGCCGCGGACGCCGCGGGAGAAGACATCCACTAGCATCAGGTGCGTGTCGGTGCCCCCGGAGACCACGTGGAAGCCGGCCTCCATCAGGCCGCCCGCGAGCGCCTGGGCGTTGGCCACCACCTGTTTCTGATATTGCGCGAAGCCGGGATCCAGGGCCTCCAGGAAGCAGACCGCCTTGGCCGCCATGATGTGCACCAGGGGTCCACCCTGCATGCCGGGGAAGACGGTTTTGTCCACGGCGGCGGCGAATTTTTCCTTGCAGAGAATGAGGCCGGCGCGAGGTCCGCGCAGGGTCTTGTGGGTGGTGGAGGTGACGATGTCGGCGTACTGGCAGGGGTTGGGATGGAGGCCGGCGGCGACCAGCCCCGAGATATGCGCCATGTCGACGACCAGGAGCGCGCCCACGGAGTCGGCGATCTGGCGGAAACGGGCGAAGTCCAGGATGCGGGGATAGGCGCTGGCGCCGGCCAGGACCATTTTGGGCTTGTGCTCGGCGGCCAGGCGGGCGAGTTCGTCGTAATCGATGCGCTCGTCCTCCTTGCGCACGCCATAGGGCACGATGCGGTAGGTTTTTCCGGAGAAGTTGAGCTTGTGCCCGTGGGTCAGGTGGCCGCCGTGGGCCAGGTTCATGCCGAGGATGGTGTCGCCGGGCTGGAGCACGGCGGCGTAGGCGGCCTGGTTGGCCTGCGAGCCGGAATGGGGCTGCACGTTGGCGTGCTCGGCGCCGAACAGTTTTTTGGCGCGGGTGCGGGCCAGGTTCTCGACGATGTCGGCGAACTCGCAGCCGCCGTAGTAACGCTTGCCGGGGTAGCCTTCGGCGTACTTGTTGGTGAAGACGCTGGCGGCGGCCTGCATGACCGCTTCGGACGTAAAGTTCTCGCTGGCGATCAACTCCAGTTGGGAGTGCTGGCGGCCGGCTTCGTCGAGGATGGCCTGATAGATATCCGGATCGACCTCGGCCAGGGGGCGCGCGAGGCGTTCGGATTCGGGCGTGGTGTGCATGGCGGAGTAAGCCGATTTTAGCACGCGGGGCGGGTGACGCCGCGATGTTCGCGCGGGTGCTACCATCTCGTTGGTGTGGCCTGAGAAAGCGGCGGACCGCGGGTTGCGGCCGGCGCGCGGCTTGGCGCTCGGATACGGCTATCCTTCATATCTATATCCAGCGCGCGACGCATGCGGGCCGATCATTGGCGCCATGGGCGGCCCGGCGAGCCGCCCGACCTACGGCCTGCCGGCTTTTTTGAAAGATCCCAACCGGGCGCTGGAGCGGCGCGCCCGGGCGATTGTGGAGCCGTTGAAAGGGCTGGAGGGCCGGCAGGTGTACCGTGTCCCGTAAGGCCCTGGTTTGGGTGCTGGCGGCGATCTGGCTGGCGCTGGCGCTGCCCCACGTGGACACGCGCTATTCGTTCAACTGGGATTCGTCGCAATACGAGCGCGGCGTGGAGCGCTTCGACATTCGCAGCCATCAGCCGCATCCGCCGGGCTATCCGCTGTGGATTCTGGCGCTGAAGGCGCTGACGCCGCTGACCGGCGGCGCGAACCGCTCGCAGGTAGTGCTGGCGCTGCTGTTCAGCGCGGCGGGGCTGCTGTTTTTTGGGGCCCTGGCCGGCGCGACGTTGGGGCGGGAAGGCGGAACGGCGGCGGCGGTCTGCCTGGCGTTTTCGCCGCTGGTGTGCCTGAATGCGATGGCCACGGTGAACTATGCGGTGGACCTGTTCGCCTCGTGCGCGGCGGGTTACATGGCCTGGCGAATGTGGCGGGGCGAGATCCGCTGGGCGGCGCCGGCGTTGGGGCTGCTCGCGGTGACCGCCGGCTTCCGGCCGAGCGGCGTGGTGTTTCTGCTGCCGCTGCTGGGCGCGGCTTTGTGGCGGGCGTGGCGCAAGGGGCCGGGGTATGCGGCGGGGGCGGTGTTGGCCGGAGCCGCGCTGTTTCTGGCCTGGTACATTCCCACCGCGCTGATAACGGGAGGCTTTGCCGCGCTGGCGGCCCTCAACCGCAACCAGATGATCTCCAGCGTACGCCAGACTTCGGTGTTTTTGGGCGCCGCGCCGGCGGTGCATGCGCACATGGCCATCGACGCGAGCCTGTATCTGGGTCTGGCGCTGATCACGCTGCTGCCGGCCGCGGTGCGCGCGGTATGGCGGGGCCGGCCGGATTGGGGAGCAGCGGTGGCCGCGGCTCCGGGGGCGCTGTTCATCGCGCTTTGGCTGGCGCCGAACCTGGCCATGGTTTACCTATTCCACTGTGGAGCGCCCGGCTACGTGCTGCTCTCGGCGCCGCCGCTAGTGCTGCTGGGAAACCGGCTGTTGCATGCGTCCGGCAAGCCCGTGTGGATGGCGGCGGCCGCGGCGCTGGGGCTGGCCGCCGGATACTTCCCCTACGAGCGCCTGGTGAACCCGGCGCGGGTGACCGTGGCGTACCAGCTTCTGCGCGCGACACCCAGGCTGCCGGGACTGTTGGAGAGCGAGCAACGGCGGCTGCGCACGTGGATCGACGCACTGCCCGGCCAGCCCTGGGAAAAGCTGATCTTCTGCATGCGAGAGAGCACGGAGGCGCCCAACATACGGACCGTGACTTACGAGTATGGTGATGGGGCGTGGGCCGACGGGCGCGGCGGAGAGATGCCCGCGCGGCTGCCCGACGCCGTGCGCAGCGTGGGTTGGTTGTGCGGTGCGGCGGGTCCGCCACCGGCGGTGCGGGCGCGTTTTCCGCAAGCGCGGCGGGTGGGGGGGAACCGGCTGTTTTCGTTTTGGGCGGCGGAACGCCCACGCTAGCCTGGCGCTAACTTGGCGATGGCCATGGCGGGTACTCGACTTGCACCAGGAACAGGCCCTTGGCGGGCGCGGTGGGACCGGCCCGGCGCGGGCAATCCGGCGCCAGCAGGGCGCGCAGGCCGGATTCATCCAGGTTGCCGCGGCCGGCTTCGAGCAGCGCGCCCACGATATTGCGCACCATGTGCTTGAGGAAGCCGCTGCCGCGCACGCGATAGGTGAGGCGGTCCGGGAGCGCCTCCAGCCGCGAGCGGAAAATCGTGCGCACCTTGGACTGGCCCTCCCGATCGCGCTCGTCGGCCGCGGCAAACGCGGTGAAATCGTGGGCGCCCTCGAGGAGCGGGGCGCAGGCCAGCATGCGGCCGGTATCGAGCGGGTAGGGATGGTGGTGGACGTAGCGGGATTCCCAGGGCGGGACGGTTTCGGCGCGCACGATACGGTATTCGTAAGTCTTGGCCACGGCGTGGAAGCGGGGATGAAAATCGGGAGCGGCCTCGCCGGCGGCGAGCACGCGGATGGAGGCGGGCAGGAGGCGGTTCATGGCCTTGCGCAGATTGGGCAGGGGGATGGGGTTTTCGAGGGTGAAGGCGGCCACCTGGGCCAGGGCGTGGACGCCGGCATCGGTGCGGCCGGAGCCGGCCACGTGCACGGCGCGGCCTTCGATTGCGGCGGCCACGGTCTCCAGCGTGCCTTGAATGGTGGGCAGGCCCGGCTGCACCTGCCAGCCGTGAAAACCGGTGCCGTCGTACGCCAGGGTAATGCGGATGCGGCGCATCAGGCGGGGCGCGAGCCGGGCGTTACGGCCGGCAGGCCCTGGGCGCACAGCGGGCAGGCGGCCGGATCGTAAGCGGGGACATCCAGGGTGAGCAGGGCGACGCGCGGCACGCCCACATCGGCATGGCCGGCGCTGCGATCGACGATGGAGCCGGCCGCCAGCGGGCGGGCTCCCGCGGCGCGCAGCACGTCCACCACTTCGCGCGTGCTGCCTCCGGTGGTGACCACATCCTCGACCACCAGGGCGGGCTCGCCCGGCGTCACGGCGAAGCCGCGCCGCAGCGCCATTTTGCGGTTCTCATCGCGCTCGGTGAAGAGGAAGCGGGCGCCCAGCGCGCGGGCGACCTCATGGCCGATGACGAGGCCGCCCAGCGCGGGCGAGACCACCACGGCGGCGGGCTCGAGCGCCAGCTTGCGCAACTCGTCCGCGAGCAGGCCGCCCAACTCCGCGGCGTGCCGCGGATGGGCGAGCACCAGCGCGCACTGCAGATAGGCGGGACTGTGCAGGCCGCTGGTGAGCCGGAAATGCCCGTTGAGTAAGGCGCCGGTGGAGCGGAACAATTCCAGGATGGACTCGGCTTGCGGCTTCACAAAGGCCTACTATACCATTGAGAAAACTCCATGCATCGCTTTCAAAAAATCATTTGCATCCTTTGCGCGAGCCTCATGTCCGCGCCGCTTCCGGCGCAGCAGGCGCACGCGGACAGCCAGCCGGGCGGGGCGTTCTCCTTTATTACCGGCAACTACCGGATGAGGCAGACGCCGCCCATCAACCTGGCGAATTCCGGCCGGCTGGAGATGCTGTTGCGCGCGGGCCGGCTGTACCTGTCGCTACAGGACGCTATCGCGCTGGCGCTGGAGAACAACCTGGACATTGAGATGCAGCGCTACGGGCCGGAGATCGCCGACGCCCAGATTCTGCGCGCCCAGGCGGGCGGCTTCGCGCAGGGCGTTTCCACGTCGGTGACGGCGGGGCCCACCAGCGCGCAGCCCGGCGGCGTGGCGCAGACGGGCGTGGCGGGCAATCCTTCGACGCAGGCCAGCGCGGCCAGCGCCACGGCGGTGGGCAACACCGTCATCACGCAATCCGGGCCGGCGATTCCGAGCTTCGATCCGGCCATCGTGGGCAGCGCCAACTGGGCGCACCAGAGCGTACCGGAGAGCACCGTGTTCCTGGCGGGTGTGGACGAGCTGGTCCAGCGGCAGGACACCTCGGGCTTCACCTATCAGCAGGGCTTTCAGACGGGCACTTCCATCAGCCTGGGCCTGAACAACACGACCACCATCGGGAACGCCACCACCTCGCTGTTCAATCCGGTGACCAACTCGTCGCTGGGGATCACCGTGACGCAGCACCTGCTGGCGGGCTTCAGCCTGGCGGTGAACCAGCGGCAGATTCAGATCGCCAGAAACAACCGCGAGCTTTCCGATCTGACGTTCAAGCTGCAGGTGATCACCACGGTGGCGGCGGTGATGGACCTGTACTGGGACCTGGTGACCTTCGGCGAGAACGTGCGCGTGCAGCAGCAGGCGGTGGCCACCAGCACCAAGCTATACGAAGACAACAAGAAGCAGGTGGAGGCCGGCATGATGGCGCCCATCGAGGTAGTGCGGGCCGAGGCGCAACTGGCCACCGACCAGCAGAACCTGACCTTGGCCGAGACCCAGGTATTGCAGCAGGAGACCATCCTGAAGAACGCGCTGAGCCGCAACGGGGTGGCCAGCCCGGACGTGGCGGATGCGCGCATCGTGCCGACGGACCGCATCCGCGTGCCGGATACGGAGCCGGTGACGCCGATCCAGGACCTGGTGGCGACGGCCATCGCGGCGCGGCCGGAGCTGGCGCAGAATCGCATCCAGGTGACCAACCAGGAGATTACGCTGCGCGGATCGAAGAACGGGCTGCTGCCCGCGCTGGACCTGGTGGGCACGCTGACCAACAACGCGCTGGCGGGCCAGGTGAACACGCTGCCTTCGACGCTGCCGTTCAACTTCGGCGCGCCCAGCCCGGCGTTCATCGGGGGATACGGCATGGTGCTGAAGCGGCTCTTCGCGCGCAACTATCCGAACTACGCGGCGGGATTCAACCTGACCATTCCGTTGCGCAACCGCGCGGCGCGGGCGCAGGCGATCAACGACGAACTGACGCTGCGGCAACTGCAGGTCGGGGTGCAGCGGCTGGAGAACCAGGTGCGCGTGGACGTGCAGAACGCGGTGATCGGGGTGCGCAATTCGCGCGCGCAATACCAGGCGGCGGTGAAGGCGCGGATCCTGCAGGAGCAGAGCCTGGACGCGGAGCAGAAGAAGTACGCGGCGGGCGCATCCATTATCTACAACGTGATCCTGACCGAGCGCGATCTGGCGGCGGCGCGGCTGAGCGAGCGATCCGCCGAGGCGGCCTACGCCAAGTCGAGAGTGGAACTGGAGCGGGTGACCGGCCAGATTTTGAACACCAACGGCATTTCGCTGGCGGAGGCGTTTCAGGGGGTGGTGTCGCGGCCCCCCAGCGCGTTGCCGGCGGGGGGCTTGGGCGCGAATTGACTATAGTGTCATAGCCAGAAAGTCGATCGGCTTTCGGACGAGGATCAGGGGGTCCTGGTGGTAGTGCTCGACAGCCTGGTGAAGCGCTCCCGCGTGAGCCGCGCGATGGCCGGAGTACTCTTCTGCGCGGATCGGTACCTGGCCCGGCGGGCCGGCGACGTGACGAAGCTCAGGCCGCCGCTCACCGGCTTCCGGCGCCGGCCCGAGGCCTGCCGCTGAACCGTTTCGGGCGCCCTTTTCTTGAGCGATGCGCCGCTGCCGTAATTTTGGCGCGGGTTTGTTCCAAAGTTGTCGGCGTCTGTGCCACTTTTGCACGTCTGGAGCGTGGTGCTGCGGTCAATGCATTGAAAATAAATGTATTGCCGTTTGGCTAAAAGATTGCTCCACGATGGGTGTGATGAACAAGGTGCAGGCCCAGCGAGAGGCGATTGAATCCCCGTTTGGTTCCCGCCACGCAGTTACCCCTTAGTATCCCCTGATTCCCCTTTAGACCCCTACAATCGCTCTCGCTGGCTTGCAAGACCGGGAAACCGCCGGTCATGGACTGGCGGTGAAGGCGGAATCGCGTCAAAATCAAACCATGCGGTGGGTGTGTGCTGTTTTGGTTTGTGGATGGCCGTGCCTGGCCGGCGGCGGGTACCGCGCGGCGGATCTGGCGCGGGAAGTGCGGGAGATGTCGCTTGATCCGGGCGAGTGCTACCGGGTGCGCGACATCGCGCTGCACAAAGACGAAGCGCGCGTGTTCCTCACGGACGGATACCTGATTTTCGGCAAGCCGGTGGCCGGCGCGCGCCTTTCGGCGGTGTTCGCGGTGGATGCGGAGGGAGGGGACGGCGAGGTGCTGGTGCTGCCGCCGAACCTGGGCGAGCGGCGCTCGCTGGCGTCCTACACGGGCTCGCCGAACCTGGATGAACACCTTTTGGCCGCGGTGCTGCTGTTTTCCGACGACACGTACGCGAGCCTGATGCAAGAGATCCGCCAGAGGACCGGCGACCGGAAGAGCGCGGCGGCGGGCGCGGCGATGGCCGAGAAGTGGACGCCGGTGGTGCGCAACGTGGCGGGCAGTTTCCAGACCCGGCTGGTGTGGGACCTGCTGCTGGGATCGCCGCAGAGCCACGGCTTCTTCGCCATCTCCATGGTGGGGAGGAAACTGGGGAACTTCGATCTGTATTACGACCGCAGCGCGCGGGAGCAGATCGTGATCGGAAAGGTGAGCGCGCGCGACAACCTGATCTTCTTCGACGTGTGGAGCAGCTTTGTGGCGCGCTCGTTCCGCAATCGCGAGGTCGAGCCGGAGGCGGGGCTGGAAGACTTCCGCATCCAGGCCGCGCTGCAGCCGGACCTGACGCTGAAGGTGGACACGCGCATGAAGGTCCGGACGGAGGGCCGGCCGCTGCCGGTGCTGTCCTTCGACATCGCCCAGACGATGCGGGTGTCTTCGGTGCTGGTGGACGGGCAGCCGGCGGAAGTGTTGCAGCGCGAATCGGCGGCGGAGATGCCGGGCAACGTGGGCAACGAGATGTTCCTGGTGACGCCGCGCGAGCCGCTGCAGCCGGGCAGGAGCTACGAGATGGAGTTCCGGCACGAAGGCAAGGTGATCTTCGAGGCGGGCAACCACGTTTATTATGTCGGGGCGCGGGCCAACTGGTTTCCGAAGAACGGGCTGCAATTCGCGAAATACGACCTGACGTTCCGCTATCCGAAGGACCTGGACCTGGTGACGGCCGGTGACCTGGTGGACGAGCACGAGGAGGGGGAATGGCGCATCACGCACCGGGTGACCAGCGCGCCGATACGGTTTGCGGGGTTCAACCTGGGCCAATATGAGCGCGTGCGGCTGTCGCGCAGCGGGTACACGGTGGAGGTGTGCGGGAACCGCTCCATCGAGCCGGCGCTGGAGAGCGGTCCGGCGGCGCCCACCGAAATTCAGCCGCCGCCTCCGCGGCGGGAGCCGGAGATGGTGATGCTGCCGCCTGAATTGCCGCCCGACCCGCTGGCGCGGCTGCAGGAGATCGCTTCGGAGATCACCTCCGCGCTGGAGTTCATGGCGGCGCGGTTTGGTCCGCCGGCGTTGCGGACGTTGACGGTGTCGCCGGTTCCGGGGCGGTTCGGGCAAGGGTTCCCCGGGCTGATTTATCTCTCCACGATGTCGTACCTGGCGCCGCAGCAGAAAGCGGTGCGCAGGCTGGACGCGCACGGGCGGTTGTTCTTTTCCGAAATTCTGCAGGCGCACGAAACGGCGCACCAGTGGTGGGGCAACGTGGTCACGTCGGCGGGCTATCACGACGAGTGGCTGATGGAAGCGCTGGCGGATTACTCGGCGCTGCTGTACCTGGAGAACAAGGAAGGCAGGCAGCCGGTGGCGCTGGCGCTGGAGACCTACAAGAACAATCTGCTGGAGAAGACGGCGGGCGGGAAGACGGTAGAGTCCACCGGACCGATCGTGCTGGGACTGCGGCTGGAGAACTCGCTGGCGCCGCAGGCCTACCACGCCATCACTTACGGGAAGGGATCGTGGATCATGCACATGTTGCGGCGGCGTATGGGGGACGAACGGTTTCTGGCGATGCTGGCGGAGCTGCGCCGGGAATACCAGCGCAAGCCGCTCTCGACGGACGATTTCCGCCTGCTGGCGGCGCGTTTTCTGCCGCCGCAGTCGCCGGACCAGGACCTGGAGAGCTTCTTCGACGAATGGGTGTACGGCACGGGGATTCCGTCGCTGAAGCTGGAGTACGCGGTGCGGGGCAAGGGGGCGGCGCTGCGCCTGAACGGAACCATCACGCAGAGCGGCGTGGACAGCGGCTTCAGCGTGCCGGTGCCGGTGGAGATCCAATTGGGCAAGGGCAAGAGCGTGATTCAGTGGGTGCGCACGGCCAGCGAGCCGGCGACTTTCAGCGTGGCGCTGAGGCAGGCGCCGTCGAAGGTGCAGCTCGATCCCGGCTTCAGCGTCCTGCGGAAGTAGCGCGCTTGCCAAGCGGGGACCATTCCGCCCACAATAAGGCGTGTACCTTTCCTTGAATCCAACCATCGTGGCGGGGCGTGTGCAGTGGCCCGAGTTCGCGCGGCTGGCGGCGAAGGTGGGCTTTCCGGGGGTGGATGTAGAGCTTTCGGCGGCCATGAAAGCGGGTCTGCCGGCCACCAACGCGCTGCTCGAAGAGCTGAAGATCAAGCCGGCGGCGGTCAACCTGCCCCTGGAATTCCGCAAGGACGACGACACTTTTGCGCGGGACCTGGAGAAGCTGGGCGACGCGTCGTCGTTTGCCGCGGCCGTGGGATGCCCGCGCATGATCACCTGGATCATGCCTTCGAGCAAGACGCCGAAAGCCGAGCTGCGCGCGCTGTACCTGAAGCGATTCCGCGCCGCGGCGGATGTTCTGGCGCGGTCGCACGTGCGGCTGGGCCTGGAGTTCCTGGGACCGCTGCACCTGCGGCGGCAGGAGCCTTACGAATTCATCTGGCGCATGCCGGAGATGCTGGCGTTCGCGCGCGAGTGCGGTTCGAACGTGGGCCTGCTGCTGGACGTGTGGCACTGGCGCCACGCGGGCGCGACCACCGAAGACATCGTCAAAGCGGGCAAGGACGGCATCGTGCACGTGCATTTCAGCGACGCGCCCAAGCTGCCGCCGGAGCAGATCCGCGACAACGAGCGCCTGATGCCGGGGGACGGCGTGATCGACCTGACGGGCTTCCTGCGGGCGCTGCGGGAGATCGGCTACCAGGACGCCTTGAGCGTGGAAGTGTTCGGCCGCTTCCTGAAGGACATGACTCCCGAAGAGGCCGCGCGGCGGGCGCTCGAAACGTCGCGCGCGGTGATGCGGAAGGCCGGCGTTGCTTGAGAACCTGCTGACCGAACAGGTCAATCCCGCCTCGGAAGGCATCGACGCGCTGCCCGCCGAGCGCATCCTGGAAATCATCAACGCGGAGGACCGCCAGGTTGCCGGCGCAGTGGCCCGTGAGATCCCCGCGATCGCGCGGGCGGTGGAGGCCATTGTGGAAGCGATGGCGCGCGGGGGGCGGTTGTTTTACATCGGCGCGGGCACCAGCGGCCGGCTGGGAGTGCTGGACGCGGCGGAGTGCCCGCCCACGTTCAGCGCGGACCCCGGCATGGTGCAGGGCATCCTGGCGGGCGGCGAGGCGGCCCTGGCGCGGGCTACGGAAACCACGGAAGACGATCCGGCCATGGGGGCCGGGGACCTGCGGGCGCGCGGCTTCACGGCGGGCGATGTGCT
>VFSW01010162.1_pt1 | contig 13366 bp, 15 predicted proteins | sample 5358111 | NCBI WGS metagenome assembly VFSW01 (sample SAMN11554181, study PRJNA540505) | mine drainage metagenome | isolation source: sediment from site ElyBrook_90M | place: USA: Ely Copper Mine, Vershire, VT | collected 2017 | reverse complement strand
TTGCAAGCCAAAAAACACTTTGTCATCGATCCGGTGAACTGATCTGAATGTTGCAACAAGCATCTTCAATCAGTGGTGGTTAGCTTCTTCTACAAAACTTTCTATTGAATCAAACGGAAAAAATGAAATCAATTTTTTGTGTAGTGATGATTTTTATTTTCTTAATCAATGAAAGTTTTGCTGATGAAGCAAGCATGAAATCTGCAATGGCGAAAAAATTCCCCTATGCAAAGCTAATCAGTATCAGCAAAACACCCTATTTAGGTTTATATGAAGTGGTTTTTGATGACCAGCTAGTTTATACCGATGAGAAAATGAACTACCTTTTTTCCGGCAATATCATCGATATGCATACGATGAAAAATCTGACCGAAGAAAGAGAAAAACAGTTCTATGCAATCAAGTTTGATGCCTTGCCACTCGAAATTGCGATCAAGCGCGTAAATGGCAGCGGCAAAAGAAAACTGGCGATTTTCACTGATCCCAATTGTACCTATTGCAGGAATTTGGAAAAGGAAATGCTCAAACTAGACAATGCTACGGTTTATTTTTATATATTTCCAATATTGGCCGGCTCCGAAGAGAAAGCCAGATCCATCTGGTGCTCACCCGACAGACTCAAAGCCTGGGAGGATCAAATGCTCAGGGGGGTGGAACCGGCCTTGGGAAGTAGCTGCGATACAACCGCTTTAACCAAGGTTGCCAAACTCGCCAAAAAATTGAAAATTACTGTAACACCCACGATGGTATTCGAGGATGGCACCATTCAACCTGGCTCCCTGCCAATTGAACAACTCGACAACCAGCTTACTGCTTCAAGTTCAAAAAAATAGCAAATCGCCACTCCGGGGTATGTTGTTAGCCCCAAGTTAAATAAATATTTAAAAATCACTCCCGGAATGGAATATTCATGGCGACCCCTTCGTCTTAAGTAAAGGTATCAATGCCTTGAATATGGCTTTCTTGATATCTCACAGATGGTTTACATAACAAGGAGAGCTGGATATATGAATAGAAAAATAGGTTTAGCCACTTTTGCCGTCGTCGCGACATTGCTGTTGCAAGGTACTGCTTGGGGAGTAAGCACTTCGGATGAAAGCACGCAACCGCCTTTGCAGATAATTAACAAAACGGGGATCAAAGTAGTTATTCAGGTCAACGATGCTGGTGTCATCCCGATGAATGGCATCAGCAAACAGCTTATGGCCGCCAAGAACCTCCACGATCAGTATGAATCCCTTGGCATGAAGAACGGGAAAGACTATGAAATTGCAATGGTCTTCCGGGCAGCGGGTTCTCAGTTTTTGCTGAAAGATGATGCATATGACGAGAAGGCAAAAGGGCAGCATCCAAAAGGCAATCCTAACAGAGCGATTATCGAAGCGCTGCAAAAAGACGGCGTAAAAATGTACGAGTGCGGGGTGGCGATGCAAATGCTCGGTTATGAAACTTCTGATCTCTTGCCTGTTGCCCGCATCGTCACATCAGGAATTGCGGCCATTATCGATTTCGAAAAATCGGGCTTTCAGGAGATCACGCCGTAATAATTTTATCAAAGCTACATCTGCATAGATCGCAGACAGGGAATGTAGCTCTGACCAAGGGAGAAAAACTCAGCGCTTCAGTAAAGGGTTCAATAAATTTAATAAACTCAAAGGGGATTTACATGAAAAGAGCACTAGTTGTAACTGCTTTACTTGCAACCTTCGGACATGCATCAGCTTCCTTTGCCACCAACTGGTTTGAATTACAAAATACCGAAGCACCTGATGCTCCAGACCATAGATTCTGGGGTTTTATCCAGCCTCAGTTTGTGCACAATACCGGCGGCCCTGCTAACGGCATCACGGGCGCTGCACAAGCAAGGGCCTACAACGGTAAAACACCGGTATTCAACCTGGTAGGACCTGATCTGACCAGCGGAGATCAAGCTCAGATTTTTCGCGCACGTCCAGGACTTCGCGGAAAAATGCCCGGAACTGAGGGAAATATCGATTATTTCCTACTCGCTGAACTTGGCAATAACGCGCTGACCGTAAACGGGTCGGACAGCAAAAGATACGCAGTACTTACCGATGCCACCGTGACATTCAATTATATCCCCGGAGCGCGTGTTCGCGTTGGATTGGGACGCCTCCCGATCGGTGAAGAAGCCATGCTGGGTGAACCCTCTTTGGATTATCTTGCCTTCACTAGTGTCACCGATGGTCTTCTCAACGAACGTTTTGTGACTCCTTACAAGGCTAGTCCTCTGGCGCCTGCAACAGGAATTGCCATGAACGGTGGAGCTGGAGGTGCAGCAATTGCGGGTTCCGTAGGCGCTTTCCGAGATATAGGTGTCGAGGTTTTCGACTGGTTCAACCATGAAAAATGGGAATACGCCTATGCCCTGATGCTCAGCCAGGCAGATGGGGTAAATTTCAATACAGCAAATAATCCCGGAAATCATGACGTTTCCGGTCGTCTCCAAGCTTCCTACGTGTTTGGCGGTTCTGGTCCGAGACGTAAAGATATTACTGCTTTCATTTGGCATCAGGATGGAAATCGCTATTTTAATGGTGCCAACTACGACCGCATGCGGGAGGGATTAGGATTCAAATATGTGAATGACAAGTTTCGTATTGGCAGCGAGTACATACAGGGAAGCGGTATGATTTTTATGGGGCAGAACCCAGCATTTAACCCAGTGCAGGGTGGTTTTGTACCGGTACAACTGATGGCGGTGGAATCTTACAATAAGGCGAGCGGCTATTATCTTGATACCGGATGGAAACTCACGGAAAAATTCGAGGCAGAGTTGCGATTTGATACATATGACAAAATGTCAAATTCCGCTCCTGATGAACGCAATACCAAGACTTGGACTCTCGGGGCGCAATATTTTTACAATAATGCGTTTAAATTCATGGTTAATTATTCGCGTCGTAGCGCTAGCGTAGTAAATCCGGGCACAGCAGTGGGTACTCCCGCGTCGACTGCACTTCTCAATGCCATGAATGTATTGGATGCGACCGGCAATTTATGGGGCGTACAGATGACATACCGTTACTGAGCGATTTTAGGTGAATAAAAAGGACGCGTATGCGTCCTTTTTATTCAGAGTCTACGATTAAAAAAATATAATATCCGCACCAATTTAGTCGCCAGTTCGCGTTATTTAGCAAACACAGATGAATTGATTTCAACCCATATATCGGCCAACTCACTAGCGATAGTCGGATCAGGGCTGAATCATTACATAACCTTCTTGCACTAATTGAACGATTCTGCCGAGCGCGCCCGCATTCACCTTCACGCCAGGTAACAGGTCATCATTCCCCCAGTTGTTGGCCTTCATGGTAACGGCACACTCCTCGATCTGAACCCCCTGCTTAATCAGATCTTGAATCATGTCCGTGTAGGGGTTGCCAGTAGTGATTTTTCGCACTTTGTTATAAGCGTTGTCATTGAGCAGCATGTAGCCGGCCTCACCATGAAAAACGCCAACCAAGTCTAATGACTTGCCGGGCTGTTGAAAGCGGTTAACCATGAGGCTCATGTGCTTCAGGCCGACAGGCGCATCGCCACTAAATGCGGCATGATCCATGTTAAAAACAACTTTTGCAGATTTGATAGTGACAGGGACATCGATGCGAATCTGAGGTGCAGTATCAGCCCAGGCAGAGACCGCAGGCAACGCAGTAGTCATGACGACGGAAAGGGAAAGGATGAAAATTGTGCGTGACATTTGATTCATTTTTTACTCCACAATATTATTGTTAAGGATGAGCGCAAGAAAAACACAGCAAGCTTGGAACCACATCCGGAAAATTGTCGCTAGACATTACTTAATGTAACCAAGTAAATTATTTTGGTAGCCACTCCAGCAACAAGTCTGGCTTTGCAACAGCTGATTAACGATGCCGGAAAGAAGTTTGTCTACCATGTTTAACGCCTCCGTTATTCTGAGATATCAACCCTCTTTGGTATCGCGATACCATGTACTGGTTCTCATGGGTGAATATAAGCCCAGCCAGCTTTCTGCTTTCTCATTATCTCGACCACTCCACCTGGAACATAACTGATAGACGGCAACATGTCGTCTTTGGTAAGTTGCTTACCTTTCATGGTGTTTTCGCAAGCAACAATTTTTACACCGTCAGTCAGTGCCTGATCTACTCTAACCCCCACTTCGGATTCGAGTTTGAGCATGTCAATTCCCGGCCCAAAAGCGACAATCTCGATATCAACCTTGTCTTTTCCAATAAGCTCTTGAACGTTCCGGGCGTTGTTAAGCGCCATATTCCATTTACTGGGTGCCGAATCGCTTACTTGAAAAATAACTTTCTCATGGTCAGAGGCGACTTGCTGAGCAGGCTTGTCGGCAGATGTTGCGCTAAAAGACACAATAGATAGCGAGAGTGCAATTACGGTAGTGAGAATCTTAAATTGAAGGCTGTGTTTCATTTAGTGCTTCCTCTAAGAGTTATTGATGTGGTGACACCACCGTATTAAAGACGCAAAAGAAGTGATTTTTATTCCCTTCTGGAAATTTTCGGCATGAAAATGGAATACTCCAGTCTTTTATTGCGTCTTAAGTACAATGAAAATTGTATTTCGAATCCTTGGTGAGCTAAAAAGATGAAAATACTTTCCATATTCTGCCATGTAGATGATTTCCAAGAAAAATTGGAGAAAATTCGACCTAAGCTATATCGGGTAGCCTTTTCTTGGAGCCACAATGCCGCGCTTGCTGATGACCTGGTGCAGGAAACACTGATCAAAGCGCTAAAAAATGGAGGCCAGTTGCGAGAACTTGAGCGATTAAACGGGTGGATATTCAGTATTCTGGCCAACTGCTGGCGAGATCACTTTCGTCAATACAGGGAAATGGAAGATATTGATGAACTCGAAGACTTCCATTGCGTTAATGAATCCACGCCTGAAAATGAACATTCACAATCCCAGATTGTTATCCGCGTATGGGCCGCAGTTGCAAAATTGCCGATGGGGCAACGCCAAGTTCTAACACTAGTTGATCTGGAAGAATTTTCCTATATTGAAGTTGCTGCGATTCTGGATATTCCGATTGGAACGGTCATGAGCCGTTTATGTAGGGCTCGCCAAGCGTTGAAGACACTCTTGATAGAACTCGCTCCAGAACATTCGGCGCAGGTTAGTCACATAAGGAGAGCCGTATGATGAACAAACAAAATTTGTCAGATGAATTTCTGAATTCTTATGTTGATAATGAACTTGAGTCAGCTGAAAGAAATGAGCTGTTTGACTCTATCAATCGAGATGAAACGCTGAAGGCACGGTTGTGCGAACTGCGCGGCTTGAAGGAAATGGTGCAACTTGCCTATCCGGAGTTGCCAGCCCGTACAAATTCACATGTGAAGATAAAGCGCCCTTGGCCGCATTATTTACAAGCACTTGCAGCCTGCCTGCTCCTATTATTGTTTGGGGGGACATCAGGCTGGGTTATCTCGGAAAATTGGGAGTCAAGAAGCGACCATAAAGTAACCGGTTTGATCGCGGCAATACAAAGCAATGACATCCCGGCGGAGCCTGGAAAGATCATTATTCAGATCAGCAACTCTAATCCCGTCAGGCTCAAGACGGCACTTGATGAAACTGAGAGTCTGCTTGAAAACTACAAGCAAGAAAATCGACCGCTCAAGGTAGAGGTTATCGCCAATGGAAGCGGCGTGGATCTGCTCCGATCAGATGTCTCGCCCTATGGCGCGCGCATTGGCTTGATGAAGGCTAAGTATCCGAATCTGGATTTCGTTGTTTGCAATCAGACGGTAACTAATTTGCAGAAGAAAGGGGTAATCGTGCATCTCTTGCCGCATATTGGGAGTGCGACATCAGCAATAGATGAGATTAACAAGCGACTTCTTCAGGGGTGGGACTTTGTCAGAGTATGAGAACCTCGCGGCCAAATCCGATTATCAAATTTGGTTAAAACAAGCTGAAATTCTTCATAGAGAATCCCGGTAGAAAAGGGAGAAGACCGTAATGCCCATTAAAACAATCATATTTCTTTTTCTTATAGTCACGCTGAACGGCGCCAATCTATGTCTGGCAGCAGATGGCGTCAATGAAAAACAGGATGGTCGAAGTTTGACTTTCGATTCCCAAAAAGGAAATTGCCTAGCCTGTCATGCAATACCCAGCGAGCCCAAAGCCGTGTCCCCAGGCAATATCGGAGCTCCGTTTGCAAAGATGAAACAGCGCTTTCCAGATCGCGCAAAATTGCGCGCACAGATTTGGGATGCAACAGTGTCCAATCCCAATTCTTCTATGCCGCCGTTTGGCAGGAACAAGATACTAACGGAGCAGGAAATCGATCAGGTTACTGATTACATACAAGGTCTTTAAATCGAACTTAAATTTGAAAGGTGTTAAATGGATCAAGAACGTAGAACGTTTCTAAAAAGTGCCGGCGCAGTAGGCGCAATTGCAGTTGCGATTGCAGCAGGCTTGCTTAAAACCGGTGAAGTATTTGCTGCGGCGTGGAACAGTCTTGCCTTCACTGCGAAAACAGCGGCGGATGCACTTACGAATTCGGGTTATAGCGGTGCGAGCGAGAGCAACGATATCCTGATCAAGGTGCCGGAAATTGCAGAAAACGGTGCGGTAGTTCCTGTCGAAGCCACAAGCAACATTCCTGGTACCACTTCCATGGCTATTTTCGTGGAAAAAAATCCTAATCCGCTGATTGCGGATTTTACTTTTTTGAATGGTGCCGAGCCGTTCGTCTCTACGCGAGTCAAAATGGCTATGACTTCCGTCGTGCGGATCTCGGTGAAGGCAGGCGGGAAAGTTTACACCGCAAGCCGCGAGGTTAAAGTGACGATTGGCGGCTGTGGCGGCTGATCCGTTTTAAATGATCTTGAAATTTATATTAATTGGATGATTTTTTAAGGGGACACGAACATGCCTGAAACAATGAAAATGCGCGCGACAATGCAGGGCGACATTGCCGATGTAAAAGTGCTAATCCAGCACATCATGGAAACTGGACTACGCAAGGATGCAAGAACCGATAAATTGATACCAGCTCACTTTATCAATCAGGTCGTTGCCACACTCAATGGAAAAACAGTACTGGATGCACAATGGGGCGTCGGGATTTCTAGAAACCCATTTATTGAATTCAAGGTCAAGGGCGCCAAAATTGGCGACAAGGTTGCTGTAGCAGCTGTTGACAATCTCGGCACTAAATTTGATGGCGAAGTAGTTATTGCCTGATTTCGGTTATAGGCTCCGCATTTAAGGCTACCAACCTAAATATATGGTGCGATATGAAACAGATACTCACATTCATACTGACAACACTTTTGCTCGGTGTATGCATAGGTGCTAAAGCAGGTCCTGTAGAAGATCGTAACGATTTGATCGCTTACTACAAACAGATATTTCCAGATATCAAGTTCGAGGATTATATCTATGGAACACTATCCATGAACGCGAGTGCCAAAAGTCAGTACGAAGACATCATGGCGTTTCCACCCTACGCCATTGATTTAGACAAGGGGCAGAAAGTATGGGAAAGCCCCTTCAAGAACGGAAAGCAATTTTCTTCCTGTTTCCCGGATGGAGGGAAAAATGTTGCAGGGATCTACCCGTATTACGATAAGACCACTGACCGCGTAGTCACATTTGAAAATGCCATCAACGCTTGCCTGAAGGCGAATGGGGAACAAGAATTAAGCTACGGTGAGTCTGAAATGGGATTGCTTACTGCCTATGCCAGAAGTCTCTCGGATGGGATGAAGGTTAATGTCCGGGTAGAAGGCACTGATGCTCTCGCAGCCTATGAAAAAGGCAAAGCCTATTATTACACTCGGCGCGGCCAACTGAACTTTTCCTGCGCGAGCTGCCATGTAAACAATGTCGGCAAGTTGCTTAGAGGCGATCAATTATCGATGATGATCGGCCAGGCATCACACTGGCCCGAGTTTCTCGCCGGCACAGACATCATGACGCTGCAAAAGCGTTTCATGCAATGCAACAGGAATACGCGCGAAACGCCGCTGAAAGCGAACAGTGAAGAGTACAACGACCTGGAGTATTTCCTGACTTACATGAGCAATGGCCTGCCGATGCAGAGCCCGGTGTATCGCAAATAATGCGGCACCAGTGATCCATCATCGACTTCTCGTCCCGATAATTCGTTCATACCCATTTCCCCTAGCCAAAACTATTATTTCAGGAGTGCTTTCATGTCAATGAACCGCCGCGAATTTTTGCAGACGCTAGCGATTGCTGCCGCATCAGGCTTTGCGTTGGATAGTCGCTCCGCACTGGCATCTGGCAACGCAGGTGGCTTTTACGATTTACCCCCCTTCGGCAATGTTTCGGTGCTGCACATCACCGATTGTCATGCCCAGCTGCTACCGATTTATTTTCGCGAACCCAATGTCAATATTGGCTTGGGGCAAAGCTTGAACAAGGTGCCACATTTGGTCGGAGAAAATTTGCTCAAGACCTTCGGCATCCGTCCGGGTACGCCTGAAGCCTATGCATTCACCTGCCTCGATTTTGAAAATGCCGCTCACACCTATGGCAAAGTTGGCGGCTTTGCTCATTTATCTACGCTGATCAAGCAAATAAAGACCAGCCGTCCCGGCGCATTGCTACTCGATGGTGGAGATACCTGGCAGGGTTCCGCTACTGCATTGTGGACCCGTGGGCAGGACATGGTCGATGCAGGTAAGCTTTTGGGCGTAGATGTGATGACAGGTCACTGGGAGTTTACTCACGGCGCCGAGCGAGTGAAACAGATCGTTGACAACGACTTCAAGGATAAAGTTGATTTTGTTGCTCAGAACATCAAGACCAATGATTTCGGCGACCCAGTTTTCCAACCTTATGTAATCAAGCAAATCAATAATATTCCGGTTGCGATTATCGGCCAGGCATTCCCCTATACCCCCATTGCTAACCCTAGATACATGACACCGGACTGGAGTTTCGGTATCCAGGACGACAATATGCAACAGGTCGTGAATGAAGCACGAGCAAAGGGTGCGGTAGTCGTGATTGTACTTTCCCACAATGGCATGGACGTTGATCTAAAAATGGCGAGCCGGGTTAGCGGCATCGACGCCATCATGGGGGGGCATACCCATGATGGAATTCCTGCACCGATCATTGTCAAGAATGTTGGAGGGCAAACCCTAGTCACCAATGCCGGCTCCAATGGCAAGTTTCTCGGTGTGCTGGATTTCAATGTCAGAAGCGGCAAAGTCCTCGATTTCAAATACAAGCTGCTGCCGGTATTTGCCAATCTCATTGAACCGGATGCGGAAATGGCAAACTTGATCAAGACAGTGCGTGCTCCTTATGAAGCTAAATTGGCCGAAAAACTAGCTGTCACAGAAGGCTCGCTTTACCGGCGTGGCAATTTCAATGGCACTTTCGATCAACTAATTCTGGATGCGCTGATTGAAGTCAAAGGCGCAGATGCAGCGTTTTCTCCCGGCTTTCGCTGGGGTACCTCACTGTTGCCCGGAGAAGCCATCACCCTTGAACACGTGATGGATCAAACTGCGATCACCTATCCACAAACAACATTGACTGAAATGACCGGGGAAACCATCAAGTCCATTATGGAAGATGTCTGCGACAATCTTTTTAACGCCGATCCATACAAGCAACAGGGGGGAGACATGGTGCGCGTTGGTGGTATCAGCTATACCTGCGATTTGCGACAGGGCATGGGCAAGCGCATCAACAACATGATGCTAAATGGCAAGACTCTCGATCCCAACAAGAAATACAAGGTGGCGGGTTGGGCACCCGTATCCGAAGGAGTGACTGGCGAACCGATCTGGGATGTCGTGTCAGGCTATCTGAGGGACAAGAAACTGATCACACCCAGGAAGCTCAACCTGCCAAAACTGATCGGCGTGGAGGGCAATGCCGGTATTTCTTAGCTGCTGCGGGCAGTCCAACTAATGGAGCATGAGATTTTTTCGTTCGAATATTTTTTTGGAGTGAATATGGATGCATCGGTTCTGGTAAAAACTATTGTGTGGTGGGGATTTGGTTTAGGCATTGTATTTGGATTTATCGCCAACAAGACCAATTTTTGCACCATGGGCGCCGTATCTGATGTAGTCAACATGGGCCACTGGGGGCGCATGCGCGCTTGGCTTCTCGCTATTGCAGTGGCAATGATCGGCACTAATCTGCTCGTCTATTTGGGCTATCTGGATCTTTCCAAAACCATCTATACGGGAAACAATTTTACCTGGCTGGCTTACATCGCAGGAGGACTGTGTTTCGGTGTCGGCATGACGCTCGCCAGTGGTTGCGGAAACAAAACACTGGTGCGTATCGGTGGCGGCAATCTGAGATCCGTCGTCGTATTCATCTTTATGGGATTTGCTGCATTGGTAACCCTGAGGGGTATTCTTGGCGCATTTCGCGTCAAATTTCTGATGGCGCCAGCAGTCTCAATTCAACTCGACCACGGTCAAACGCTCTCTGCACTCCTTTCCGGCATTGGCGGCTTTTCTCCCGAAACCCTTCAGTTGGCGATTGCCGGCGTGATCGGACTAGCCATTCTGATTTTTGTGTTCAAGGACAAAAAATTCCGTCAAAGTACCGACAACAATCTGGCCGGTCTGATCATCGGTCTAATCGTGGTAGGCGGCTGGTATGTAACCGGACATCTCGGTTTTGGAGAGAATCCCGATACGCTTGAAATGACCTATCTGGGTACCAATTCCCACTTGGCTGAGTCGATGTCCTTTATTGCTCCAACCGCCTACACTCTGGAATATTGGTCGTACTGGACAGATATTTCGACTATCGTCACCTTTGGTGTTGCCACAGTCTTTGGTGTCGGTATCGGTTCTTTCCTCTACGCAATGATTACCAAGTCATTTCGCTGGGAAGCATTCTCTTCTCCTCATGATATGTTTAATCACATCATCGGGGCCACGCTCATGGGCTTCGGCGGCGTTACAGCCATGGGTTGTACCATTGGTCAAGGCATTACCGGTCTCTCAACTCTCTCGTTAGGCTCATTTTTGGTGCTTATATCCATTGTTATAGGTTCATCAATCACCATGAAAATTCAGTACGCTATCATCTCGCGGGAAAACTGATTACGGATTTGGCGACACACATACCTTTAAGCCGTCGCCTATCAGTGGGTAGTTGGCGGTTAAACGAGTAGCGGGTTGGCACAAAACGGCATTTAGTTATACCTATACCAAATTGCTTGCCACAAAGCTGACCCTCATGACAGTCGGTTCATGGCACGCAGCGGTACCTCGTGTTGCCATTTTACCCGCGAGGAAGCCGCCACTTGAGCATCTGGAAGTCAGGGCACCAGATAGCGGCCCCTCACGAAATGCTGCATTCGAAGCAGACCGACAAGAGAATTTCAGTGAAGGCACAATCCTCGGCCTTATGTGGAGCGCTACATAAGGCCGATTATGTAGACCGCTCGATTATGTGGACTATTGGAGGTGGTATGTTTCGGACGCCATGCGCAGCATGGCTCTACGACGGTTGATGTAACGGCAAGCTCGACATAATTTCAATGATCGTCTGAAGTGGTGACCCCACCTCAGGAGGTCATTATGAAACCCATCTCATCTCACCGGGCTACGCCGAAGGCTCGGTCATCTGCATCATTCAAGGCACATATTGCTGGCGAACTACGCCGTTACGATGAACATCTGCGCGACGTACGGGGACTGGCGGCAACTACGCGCAAGGATCGCCTTTACGTCGCGGGCATGCTGCTGCAACAGAAGTTCAAGGATTGCGTTATCGATATATCGCGACTGCGCCCCGATGACGTTCGCCAATTCCTTGCCAGCCAACTGGAAGCGCACAGGTCGGCTTCCAACGCATCACGTCTCGCAACGGCACTGCGGAGCTACCTTCGCTATCGGGCGACGTGCGGCGATCCGGTAGGCAAGCTCACCGCCGTCATCCTGAATCCCGTCCACTGGAAGCTGGCGTCATTGCCGCGCGCGCTCAAGCCAGAGGAAATCGAGCGCCTGCTGAACTCATTCACCGACGATGTTCGTTGGCCCAAGCGAGGTTACGCCATCATTCGCTGCGCGTTGGATATGGGGCTGCGGTCGTGCGAGATAGCGAGCCTGAAGATCAGCGACATCGACTGGCGTGCCGGCATCGTAACGCTACGGGGTACAAAGTCACTACGGCAGGACGTACTGCCTTTGCCGATGGAAACCGGGCAGGCGCTGGTGGACTATCTCCAGAATGAGAGGCCGCGTACTGCCAACCCTTCGGTCTTCGTTCCACATCTCGGTGATCATGATCGACCTATGACTGCCGGTGCAGTTCGAGGCGTGATCCGATGGGCGTATCGGCGCATCGGCGTGACGCATACACGTTCACACGCACTGCGCCACGCCTTTGCCTGTCGCTTGGTTGAGAACGGTAGTTCGCTCAAGGAAGTCGCTGATCTGCTCCGCCACCGCTCGCTCAATACCACCCTGATCTACGCCAAGCTCGACACGCCGAAGCTGGCAGCCGTTGCCCTGCCATGGCCCGGGAGCGCATCATGAATGCGCGCATCGGATTGCAGCAGCGGATCAACGACTATCTTGCCGAGCGGCACCGCCTCGGTTTCGAGCTGCATTCGCGGGATACGCTGCTGGCCGGGTTTGCCCGCTACGTTGCGACCCGGCATCACCATGGCCCACTAACAGCCGATCTCATGATCGAGTGGGCGCGCCATGATAAATGGCACCATGAAACACCGGCAACTTGGGCTGCCCGGCTTGCCAGAGTTCGCCACTTCGCGCGTTACCTGAAGCAGTTCGAACCGGAGACCGAAGTTCCAGAGGAATCAGTCTTCGGACCGGAGGCAGGCCGTGTCGCTCCACACATCTTCCATGATGATGAAATCGTTCAATTGCTCGCAGCTGCCCGCCAGATCGGACCTCCAGGCAGCATTCGACCTGCAACCTATGAAACCCTGTTTGGCCTGATGGCCTCAACTGGGCTGCGGGTTTCGGAAGCCATCCATCTGCTTGATACCGATGTCAACTTCAAGCTTGGAATGCTCACCATCCGGCAAACCAAGTTCGCCAAGTCGCGACAGTTACCGATTCACCCAACTGCGGTTGCCGCGTTGATGAAATACCGCCGACAACGTGCGCGGCATGTTGCCACCATCGCTGAGATGCCATTCCTGATCAGCAGCCGTGGCCGACGACTTGGGGAACCTCTCTGCGTCCGCCAGGTACATCGCGTCTTCAATATGCTGCGCGACAGTCTGAACTGGGTAAATCGTGGCGGCCACGCAGCACCACGTCTCCATGACCTACGTCACTATCCCGAGTTCCGGAATATGCCGAGTGAAATAGGCGGTCCACGTACT
>VFSW01010161.1_pt1 | contig 13367 bp, 11 predicted proteins | sample 5358111 | NCBI WGS metagenome assembly VFSW01 (sample SAMN11554181, study PRJNA540505) | mine drainage metagenome | isolation source: sediment from site ElyBrook_90M | place: USA: Ely Copper Mine, Vershire, VT | collected 2017 | reverse complement strand
AACTCTTGATATATTCGTTGAAAGTTATCATAAAAAATATAGAAGTAAGACTTCTTTTTATCCTTCAACAAAGTCTCTAAAACAGCCCACCAATCCTTTTTGAATGATTGGCCCTCATCAACAACTATTGCATCATACGAGAGGTTTAGACTTTTATTTGCTTCTAGGAAATAAACGGGAAGGTTCTCATAATAATCAGGAGCGGATCTGTCATCTTCTGTGATAATACCTTGTTCCATTGAATATTTTTCACAGAAATCAAGGAAAGGGATAGTATCGCAACGATTTCTAATTCGGCTAGTATTCTTTTCTAACCAATGCCCAAGCTCACGATTGAAACATGTAAACAATATTTTACGAACGCCAGCTTCACCTGCTAATCTTTTCACCTGTCGTATGGCCATCAGCGTTTTCCCAGAGCCAGCACAGCCAGAGATAGTAAGTCGCCTCAAGTTCATCAGATTTCGATCTAATTCGAGTTGCTTTTCTGTTAATACCATCAACCGCTTGTCATCTGCTTCCAAGATGTCACTTAATCTAATGGTATTATCTGGCATTAGTTTTCTAATTAAGTATTCAATCATTTGATCGTTTGTTGTTCGTCCTTTGCCTCTTCGAACACATTCTTTCAAAGTCTTTTCGATCCAGGCAGGGATATAATCCATTTCATCTTCTGTCAATATTTCAGCAATCCCAAAAATTTCTTTAAAAAATCGAGTCTCAGGAAGGGCTACTGCTTCATCAATTGGGAAGTATTCATTTGCCCATCTGGGATCTGATTTTAAATAATCCAGAAGGGCATATTTATTTTCCCTCGCTTGGGTAAAGGGATTATCTGTTGACGAGATTGGTTTGTCATAGCAATACCAGACACCTTGCTTCATATCCCATCGACCACCTTTTACTTCCAGAACAAGAATTCCTGAATTTGGCTTTGTAATGACGAAATCGCATTGTGGATCAGGGTTGCCATTATTGGATACATTTTTCCATCTGCGTCCATAAAAAACAGTATATTCTGGGCCTAAGCTATCGGCAAATTGATTGTAAAGCAGCCCTTCTGTTGGCGTTTCAAAGGATTCAACAGGGTAAGGGAACATATTTGCCATATTATTCAACCTTTATCAATTAATTCTTTCTGGAATTAAGAAAGTAACAGCCACTGGAAATAAACGTGGTTTGGGGTCAGCATAACGATTACTTGATGCTTCTACTTCTTTTTCTAATTCAAGTGGGATCTGTTCTAAACGTAACCTTAACGCCTGTTCATTACGCCGGAGTTGCTCGCGTTCGCTGTCAGTCCACAATTCTAGCTGCTGATAGGGAGAAGCCCGCATATCGGCTAACTCCTTCTTGATTGCGGTGGACAGTTCGTTCAGGATGGCAGTAATATCCGAGGTCTCCTTGGTCTTTCGTTCTTCAAGTAGTTTTTGGATTCCATATAAACGATCTTGCATGCGAGCTTCCAGGGCACTCACTAAGTTAGGCTGGATTGAATGCCATACTTTTACCAACCGCTCTTGCATGGAGAGGTTGACAGACTTATTGGTGGATGCGCTTAATGCTGACTGTACCTGGCCAACATTCATGCGTCGGAAACCTGAATCACCCATCATCCCACCGCGCAAAAAGCCGCCCGCTGTAATAATCTCTTCATGAAGCCGGTGACTGTCGCCGCCGATCACAGCTAACCGGGCATGGGCAATGACGGCTGGACTATCGAGTGCATCATTGGGTACTACTCGGGTCGTTATCCGATGTAACCCTTTTCTTCCTTCAGGCGACCAGACTTCTGCCCTTAAGAGACGAAGAGCCATTTGCACCAGGCGATGGTTCAAGTGTGCCAGAACAACATCCTCTCGTCCTTTGAAAGCTTCGTGATCAAAGACGATAGGCCGAATCTTGCCGGTCAAGGGATGGGGTAATCCTGTAATACAGTCAGCCCAACTTCCAGAAAGGGGAGGCAAGGAAAAAGCTCTGCCATGAAAATCCGGATCATCCAAGGTAACAGGCTGTAATGGGGGTTGGCCGGCAATTTCTAAGGCAACCGCGACAACCGCCTCAATGTTTTGAGGTGTGATTTGAAGTTCACGTTTCGTCTCCTGAAGTTGATCGTAGAGCTGACTAATCTGTTTGTTCAGGTCGCGATCAAATTTGAGCATACGGGTGGTAGCCTTGTTTTCTACTTCAGCTCGTTCTGTGTCCAGTCGTTTCCGTTTGCCCAACATCGCCTCTTCAACCTGTTGAGCAATTACAGGTCCAACCTTGCCAATATCTTCTCGGATGGTTTCTAATTTTTGGACGGCGCGGAATAAAAACTCCAAATCTGCTTCAAGGTCGTCTTTATCCGTAGCTAGAAATTCCTTCTGTTCCTTAAAACCCGAACAGACAAAATGATAAACGAGAGGATTATGCTGCTGGCCGTGGCGGTCAATCCGACCATTGCGCTGTTCCATCCGGTTAGGATTCCAGGGGATTTCAAAATGAACCAACCGGTAGCAGTGGTTTTGCAGATCGATTCCTTCAGAAGCAGCATCCGTAGCAAGTAGGATGCGGATTGGGTGCTGATCAGGGGTAGATTGAAAAGCTGCTTTGATCTGTTCGCGCTGTTCATTGTCCATACCGCCATAAAGGAGCATCAATCGATTATTAGCAGTCAATCCCCTGGTCGAGAGGATGGTTTGCAGCCAATTCTGGGTGGTGCGGTATTCCGTAAAGATAATCACGCGTTCATTCGACCATTGTCCCCCTGGCCGGACAATCGATTCAAGCCATTTTATGAGTGCTTCTGCTTTCGAATCGGTTCTCAAAGCAGAGCGGTTGGCCCAGTCTTCCATTGATTTGAGGAGATACTGTTCACGCGGAGTCAATTCACTGAACACGAGTGATGCAGTCTCAACCGCCCCGTGGGTATCTTCTTCCAAAACTTGATCGTCTGAGTAGCTTTCATCAATCTGATTAATCTGGCGGTGCAATATACCGATTTTCGAACCTGGTGACGTCACTTCCTTTTTCTTGGAGGTTGAAACGGTGTTTATGTGTTTCTTCAATGTAGAATCGAACGCAGCCGGCGATGAAAAGAGTCGCTTCTTCAGAAGTTTGAGGACAAATTCGCTGGCAAAGCGTTCTTCATGGTCCCGGGCATTTTTCTGGCGTAATTCACTGTATTCATGCAGCCAACTGTGAACCTGCCTTTCCTCTTCACTGTAATTCACTTCGATCAAATCCAGTTGTCGAGAGGGAAACCGCAGTTTCCCTTCCCAATTGGTTAATTCGGATTTCATCCGGCGGATCATAATTGACTCTAGCTGGCGGTGATCTGGATGGACACTGCGGGCAAAGCGTTGGTTATCCAGCAATTCAAGCAGGGCTGTAAAGCTTTCAATGTAGCCGTTATGCGGGGTGGCGGTTAGAAAAAGCTTGTGCTCAAAATGGGGTGCGATCTGGCGTATGGCCTCAGTACGCTGTGAATCGATCGAGAAATGCCCTCCACCAGCCGGCGCGATATTGTGGGCTTCATCCACCACCAGGATATCGAAACGACGAGGGTAGGTCACCTCATTGGGTACAGCCTCACGAAAAAGGCGTAAAGGTCGATCCCTTTTGATGAAATCTAAGGAAGTGATCAAGCGCGGAAAATGGGACCAGGGATTCACATGGATGCCACGACTGCGGCGCAGTTCTTTCATCAGTTCAGTATCGACAATGCGAAATTCCAGGCCGAACTTGTCCCGCATCTGATCTCGCCAGTGGATTTGCAGGCCAGCGGGACATACCACGAGGACGGATTGGGCGCGGCTGCGCACAATCAATTCCTGGATAACCAGGCCGGCCTCTACCGTTTTGCCCAACCCAACATCATCTGCGATCAGAAGATTGACCCTGGGCATTTGGATGGCGCGCACCAGCGGGTCCAACTGGTAGTCTTCAATTTCTATCCCACTCCGGAATGGAGCTTGTAAAGCGCGAACATCGGCAGAGGATACTGCTCCCCATCGCACTGCATTCAAAAATGCATCCAGCCGTTCAGGGGTATCAAAACCAGTTGGCTGGGGAAGACCAACTGACTCATCGATCCGTGCACCAGGTTCGATTTCCCAGATAACCTGAAGTGTTTCGCCCAGGGCGTCATCTTCGATGGAACTCAAAGTAACCAGATGCTGAGCCCCATCGAGCGTTGGATTCAAAGGATCGGCAGGAAGTGTGCTTTTTTGAATTTCATTAACAACAAACCGACGTTGACGTACTGTGACGATTTGTCCCTGTTCTGGGACGCTTATATTTTCGATGGCTTGCATTTACGGCCCCCCGGCCAAAACCAATAGATAAATTGAAAATAGAGTTAGGGATAAAAAATTCGCGAAGTTGACTATTGCTTAAGAATGGGCAACACTATGATTATACAATCAAATCATAAATATCGGTTATCAGGGGGGGCGAAGCAGTACGAAGACATCTGCAAGCCCATAAACCTGGATTCCAGTAAATGATGACGAACCGCCTAATAAAATAATCCGCACTTATGGGATGGCGGTAATCATGCCTGAAGCATTCATACTATGGTTGGGGAAGTATAACCGGGCCATTCTTTTTTTCCATTATTGATGCAATGGTTCACCGATTTCGTGAACGATATTATTCGGGCCGATTCTAGTTGTAGATTGGCACCGACTATTGTGCTGTTCTGATATCAGATCAATACCAAGTGGTACCCGGGTCATCGAGCAATACGGAAAAGCTCCTTGACAAATCCGTAAAGGATGATATTATTACTATCGTTAAAATACATTATCACAAGTAGACGGCCTGATCAATGCAGCACTATGAAACTGCTAACTGTGGCTGGCGTTATCAGGTGGCGATCCGCACGATGGCGGCAACCTTTAGTTCAATAGCACCACTGGAGAAGATGAAAAATGGAAATCGAAATGGCAATCGAAATGAAAAAGAAAATAGACTACTCATCGATCGATCCCAATATAAGGGATTTAGTGAGAGTTATCAATTCATTTGATGAGTTTATAACAATTGAGAGTTGCGGAGGACACACCGAGCCCTTGAGTGAGGGCCAGTGGTCAGAAAATGACTGGTATGTAGAGTTTGAGGTGACCAGCGATGATAATGGATGGGTTGCCTTTCAATTCTTAATGGAGCTGATTAACGGGGATAGATTAAGTGGAGTTTTTGTATTGTCAAAAGCGGCCGGACCTTATCTGAATCGGAATAGCCCCGAAATGATGTTGCCTTTTATGATCTTGGGTAACTACTGCTGCGATCCCCAGGAACTAGCCAAATTTATCAAACAAGTCAAACGGGAATGTTATAAACCCACAAAAAATAAAATTTCCTCATATAAACAGCTACCATATGAGCTTACACCCCTCAATATGCTTTAACCTGATAACTCGGGAGTTGTTTCGGGATTCCTATCAATCGAGCAAACTATCACACCCGGTGAGGAACTCCGGTTGCCCATGCCATGGGCAACCGGAGCAGGACGGGCTGAGATTGCTGGCTTGATCCTGGCTAATGCGGAAGAGACCGGAGAACCGAGTGATGACGGCAACCCTCAGAAGTCATATAGCAGACAACGGAGACCAGAAAAAATGAACCAGACAATAGATTATTCAGAGATTGATCCTAACATAAGGGAATTGGTGGAAGTACTCAATACATTCGATGGGCTTTCAACTGTTGGGAGCTGTGGGGGTCACCCCAATCCGACTTTTGGCCAGTGGCCAGAGAATAATTGGTATGTACTGTGTGACATCACCCGTAATGATACCGGATGGTCTATACTAGAATTCTTAACAATGTTGATTAACTCCGATATGGTCGAGGAAGTTGCATTGTTACCACAGATTTGCCAGGCAAACCGAAATAGTTGTGAATTGGAATTGTGCTTTCTGATCGCGGGAGACAACCAAGATCCCGATCAACTAGCAATATTAATCCGAAATAACAAGCTGGACCAAGATGGAGGTAGCAATGGCTGAGTTAATCAGAACAGCGTTTGAAACGAGTCGTTTAATGGAGTTCTTTACTGCGTCAGAACTCTCCATGCAAATGGGACAGAACGAAATGTTGTGGCCGGTCGTTGCGCTAAAGGAATTGATCGATAACGCCCTGGATGCTTGCGAAAATTCGGGTGTTGCCCCGAAGATTGGGATCGAAATCGAAGGCAATTCCATGACCGTTACAGATAACGCTGGTGGGATTCCGGATGCGGTCATAAGGAGCAGCCTCGATTACTCGGTTCGTGTCTCGGATAAAAGTTATTATGTCAGTCCAACACGTGGCCAATTGGGTAATGCGCTAAAGTGCATTTATGCTGCGCCTTTTGTATTGTCGGGGCAAAATGGTCATGTACTCATCGAAACGCGCGGTGTGTCTTATGACATCACCATTACGTTGGACCGTATCGCCCAGAAACCTGTTTTAACGTCGTTTCAAGGGATCGCACAGTCCAATTGTACAAAAGTGATGGTTGTGTGGCCAGATTCAGCTAGCTTAAATATAGACATGTTCAACTCATATGTTAGAAAAAGGTACAACGCACCTAATGAACGCGAAATCGTCACAGCCTTTGCGATTCTTAACCCGCACGCCGAATTTACTTTTCAAAACGAGGTTTGGAATCCAACCCTCCCGGATTGGGCGAAATGGAAACCTAAAAATCCTACCTCTCCGCACTGGTACACAACAGAACAACTGCGAAACCTAATCGCAGCCAACCTGACTGTAGGACGGAATAACGGCCATCAACGCACAGTTCGAGAATTTGTATCGGAATTCTTGGGTCTAGCCAGAAGCGCGGCGCAGAAAAGAGTGACTGAGGCCGCCGGTTTACATGATGCATTGTTATCTTCCTTGGTCAAGGATGGGGATATTTCAATATCGCTGGTAAAGCAATTACATTTGGCTATGTGTGAACAATCGAAGCCGATTAATCCCAAACAACTCGGAATTATTGGTAAAGAGCATATGGTCACGCGCATGGTTGCAGATTATGGAGTAGCAGCAGAGTCGGTCAGATACAAACGCAAAGTGGGGTCATCTCCTTCGGAACCCTACATCCTTGAGATGGCGTTTGGTGTTTATCGTAAGGAATGTGCTGAAAATTGTAGAACTCTAATTACAGGATTGAACTGGTCTCCTACCATGAGTAGCCCAATTGATGAAATAAATCAGGCATTGCAAGGGATGCACATCGATTATAACGATCCAGTGTGTATAGTTTTGCATATTGCCAAACCACATTTTGAATTTACCGAACGAGGGAAAGGGCATGCTAATGTCTAATTTAGCTGATGATATCAAAGCAGGAATAAAAGCCGTTGGCGGCGATTGGAAGAAAGCCAAAAAGAACGAATCTGACAAAGACGACAGGATTAGTTCTGCTCGTCTGTCTCGGATGAGAACATATCACGAACCAAAAACGACGCTAAAAGCGGCGGCTTTCCAGGTTATGGAACTGGCATATAACGAAGCCAGTTCCAACGGTAAGTATTATGCAAATGCCCGCCAGATCATGTATGCTGCCAGGCCGATGATCATCGAGATCGTCGGCATTAATGACTGGGATCAAGATAAGTCTCCGGTTTATTTTCAAAATATATTGAAGGATTTTATAGAGGAATATGGTGGACACTTGAAAGTGGTATGGGACGCTCGCGGCCACTTTAGAGAACCCCATACAAAATACGAGATTGGATTGGGCGGAACTGAGGTAATGGATTACAGCACGGATGTTTTATCCCATTTGGCCGGAAATGCTGTGAACGAAAAAGAGAACGTGTATTTCAACAAGAGGATAAAAACCATTGGACCGAGGAATCGTTACGGTGCAGTGTTGTTTATCGAAAAAGAAGGATTTTATGAGCAGTTGGAGGATGCTGGTATCCTTGAGAAATGGGACATAGCCATCATGTCATCCAAGGGTATCCCTAATGCAGCAAGCTGTAATGTGGGGGCCATGATAAAGGTTCCCGTGTTGGCGCTTCACGACTTTGATCTCGCTGGTTTCAAGATTGTCAGAACCTTGAGAAATGGGGCGCGTCTTTCAAATGGAATTTCCAGATTGATTGATATTGGTTTACGACTGGAGGATGTTGAAGGTTTGGAATCTGAACCGGTAGTGTATAAACAAACAGAAGATCCAAGAAAATATCTCGAGTCATGCGGGGCCACACCTGAGGAATGTACCTTCCTCGTTGAAGGCAGTTATAATAATTGGCGCGGCCATCGTGTGGAGATAAATATGCTTTCAACGGAGAAACTGATTGCTTTCCTGGAGCGCAAGTTCATCCAGTACGACGTAAAGAAGGTTGTACCTGATGAGGAAACTTTGCTCAAAACCTACCAGCGATCGGTTCGCTGCCAGAAGCTAACAGAGATGGCAGAGAAACTCGAAGTAAATGAAGAAGGATTGATGCCACCTGATGGGTTAGTGCAAAGAATTAATGACAGGCTGGCTGAAGATCCCAGTCAATCATGGGACGAAGCGATATGGAAACTTGCCGAAGACTCGAGGAATAAAAGTGAGTGATTTTTTCGACAACCCCTTTACCGATTCATTCGACCCAGGCGAATTGCCTGATTCGAGCGATGACACGGCTCAAATAGCTAATCAAGAAGAAACCCCGAAATGGTCGATCGAGGGGTCTGTTGCCCTAATCAACCGGGAACTGGATAGAGATCCGCACCTGAAGAGCTACCACACCCGACGGGGTTATGCAGCTGATCTGGCAGCGTTTGAAGCCTGGCGATCCGGCCGGCCTGTAACGAAACCGCTAGTAGAAGAGTACGCGGGAGTGCTGCAGGCGGCCGGACGTTCTCCGAATACAGTCAACCGTATGTTAGTAGCGGTACGCTGGTGGGCGCGGCGCATGGTTGACCTTGCGCGAGGAGACACGAATTTAACAACTGCCCAAACGGGTGTTTCGATCAAGCAAGCCAACCGCGTAGCAACAGTTAGTAATGTAGAAGGTAGTGGACAACCTAAAGGCCGGCAGGTCACATTCGGCGAACTGGCGGCATTAATGCAAACCTGCGCAATGGACCCCAACCCAGCTGGCGCGCGAGATGCCGCCATGATTGCCGTGGCATGGGTAACTGGAGCTCGACGAGCTGAAATTGCAGGCTTGACCCTGGGCGACTTCCATATAGATGTAGATGCCCAAGGTGCGCCTGACGGGGAGAAGTCCGGCGATCTATTGATTCGTAGCAAGGGAGACAAGGTACGGTCTACGTATATTTATGACGGCGCTTTCTTCGCCTTGACCGACTGGTTGACGGTACGTGGCAAAAATCCCGGTCCGTTGTTTTGTGCGATTGGTAAAGGGAACAGGATTCACCCTGAGCACCCCTTATCGGGTGAAGCGATGAGTTTAATCCTGAATGAACGTATCAAACAGGCTGGCCTGAAACCGCTGACCTGGCATGATTTCCGGCGCAGTTTTGGGGAGAACTTGCTACGCGGCGGTACCGACCTTGTAACCGTCCAAAGGCTGATGGGCCATGCCAGCCCCACCACGACAAGCAACTATGACCACCGCGCCAATGATTTAAGGCGCACAGTAGTGCCCGAGTTATTTGTTCCTTACCATGAACGGTAGCGCAAGCCAGGTCATCGTATGTAAAGGGTAGAGGAACGCAATATCGCCGATTGAGCAATAACTCTCAATATTTCAAAAATCCTAAAAAAGAGTCCCTAAAAAGTGTCCATATTTGTCCGGGTTTCAATAGAGAAATGCGACCTACATAAATCAAGTCTGCGCTGATCCAAACACCAACTCAATCAAAGCCTCTGATGTGCAATCCTCATCAGAGGCTTTTGGTTGCGGTAAAAGCCTCTCAATTATCCGAAAGTGAAGGTTTCGAGGACCTCTCCCCGCATGCCATGTTGTTTAGCCGGGAGGTCCATTGACAGCAGTTGGCACGCCCAACAATGATCTGGAGGAAACATCATGGTTGCATCCCCGTCAAGCGCTATTTGTTCGAGCAATTCAAGTCGTTTCCCATGATATTCGCACAGAGGCAGGCCGTTTTGACCTGGTATTGGGTACTTGTAATGAGAGAATGCCCCATTGGATGATAAATCCAGGTACCAGGAGTAGTTTATTCGTTCAGGATAGTCCGTCATATCTCAATAACTGTAGTCCCTTTCTGAATGATGGAGATGGTTTTCAGAGAAAACAACTGAAATCACTCTCAATGATTCCCATTATAGCGATTCAAAATCGTTATCCTAGCATGGGGCAGTGCGAATCCTCAATGGGAGACGTCTCTCGGTGGTAAAGGCTTCTTATTGGGGGGCAGGAATGTGTAAAACAGGGTAAATTCGGCCACGTGGGCGGGAACCCCATCCGCCCCCGTGGCCTTTCCTCCGATCAACCCGACAACAACAATGAGCAAGACCAGATTGAGGAGATCATCGCCCGGTCCGTATCGCGGGAGGAGCTCGCCTTTCGCAGTTTTCTGCGGATCTACGAGATGTCCAACCCACGGCCGACCTTTGGGTGGTACGTCACGGCCAGTGCGATAGCGATGATCGCCTTGATGTTGGTGGCAGCCCTTAGAACTGCGTTTAGCTTTGGCCTGAGCGCCTTCACCAGCCTGAATGATTTCCTCAAAGGCAGCTTATCCCCGGACTTCATCCTGATCCTGTCAGGGATCGAGGCGGTCTGTGCGGTGCTGGGCATTGAGGGATTCATCGTCACCACTGGCATGAAGGACGGAATGCAGAAGAGCGAGCAGGAGTTGGGCGCCCCAAGAGCGATCGCTGCCTATATCTTGCTGATCGTCTCGTGCGTTGCCGGGTTGTTCCAGAACTCTGCCTTAATAGGAAATGTGGGAGTCACACAGACGGTGGAGATTGCCCTGATGGTGATCACCGGCCTGGGTGTGCCAATCTCGCTGATCTTTGCCTCTCCCTACCTGGGCCTGATGCTGAACTTCCAATCGATCCAGGAAAAGAACTGGCCGCTGGCAGCTCGCCAACAGTTCGAGTCTTCGAAGGAGCGCAAGTTGGCCAGGCGTGATCTGATGGCGGCGCAGCAGCCAGTGGTGCACCACCAGGTCGAGCAGCACGAACGTCTCGAACTGCCGGCGACCAAAGAGATCGTAGACTGGTACCGCCAGGCGAACAACGTCCAGCCTGGTGACCGCCTGAGCGCCGCGGAGATCGCTGACGCCTACTTCAATTCGATAAAGAAAAGACCTTCAGATAGTGAATTTGCCCTGTTAGCCGGCGCCATTCGTATAAATCTGAGGGGAGAGAGGTATCTGCAATGAGCCCATAACAATGAAATTCAACTATTCGTTTATGCTCCCCGAAACTAATAATGGGAAATTTACCATATGAACATAGGGGGGTGTGTTTTACTCACGTAACCCGGAAACTTCGTTCCTGTGCCGTCCTGTGGCATCTGGTGGCACGACAGAACTTGTGTTCAGAACATAAATTCTGTCAGACAGTTGGGAGTCAACAGCCACCTGGGGCAGTTATCCAGGAAGAAGAAACTCATGAATAAAGGACAGAAATAATATGCCAACAATCGACTCAATGCAAGAACGTATCGTGGAACTCGAGCATCAGGTTGCTCAGTTGAAAGAACAACTCCGGTGGCGATCCCTGGACGAGAAACCAGATCCCGAACGATTCGAAGAGGTTCTGATCAGTTTTCTGTTTCCTGTTGACGAGGATGTAATTCCAGAAATCTGCGAGGGATGGTGGGATCCGGTTGATCAATGTTGGTTGACCTGGAAAGAATTCTTCATGGACGGCGACAATGGCCAGATCCCGAATCCCCAGGGCTGGATGTATAAACCGAAACCGATGCCTGCGCCTGAACAGCAACATGAAGTAGAAACAGCCTCCGACCCCAACTATGTTCCACCATATCTTGGTCCACCCGACCCGACAGACGAAGGCATGGAAGATTGCTATTATGGGATCAACGAAGATCCTGGCGAGTAATCTATTCGCATATGTATAACATTTCCGATGGTTCCTACGCCGTAGGAACCATCGATAATCATAAAAAGACGCCCGGCCATGATGACCGGGCGTCTTAAGGAGAGAAACCCATGGAAATCCTATCGACTATACCGTTTACTTTCTACGGCCAGACCATTGAGTGTTACTACTGCGATGATCGAAGGTTTTATGTGCCACTCAATCGAGTGTGTGAAGCAATTGGCGTTTACCCAAATGCTCAACGTCAAAGAATCCTGAGTGACGAGGCGATCTCCAATGGCCTGATCATTCTTGGCGTTTCATCCATTGGGATAGATAGCAAAAATCATATTATCCCGACTGATTGCCTGTGGCTAGAACGTCTCCCATACTGGTTGGGCACCATTGATTCCAGTAGGGTGAAGCCAGAAATCCATGACCGGCTAATCCTCTTCAAGAAGGAGTTTGCGGAAGCGGCCTGGGCGGTATTCCGGAGTGACTTGGTGTCGCAGGATATCCTGGCCGACATAGATAAATGCTCGAGCCAGGGGCAAGACAAGGGCAACATGGGCATATCCAGACGGGAACGGCGTTTTCAACGATTGAGAAACGAGCTGTTGCACTTATACATTCTCGTGGCATCCTGGGGTGAAAAATGACGACTAAACTCACGAAACAGGAATTTCTCGCTCTTATCGCAAATGCTCTTCCGGATGACGAAAATAAGCAGCATATTATCGCCGAAGCTACTCGCCTGATTCCCTCGGAGTTCCAACGCAGTCAACTTGCCGCTATTCATAACTGCCGATCGATTCAACGCGCGTCTGCAGCATATCGTGCACTGAACCCTGATATCGAGAAAAATTCCCAGCTTTCCATCGATACGCTTGTGGCCTGGCTTATCGACGACATTGCAGGGATATCTTACGCAACTGCTTTGGAAAAGAATCTCTCTGCCATCCACAAAATTGCGTGGCTGAATGGAACGATCAATCCTGACAAGGTATACACGCTCACCGGAGAGCAGATCATCGAGTTACGTATTTACAGTGACATAAATCCCGTCCTGATGGGATAGTAGTCAATAGCACTACCGCCTTCAAGGCTATGACTGAGATGCCCAGGCCATTACAGTCGTCAGAGAGGGTGCACAATACTCTGGCTCGAGAATGCACCCTCTCTTTTTTACCGATGGGAGGGAATGGATGGATCATACAGCACCATTCATTTCAAAATACCAGGGAGGGTCCGGAGGATACTTCCCCAAAACGAGTGTTTTATAAAGACGCTGATATTACCCCCGTCGGCATATTTACAGTTTTTTGGAAAATTTTTATCCAAATCGAATGGATTATTTATATATCTCGCTCCTTCGAAAGGTGAAATCTGTTCTGTTTTTAGCAATTCC
>VFSW01010160.1_pt1 | contig 13367 bp, 13 predicted proteins | sample 5358111 | NCBI WGS metagenome assembly VFSW01 (sample SAMN11554181, study PRJNA540505) | mine drainage metagenome | isolation source: sediment from site ElyBrook_90M | place: USA: Ely Copper Mine, Vershire, VT | collected 2017 | reverse complement strand
CCTCAAGACCGCCTGCATCACGAAGGTATTCCCCACCCGCAGCCACACCGTTGCGGCGCAAGGCGGGATCAGCGCCTCGCTCGGCAACATGGACGAGGATAACTGGCGCTGGCACATGTACGACACCGTGAAGGGGTCTGACTGGCTGGGCGATCAGGACGCCATCGAATACATGTGCCGCGAGGCGGTGCCGGCCGTTTACGAACTGGAACATTTCGGTGTGCCGTTCAGCCGCACCGAGGAGGGCCGCATCTACCAGCGCCCCTTCGGCGGCCACATGAAGGAGTTCGGTCAGGAACCGGCCCGGCGCGCCTGTGCCGCCGCCGATCGCACCGGCCACGCCATCCTGCACACGCTCTACCAGCAGAGCCTGAAGCATGAAGCCGAGTTCTTCGTGGAATATTTCGCCCTCGACCTCATCATGGACGAGAACGGAGTCTGCCGCGGGGTGATGGCCTGGTGCCTGGAGGACGGCACCATGCACCGTTTCCGCGCCCAGACCGTGGTGCTGGCCACTGGCGGCTATGGCCGCGCCTTCCTCTCCTGCACCTCGGCCCATACCTGCACCGGCGACGGCAACGGCATGGTGCTGCGCGCCGGCCTGCCCTGCCAGGACATGGAGTTCGTGCAGTTCCACCCCACCGGCATCTTCCCCGCCGGCTGCCTCATCACCGAGGGTGCGCGTGGCGAGGGCGGCTATCTCACCAATTCCGAGGGCGAGCGCTTCATGGAGCGCTATGCCCCCACCGCGAAGGATCTTGCCTCGCGCGATGTGGTCTCCCGGTCGATGACCATGGAGATCAATGCCGGGCGCGGCTGCGGCCCGGACAAGGACCATATTCTTCTGCATCTGGAACATCTCGGCGCCGAGCTGCTGCACGAGCGTCTGCCCGGCATCTCCGAGACCGCGCGGGTCTTTTCCGGCGTCGATGTCACGAAGGCGCCGATCCCGGTCCTGCCGACGGTCCACTACAACATGGGCGGCATTCCGACCAACTACCACGCCGAGGTCCTGCGCCCGACGGCGGATAATCCCGATGCCACCGTGCCCGGGCTGATGGCGATCGGCGAGGCGGCCTGCGTTTCCGTCCACGGGGCCAACCGGCTGGGCTGCAATTCGCTGCTCGACATCGTGGTGTTCGGCCGCGCCGCCGCCCATCGTGCCGCCGAACTGGTGAAGCCAGGGGCCACCCAGGCGCCGCTGCCGGCCCGCGCCGGGGAGGCTGCGCTCGACCGGCTGGACCGCGCCCGCCATGCCGCGGGCGGCACCAGGGTGGCCGATCTGCGCCTGGCCATGCAGCGCACCATGCAGGCCCATGCCGCGGTCTTCCGCACCAGCGAGACGCTGCGCGAGGGCGTTACGAAAATGCAACAGGTATGGACCGGCCTGGCGGACATGGCCCTGTCGGACCGCAGCCTGGTGTGGAACTCCGACCTGGTCGAGGCGCTGGAGCTTGAGAATCTGATGGGCAACGCCATGACCACCATGGTCGGTGCGGAGGCCCGCCACGAAAGCCGCGGCGCCCACGCCCATGATGATTTTCCCGAACGTGACGACCACACCTGGATGAAGCACACCCTGGCCTGGTGCGGCGCGGATGGCGCGGTCCGTCTGGATTACCGCCCGGTCAAGATGCAGACCCTGACCAACGAGGTCTCGGTCTTCCCGCCCAAGAAGCGTGTCTATTAGGAAATCGGAACGAACGCGATGGTCGCCTTCAACCTGCCCGCCAACAGCCGCGTCCGGTCCGGCACACGCCATTCCGCCCCCGCCGGCGCGAAGCGTGTGAAGTCGTTCCAGATCTATCGCTGGAACCCCGATGACGGACAGAACCCCAGCACCGACACCTACGAGATCGACCTCGATGCCTGCGGGCCGATGGTTCTCGACGCCCTGATCAAGATCAAGAACGAGGTCGATCCCACGCTCACCTTCCGTCGCTCCTGCCGCGAAGGCATCTGCGGCTCCTGCGCCATGAACATCGACGGCACGAACACGCTCGCCTGCCTCAAGCCGATCGACGAGGTGAAAGGCGATGTGCGCATCAATCCATTGCCGCACATGCCGGTGGTGAAGGATCTGGTGCCCGATCTGTCGCAGGCCTACGCGCAGCTGCGCTCGATCGAGCCGTGGCTGAAATCCGACACGCCCGCCCCGCCCGATGGCGAGCGCCTGCAAAGCAAGGAGGAGCGCGCGAAGCTGGACGGCATGTGGGAGTGCGTGCTGTGCTTCTGCTGCTCCACCGCCTGCCCGAGCTATTGGTGGAACGGGGACCGCTATCTCGGCCCCGCCGTGCTGCTGGCCGCCTATCGCTGGATCGCCGACAGCCGTGACGAATGCACCGGGGAGCGGCTGGATGCGTTGCAGGACCCGTTCAAGCTCTATCGCTGCCACACCATCCTGAATTGCACCCAGACCTGCCCGAAGGGCCTCAACCCCGCCCAGGCCATCGGCACCATCAAGCAGATGATCGTGGAACGCGAAATCTGACCACGGCCGAAACGCGCGCCTGGCGGGATGCCTTCACGCGCGATCACGCCTTTTTCCGCATCGTCTGGACGAATTTCGCAACGGTCGTGCCGGGGCGGTTGTATCGCTCCAACCACCCGCTGCCGTGGCAGCTCGCGGCGCTGGTACGCCGCCATGGCATCGCAACCATCATCAATCTGCGCGGGGAGCGCGTGGCCGGCTCCAATGCGCTCACCGTTGCGGTGGCCGCACGGTTGGGCCTCGATCATATCTATCTCCCCTTCGAGAGCCGTGGCGCCCCGCAGCGCGAGCGCGTGCTGCGCTTCGCCGAGCTCTACCGCACCATGCGTGCGCCGGCTCTGGTCCACTGCAAATCGGGCGCCGACCGCGCCGGCCTCGCCGCCGGCATCGCCATCCTGCTGGAAGGCGGCAGCGCCGCCCAGGCCGCACGGCAACTCTCATGGCGCTTCCTGCATGTGCGCCGCTCACCGGCCGGCATTCTCGATGCATTCTTCGCCCGCTACGCGGCGGAGGCGGAGGGGCGGCTCGACTTCATCGAGTGGGTACGCAACGAATACGACGCCGATGCCCTGCGCCGCGATTTCCGCGCCGGGCGCCTCTCGGCGCTGCTCACGGACCGCCTGTTGCGGCGGGAGTAGCGGGCGCCACCGCTCATGCGGGGCACCGTCTATTCCACGTAGATCATCTTCCGTGTCATTCCACCATCGAGAATGAACTCGGCACCGCTGGCAAAGCCGCTCTCCGGCCCGACCAGCCAGGCGACGAGGGCAGCCACATCCGCCGGCCGTCCAACCCGCCCGACCGGGTGCTGGGCGTGGTCCGCCGCGCTGAGCGGGCCGCCGGAGGTGTCGATCCAGCCCGGCGAAATGCAGTTCACCCGGATCTCGGGGCCGAGGCTGATCGCGAGCGCGTGGGTCAAGGCGACCAGCCCGCCCTTGCTTGCCGCATAGGCCGCGGTGTCCGGCTCGGACATATGGGCGCGGGTCGAGGCGATGGTAACAATCGCGCCACGGGCGGCGCGCAGCAGCCCCTCGGCGGCGCGCGACAGCACGAAGGTGGCGGTGAGGTTGGTCGCCAGCACCTGGTTCCAGCTCTCCAGCGACAGGGCGGCCAGTGTCGCGCGGCGGTTGATGCCGGCATTGCTCACCAGCGCATCGAGCCGGCCCTCGGTGGCCGTCACACCGGCGATGGCTGCGTCCACGGCCGCCGCATCCGTCACATCGGCCACCACCGCGCGCAGCCCCGGCGCCGGCGGTACCGGATCGCGATCGAGCGCGACCACCTGCCAATCGTCGCGCAACAGCCGCGCGGCGATGGCCGCGCCGATGCCGTGCGCCGCTCCGGTCACCAGCGCTGTCCTGCGGACCACCCGATCCTCCTGCAAAATGAAAACCCCGCCCCCAGGTCTGGCCGGGAGGCGGGGCGCAGCATAGGCGAGGGCGATCAGACCGAGTAGTACATCTCGAACTCGACCGGGTGCGGGGTGTGCTCGAAGCGGTACACCTCCGACCATTTCAGCTCGATATAGCTCTCGATCTGGTCCTTGCTGAACACATCGCCCGCGAGCAGGAAGGCGTGATCGGCCGCCAGCGCGCCGAGTGCCTCGCGCAGGCTGCCGCACACGGTCGGGATACCCGCGAGTTCCTCCGGCGGCAGATCGTACAGGTCCTTGTCCATCGGCTCGCCGGGATGGATTTTGTTACGGATCCCGTCCAACCCCGCCATCAGCATGGCGGAGAAGGCGAGGTAGGGGTTGGCACCCGGATCGGGGAAGCGAACCTCAACGCGCTTGGCCTTGGGGTTGGTCGCATACGGAATGCGGCACGAGGCGGAGCGGTTGCGGGCCGAATAGGCCAGCAGCACCGGCGCCTCGAAGCCCGGGATCAGGCGCTTGTAGCTGTTGGTCGCCGGGTTGGTGAAGGCGTTCAGCGCCTTGGCGTGTTTGATGATGCCGCCGATGTAATACAGCGCCGTCTCCGACAGGTCGGCATAGGCATTGCCGGCGAACAGCGGCTTGCCGGCCTTCCAGATCGACTGGTGGCAGTGCATGCCCGAGCCGTTGTCGCCATAGATCGGCTTCGGCATGAAGGTCGCGGTCTTGCCGTAGCTGTGCGCGACGTTGTGGATGCAGTACTTGTAGATCTGCAGATGGTCGGCCATCTTCACCATCGGGCCGAACTTCATGCCGAGCTCGTGCTGGCTCTGCGCCACCTCGTGGTGGTGCTTCTCGATCACCACGCCCATCTCGCCCATGGTGCTGAGCATCTCGGCGCGCAGATCGCTCTCGGAGTCGACCGGCGGCACCGGGAAATAGCCGCCCTTGACCACCGGGCGATGCCCCATGTTGCCTTCCGGGTAGTCCTTCAGGCTGGCCTGCGGCCCCTCGATGCTGTCGAGCTGATAGGTGCCGTAATTGCCACCGGTGCCAAACCGGACCGTATCGAAAATGAAGAACTCGGCTTCCGGTCCGAAGGAGGCGGTATCGCCGATGCCGCTTGCCTTCAGATACGCCTCGGCCTTCTTGGCGGTGCTGCGCGGATCACGGTTATAGGGCTGGCCGGTGGAGGGCTCGACGATGTCGCAGAAGATGATCAGGCTCGGTTTGGCCGAGAACGGGTCCATCACCGCCGTATCGGCATCCGGCATCAGGATCATGTCGCTCTCGTTGATCGCCTTCCATCCGGCGATCGAGGAGCCGTCGAACATGATACCGTCGCGGAACGCCTCTGCATCCATGGTCGAAACGTGCTGTGCGGTGTGCTGCCACTTGCCGCGCGGATCGGTGAACCGCAGGTCCACGTATTCGACGTTGTGCTCCTTGATCAGATCGAGAACCGTTTCGACCCCCGACTTGCCCGCTCCACTCGCGGCTCTCTTCGCCATGTCAGTCCCTCTCTTGCGGCGCCGCAGGGTCGTCCCGCGGCGCAAATTGGGCACCGCACCGCGCGGCGCCCCAGGCATCGACGGGCGCCCGGCCGGGCTGCCCGCACATCTCAGATCGCGGCTTCGCCGCGCTCACCGGTTCGGATGCGGATCACATCTTCGACCGGGGTGATGAAGATCTTGCCGTCGCCGATGCGTCCGGTGCGGGCCGCCTGCATGATCGCCTCCACCGCCCGCTCCACCACCGCATCCTCGCACACCACCTCGATCTTCACCTTGGGCAGGAAATCGACCACGTATTCGGCGCCGCGATAGAGTTCGGTATGGCCCTTCTGCCGCCCGAAGCCCTTGGCTTCCACCACCGTGATGCCCTGCAACCCAACCTCGTGAAGCGCCTCCTTCACCTCGTCCAGTTTGAACGGCTTGATCACCGCCTCGATTTTCTTCACCGCTCACCAGCCCGGCGTTGCCGTCGGGCGCCTCCTCATCGCTGCTGGCCGCGCAGCCATGGGGCCGGCGGTAGCCAAGGGTTGCATGCCGCGTGCCAAGCGGCAACGCCCTGATGGCCGGGGTTTCGGCGGCATCAAAGCCTGATCCGCCTGTCCACTAGGCTGCGAGTGCCGAAATATTGGGCAATTCGCCCTCGCCGGCCCTGGATGCTTGAACCGGACCACCTCCTGCCACGATACTCTATGCGATGAACGCCCCGCTCCCGCTCCGCCCGCAGATCCGGGTCGAAATCGTGCATGATTTCGTCTGCCCCTGGTGTTGCCTGGGTCAGCACCGGCTGGCCCGCGCCCTTGCCGGCCGGCCGGACCTGTCGGTGGAGATCGTCTGGCAGCCTTTCCTGCTCAATCCGGACCTGCCGCGTGCCGGGCTGCCGCGCGCCGATTATGCGGTGCGCAAATTCGGCGGCGAGGAACGGGCCCGCCGGCTCGAAGCCTCGATCACGGCGATCGGCCGTGCGGAGGGGGTGGTGTTCGCCTTCGAGCGCATCCGTCGCATCCCCTCCACCCTGGCCGCGCATCGCCTGCTGGCCGCCGCGACCGGTGTGGCGGACGTGCTGGCCCGCGCGATCTATGCCGCCCATTTCACCCAGGGCCGGGACATCGGCGATGCCGAAACCCTGGTCGCGCTGGCCATCGATGCCGGGATGGAGGCCGCCGCCGCGCGCGCCGCGCTCGCCGCGGATCCCGGGGGCAGCGCGATCCATGGGGAAACTCTGCGCGCCCATCAGATCGGGATCAGCGGCGTCCCCTGCTTTGTCATCGGCGGACGTTTCGCCATCGCCGGCGCCCAGGAAAAGGAGGTGTTGGAACGCCTTCTGGACCTTGCGGCCATCGAGGCCTCGGCGGGTCTGCGCTTTGGTGACGCCGCGCTGGTCTCGGCCTGATCGCGATGGCAACCAGCCCCGCCGAGCAACTGGTGCGTCTGCTCGATATCATGGTCGCCCTGCGCGACCCCGCCACGGGTTGCCCGTGGGACCGCGCCCAGGGCTTTGCCACCATCGCCCCCTACACCATCGAGGAGGCCTACGAGGTCGCGGATGCCATCGCGCGGGCCGACATGCCCGCTTTGTGCGACGAGTTGGGCGATCTGCTGTTCCAGGTGGTCTTCCATGCCCGGCTCGCCGAGGAGGCGGGGGCGTTCGCCTTCGCCGATGTCGCCGCCGCCATCGCCGACAAGATGCTGCGCCGCCATCCCCATGTGTTCGCCGACCTCTCCACCCGCGACGAGGCCGCCCGGCGCACCGCGTGGGAGGAAGACAAGGCCGCCGAACGCGCCGCCCGCGCCGAACATGGCACGCTCGCCGGCGTGCCGCAGGGGCTGCCGGCGCTGACGCGGGCGGCCAAGCTCACCGCCCGTGCGGCGCGTGTGGGGTTCGACTGGCCGGACGCCGCATCCGTGCTCGACAAACTGGCTGAGGAGAGTGCGGAACTGCACGCCGAACTGGACCATGCCGATCCGGCGCGACTGGCCGACGAGCTCGGCGACATGCTCTTCGTGCTCGCCAACCTTGCCCGCAAGCTCGGTCTGGACCCGGAAACCTGCCTGCGCGGGGCGAATGCCAAATTCGCCCGTCGCTTCGGGGCGATCGAGGCCGCGCTGGCCGCCACCGGCCGGGTTCCCCAGGAGGCGAGCCTGGCGGAGATGGAGGAGGCCTGGCAGCAGGCCAAACGTATCGAGCGGGGCGGTTGAAGCGCCGCCGCGCGGCCCGCATACTCCCCCCAGCGCCAGGCCGCCGGTCATGGCCGCCAGTCACAAGGGACACAACGCGGTGAAGTCGCCGAACCATCTGCTCGCCGCCACCGGCACCACGATCTTCACGGTCATGTCGGCGCTCGCCAACCAGCACAACGCCATCAATCTCGGCCAGGGCTTTCCGGATACCGACGGCCCGCAGGACATCCTGGATGCCGCCGCCGCGGCGCTGATGGACGGGCGCAACCAGTACCCGCCCATGACCGGCGTGCCCGAGTTGCGCCAGGCGGTGGCCGCCACCAATCGCCGTTTCTACGGCCTGACCATCGACCCCGAGCGGGAGGTGGTGGTGACCTCCGGCGCCACCGAGGCGATCACCGCCTGCCTGATGGCGGTGCTCGATCCGGGCGACGAGGTGGTGCTGATCGAACCGCTCTACGACACGTACCTGCCGGTGGTGCGCCTGCTCGGCGCGGTGCCGAAGCTGGTGCGGCTGGAGCCGCCGGACTGGGAATTGCCGCGCGCCGCCCTGGCCGCCGCCTTCGGCCCGCGCACCAAGGCGATCCTGTTCAATTCGCCGATGAACCCCACCGGCAAGGTGTTCACGGCGGCCGAACTCGCCTTCATCGCCGATCTGCTGCAACGCCACGACGCCTATGCCATCTGCGACGAGGTGTACGAACACCTCACCTTCGATGGCTGGCGCCACATCCCGCTGATGACGCTGCCGGGCATGTTCGAGCGCTGCATGCGCATCGGCAGCGCCGGCAAGACGTTTTCGCTCACCGGCTGGAAGGTGGGCTATGTCTCCGCCCCCGCCGCGCTGGCCGGCATTGTTGCCAAGGCGCACCAGAACCTCACCTTCACCACCCCGCCCAACCTGCAACGCGCGGTGGCGATCGGCCTGGCCAGGGACGATGCCTATTTCACCGGTCTCGCCGAGGGGCTGCGCGCGCGCCGCGACCAGCTCGCCGCCGGGCTGGCGCGGATCGGCTTTGCGGTGCTGGAGACCAGGGGCAGCTATTTCATCACCGCCGATTTCGCCCCGCTCGGCTTCGCCGGCGACGACGTGGCGTTCTGCCGCCATATCACGCAGGCCGCCGGCGTCACCGCCATCCCCGTCACCGCCTTCTATGAAGGCGATGCGCCCTCCCATTTCGCCCGCTTCGCCTTCTGCAAGCGCGCGACGGTGCTGGATGAGGCGCTGGCCCGGCTGGCCCGCCACTTCGCCGCCGCCGCGCCCGCCGCGCGTTCGGCCTGATGCGACAGGGGTTCGTCCGATGAGCCAGGGTGGCGCCCGGCGGACGGTGGCCATTGGCGGTCTCGGGGCGATCGGGCTTGAGGTCGCGCGGGCGCTCGATCGCGGCGTCGAGGGTCTCCGCCTCATCGCCGTCGCCGCCAGGGATCACGCCAAGGCCCGCGCCAACCTGGCCGGGTTCAGCCAGGCGCCCCGCATCGTCGACCTCGCCGCTCTCGCCGAGGCCGATATCGTGGTCGAGGCGGCCCCGGCCGCGTTATTCGAGCAGATCGCCCTGCCGGCCATCGATGCCGGGCGCATCCTCGTGCCGAGTTCGGTGGGCCAGTTGCTGCCCCGCATGCATCTGGTGGATCGCGCCAAGGCGGCCGGCGCCCGCATCATCGTGCCCACCGGCGCGCTGCTCGGGCTGGATGCGGTGCGCGCCTGCGCCGAGGGGCCGGTGGTCTCGGTCACCATCGAGACGCGCAAACCGCCGCGCGGCCTGCTCGGCGCGCCCTATCTGGAGCAGCACGGCATCGACGTGCTGGCCATCACCGCACCGACCGTGATTTTCGAGGGCAATGCCTTCGATGCCGCCGCCGGCTTTCCGGCCAATGTCAATGTGGCGGCGGCGCTGGCGCTGGCCGGCATCGGGCCGCAGCGCACCATGGTACGCATCTGGGCCGACCCCGGGGGAACGCGGAACATCCATACCATCACGGTGGAGGCCGAGGCCGCGCGGCTCACGATGAGCGTGGAGAATGTGCCGAGCGAGGGGAATCCCCGCACCGGCCGCCTCACGCCGCTTTCCGTCCTGGCCTGTCTGCGAGGGCTCACGGCCACCCTGAAAGTGGGTTCGTAGATCGTTGACCGGTTCGGACTGAGTCCATCCCGCCCCCCAGGCCTCTGCCGCGGGCGATCGCACCACCGCGCGCCTGAACCACGCGCGCCTGAACCCGTCGCGCCTGAACCCCGCGCGCCCGAACCCCGCGCGCCCGAACCCCGCGCGCATTGACGCCGCCCGCGCCTTCGGCGTAATCCGGCGCCCTTGGTGGCGGGCGTAGCTCAGTTGGTAGAGCGCCAGGTTGTGGTCTTGGATGCCGTGGGTTCGAGTCCCATCGCTCGCCCCAAAACCTGCCCTTTCGGGCCGCGCCCTCAGCGGTCCAGATCGCGCTCGATCGCCTCGATCTCGGCGTCGCTGAAGCCGAAATGGTGGGCGATCTCATGCACCACCACGTTGCGGACCAGCCGATAAAGGTCCTCGTCCTCCTCGATCCATTCCAGCAGGATCGGCTCGCGGAACAGCACGATGCGGTCGGGCATGGGGGCGATGTCGCCCGGGCTGCGCTGGTCCAGCGGGGTGCCCTCATACAGCCCGGTCAGGTCCCACACGCTCTCGCAGCCGAGCGCCTCCAGGGTCTCGTTGTCGGCGGCATCCTCGACCGCGATCACCAGCGGGCCGAGATGGCGCGCCAGCCGGGCCGGGATTTCGGCGAGCGCACGCTCGCCCAGCGCGGCGATGTCGTCGAGATCGGGCGGAGTGGCGTAGGATCGGGGCATGGCGGCAGCGGGACACGCAAGCCGCGCGCGGTCAAGGGAGGGGTATGATGATCGAGCGACTGGATACGGCCAGCCGGGCAAGGCTGCCGGAGCTTCTGCCGCAATGGGAGATGGTGGCGGGGCGGGACGCCATCCGCCGCAGCTTCCTCTTCGCCGATTTCTCCGCCGCGTGGGGCTTCATGGCCCGCGTCGCGCTGCTGGCGGAGAAGCACGACCACCACCCCGAATGGTCGAATCTGTGGAACCGGGTGGAGATCGTGCTCAGCACGCATGATGCCGGCGGGCTGTCCGCCAGCGATGTCGCGCTGGCCAGCGCGATCGACGCGCTGGGCTGATGGCGGAGCGGTCCGACGAGGGCGCGCGCGCGATCCGCCGCGCCACCGCCCGGCTGTGCCTGGCACTGGGCTGGGCGCCGCTGCACGAGGTCACCCTGCCCAATGGCCGGCGCGCCGACCTCCTGGCGCTGCGCCCCGATGGCGGGTTTGTCTGCATTGAAATCAAGTCGGGCGCGCGGGATTTTCTCACCGACGCGAAATGGCCGGACTATCTGGACTACACCGATGCCTTCCTGTTCGCGGTCGATACCGGCTTTCCGCAGGCTCTGCTGCCGCACAACGCCGGTCTGATCGTCGCCGCCGAACGGGAGGCGGTGCTGGTGCGGGAAGGGGAGGGCAGCAAGCTCGCGCCCGCCCGGCGGCGTGCCCTGCTGGGCATTTTTGCACGCCTGGCCGCGCTGCGCCTTGCCGCCGCCGAAGACCCCGCCGGAACCGCGGCGCTGCGGGCCGCCCTCCAGGCCCAGTAGGTCAGCCGCGCTCGGCGCCCGCCGCGATGGCGGCGCGATCGCGGCGGCCGATCCCCGCGCCGCGCCCTCAACCGCGGCGGCGCGCTGGTGTATAAGGCCGCGTCGATCGTCACCCCGGCCAGGCGACGGAAGAGCGCGGTGCCCACCATGATCAGGCGCCGTGGCGTGCCGCCGGGCATCGTCCGTGGCGGCGCGAGATCGTGAAGGGGCTTGCCGCCGGACCAGCCTTCGCGGCGCGTCGGTACCGGTCCGGCAGGTGGTCGGGTGACGTCATCATTGCAGGGTTTCCGCACGATGCAGAGTGTTCGCCTTACCATGGCGCAGGCGCTGGCCCGGTTTCTCTCGCGCACGATGACGGAGATCGACGGCCGTAGGCTGCCGCTGTTCGGCGGGGTCTGGGCGATCTTCGGCCACGGCAACGTGGCCGGGCTGGGGGAGGCGCTGTACCACCACCGGGACGATCTGCCCACATTCCGAGGCCATAATGAACAGGCGATGGCGCTGGCCGCGGTCGCCTATGCGAAGGCGCATTTCAGGCGCCGGATGATGGCCGTCACCACATCCATCGGTCCCGGCGCGACGAATCTGGCCACCGCGGCCGCCCTCGCCCATGTCAATCGCCTCCCGCTGCTGCTTCTGCCCGGCGATGTGTTCGCCAATCGCCAGCCGGATCCGGTTCTGCAACAGATCGAGGATTTCGCCGACGGCACGCTCACCGCCAACGATGTCCTCCGTCCGGTGTCGCGCTATTTCGATCGTATCACCCGGCCCGAACAGATCATCCGCGCGCTTCCCCATGCCATGGCCGTGCTCACCGATGCGGCGGCCTGCGGGCCGGTCACGCTGGCACTCTGCCAGGATGTCCAGACGGAAGCCCACGACTATCCCGAGGCATTCTTCGACGAACGGGTCTGGGTGCCGCGCCGGGCCCGCCCGGCCGAGGCGGAACTTTCCGCCGCGGTCGCACGGCTGCGCGCATCCCGCCGCCCGCTCATCATCGCCGGCGGCGGCGTGCTCTATTCCGGCGCCAGCGCGGAACTGCGCGAGTTTGCCGAGCGGCATGGCATCCCGGTTGCGGAAACCCAGGCCGGAAAATCCTCGCTGCCCGCGACCCATGCGCTGAACATGGGCGCGCTCGGCGTAACCGGAACATCGGCCGCGAACGACCTTGCGCAATCCGCCGACCTGATCCTCGCCATTGGCACGCGGCTACAGGATTTCACCACCGGGTCGTGGGCATTGTTCAAGAACCGCAACCGAACGCTCATCGGCCTCAACACGCAGATCTTCGATGCCGGCAAGCACGGCGCCCTCGCGGTCGTCGCGGATGCGGCAATCGGCCTGAAGGAAATCGGGGCCGCGCTCGGCGCCTACCAGGTGCCGCGGCAATGGGCGGAGCGCGCCGCCGAAGGCCGCGTCGCCTGGGACCTGGCGGCGAGCACGGCGATGGCGGCGACCAACACGAAGCTGCCATCGGACGCCCAGGTGATCGGCGCCGTCCAGCGCGTTCTCGGCAGCGACCCGATCCTCGTCTGCGCGGCCGGCGGGCTGCCCGGCGAGCTGCATCGGCTTTGGCCGGCCGGCGCCCCTGGTTCCTACCACCTGGAATATGGATATTCCTGCATGGGCTACGAGATTGCCGGTGGCCTCGGCGTCAAGATGGCCAGGCCCGAGCGGGAGGTCGTTGTGATGGTGGGCGACGGATCGTATCTGATGATGAATTCCGACATCGCCACCTCGGTGATGCTGGGATTGAAACTCATCATCATCGTGCTCGATAATTCCGGTTTCGGGTGCATCAATCGCCTGCAGATTGCAACCGGGGGTGCCGGTTTCAACAACCTTCTCGCCGACACACGCCACGCGACACTTCCCGCAATCGACTTCGCCGCCCATGCGGCCAGCCTGGGCGCCATTGCCCGCAAACTCGGCTCGCTCCCCGAACTGGAAGCGGCATTGGCGCTTGCCCGGGCGGCGGACCGCACGACGGTGCTGGTCATCGATACCGATGCCCTCAAAACCACCGACAGCGGTGGCCACTGGTGGGATGTGGCCGTGCCGGAGGTCAGCGCGCGGCCGGAGGTACGGGTGGCGCGCGCGCAGTACGAGGCCGCGCTCGCGGCACGGCGGGACCTGTATTAGAGCGCGATCGCTTGAGGCCGAAGGTCGGAAAGCGTGAATCGCGCTCTGAA
>VFSW01010159.1_pt1 | contig 13368 bp, 12 predicted proteins | sample 5358111 | NCBI WGS metagenome assembly VFSW01 (sample SAMN11554181, study PRJNA540505) | mine drainage metagenome | isolation source: sediment from site ElyBrook_90M | place: USA: Ely Copper Mine, Vershire, VT | collected 2017 | reverse complement strand
GGTAACGACAGGCAAAAATAGATGCGAATGTCGTGCCAGCCCCAGCGGGATTTTTACGGGCCCCGTATTCATCCGGAAGTGAAATTGCCGAGGAACCTGCGGACGCCACCTGCGCACGCCAGGTTCGCGTCCGACTTGCCTGACGTCGGCTGCCCCGCCTTTGTAGGTCTTTGCAGGTGAACGACGAATTGCGCGCGATCACGGACAACGACTCGAAGCGCAGCAGCGCCGCAATGAGTCTTCCATCAGAGCATCGGCAGAATATTCCTGCTCCGGCTCGCCGCTCGTGCCGCGAACCCGTCAATGGACTTTCGGATTCGGGACACGAGGGCGCAGGCTTTCAGGCGGGGGAGTGTCCGGCTTGGATCATCGGCCACTGAAAAGGACCGCGCGATGGCTATGACGTCGCTTCTCCCAGCCCTGCTATCTCTCTACCGACGTCCCCAATATGGAGGGCCCATGTTTTCGTCGATTGTGCCCGGGTAGTCGCCGTCCCCATACGGACCTGCCCACCCTGAGTGATAGGTTGGGCGAGCGACGCCGAGGTCAAAATGATCAAAGTCCTGGGCAGGCATTCTATGAACCACCCGGCCATTGTAGTCCTGATACGCGCCATGCATTCCATGGCCGCCGCTGCTGGCTGCCATTGCCGGACCCGCGAGTATCAGCGAAAGCGCGGCGGCTCCAACGAATCTGAAGTTCGTCATCATCATTCTCCTTTAGGCCCCAATCACCGCCCCGCCTCTCTCTGCAGGGGAGTGTGAAGGGACACGCTTGGCGACCACCGTGCCGGCCGGCGCAATCAAGGAAAACACGACCCGCCACAACGGCTTTGCAAACACCAAGTGGCAAAGCAGTTCGGGACGCCACGTTCTATTAACGCTCGACACCGGAAATCGAATCGCGCGGTGTTTCTAAAATTCCATTTCTCTCTAAAGTTCGATTTATGAATGCGTTTGGGGGAGCGGCATGGCGGTGTCCGCCTGCGATCTCGCCAGGGCCGATCTGACACCGATTCCGGCTCGGCCGTCCCCTACCCCGGCCAAAATCCCGGCATCGCCGGCTCGAGCCTTCCCCCGATCCGCACCGGCGCGATCCTGAGCGCCAGCCCGGTCGCATCATCGGTCTCGACCGCGACGCCTGACAGCGTCGCTGCGCCCAGCGCCGGCTCGAAGCGGCTTGACGGAATCCCCGAAGTGAAGCGCCGCAGCGGTTCGTCCTTCTGCATGCCGATGATCGAATCATAATCGCCGGTCATGCCGGCGTCCGTCATGTAGGCGGTACCGGAGGGCAGGATCTGATGGTCGGCGGTCGGCACATGGGTGTGGGTGCCGACCACGAGAGAGGCGCGGCCGTCGCAGAAGAAACCGATCGCCTGCTTTTCGCTCGACGCCTCGCCATGGAAATCGACCACCACCGCGTCCGCCGCCATCCGAAGCGGACAGGCTTCAAGTTCGCGGCTGACCACCGCGAACGGATCGTCGAACGGCGTCATGAAGACCCGGCCGATGGCGTTGACGATGAGCGCGCGCTGGCCGTTCTTGGCGTCGACCAGCGCCGCGCCCCGGCCTGGCGTTCCCCTTGGAAAATTCGCCGGGCGAACCAGCCGGCCCGCGCGCTCGATGAATACCAATGCCTCGCGCTGATCCCAGGCATGATTGCCAAGGGTAATGGCATCGGCGCCGGCGTCGATGAGCTCCTGGTAGATCGCTTCGGTGATGCCGAAACCACCGGCCGCGTTTTCGCCGTTGACGACGACGAGATCGAGGCGGAAGTCGCGGATCATGCCGGGAAGATATTCTGAAACGGCTGATCGACCGGCCCTGCCGACGACGTCGCCCACGAACAAAATTCGCAAATCACAAACTCCGGAAATCGAATACCTTCGTTTCCGTTAGCACATAATCAAGCCGCTCGTCGTGCTGCAGCGCCGGAACGGCCTCGATTTCCTGCGCGGCGAAGGCGAGCCCGATGGCCGCTATGGGTTTCGCCTTGCGCAAATGCGCCAACGTGAAGTCGTAATGACCGGCGCCATATCCGATGCGGTGACCGAGGCGGTCGAACGCCGCCAAGGGCACCAGCAGGATGTCGGGGATGACCTCGGCGGCGGCCGGCGACGGCTCGAGAATGCCGAGGGGTCCGAGCACCAGCCTGTCGTTGGGCGACCATGCCCGAAAGGCCAGCGACTTGCCGCGCGCCAAGACCGCCGGCAGCGCGAGCTCTGCACCTTGCGCGCCAAGCGCGCGCATCAACGGAGCCGGATCGATCTCGCCGCGGATCGGTGCATAGCCGGAGACAACCGTGCCGGGCGCGATTTCAACCGGCAGCCCTCGCGCGGCGACGGCTGACGCCGCGGCGGCGCGCTGCTCGCTGCTCAGCGCATCGCGCGCCGCAAGCCCAGCGGCGCGGAGAATTGATTTGCTGTGCGGATTGGTTTGATCCGTCATCGTTCAGATGTGTGGCGAGACCCGTGACGGGGTATGACAGACGTATTTGCAGAAAACGTATTTGCAGCAAACAAAGAAACAAAAGTGCGAAGCCGCGATGGCCGTTGGAGCGCTCGATCCCGGAGTTCCCTACGAAAGTAGGTGGGCACCATGTGACCAAGTCCACGGACCTGGCCAGGGACAGTTCCCTAAAGGATCGATAAGGCCCCGGGGATATATGGCTCCTGACGCGCGACACAGCTTCGCAGACCCAATCTAACCACGGTCGGCCCAAACCGCCAGCGTTAACGCGGGTAATGTACCGGTTTGAACGAGTTGGCAGGACGGACCTGTTCAACCTCCCCGCGGGGAAAAGCGAAAACGCCTTCGGTCTCAGCTTGCTGCAAATTCAGGAATGCGCTCCATTTACCCTCCCAGGGGAGGGTAAGCAGAAGGCAGGGGTTACGGCTAGCCGATCGCCACGCCGCCGCCGATCGTGCGGTTCAGCACCTGGGTGGTTTTCTCGATCCGGTCGGCAGCGGCGTTCAGCGCATTGGCTACCGCGACCTGCGTCGCCCTGGCGCGATCGGCCGCGACCGCGCGGACGTCGCGCAGCGCAGCGATCTCCTCCTCGAGGCTATGGATCCGGTTGCCGGCGTCGAGCAATTCGTCGCACACCGTCAGCGCCGCCATCACGGTCAGGCGCGCGTCGCCGACCTCCCCGAATTTGCCGCGCAGGCCTTCGATTCGCGATTCGAGACTCTCGACGAGCTTGAGGAGCCGTACCTCCTGGCCTTCCTCGCAGGCCATCCGGTATTGCCGGCCGTTGATGGTGACGTTGATATGACTCATGAACTCTCTCCCGCATCGATCACCGCACGGATGGTGCCGATTGCCGCGTCAAGCCTTTCGGCGATCTCGCGATTGGCGCGCTCCAGCCTGCGCGACCTCACCAGCGAGCCGTCGAGTTCATCGGCCAGTCGCGATCGGTCCGTGCCGAGCGCCTGAATCCGGGCCGCCAGTTCGTTCTCGTCACGGTCGGCTTCGTGCCGCCGCTCGACCGCTCTTTCCAATGCATCGAGCGCCGCCATCAACCGGCGCGTCGCGGCATCGATGTCGACTGCAGCCGGCTCGGCGTTGCCCGAACCGCTGGCGGGATGATCGCTCACAGCGCGCCCCTTCCGTAAGCCGGACGCACAGCAAAATCGGCGATCCGGCAAGCGTTTAGCCGATGAAATTTACGTGGCAAGCGAGGCCAGCGCAACGCCGCTTCGGAACTATGCACCGCTAAGCAGGTTTTCCGCGGTGCGATGCGTTCCATCGCCTTGGACTCCGGGAAACGAGGTGCTATTCCCCCTTGACTTTCCGTTGCCTTCAGGCTCGGCCATCAGGGCGCTGTCGGGCAATTCGCAACCCCTGCGGATCGCCACCAACCATCTCATATCAGGCGGATTTTCATCATGACGCATGTCGATCACTCCCGTATGGCCAATGCGATCCGGGGGCTTGCGATGGACGCCGTCGAGAAGGCGAAATCCGGGCATCCCGGCCTGCCGATGGGCGCCGCCGACATCGCCACGGTGCTGTTCACGCAGTTCCTGAAATTCGACGCCGCCGATGCCCGGTGGCCGGACCGCGACCGCTTCGTGCTTTCGGCCGGCCACGCCTCCATGCTGCTCTACGCGCTGCTCTATCTCACCGGCAATGCGGAGATGACGCTCGATCAGATCAAGCGTTTCCGCCAGGTCGATTCGCTGACCCCGGGCCATCCGGAAAATTTCCGCACCCCGGGCGTCGAGACCACGACCGGTCCGCTCGGCCAGGGCATCGCGACGTCCGTCGGCATGGCGCTTGCGGAAAAGATGCTCGCCGCCGAATACGGCAAGAAGATTGTCGATCACCACACCTATGTGCTCGCCTCCGACGGCGACCTGATGGAAGGCGTGTCGCAGGAAGCGATCGCCATGGCCGGGCACTGGAAGCTCAACAAGCTGATCGTGCTGTACGACGACAACGGCATCTCGATCGACGGCCCGATCTCGCTCGCCGACTCGGTCGACCAGGTGAAGCGGTTCAAGTCGGCCGGCTGGGCGGCTGAACTGATCGACGGCCAGGATCAGACGGCCATTGCTGCGGCGATCACCCGCGCACAGAAATCCAACAAGCCCTCCCTGATCGCCTGCAAGACAACGATCGGCTACGGCGCGCCGACCAAGGCCGGCACCGCGAAAGCCCATGGCGAGGCGCTCGGCGCCGACGAACTCAAGGGCGCCAAGGAAAAACTCGGCATCTCGCTGGAACCGTTTTCGGTGCCCGACGACGTCCTGAAAGCCTGGCGCGAGGCGGGCAGCCGGGGGGCGGCGGCACGCAATGAATGGCAAGCCCGGTTCGCTGAACTCGGCCCGCGCAAGCGGGCCGAGTTCGAGCGGCGGCTGCGTCACGAGCGTCCGGCCTCGCTTGCGAAAGCGCTCAGGGACCACAAGAAGACGCTACTCGAAACTCCGCAGAATATCGCCACCCGCAAATCGTCGGAGTCCGCGATCGAGGCGATCGCAGCCGTGATGCCGATGGAATTTTTGGCGGGCTCCGCCGATCTCACCGGCTCCAACAACAACAAGGCGAAATCGGCGACAAACTTCTCGGCCAAGACCCCGAAAGGCCGCTTCATCCATTACGGCATCCGCGAGCACGGCATGGCCGCCGCCATGAACGGCATCTTCCTGCATGGCGGCTTCGCGCCGAACGGCGCCACGTTCCTGGTGTTCACCGACTATGCCCGTCCGGCGATGCGGCTCGCGGCGCTGATGGGCACCGGCGTCGTCTATGTGATGACCCACGATTCGATCGGGCTCGGCGAAGACGGCCCGACGCACCAGCCGGTCGAGCATCTCGCAGCGCTGCGCGCCATTCCCAACATGCGGGTGTTCCGTCCGTGCGACGCGGTCGAAGTCACCGAGTGCTGGGAACTCGCGCTCAACCGCACCGACGGGCCGACGGTGCTGGCGCTGACCCGCCAGAACCTTCCGCAATTGCGCACCTCGGCGCCGTCTGACAATCCCTGCAGCCATGGCGCCTATGAGTTGGTCGCAGCCCAAGGCGAGGCCAGGGTGTCGCTGTTTGCCTCAGGTTCCGAGGTGGAGATCGCGGTGGCCGCGCAGAAAGAGCTCGCCGACCGCGGCATTGCGACGCGGGTGGTCTCGGTGCCCTCGCTCGAATTGCTGCTGGCGCAGCCGGCCGACCGGCTTCAGGCCATCATCGGCAAGGCCCCGGTCAAGGTCGCGATCGAAGCCGCGGTGCGCTGGGGCTGGGACGCCGTGATCGGCCAGGATGGCGCATTTGTCGGGATGCACGGTTTCGGCGAAAGCGGGCCGGCCAAGGATCTCTACAAGCATTTCGGAATTACCGCCGAGGCTGCGGTTAACGCTGCCCTGAAACGCCTGGCCTGAAGGTTGAGATTGTCCGGAAAAAGGGCTAGCTAAAAGTCATCTAGTCCGTCCTCGCCCGGCCGAACCGGGCGATCCGCCGTCCAAATCTCCGCGGGAGGTGCATCCCGCGGGGACGGCATCAGCTTTAGAGGAGAAACGAGCATGGCAATCCGGGTCGCGATCAACGGATTTGGCCGCATCGGCCGCAACGTATTGCGGGCGATTGCCGAGTCCGGCCGCAAGGATATCGAGGTGGTCGGGATCAACGATCTCGGCCCGGTCGAGACCAACGCCCATCTACTGCGCTTTGATTCCGTGCACGGCCGCTTCCCCGGCACCGTCACCGTCGACGGCGATTCGATCAGCGTCGGCCACGGCAAGATCAAGGTCTCCGCAGAGCGCGACCCTTCGAAATTGCCGTGGAAGGAACTCGGCGTCGATATCGCGCTGGAATGCACCGGCATCTTCACGGCCCGGGACAAGGCCGCTTTGCATCTGACCGCCGGCGCCAAGCGCGTGCTGGTTTCGGCCCCGGCCGAGAACGCCGATGCGACCATCGTCTACGGCGTCAACCATGACAAACTGACCAAGGAACATCTGGTCGTTTCCAACGGTTCCTGCACCACCAACTGCCTCGCGCCGGTGGCCAAGGTGCTCAACGACACCGTCGGCATCGAGATGGGTTTCATGACCACGATCCACGCCTACACCGGCGACCAGCCGACGCTCGATACCCTGCACAAGGATCTCTATCGCGGCCGCGCGGCGGCGATGTCGATGATTCCGACTTCCACCGGCGCGGCCAAGGCGATTGGCCTCGTGCTGCCGGAATTGAACGGCAAGCTCGACGGCGTTGCGATCCGCGTTCCCACCCCGAACGTCTCGGTGGTCGACCTCAAGATCGTCGCTTCGCGCAAGACCACCAAGGAAGAGATCAACGAGGCGATGAAGCGCGCCTCAGAGCAGCAGCTCAAGGGCATCCTCGGCTACACCACCGCGCCCAACGTCTCGATCGACTTCAACCACGACCCGCACTCCTCCACGTTCCACATGGACCAGACCAAGGTGCAGAACGGCACGCTGGTGCGGGTGATGTCGTGGTACGACAATGAATGGGGTTTCTCCAACCGCATGGCCGACACCGCCGTGGCGATCGGCAAACTGCTGTAAGTCTCGTGTCCCGGACGCGGTGCAGCGTTCTTCACGCTGCCCCGCTGAGCCGGGACCCATTCACGCCGGGACTAATACAGACATGGATCCCGGTTCTGCGGCGCACCGCTTCGCGCTGCGCCGCGCCCGGGACAAGAGAGTTCTGAGATGCCTGACTTCCGCACCCTCGATGACGTCGACGTAAAGGGCAAGCGCGTCCTGTTGCGCGTCGATCTCAATGTTCCCATGGAGCAAGGCCGCGTCACCGACGCCACCAGGCTCGAGCGCGTTGCGCCCACCATCACCGAAATCTCGGCCAAGGGCGGCAAGGTCATCCTGCTCGCGCATTTCGGCCGGCCGAAGGGGCGCGACGAGAAGGAATCGCTGAAGCCGGTGGCCGCAGCACTTGCAAACGTGATCAAGAAGCCGGTGGCCTTTGCCGAAGACTGCATCGGCGAGCCCGCCGCCAAGGCGATCGCGGCGATGAAGGACGGCGATATCCTTTGTCTGGAAAACACCCGCTTCCACAAAGAGGAAGAAAAGAACGACCCGGCTTTCGTCGCGGAACTGGCAAAGCTCGGCGACATCTGGGTCAACGACGCCTTCTCGGCGGCGCATCGCGCCCACGCTTCCACCGAGGGTCTCGGCCACAAACTGCCGGCCTATGCCGGGCGCACCATGCAGGCCGAACTCGACGCGCTGAACAAGGCGCTGGAGGCGCCGACCAGGCCGGTGATCGCCATCATCGGCGGCGCCAAGGTCTCCACCAAGATCGACCTGCTGGAAAATCTCGTCAGCAAGGTCGACGCGCTGGTGATCGGCGGCGGCATGGCCAATACGTTCCTGCATGCCCAGGGCGTCGGCATCGGCAAGTCGCTGGCGGAGAAGGATCTCGCGGCGACCGCGCTGCGCATCCTCGAAAAGGCGAAAGCCGCCAATTGCGCCATCATCCTGCCCGTCGACGCCGTGGTGGCGTTTCACTTCGCGGCCAATTCGCCGTCACACGCCTATGGCCTCGATGCGATACCCGCGGAGGGCATGATCCTCGATGTCGGGCCGCAGTCATTGGCGCGGATTCGTGCGGCGATCGACGACGCCGCGACGCTGGTCTGGAACGGCCCGCTCGGCGCCTTCGAGATGACGCCTTTCGACCGCGGCACCATGGTGGCGGCCAGGCACGCGGCGGAGCGGACCAGGGCCGGGAAGCTGGTTTCGGTCGCCGGCGGCGGCGACACGGTGGCGGCGCTGAACCAGGCCGGGGTGGCCGGCGATTTCAGCTATGTTTCGACCGCGGGCGGCGCGTTTCTTGAATGGATGGAAGGCAAACCGTTGCCCGGCGTCGAGGTTTTGAAGGCAAGTTAGATTGCCGGATCGGGCATTGCAGCCCCAACACGGAGAAGAGGACCCATGGCTCGGATCACGTTGCGTCAATTGCTCGACCACGCGGCGGAGCACGACTATGGCGTGCCGGCCTTCAACATCAACAACATGGAACAGGCGCTCGCCATCATGGAGGCCGCCTCGTCGCTGGACGCGCCGGTCATCATCCAGGCCTCGCGCGGCGCGCGGTCCTATGCCAATGACATCATGCTCAAGCACATGATGGATGCGGTCACCGAAATCTATCCGCAGATTCCGGTCTGCGTGCATCTCGACCACGGCAACGAACCTGCCACCTGCATGACCGCGATCCAGGCCGGCTTCACCTCGGTCATGATGGACGGGTCGCTGAAGGCCGACGGCAAGACCGCCGCCGACTGGGACTACAATGTCGGCGTCACCAGGAAGGTCACCGACATGGCCCATCTCGGCGGCATCTCGGTGGAGGGCGAACTCGGCGTGCTCGGCTCGCTCGAGACCGGCATGGGCGACAAGGAGGACGGCCACGGCGCGGAGGGCAAGCTCTCGCACGACCAGCTGCTCACCAATCCGGACGAGGCCGTGAAGTTCGTCAAGGAAACAAAAGTCGACGCGCTGGCGATCGCGATGGGAACCTCGCATGGCGCCTACAAATTCACACGCAAGCCGGATGGCGACATTCTGGCCATGAACGTGATCGAGGAGATTCACCGCAAGCTGCCCAACATGCACCTGGTGATGCACGGGTCATCGTCTGTGCCGCAGGACCTTCAGGACATCATCAACGCCAATGGCGGCAGGATGAAGCCGACCTGGGGCGTGCCGGTGGCCGAGATCCAGCGCGGCATCAAGAACGGCGTGCGCAAGATCAACATCGACACCGACAACCGGATGGCGATGACCGGACAGATCCGCAAGGTGCTGAAGGATAATCCGGAAGAATTCGATCCGCGCAAATATCTCAAGCCCGCGATGGAGGCGATGACCAGGCTCTGCAAACAAAGGCTGCAGGAGTTCAACACCGCAGGCCAGGCAAGCAAGATCAAGAAAGTGCTGACCACGGCCGAGATGGCGAGGCGTTACGTCAAGGGCGAGCTCGATCCGAAGGTCGCCTGACGCCATTGAACCCCCGAGCTGTCGCCTGCGACCAATGTTTTCTCGGCAATTGCCCGAGAACCGCCTATTTTGGTTTGCAAGAGCGTTTTCGAGCGAGGCCCGCCCCAGGCATGATCCGGGTGGGCTGCGTTGAAGAAAACGCGTCGGAACAAGGCAGCCAGCTCTGGAGGACGCCCCGATGAATCTCGCCGAACTCAACAAGGTCGCTCTCGCCATGGTCACGCCGGGCAAGGGCATCCTCGCCGCCGACGAATCCTCAGGCACCATCAAGAAGCGCTTCGACGCCATCAACGTCGTATCCACCGAGGAGTCTCGCCGCGACTATCGCGAAATGCTGTTCCGCGCCGGTGAGGCGATGACGCAATATATCTCCGGCGTCATCCTCTACGACGAGACCATCCGGCAAAACGCCAAGGATGGCACGCCGCTGATCCGGCTGATCGAACAGGCCGGCGCGATACCCGGCATCAAGGTCGACGAGGGCACGCAGGCCTTGCCGGGCTGCCCGGGTGAACTGGTCACCGTCGGGTTGGACATTCTGGCCGGACGGCTGACGAAATATTACGATTGCGGCGCGCGCTTCGCAAAATGGCGCGCGGTGATCGACATTGCCCCGGGCATCCCGACCATGACCGCGATCCACGTCAATGCCCACGCGCTGGCGCGTTACGCGGCATTGTGCCAGGCCGCGCAGATTGTTCCGATCGTCGAGCCGGAAGTCCTGATGGATGGCGACCATGACATCGATCGCTGCTACGAAATTACCCAGCGGGTTCTCAACAAGACTTTCCAGGAATTGCGGATCCAGCGCGTCGCGCTGGAAGGCATGATCCTGAAACCCAACATGGTTGTTCCCGGCAAGAAAAGCGCAAGGCAATCCCCCGTCGCGGAGGTCGCCGAGAAAACCATCCGGCTGCTGAAGGCGTGCGTTCCCGCGGCCGTGCCCGGCATCGCCTTCCTTTCCGGCGGGCAATCCGACGAGGACGCCACCGCGCATCTTGACGCCATGAACCGGATCGGCAACCTGCCGTGGCGTCTCACCTTTTCCTATGGCCGCGCGCTGCAGGCGGCGCCGCAGAAGGCGTGGTCGGGCAAGGCCGAGAATGTCGCAGCCGCCCAGCGGGCCTTCAACCACCGCGCGCGGATGAATTCGCTTGCCGGCAAGGGCGAATGGAAGCCTGACCTGGAAGCAAGGAAGGCGGCATAGATTTGGCCACGAAACCTGTACCGCCGCGCCCTGTGCCGCGTCTCTATCTCGCGACGCCGGTCGTGGACGATCCGCAAGCCCTGCTGGCGAGCCTTCCGCGCGTGCTTGCGGGAGCCGATATCGCAGCGGTACTGCTACGGCTCAAGCCTGTGGACCAGCGCACCTTGATCTCGCGCATCAAGGCGCTGGCACCGGCAATCCAGGACGAGGGCGCGGCGCTGTTGCTCGACGGCCATGTCGAACTGGTCGCGCGCGCCGGCGCCGATGGCGCGCATCTGAGCGGCATCGCTGCGCTCGAGGATGCGCTGCCGACCTTGAAGCCCGACCGCATCGCCGGCGTCGGCGGACTTTACACACGGCACGATTCGATGGCGGCGGGCGAATTGGGCGCGGATTATGTGCTGTTCGGCGAGCCCGACGCGCAGGGGCAACGGCCGTCGATCGAAGCCATCTCCGAGCGCCTGCAATGGTGGGACGAGCTGTTCGAGCCGCCATGCGTCGGCTTCGCAACCTCGCGTGAGGAGGCCTTCGAATTCGCCGCGGCAGGCGCGGATTTTGTTCTGGTCGGCGATTTCATCTGGGCCGATCCGCGTGGCGCTGAGGCGGCGCTGAAGGAGGCCGGGCAGGCGATCCGGCAGGCCTGCGCCGCGCCTTCCAGAAAAGCCAAGGCCGAACAGGGATAACGCCGGAAATGACGATCCTGCGGTCAATCCTGATCTGCGCAAGTTTTCTGGTGCTGGCGACAAGCGCGGCGGCGCAGGTTGCACCGGCGCCACCGGCCGCGCAGACTTCGAGCAAGCCGGCTGCGAGACCGAAAGCCAAGGCGGACGCCAAAAGGCCTGCCGCGGCCCCAGGCCCTGCGGCCGCGACGGTAACGCCGGCACTTGCGCCTGACGATCCCAATGTCGATCTGGTGTACGGCGCCTATCAGCGCGGCCTTTACAAAACCTCATTCGATCTCGCGACCAAGCGCGCGCAGGAGAACGGCGATCCCAAGGCGATGACGATGCTCGGCGAACTCTACGCCAATGGGTTCGGCGTCAAGCGCGACGACACGAAGGCCGCCGAGTGGTACAGGCGTGCCGCTGACAGCGGCGACCGCGAGGGCATGTTCGAACTGGCGATGCTTCGTCTCGCCGGCCGCGGCGGTCCGGTCAATCGCGAGGAAGCCGTGAAATTGCTGGCGTCCTCGGCCAAACTCGGCAACCCCAGCGCGGCGTATAATCTCGCGCTGCTCTATCTCGACGGACAGACGCTGCCGCAGGACCTCAGGCGCTCGGCGGAACTGCTTCGCCTCGCCGCCGACGCCGGCAGTCCGGAAGCCCAATACGCGCTCGCGACCTTTTACAAGGAAGGCACCGGCGTCCCGAAGGACATCGAGAAGGCGGTTCGGCTGCTACAGGCGGCTTCGCTAGCCGACAATGTCGACGCCGAGGTCGAATATGCGATTGCGCTCTTTAACGGTACCGGCACGCCCAAGAACGAACCCGCAGCGGTCGCGCTGTTGCGCAAGGCGGCCAGACAAAACAACCCGATCGCCCAAAACCGCCTCGCGCGCGTACTGGCGAGCGGACAGGGTGCTCCGCTTGACAGGGTTGAGGCCCTCAAATGGCATATCATCGCGAAAACCGCCGGCAAGGGCGACCCCGCGCTCGACGAAGCCCTGGCTGATCTGAGCCCGGCGGATCGCGCCAAGGCGGAAGCCGGGGCGCGCAAATGGCTGGGCACCAAATGATCGTTCGCATCCCGGTCTGGCAGACACCTTTGCGAAGGTTAGAATCGAAAGGACCACCGGCAAATATTTGTTTCTATTAGAGTTTTGGATTTGAAATTCGCATTGCGAGACTGCGGCAAACAGGGTAGCGAATGTCAAATCCACCTCCATGAGCTTGACGGCACCGCAACCGCAGGGCACCCAGTCCGGGGCCCTGCATCGGGTTATCGCCTTAACAAGTGAGGGGCGTCGATCCTCACTGAAGCCGGACCCCCTCAACCCGACCCTCTCCCTCCGGGATCAGGGACGCTCCCTCACCGTCGAACCGTCAACGGCAAGCCGAGATCATGCTGCATTCAGCCCTTATCAACGTCATGGTCAAGGCCGCGCGCCGCGCCGGCCGCAGTCTCAAGCGCGACCTCGGCGAGATCGAGAATCTTCAGGTGTCGCTGAAAGGCCCTGCCAATTTCGTCACCATGGCGGACCGGCGCGCCGAGGAGATGCTGCTCTCCGACCTCACCAAGGCACGGCCGGGTTACGGCTTCATCGGCGAGGAAGGTGGAACCCGGATCGGCGAGGACAAGACCCACACCTGGATCGTCGATCCGCTCGACGGCACCACCAACTTCCTGCACGGCATTCCGCAATTTGCGATTTCGATCGGCCTGCAGCGCGAGGGCACGGTGATCGCCGGCGTGATCTACAATCCCGCCAATGACGAGCTTTATATCGCCGAACGCGGCAAGGGCGCCTTTCTCAACGACCAGCGCCTGCGCGTCGCCGGCCGCCGCCAGCTCAGCGACTGCGTGATCGCCTGCGGGCTGCCGCATATCGGACGCGGCGACCACGCGCTGTCGCGCCTCGAAATGGCCGAAATCCAGAACCGGGTGGCTGGCCTGCGCCGGTTCGGCGCCGCATCGCTCGACATGGCCTTCGTCGCGGCCGGCCGTCTCGACGGCTACTGGGAACGCA
>VFSW01010158.1_pt1 | contig 13369 bp, 11 predicted proteins | sample 5358111 | NCBI WGS metagenome assembly VFSW01 (sample SAMN11554181, study PRJNA540505) | mine drainage metagenome | isolation source: sediment from site ElyBrook_90M | place: USA: Ely Copper Mine, Vershire, VT | collected 2017 | reverse complement strand
GGCGGTTGTTGTGCAGGCCCTTCCCCCAGGGGTAACGGCCGCGGGCAACCCGGCGCGAGTTATGCAGAAGCGCGAGCCAGCGTAGGGCCGCGATTGGCGGATGCTATGATCGGTGATGCTGGGAAGTTTGGTTCGTGCGTGTTCGTGAACTGACATAGATGCGGGTTCTCTACATCCAGGCATCCTGGGTCCCACCTTCCGAGGAGTTGCAGGCAGACCGTTTCTTCCTCCTGTCGGAATACCTGGAAGGCGATGTCTTGCAGCCGGTATGGTTCCAGGAGCCGGGAGAGGTGGAGGCGGCGTTTGGGCCGGGCACGTACCCGACATACACGAGGGGCCGGTTTCACTACCACTGGTTTCTCTCCTCGCCTCAAAACGGCCTGCGGCAGCGCTTGGGCAAATTGTGGTTCTGCATTCGCAAAGGTCTGGAACTCCACCGCAGAAATCCCTACCAGTGCATTGTCGTCTACTCACACATGACACCGGCGCTGGCGGCGTTGGTTCTCAAGCTGCTCACGGGCGCCAAGCTGGTCGTCGAGATTATGACAGCGCCGGAACTGTCGTATCTCTACGAGCACCCGAAGCGCACAATTTGGGACCGCGTGATGCGGCTGCTCTCCGATCTCAGCCTGCACGTGTCCGTGCGGTTCTGCGACCGGGTCCACCTTCTTTACGAGACCCAACTGGACCACTACCCTCTGTTGCGCCGGGTTCCGCGTTCGGTGTTTCACGACTTCGTGCCGGTTTCCCTCATCCAACCCGTGAACGGGGACCACGAGCGGACAGTCTTAATGGTCGGCGCTCCCTGGTATCTCAAGGGGGCGGACGTGCTGATAGAAGCGTGGCAGAAGGTGGCGGAGGAGTTTCCCGACATTACGCTGAAGATCCAAGGTTATAACCCGGATCACGACGCACTGGAAGCGCTGGCCGCCGGTTCGCCGCAGATCGAGATCGTGAAAGCGGCTCCGAATGCGGAGACCATCCGCAGAATCAGCCGGGCGTTGGTTGTGGTGCTTGCCTCGCGCTGCGAGGGTCTTAGCCGGGTGCTCATTGAAGCCATGAGCGCGGCCGTGCCGGTGATCGGCTCCGACGTCGGAGGAACACCGCATTGCATCCGCCAAGGAGAGAACGGGTTCGTGTTCCCGTCAGTCGATGTGGACGAATTGCGCAGCCATCTGCGGGTGTTGCTAGCTGACGGCGATATGCGAAAGCGGATGGGCAGCAAGGGCTACGAGTTGGCCCACACGCAACTGAGCGAGAGGGTCTACACCAGCGAGTTCACCCGCATGGTTGAGGCGACTGTTCAAGGCGGCCAATGAGCCAGGAGGGAGGACAGGGCCATGACCGGCTGGACGTCGCCTTCGTGGGCGGACTGGCCTGGAGCGCGGGCGCCAAGTGGATGACCCAAGTCATCACATGGGCCTCCGTGCTGGTCGCGGCGCGGCTTCTCTCACCCGCCGATTTCGGCCTGGTCGAGATGGCCGGGTTCGTGGTGGGCCTGACGAACATGCTGGCCGAATTCGGAATCGGCACGGCGGTCATGCAGATGCACGAGCTCGATCGCCGCGTTCTGGCGCAGTTGAACACGGTGTGTATCGCGCTCTGCACCTTGGCCTTCCTCGGTTCGGCCGCGTCCGCACCTCTAATCGCGGCGTTCTTTCGATCCGAACAGCTCGAGCGGATGATCGTGGTCAACAGCTTGTGTTTCTTCATCACCGGCTTTCAGGCCGTGCCGCAGGGCTTATTGCAGAGGGACATGGATTACCGGCGACTCTCCCTGGCGGAAGCCGCCATGTCCCTCGTTCAGGCGGTCGTCACCGTCGGCTGCGCTTTGCTGGGTGCGGGCTACTGGTCGCTCATCGCTGGCGTGGTGGTTGGGAAGGGAACGTCCGCCGTACTGACAGCCTATTGGAAGCCGATTCCCCTGGCACAGCCGCGATGGAAGGAAATCCTCGCGCCTATGCGGCTTGGCTGGCACGTTGCGGTCGGGCGGCTAGCGGGAGCGGCGTACACGCAGGCGGACGGGATCGTCGTGGGCAGAACAATGGGAGACGCTCCATTAGGGAACTACCGGATGGCACTCAGTCTGGCTTGCGCCCCTGGGGAGAAAATCAGCATACTGATCATGCGCGTGACCGGTCCTCTCTTCGCCAAGATCCAGAACGATCACGCTCTGGTTCGGCGCTACTTCCTCATCGTCACCGAGTCGCTGGCCTTAACCGTTTTCCCGATCACGTTCGGGCTGGCCGTGACTGCACCGGAAGCGGTGCACGTGGTTCTGGGACCTAAGTGGGCAGCCGCGGTGGCTCCGCTCCAATGGATGGCGGTGTTCATCGGTGTCCGGACAATGGGCGCACTGATCTCACAGGTACTCACTTCGCTGCGTTATACGGCCTTCTGCATGTGGATCTCGCTGCTCAGCTTAGCGCTCATGCCGGTTTCGTTCTACATCGCATCGCGCTGGGGCTTGGGCGCAGTGGCGGCGGCCTGGTTGGTGCTGTCCCCCATCACGCTCGGCCCCTTGGCGCTGAAGTTGCAGCGTGCCATCCCCTTGCGCTGGCGGGAGTACCTCGACGCGATGCTTCCCGCACTGGTCGGATCGGCCGTGATGGTGACGGGGGTGATGGCGATCAGAATCTGGCTGCTGTCGAGAGGCTGGCCGGTGACCTTCAACCTGGCGGTTCAGGTTGTGGCAGGAGGGGCGATTTACGGCACGGTCCTGATGCTGGGATACCGGGAAACGGTGCTGCGGTACGTCCGTTTCTTCAGGCAATTGCGCAAGAAGCGGGACCTCCTCGCAACGGCGGATCTGTGAGACCGCCGCGTGCGCGTTGGCGAAGTGTTTTCGCGGCGTGGGGTTGTCGCGGAGTGGGGTCCGACCGAGTTGAGCCGGCGTGATATACTACGCTCTTCCAGATTTTCCCATATGGAGGGTTCTATAACTGCTTTGTGGCGGGCTATATCGAAACCCTTTCACTGGGGACCGGTGAGCACGTTATTGCTTGCGGCCGTGTTGCTTATCCTATTCTTCTCGCGCTGGTTACCTCACGGTGGTCTTCCTGCTTTGGCGGGGGACTCTGGAATGTTTCTGTACATTGGGCAACAGGTTAGTAATGGCCTTGCGCCGTATACCGACGTCTGGGATCACAAGCCCCCGTTGATCTTCTATGCAAATGCATTCGCTCTCCGCATCGCACATGGGTCCCCTCGGGGCATCGTCTATCTGGCGTGCGTATCGACTTTCGCCTTTTGCACGCTTGTATGGGCGGCATTGCGCAGGCGGGCCGGGGTTTACGCGGCGCTGTTTTCCGTAATCCTGGTGATCGGCTTGCTGCCGGACCTGGTTCTTAGCCCCAACCTCACGGAGCTGTTTTCTCTTCCCTTCCAGGCTGCTTGCTTTCTCCTAATGGCCAGAGAAGTCGAAGCCGCGTGGGAACCGCGCTATGCCATCTTGCAGGGTCTCCTTGGCGCCGCTCTCTTTCAATTGCGGGCGAACAACGCCGTCGTAACCGCGCTATACGTCGCGGTTTGCGCTTACGACCACTTCCGCGCCCGCTCTATTAACAAGTTCTTCGGCCAGATAACGGTGTTCGGCATTGCCTTCGCTATAGGCAACGCCGCATGCTTGTGGCCGATCATTCAACAAGGCCACCTGCGCCAATATTGGGATGCTGCTTTTGGATTTAACGCGCAATATTCGTCCCAAAGACCCATAATTATGCATTTTTACGCAGTTGGAGTCGGTATTCTAAAGACGTCACGCTTCGGCGGGTGCGCCTTAGCCACAGCGATGGCGTTCGCCGCGCTCAGGGCGCGTCTCTCGTGGTCCAGGATTGCGGACCGCTTTGGCATCCTCGCCGTGGCTTTACTCGCATTGGAAGTATGCGCCTCCGCCGTTTCCGGTATGGCTTTTGAACACTACTTCCTGACCTGGCTCTTGCCCATCGGACTTCTGGCTGGCCTTTTTATCAGGTATTGTGGCGAGTTGATTGGCTCGCGAGCCTTTTCGATCCCGGCATTCGCCGGGGCCTGCACGCTGCTGGTCACGGCCTCCCTCTTCGACGGTGCAAGAGAGTTCGCCCAGTGCATGGCAAAGTTCCGCGACCCCCAGGCCGATGCTGTACGATACGTTCGAGAGCGTTGCGCGTCCTCCGACCGGGCTTTCGTGTGGGCCAGTTATGGCGATCTGGCATTCCGGCTCGGTCTCAAACCGGCGTCGCGGTTCTTCTCCACTGTGCCGATGAGTCATGATGCGGAAACTTACCGGGCGCAGGCGACCGAAGCCCTGCACGATGTAGAGCATTCGAAGCCGAGGTTCATTCTGGAGGCACCCGGGGCTGAGCAGTCGAGCAGCCTGCAAGGAAGCCTGCCGAGGCTTTTTTCGGTGGAGCCCGAGCCCGCGCAGTGGGACTCCATGGAACTCCGGAGTATCAAGGGCCGCCTGGCAAAGAGGTATTCGCTTGTCTATCAGAGCGGATCGGGCGTGAAGGTGTACGAGTGGAAGGCAAGTACGGCGCAGCCGCGGATGGGTTGATGTTATTCGCTCGTATTCCCCGCGATCACCGTGCGTCTCAGATCCAGTCCTTCGCCCGATATAGAGGATCTTGGCGAGCTCGTCCGCGAGCAGCCAGAAACCCTGCCAGCGGGCGGTGAGGTTATTGGAGCTCTTCAGCAAGTCGGGGAACGGGCGCGTAGTCACTGCGATGCCAGCACGACGGAAGCAACGGGCAGCACGATACATGTGATAGTCGCTGGTAAGCAGCACGATCCGCCCGGGAGGGAACCGATCGAGAAGCGGCTTCACGAAAAGGGCATTCTCGTGCGTGCTCGTGGATCGAGTCTCGACCGACACCCCTCCTCGTGGCACGCCATAGGTGAGCAGAATGCACCTCTTCTGAGCCCGTTCCCGCCATCACAATGTGCCGGAAATGCCCCTGCTGCCAGGCCCAAACGGCGTGCACAACCCTCCGATAGGAACCCCCGCCGATGACCACGCTCTGCGGGTAGATGGAGGTACGGACGGTCGCTCCCGACAGGACGACCAGGATGTCGCCGTCGCGGTCGGCCCAGTTGTCCGTCAGCCGCGCCGCAGTCCACGGGACAGTGGCGTGGAGGTAACCACGAGCGGGAAGGCGCCCGCGGCGCATAGCAGGAATCGAACGGCGGCGCCGAGTCGGGCAACCATGCTTCTCGAGGCGTCGTCAGCCAAGGATCTCTTCAAAGAGCGCCTCATAGCGGTTTGCAACCTTCTCAATGGAGTAATTCGCCACCACCAACGCCCTCGCCCCCAAACCCAGGCGAACCCGCAGCGAGGCATCTCCCAGCAGGCGCGCCAAGGCGCCGCCGATCGCTGCTTCGTCGCGCAGCCCAACGACCAAACCGTGAACCTCGTGCTCGACGAGTTGCCGGTTGGCGGGAATATCACTGACAACCGAGGGGAGTCCTATGGCCATCGCCTCCAAGAGCGAACAAGAGAAGCCCTCGAGTGAAGAAAGCAGCGCGAAGGCGTCGCTCAACTGCAGCCAACGGAGAACGTCGGCTGCGGCGAGGCTTCCCGTGAAACGGACTTTCGAATCCACTCCCAGCGCGGCAGTCAGTGCGACAAGCGCACCCCGCTCCGGCCCATCACCGACAAGGACCAGCCTTGCCCACGGCAGTTGACAGGCGATGCCCGCGAACGCGCGAATCAGCGAAGGCAGCTCCTTCTCGGGCGCCAGGCGCCCCACGTAAAGGATGACCTGTGCATCGGCGGGGATGCCCAACCCGGCTCGCAGGTACGAGCGAAGCTCGGCGGAGGGCGGAGCAAATACTTCGACGTCGACCGGATTCGGCATCCTCAGGAGTTGCTGGGGCAAAAAGCCTGCTTGGATCGCCTCCTGCTCCATGCCTGGGTTCAGGATCATGATCCGCCGAGCCCACTGGCGAAGACGGCGGAGTTCCCAGCGGCCGAGCCAGGAATCGCGCAGGAGGGTCACCAGATTGCTGCCGGAGAACTTCATGATAATCGGCTTGCCGAGCAGCCTCGCGACCGGAAGGCCTGTGGCCAGGTGCAGACCCTGCATGAGGAAGTAGACAAAGCGGTAGTTGCGCCGCTCGGCCAGGATGGTCCATGCGACTCCCAGGGCGAAGGCGCGGTCGCGCCACGCCCCCGGCCAGCGGCCACCGAACATCCGAACCGGCACGCCGTAGGGATCCACCCACCTAGCGACGGTTGGCATAGGGCCTCCGCCCGCGCACAGGACAGTTACGCCGTAGCCGCGATTGACCATCTCCGCACAGATCCTTTGGGCCTCGACCTCCGAGCCGCCGAGAGTCGGCGGATAACTATAGCTGACCAGGAGAAACGAAGTCGGTCCGGGCGAGTTTCCCGAAGATTTCACCTTGCGCCCCCGAAGCGACGGCCCGCCGCAGTGGAGACGGCCGACCGCGTGCGACAGGCCGCAGGGTCCACACGAAGTCCTGTAGGTCTGATGTTCTCTGGCAAGGTTGCTCAGATAGTCCTTGGTAGGATTATACTCTGCCGGTACAGCGGTTCCCGGAACGGCAGACGTCGGGTAAGCGTGGCAGAGCCCGGGCTTCCCTGGCCCGGCCTGGAGGGAATGGACAAATGGTAACATGGGCGGAGATTGTTGCCACCGAAGCGATCTTTCACGGCCGGCCCTTCTCGTGCGCCGTCGGCGGGGGCGCGGGGTTACGCGGCGATTTCGGGGGTTGTCGGCCAGGGGGAGCGGGACCGGGGCGATATTGCGCGCCGGATCGGGTTGCTTTTCGGTTTGACGGTGATCTTCCTGCGGTTCAGCATGTTGCATGAGGCGCTGACCCAATTTGCGGGAGCAAATCTCTATGTTCTGTACCTGGCAGGCCCGCCGGCCTACTTGGGTATCCTGTTCAGCGGGGGTCTTCGGCGCTCATACCGGGCAAGGCCGACTTGGTATTGGACCGCCTTCTTCTTGTGGATGGCCGCAGCGACCCCGTTCAGCGTGTGGCGAGGAGAATCCGCGAAGGTCTTTTACACGTACATCAAGACCGAGTTCCCAATGCTTTTGATTGTGGCAGGCCTGGTGTTGACCTGGTCCGAATGCAGGCGTGTGATGCACGTCATTGCGCTCAGCGCCATCTGTTACTTGGCCATAGTTTTGGTTTTCGGGCGCGAGGATCAGGGACGGGTTAGTCTGCTTTTTGGGTCGACGTCCAACTCGAACGATCTGGCGGCGCAATGCTTGCTCGTCCTGCCGTTCGTGCTATTTCTGGTTCTCGACGCCCGCAAACTTTTGGTCCTGCGCTTGGCCGCCCTGACAGCGGTTCTGTTTGGGCTCGGTCAGATTCTGGAGACCGGCTCGCGGGGAGGTTTAGTGGCACTGGCTGCTGCGTTATTGTTCATGCTGGTCTGCGGCACGGCGAGGTTGAGGCTGGGCGTGGTGGCCTTGGTCGCGGTCGGCTTGATACTCGCGCCGATGCTGCTGTCGAAGGATACACTTCAGCGGCTGCTTGCATTCGGCGTCCAGGCCGCGGGGCCCGAGGAAGCCGCCATGTCGATGTCTATTCGAGAGAGCCTGGCGCGGAAGGGCGTTGACATGACGCTCCGAAGCCCGATTTTCGGCCAGGGGCCAGGACAGTTTGACGTGGCGGACGACATAATCAGCCGCGAGGCTGGAGAGCGACGCGGGGATTGGCTCAACGCGCACAATGTCTACTTGAAGATCTCCGCCGAGTGCGGCGTCCCAGCCTTGATCTTCTACCTGGCCGCCATCGTGTCGAGCTTTCTACTCTTACTTAGAACCCACAGGAAGGCGCGTCAGAATCCGCGGCACCGACAAATCGCCACGGCCACATTCTGCGTCATGCTGTCCATGGTGGGTTTCTGTACAGCGATGGCGTTTCTGAACATGGCTTATAGTTACCAGCTCCCGGCAATTAGCGGGCTCGCGATTGCTATGGCGGGCGCCGCGGCCAAGGAGTTTGCTGCCGGCGAGAACGGCGCATCGGGGGTACCGGAGGCTGCCACCGGTCCCGGAGTGGGTCAGGCGAAGACCTGGGGCTTCGTAACAGCCCGGCCGGCGCTCGGCGGACGACGACAGGCCCGGTGAGCAGCGCGGTCATTGCGTTGGCCATACTCTCAGCATTGCCGGGCTCAACCAACAGCGCACTCTTGCCACGGGAAACGATCTCGGGGACCCAGTCTGCCGCCGTGCCTCTCCCGGACGCCAGTCTACCAGCCCCGTCTCGTCAGCCCTCGACCACGGTTCCGGTATCGCTGGATTTGGCGTCATTTGAGTCCGGGCAGGCGACTTGATTCGCTACAGTAGAAGAATGCCATCCCGGGCAGCGCAATGAAGATCGCATTTCTGATCGGCAGGGATGACGTGGGCACGCGGGCCGCGATTGCGCGGGTCTCCGAGTTGCCGCGCATCGAGACGGTTGCGGTGCTGCTGGACACTGCGCGCAACTCGCTCTCTCGCCGCTGCCGAAATCTGAGGCGGAACGTCCGCCGTGAAGGACCGTCCTACATTCTTTACCGCGTGCTGTCAGCGATGCGGCAGAAACTGGACGGCTGGGCCGATCGCGTGATCCCCGGGGAGGAAGCCGACCAATTGCTTCACGCGGCATTTCCGGACCGTGACTTGGAGCAGTGCCATGGTCTCCGTGTATTCGAAGCCGGGAACCTGAATGGAGGGACGGCGGTTGAATATCTGCGGTCGGCCGGCGCCGATCTGGGCATTGTACTCGGCACGCGCATTCTGAAGCGGGCCGTTTTCTCGACGCCGAGGCTTGGTTGCATCAATCTGCACAAGGGCCGGGTTCCGGAGTACCGCGGCATGCCGCCGGGCTTCTGGGAATTGTACGACGGTCAGAAGTCGGCGAGCGTGACGGTTCATTTCATTGACGACGGGCTGGACACAGGCGATGTGGTCGGCGTCTCGGAAGTTCCGATTCATCCCAAAGAGACTCCCGAATCGCTGCGCAAGAAGCTGGATTTGGAGGGAACCCGGCTGCTGGTCCGAGTCGTGGATCAGATCGAGCAGGGGACCGTGGACCGGCGCCCCCAGCCAAAGACCACTCGGGCACCGCGCACCAGGCCGACCCGTGCACAGACCATGGAGCTGGCCCGGCGGCTGCCGCACTGGCGCAGGCTCGGCGATGGGCGGCAGACGATCAAGATGGCTGTGTGGCTGGTGCTGTTCCACGGAGGCTTTTACTCCTTGCTGCGCCGCTTCCGGAGAGGGAAGAGCCGCGCCGCGGTGTTGCTGTACCACCGTGTCGACGACGTCTCGGAGGACGTGCTGACGGCCAGCACGCGGCGTTTCGCCGAACATCTGATAGCGTTGCGCCACTACTATCACGTGATGACAAGCGAAGAGATGGTGGAGCGTCTGGCCAGCCGTGTGCGCCTGGAACCGACCTCAGTCGCCGTTCACTTCGACGACTGCTATCGTGATGTGCGAACCTGCGCCGCGCCATTGTTGGCGGCGGCGGGTATTCCCGCAACCGCTTTCGTATCCTCGGGATTTGTCGACACGACGCGGTCGTTTCCCCACGACCAAGAAAGGTGCCCGCACAGATTCGAGAATCTCCGCGCCCAGGATCTTCGTGAGCTGCCCGGCCTGGGCATCAGCATTGCAGCGCATACCGTCAACCATGTCGATCTCGGGTCGGTGAGCCTGGAGCAGGCGCACGCCGAGGTGGTGGAATCCGGCAGGCAACTCGAGCGAATCACCTCGCGTCCTGTCTTGCTGTTCTCCTTTCCTTTCGGAAGAATCCAAAATATGCGCGGGGAAGTGCGGGAGCTGGTGATGAGGGCTGGATACCGCGCTCTGTTCTCAGCCTACGGCGGCTTCCTGGGCAAGAACACGTCACTTTTCGATATTCCGCGCATCGGGGTGAGTTCGGATCATTCGCCGCTGGCTTTGATAATGGAGCTGGAGGGTATATCGTGGGCAAACATCAAGAGCACATTTCAGCGGAGCCCAAGGTAGAGTTGCCAAAGCCGCCGCGCGCGCGCATCAGTACTGTGGCAGCTTAGGACGCGCTCATAACCTTGCGAGGCAAGCCGCCCGGCGAAACCGGCATCGCTGAGCAGCGTGGTCATCGCTTTGTACATGTTCTCGGCATTCCCAGGCTCGACCAACAGGGCGCTCTCCCCGTCCGAGGCGATCTCGGGGACTCCACCTACGGCCGTGGCGACAACCGGAACACGGGCTGCCATGGCTTCCAGCAAGGCGTTTGGAGAGCCTTCGCTGCGCGAAGACAAGACCGCCAAATCCGCGAGGGCATAGAACGGCTCGGCGGACGGCACTTGCCCAGTGAAGGTCACATCGGAAGTGATTCCTAACGCCAAGGCGGCTGCTTCGATCCGGGACCGCTCGGGCCCGTCGCCCACAATCAGCAGGTGTGCGGCGAGGTCAGGGCGCAGCCCGCGCATGCTCTCAAGCAGCGTGATGTGATCCTTCTCTCGGGAGAGGCGCCCTACGGTCAAGACGATCTTCTTCGAGGAAGGGATCCCCAGCTTGGCCCGCAACGCGGCGGAGGCCTCTTCCGACTGATGCTTGGCGCCCCAGGCTGCGTCGATGGCGTTGTGGACGACTTCGATGCGGTTCGGCGCGACGCCCTTCCCAATCAGCTCCTCTTTGAACGGCAAGCTGACGGTGACGACTTGCGCGGCAGCGCGTAGGGACCAGTAGTCCAACTGGTTGTAAAGCTGCTCGCGCCGGTCGGGCCAGGTATAGCCGTGGTGGAAGGCGATCCAGGGAGCCAGGTGATGGAGTCCTGCCAAGCGCGCGAAAAAGTGGGACTTGACGGCATGCGTCTGAATCAGGTCCGGGCTGACTTGCCGCGCCAACGCCTTGAGCGCTACGATCACGGAGAGGTCAAACCGTCCACGTTCGGCGAGCACGTGAACCACGAGGCCGGCCTCACGTGCGGTGTCTACAAAGAGATTTGTGCTGCCGCCTCGGAAGAATGTGGCAATCGTAACCTCGATCGTTGGATCGAGCAAGCCTGACCGGGCGGAGGCTGCAAACTGCAGCAGGTTCTTGGCAGGACCTGTGATGGTTTCGGCCTCGATGACGGCGAGGAGGCGGACCGGCTTCATGACGCGCTATCCAACCATTGGGAGTAGGTTCGATAGAGCCCGGCGCCCAGGACTTCCCAATCATAGTGCGTCTTCGCCAACTGCAACCCGGCCTGCACCAGCCGGGCTCGAGCGGAGTTCTGGCCCGCCAGAGCCTCCAGCGCCGGCAGCCACTCTTCGTCCCGATCCGCGGTCAGGAAGTGCTCCCGCGGCCTGAGTTCCAACCCCTCGGCGCCCTGCGAGGTTGAGATCACGGGAACGCCGGCAGCCATGGCTTCGAGGATCTTCAGGCGGGTGCCTCCGCCGGTGCGGAGCGGAACGACGACTGCCAGTGCCTCCCGGTAGTAAGGGCGGATGTCGGCGACGGTGCCTGTCACTTCCACCGCGCGCTCCGACTGGAGAGCGAGAACAGAAGGAGCCGGGTCGGCCCCGACGATCGTGAACCGCCACTTCGGGAAGCGCTTCCGGATCGCGGGCCAGAGCTGGTGAGTGAACCAGATGGCGGCTTCGATGTTGGCGTGGTAACTCATCTGGCCCACGAAGAGTATCCGCTCGCGCTCCGCGTCTCCGTGCGCTGTCTCGCGGAAGAACTCGGCATCGACGCCGTTGTGGATGGTTGTGATGCGCGCCTTAGGTGCGATCGCGAGCAGCTTGCGCCCCTCGCGTTCACTGCACACCAGATGGCCGAACGCTGTGCGCAACGCCCATGCTTCGACCGACTCGATGCGCCGGGCAGTCAGACGCGCATAGGCCGCCCTCGGCAGAGATCTTACGGTCGCGGCATAGCGGCGCATGACCTCGGACTCAATGTTGTGCCAGTCATACACAAACCGCGGGTTTTGGATCTTACCGCTGAGCAGCGAAGCATAAGCGGCCATGTGGATGCTCTCGAACTGGACCAGGTCGAACTGTCTTCCCTGGAGCAAATGCAGAAGTGCGGCTTCCATCTCTGGGGAAGTGTAGTTGAGGATCGTCAAGGGCCATCGCCCGACCAGCCCACGGACGATCTTCGCCGGACTGTAAGCGCGAGGCCGGGGCACGGACACGATGTCGCGGCAGAAGGGCAGATCCGCGGTGGTTGGCGGCGGCAGGCCGGGAGATGAGAAAAACAGCGAGCTGATCTCGGCCTGACGCCCCAGGAGTCGCGCAAGATGGTACTCGCGCAACTTGGCGCCGCTGGTTGGCGGCCAGCATTGGCGCGGCGAGAGGAAGAGAATCCGCATCCCTGACTCCCCATGCTAGCAGCCCTTGTCGACCTGGGCCGCTGGAGGATACTTGTGTGCCGGTGATCAGCGCTCCGATCCTCCGAGGTTTCGATCCGGGCGCCCTGCGAGACGCAGGGATCCGCCGAACTGGAACGCTGTTTCAGGGTTTCTTGTGTGCCGCAAGCCCGCCGGAAACTCCGGCAGGCGCTCAGGGCACAAACCTCGAGGTGGTCTGAGCCTCTCGAACGTCGGGCGACTCCAACCTGAGAGCCTGAAGTGCGCCGGAATTCGATGCAAGCATCTCGCGGCAGCCTTTTCCCGCCAACGCTCATGGCGTCACCCGCCCAGAATCGGCTTCACTCCGCCCTGGACACTTGCCGCCACAAACGACCTTCTGGCGCTTCCTGGCATTGAGGTATGCGAAGAAGCCGGAGGCCGGGGCGAGGGGGCAATCCGAGCAGCAGTAGTTGTAAGTACCCCTATCGGGTCTTTGTCAACGACATGGACGCGCCGCTGGATGCGCTGGTGGGCTTCTAGTGTAGTGCGGCAAGCAAAATGCCCATTATTCCTGGTGGCGCAGGCGATCGTGTTGTGTCGCTTGCGTCGGCTGGGCAGAGCGGTTTGCGGCGATGGACCAGAGACTGCGATGGTCTGCCCCACCGGGCTACCCGGCGTCGCCGCGGTGGGTGCAGGCGGCTTTGATGTAGTCGCGGTTCATTCGGGCGATGACTTCGAGCTTGATCGATTTCGGGCACACGGCTTCGCAGGCGCCGATGTTGGTGCAGCTTCCGAAAACCTCCTGGTTCATCTGGGACACCATCTTACGGGCGCGCGATTCACGCTCCGGATGGCCCTGCGGCAGCAACCCCAGGTGCGAGATCTTGGCGGCTACAAATAGCGACGCGGAGGCGTTGGGACAAGCCGCCACGCAGGCGCCGCAGCCGATGCAGGCGGCCGCGTCCATGGCGCGTTCCGCATTCTCCTTGGCGACCGCGATGGCGTTGCCGTCGGGCGCGCTGCCAGTGGGAACGGAGACGAAGCCGCCGGCGGCGAGGATGCGGCCGAACCCGCCGCGATTCACGACCAGGTCGCGAAT
>VFSW01010157.1_pt1 | contig 13369 bp, 15 predicted proteins | sample 5358111 | NCBI WGS metagenome assembly VFSW01 (sample SAMN11554181, study PRJNA540505) | mine drainage metagenome | isolation source: sediment from site ElyBrook_90M | place: USA: Ely Copper Mine, Vershire, VT | collected 2017 | reverse complement strand
ATGATCGGCTTTATGATCTGGTGCGCCCAGATATTGGGGGCGCTGCTGGAGCGATTCGGCGGAATTCGCGGCGTGCTCGCGATCGATTACGTCTTTAGAAATCGCGCGTTCATTGCGAGCGGCCAAGAACCCCCGCCGCCCGAGATGTTTGCGGCGGCGATTACGGCAATCGACGGATTCATCGGAGGTACCGCCGGGCTGCTGATCGTCATCGCGATGATCGTGCATTGGATCGACCCTACCGTAGCGATCAATCCGCTGTGGGCGAAAAATCTCATCTATCAATTCGGACATACGTTTGCCAACCTCACGATGTATATGGCCGTCGCGGGAGTGTATGTCGGGCTGCCGATGTGTACCAAGCGCGCATATCACACGTCGGTCCCGCTGGCGGTTGCGTGGTGGGGGACGCTCACGTTCGTGATCATTGCGTATTTCCACCATCTGTATATGGATTTCGCGCAGGTGCAAATCGTGCAATATATCGGCGAGATCTCGTCGTATCTGGCCGCGATTCCGGTCGTCGTCGTCACCGTCTACGGCGGCGTGATGTTGGTCCACCGTTCGGGGATGAAGTGGAGCCTCGGATCCATGTTTCTCTTTGCCGGTATGATCGGCTGGGTCGTTGGCGGCTCGGCCGCAGTCCTGGATGCGACCATTCCGATCAACGTCGACCTGCACAACACCTTATGGGTACCGGGACACTTCCATACCTATCTCTTGGAAGGCGTTCTACTCTTCGTCATGGGATGGGCGTTCGTTAGCTTGGAGCAGCGTGCGGGAACGGCGTCCAATCTCGTCATGCGATGGCTGATAGGCCTGGGAATGTTCGGCGGGGGCGCACTGTTCCTCATGCCGTTTTACATGGCGGGGGCGGCCGGCGTGCCGCGGCGGTATGCCAGCGAGCCCGCGCCGGGCCCGTATTTCGCAGGCATCGCGACGATCGGGGCCGTCATTCTGCTGATTGGATTTCTCCTGGCCGTCTTCGAAGCGTTGCGTTTGGCGCGGCTGAAAAGAGCGGGGGCCGCGGCATGAAAAACATGCGTCTGGCTGCCGGCGGGCTTCTCGGGCTGACGATCGTCGTCGCTCTCGTGCCGCTCGTCCTCGGCCCGGTCGATCTTCCGACCGCACAGCATCACTTGCTGCACGCGGCCCTGATTGCGGGCGCCTTGATTTCAGCCTTGCTGTTCGCCGCGCCGTCGCACAAAACCGGCGCCGCACACTATGGGTGGTTGCTCGTCGCGATTCTCTCGCCGGTTGTCGTTATGATGTTGATGTGGCCTTCGGAGTATGCATGGTTCGAACAGCATCCCGGGGGGCACGTTCTCGAGCACCTGAGCATCATCGCGTTTGCGTTCGCTACGGGCTACGCGGGACAACGATACGCGGCGGGAATCGGCTGGGTGACCGGATTAAGCTTGCTGTTCATGGCGATCGCTTCGGCATGGGGCTTCGGTGTGGCACCGGCCGCGACCGGCGCGTTAGCCGCAAGCGTTCCGGCAGGCTCTGCCGTTGCAAGCGATGCGCCGAGCAACGCCGGGCCCCCGAACGTCGTACGCGGTGCCGCGCTGTTTTCGCAAAACTGCGCGGTATGTCACGGCGTCCAAGGAGCCGGAGGGGAAGGCCCGTCATTAAAAGATGAACGGACACGCAAGAATTTGCAGCAGGCCCAGCAGTGGATTATGAATCCGAGCGCGCCGATGCCGAAACTCTACCCGGGCACGCTTTCCCGCGCCGACGTTCGCGATGTCGCTGCCTACGTCGAAACGTTGTGAGCTAGACAGGTGGCCGCGCGACGCCACTGGATACCGCCGGGCGCACTGATCTTTGCGCAACTCGCTCACGGCGTCTCCTGGATTCTCCTAGCGATCGTTGCCGCAACCGGGGGCATTGCGGTCGTGAGCGGTGCCGGCCTAGCCTGGATACACACGGTCGCCCTAGGCTGGCTCACGATGGCTGCGCTGGGTATCCTTATCCACGTCATCCCGGGGTTCACCGACGCACGATGGCTGCGCGAGGGCACCGTGCGGTTCGCGTTGCTTCCGTTCGGCGTGGGAATCGTATGCTTCGTAGCCGGTTGGTTTCTCTCTGCGCCGGTCGTGTTGGCCGGTGCCGTACTGATGGCGTTGGCTTTCATCGCCTACTACATCGTTGCGATTGTTACGCTGCGCAATGCTGCCGAAGCGGGCAAGACTGAAGGCGCCATCGGGCGCGCATTAACGATCAACCTCACCTTTCTCCTGGTAGCGTTGCTGATAGGCGTCGCCATGGCAGGGAGTCTCGCGGGCGGCCGGTACTCCGTGCTCTTGGCGCGGCTGCCCGCCGTTCACGCGGAATTAGCGCTCTACGGCTGGTTCACCATGCTTGTCTACGGCGTGTCGGCCCGAACGATGCGGCCGATCTGCGGCGTGCTTTCGCGTATTCGCTGGATGCACGTCGTCGTAGCCTCGTCGGTGTTGTTTGGCCCGATCCTCGTGGCGATCGGCATCGGTGCGGACGTCCGGCCCGTCGCGTGGTTGGGCGCGATCGTCCTTGGTGCCGGCGCCCTCTGCTACTCGTTCGATACGCTCGATATCGTGCGCCGCGCGACCGTGCGCCATCGCCCGCCACAAGCGTTCGTCGTTGCGTCCGTCGTGTGGCTTACCGTCGCGACGTTGCTTGGATTCGGATTGTTGCTGGGCGAGCCGTGGGCGAGCGCTTACGTGTTCGTTATGCTGATAGGCTGGGTCGGGCAAATGGTGAACGCGCATTTTCTGCATATCGGCGTGCGTCTTATCGCGACGGTTATTCGCGGGGATGACGACGAAACGCGACCCGCAGCATTGCTCGACGCGCGACTTTCGTGGCTTGCGTTCGCGGCGATGCAGCTGGCCATAGCTCTTTGTTGCTACGGCCTCTTGGTGGACGCCGCCGGCGCCGTGCGCTCAGGCGCTGAGATCGGTCTGCTTGCATGGGTGGCGCTGGCTGCGAACGCAATCGTGGCTGCGCACCGCGCCGGGACGACCGGCGGACAAGCGCTATAGCTCGATTGGAGTACGCCCTCCCCGCTTCACCCGCTTTTTGTCGGAGCTAAGGGAAAGCTTGGGTCCACGACATGCGACGGCGTGTGCTATAGCCTAAAAGCATGCTTACGGCGACTTCGCACGGATACCAGCCATGATGTGCTGCATCTTTTCACGCGTGCAACACCCCGTGCTCCTACGCAGGAACCGGGATTCCGGCCGAGCGCGATGCACGTGAGCGACGAGAAGGCTCGCGCCGAGAACGTGCTGGAGCTGTTGGATAGCGTCGTCGACCCGGAGCTGGGTATCGGAATCGTGTCGCTAGGGCTGGTTTATCGGGTCGGCGTCGATGGCGACGACGTCGATATCCTAATGACCCTCACGGTTCCCGGTTGCCCCATGCACGAGACGATCAAAAGCGACGTGGAGACTACGATCCGGCGACTATCGTGGGTTCATGACGTCGTGGTTCACGTAACGTTCGATCCTCCTTGGAGCTTCGATCGCTTGAGCGACGAAGCGCGAAGCAAGCTAGCGCACGTGTGATGGACCGCGAATCATTGTGCCGGCGATCGACGATAACTGCGGTCACTGCAATACTCCGGGCGAGGCGGTACGCTAGACCTATGTTTGAACGTGATTTGTGCCGCTGATGCGGACGATCGAATTGGACGTACGTCCCTTCCACGAACGCGGTGAGGAGCCGTTCAACGCAATCATGGCGGCAGTGACGGGCTTGAAGGAGAGCGAGCAATTGCTGCTCGTGAATTCGTTCGAACCGAAGCCGCTCTATGCGGTGATGCAGCGGCAAGGCTTCGAGCATACGACGGTGGATATGGGTAACGGCGAATGGCGCGTATGGTTTAAGCGCCGGTCATGATCGGGAGCGTTGACCGGGTGAGCGACCCGATTGGAAGTGGTTGGGTATTGGCGCTCGCTTTGGCTTTTTTCGCGACGGGGTGCGTCCTGTTGATCGTGACGGGTCCGTCCTTTGGCGCATTGCATGCGTTCGCAGCCTTCATTGTGCTCGCCGTCGTCGCGGCGCTCAACCAGCTCTTGCCGGTTCTTACCAGCGCGCCGGTCGCGCGACCGCAACTCGTCATCTGCGTCGCGCTGGGGTTCGCCACGGGATTCGCGCTCTTGATCGTGGCCTTCTTCGGTCTGCCGACGTTTCTCGCCGCTGCGATCGTGATGAGCGCATCGGCGCTGGTGTGGGTCGTATGGAACGTCATTCGGCTGATCGCCGGCCGGGGCGAGTCACAGACTCGCATCCTCGTGGCATGTGCGATTCTCGCGTTCGCGGTAGCGACCGGGCTCGGGGCGGGAATGGCGGGCTTCTTTTCGGGGGTGTGGGTAGCGCCGGTGGCTGCACTCGCGCCGCTGCACGCTATCCTCGCAATCGTCGGCTTCGCTTCGCTGCTCGTTCTCGCCGTGTCATATCGGTTCGTCCCGATGTTTGCGGTCGCACACGCAACCACGTATGGTCGACGCCTCACGCAGTGGCTTGCCGTAGCCGGCACCGTTGTCGCCGCAATATTCGTGCACGCAGCGGTGGGGTTCCGTCTGGGGATGGCGGGACTGCTGGTCGCAGCCATCCTTATCGGAATTTCGCACCTACGAACGCTGCGGCTGCGGCTCCGCAAGCGGCTGGACGTTAGTCTGCGCTATGGAGCCGTGGGATGGGGCTTTGCGATCCTCGCATTGCTCGCGGCGCTCGCGTCCTCGTGGCAGAGCCGCTTTGGGCTATCGGCCGTCATCCTGGCGGTTCTGGGGTGGGTCTGCATCAGCATCCTGGGCTACGCCTATAAGATTGCGGGTTTTCTTGCGTGGCAGGCGGCAAAGAATCGTCATCCGGCGGCGCAACTTCCGGCGCTAAGCACGGCGGTAAATCTTCCGCTGGCATACGTTGCACTGACGCTCGTTAGCTTTGGATCCCTAGCGGCAGCCACATTCGCATATTGCAGCCCACAGTACACGCACGCCGGGTTGGAGGTCTTTGCCGGGGGCGGACTCTGCGCCGTCGTGGCCCTCGCGAACCTCGCATCATCGTACATCTTCAGGAAGGAGACCGCTGCACGTGCAGTGCGTGCAACTGGATAATCGCGGGCTATCGCCGCCCGAACCGATGTTGCGGATTCTCGATGCGCTGGACGCGTTACCGGGCGGCGGTAAAATCATCGCTCAAATGGACCGCAGGCCGCTCTTCCTGTTTCCGGAGTTGGAAGAGCGCGGATGCTCGTATGCCTGCGAACCCACCGAAGAAGGCGGCTATCTGTTAAGCATCGAGAAGCCGTGAAACGAATGTCGATCCCGTAGCCGCTGGTCTATAGATTGAGGTCGCTAAGGCCGGGATGCTCTGCCGGCCTCGGCTTGGAACGATCCCAGCGATATTTGCGATCGGATTCCCGTATCGGCAGATCGTTGATGCTGGCGTAACGCAGCCGCATTAGACCCCGTTCGTCGAACTGCCAATTCTCATTTCCATACGAGCGGAACCAGTTTCCATGCTCGTCGTGCCACTCGTAAGCAAAGCGGACTGCGATGCGCTCGTCGGTAAACGCCCACAGTTCTTTGATCAGCCGGTACTCTAGCTCTTTGCTCCATTTGCGCTTTAAAAATGCAACGATGGCGGCACGCCCCTCAAAGAACTCGTTGCGATTGCGCCAGCGGCTGTCTTCCGTATAGGCCAATGCCACGCGTTCGGGATCGCAGGAATTCCAGCCGTCTTCCGCGCCGCGAACTTTTTGGATCGCAGTTTCAACCGTAAAGGGGGGCAGGGGCGGACGTACCTCGGACATGGTAAGGCTCCATCGTGTTGCGGCTGGCCCGCCGGGCTGCCGACTTTGAAGAGATAGCCGGGTTACGGCTGCTTGTCGCTGTAGTAGCGTGCGTTGATCTCGATATACGATTCCCATTTCGGCGGCACGTCGGGCTCGGCGTAGATGGCTTCTACCGGGCAAGCGGACACGCAGGCGCCGCAGTCGATGCAGATAGCGGGATCGATGTACAGCATCGGGTCGCTTTCCTCCCCGTGGATGCAGTCGACCGGGCATACGTCAACACAGGAACGATCCTTGGTATCGACGCAGGGCTCCGTAATCACGTATGGCATACCGTAACGATATCAGGAGAGACGGCCGGGGCAACTACCCCAGGTTACCGGAATCGCCGGACAAATGTCGCAGTCGTTCGCGCCCGAGCCGCGAAATAGCACGAGCTGTGTTGAGAGACTTTAAAGCGGACCTGTTTAAGGCGCTGGCCCACCCGATACGGATTATGATCGTGGATGCGTTGCGCGATGGCGAGATGCCGGTACGTGCCATTCAAGAGCGGCTTGGAATCGAACAATCGACGATCTCGCAGCATTTGGCGGCACTTCGATCGAGCGAGCTCGTGCTTGCGAGGCGCGAGGGCACGTCGATCTATTACGGCGTCGCGGACCCGGCCATTTGGGAGCTTTTGGACATCGCGCGCGGGATCTACGAGCGGCAACTGCACGCCAACCGGAAGATGTTCGAAGCCCTCGGTTAGGCTGGCGGGCTGCGCCGAAGCTCATTTGCATCAGTATATTAGAATATGCTAATATACTTTCGTAATGCGGCACTTTAAGGCCGAATTTTTCAAGATTCTGGCCCATCCCACCCGAATTCGAATTCTCGACGCGCTACGCGAGGTGCCGCTTACCGTAGCCGAATTGCAGGAGTCTCTCGCGCTCGAACAACCGAACGTCTCGCAGCACCTCGCGGTTTTACGGGCAAAGGGCTTTGTGGAGAGCACGCGCGAGGGCACCTCGGTGCGCTATGCGATCGCCGATGCGGCGATTCTTCAGTTGCTCGATACGGCTCGCGATATTTACGATCGGCAACTCTCGAGCAATCGAGCCCACTTCGAGGCGACGCGTTAACGCATGACGCCGGTGCGGATATGGGCTTTTGCGTTGCTGCTCGGCGCGGCGGTTGTGGCGTTGCTGCCCGTCGCGTTTCCGTTCCATTACGCGCTCGTCCCCACGGTAGCAGGCGCGTTGCTTCGTATCGATGTTGGGTCGTCGTTGCCTGCGGCGCCGTTCCTCATCATCAACGCCGTCGTTTCGATTGCGGTCGCGATATGGGGCTTGAGGCGGGGGTCGCCTTCGGACGGTATGCGTTTGGCACTATTCAGCGCGGCAATGACCGGCGTGCTGCTGGCGCAGAGTATCGTCGCGTTCCTCTTATTCTGGGAAGGGATGTCGCTGGTCTCGGCGTTTCTGGTTGCGACGAACCACGGCAAACGCTACGTGCGTCGAGCGGTCTTCTCGTACGCGCTCGTCAGTCAGTTGGGCGCGCTAAGCATCACGGCATTTCTGGCAATCCTCGCCGTGCATGCCGGCACGGGGGCGTTCGCGGGCATCGCGCTCGCATCCGGAACCCTTTCAATCGGCGCGCGAACCCTTGCGTTGTCGCTTGCGGCGGTCGGGTTCGGCTCTAAGGCCGGCCTCGTGCCGCTGCAGTTCTGGCTTCCTCGCGCTCATCCGGCAGCTCCCGCGAACGCATCGGCGATGCTCTCCGGTATCATGCTCAAGATCGCGGTTTACGGCTTGCTGCTTGCGTGTTTCGTGTTGGCGGCGCCGGCGCCGTGGGCCATCGGCGTTGCGCTGCTCGTTGCGGGCGCGCTCAGCGCGTTGTTGGGAGGGCTGTACGCGACGATCGAGAGCGATATCAAACGGCTCCTGGCCTTTAGCTCCATCGAGAACGTCGGCATCATCGTCGCGACGTTGGGCCTGGCGGTACTCGCGGCAGCGATGCACCAACCGGCGCTCGCGGCATTGGCGGTCGTCGCGCTGATATTCCATAGCGTCAATCATGCGATGTTCAAAGGCCTCTTGTTCCTTGGCGCCGGAACGTTGGTCGAGCGCTTGCACGTAACCAATCTCGATCAACTCGGCGGCCTTGCGAAGGGACCGCTGCGACGCTCGGCTCCCTGGGTGCTGCTGGCATGCATGGCGGCGTCGGCGCTCCCGCCGCTCAACGGTTTCGCATCCGAGTGGCTCGTATTGAACGGCTTCATTCGCGCGCTCGCCGCCGGCTCGCCCTGGTTCAAAACGCTCGCGCTGTTTGGTATTGCAGCGCTGGCGATGACCGGGGGCCTGGCTGCGGCAGCCTTCATGAAACTGTACGGCGTAGGATTTCTGGGCGATCAGCGACACCCCGCGCGGGTCGAGCCGGAGCCGTTCGATGCGTCCGTCGCGGCGCTGGCGTTCCTCGGCGCGGCGAGCGTTGCGATCGGTGTGATACCAAGCGTCGTGATTCGCCCGCTCTCGCTACTGGCGGGCGGCATGATGGGTGAGACACCCTTACCGGTCCCGAATCTTTCGGTATTGCCGTTTCTCGCGTTGCTGCCGATCGCCGGAGCCGTGTTTGCCGTCGCGATGGCTCGGCGGCGCGGCGTGCGCGAAGCCGGCACGTGGACGTGCGGATCGGCGGTAACGCTGCGCTCGCAGTACACTGCAACGGTGCTTTCAAAGCCGCTACGGCTCATCTTCGGCTTCGCGTTATTTCCCGAGCGCGAGCGACGCATGGAGTACGGGACCTCGCAATGGATACCGACCCGGATTACCTACGCGCTCTCGACGCGTTACGTGTTCGACGAGCTTGCCCGCAATATCGCCGCATTCGTTCAACGGATCTCGCGCGGAGCACGAAGGTTTCAAGGCGGATTTCTGCGCGTGTATCTCGGTTACGCGCTGGCCGCGTTTCTTGCCGCATTGGCGGTGGCGCGATGAACCAGGCCGTGCAGATCGCCTTCGTCGCGCTATTCGCCCCGCTGGTACAAGGGATTTTAAGCCGGCTGCGCGCGCGGATGCAAGGCAGGCCCGGCGCATCGGTGTGGCAGCCGTATCGCGACCTGCGTAAACTCTGGGGCAAGGAAGCGGTCATTCCACAGCGTTCGCTGCTCGTGCTCGTCGCCCCGGGGGTAGCCCTCGGTGTAGCGATAACGTTCGTCGCGATCGTTCCGAGTATCGCGGCGACGGATGCGTCGGCGTGGCGAGTCGATGCCGTTGCGCTGGCGTTGCTGCTCGCGCTCGGGCGATTCGTGGCGGTACTCGCGGCGCTCGATACACGTTCGGCCTTCGAAGGCATGGCCGCCGGGCGAGAGATTGCCTTTGCATCGCTGACCGAAGCGCCGTTGATCCTCGCGCTCTTGGGGAGCGCGTTCCTTTCGGACGGAAGCCTAGCCCATGCTCCGAACGGGGTATGGACCGACGCGTTAGCGGCCGGGGCGTTACTGCTCGTGATGCTCTCCGAGACGGCGCGAATACCGGTCGATAATCAACAGACGCACTACGAACTCACGATGATCCACGAGGGGCTCGTCCTAGAGTATTCCGGCTGGCAGCTCGCGATGCTGCACTACGCGGCATATCTGAGGCAGGCGGCATTCTTCGTGTTAGCCGCGTTACTGATGCCCGGAAGCGGGATCGCGACGCTGGGGTGGATTGCCGTCGTGGGCGCTTGCATCGTGCTGATCGAAACGGTGTACGCCAAGCTGCGCCTCTTTGAAGTGCCGCAACTCTTTGCGTCCGCACTGATCCTTTCGCTGGCGAGCATCGGCTTGCGAATCGTGGACGTGCTGCGATGAGCGTCGTCATTATTCTCGCCGGGGCGGTGCTCGTGATCGATTCGCGATTACGTTCGGCGCTGGTCGCCTACGTGGTCTTTACGCTCGGCGTCCTGTGGATCGCCCACCCGCAGGGGCCGCAGGCAAACGCCATGGGCATCACGCTGTTTGCGATGTTGGCATTCGTCAAGGTCGTAGTTGGCCCGGCGGCCGTGCTGTGGCTGCGCATGCGATATCGCGTGCCCGATGATTTAGTGCCGTCTTTCAACCTTGGCGTACGAATCGGCGTGGTTGCCGTCGCGCTGTACCTTGCTCGGTATTTCAGCCACGCCCAGGCGTTCTCCGATGCACCCGGCGCCACGGCCGTGTTCTATGCGTTCTTCGCAAGCATCTGCGTGGTGATTCTGCACCGTAATCTGCTGGCGCACGTAGTGGGATTATTGGCGCTCGGGAGCGCGGTAACGCTGGCTGCGGCGGTGTTTGCGCCATCGTTGCCGGGCGCGATCGAGCTGGCCGACACCTTCGACGCGGTTTTCGCAACGTTCATCGCGATTGCGGTGGCGCGCGCCGTGATCCAACACGACCCGCGTTTGGATATGCGGTCGCTACGGAACTTGCGCGGATGACGACGATCGTTGTCCTATTTCCGTTCGTTTCCCTAGCGCTGGCCGCGTTTTTCGCCAACCGGTCGCTGCGATCGGTTGCCCGCGTGTTCTTTGCGAGCGCGGGACTCATTGGAACGATCCTTGCCGCGTCGACGATGGATTGGCTCTCGGGGATCTTTGCGGTGAGCGTTTCGCTCCTCTGCGCGATCGTCGTGCTGTTCTCGACCGGCATCCTGCCGAAAGGCGGGAACAATCCGATGGAGCCGTGGTCGCGCAAGCCCGCCTATTTCATCTTGCTCGGCGCATTTTGGAGCAGCATGCTGCTGACCGTCACGAGCGCGGGGTTCATCGGTATCTGGATCGGTATATCGGCAACGACGCTCGCAACCACGTTTTTGGTCGCGTACTCGGGCGGCAAAGCCGCGCTTGAAGCGGCCTGGAAGTATCTGATGCTCTGCAGCTTCGGCATTGCGATCGCGTTGATCGGGATGTTGCTGCTCGGACGAGCGGCGATGATGGCCGGCGTCGCTCCCGGCCAGGCGCTCTCGTGGAGCGCGCTGATATCGCATGCGGCGCTGATGGATATCCCCCTAACGCGCGTCGCGCTGACGTTGATGCTGGTGGGGTTTGCCACCAAGGCCGGCTTGGTGCCGATGCACGCATGGCTGCCGGACGCGCACTCCAAGGCACCGGCCCCGGTGAGCGCGCTGCTTTCGGGTTTGTTGGTATCCTGCGCGCTCTACGCCATCTTGCGCGTCCAGTCCGTCGCCGTACAAACACCCTCCGCCGGGCTCTTCGACGGCATCTTGCTCTACGGCGGTGCCGTGTCGATCCTGATCGCGTCGCTGCTGATGTTAGCGCAACGTGACGTCAAGCGTTTGTTTTCTTACTCGACCGTCGAGCATGCGGGCATCGTGGCATTTGCGCTGGGCCTCGCGACGCCGCTTGCAGCGTTTGCCGCGCTCTATCACATTCTCAATCACGCCTTCGCAAAGTCGATGGCGTTTCTCTCGATTGGCATAGTGCAGGAAGAATACGGATCTACGAGCATCGGGGACTTGCGCGGACTCTGGAGCGTGCGCGGCGGGCGTACCCTGCTCGCGGCAATGATTGCGCTGGCCGGACTGCCGCCGTTTGGGTTGTTTTTCTCGGAACTCCTGATCGTCGTTGCCGCGGTACAGGTACACGCGTGGAGCGCGCTGGCCATCGCGCTTGTGGGATTGCTGATCGCGTTTGCCGCATTGTTGCGGCTGGCGATTACCACCGAGTCCGGTACGCACGCACGCGGATTACCGGCGCCTAAGCTGCGCCTTGCAACGGTTGCCGTAACCTGCGTGGTGGCGGCTTCGTCGGCGTTGGTCGTCGTGCCGTTCGTCCCGTGGAGCCATGCGGTGTACGGGCTGCTCGCGGCGATGGTAAGTAGACCGTAATGTACGCGGAGATCGCGATCGCACCGGAGCGCGTCCGGGAGAGCGTAGCCGAGTTGGCAGCAACGGCGCAGGCGCTCGGAGCCTATGCCGGCGAGAAGCAGGTACGCTATCTCTTTCTTCGTCCGCAGGGTGTGCTGTGCGCCACGGTGGATGCCGGCGCCCGGGCGTTGCCGTCGATGACGAACGAGATGCCGCTCTACGATTGGCACGAGCGCGAGATGCGGGAGAAGCAGGGGATCGCCTTTGACGGGCATCCGGATACGCGGCGGCTCTATATCGGCGATGGGCCCGTCCCCGAAGCGATGACCGCGCAGGGAGAGGGCGTTAACGTCGTGGTCGTGGGGCCGGTCCATGCCGGCATCATCGAGCCGGGGCGATTCACTTTCAGCACGGGCGGCGAGACGACGATTCACTTCGATACGCAGTTTTCATACGGCCACCGGGATATCGAGCGCGCCCTTAGCGGCCGTAATGCGCTTGAAATCGCGCCGTCGATTGCGCGCATCTGCGGCGGGTGCAGCACCGCGCATTCGTGGAGCTACGCGCTCGCGCTCGAGTCGTTGGGCGGGATCGAGTGCGACGAGGCGACCGAGTACGCGCGCGTCGTGCTGGCAGAACTCGAGCGCTTGTACAACCATGTCTTCGACCTTGCGAACGCGGCTTCCGGAGCGGGTTACGGCCGCGGGCTGACAATGGGGCTCGGATTGAAAGAGCGCATCCTGCAGCTCTGCGCGGCCGCGACGCGGCATCGGCTGATGTTTGACGCGGTCGTTCCCGGAGGCGTGCGAACGGGAGTCTTAATCGATCCACAGGCGTTGCGCGCGGATCTGCACGCGGTCCGCAGGGATGTCGAACGCTTTGCGAAGGAGCTGTTTGAGAACCGCTCGGTGATTCGCCGATTCGCCGGCGCGGGGTTGCTTGACGGCCGGACGGCCCGGCTGTTCGGGGCGTGCGGACCGGCGGGCCGCGCCTCCGGGGTGGAGCTTGACGTGCGGACGTTCTGCGCGTACGGAGCATACGCGGGCTTGGACGTCCGAATCGCGACCGAAAAGGGCGGCGACGTTCTGGCACGCTGCAGTGTAAAACGGAGCGAGATCGCCGAATCGTTCCGCCTGATCGACGCATCGCTGGCTGCGCTTGGGGACTCGTCGATCCCCGAGCCGCAAACCGTCGAATGCGCAACGGGGCGCACGACCACCGCGATCGAGGGCTCGCGCGGCGTCGAAACGCTTTCGATTGAGGTAAGCGGCGAGGGCACGATCGAGCGCCTTCACGTCATATCGGCCTCGTATCGAAATTGGCCGGCGGTCGCGCGGGCGATGGAAGGCAATATCATTCCGGATTTCCCCCTCGTTAATAAAAGCTTCAATCTCTGCTATTCGTGCATGGACCGCTAATGTCGAGAATCTACGAACGTTCCTTGGCCATTCGCCACCTCGTGTGCGGCAGTTGCAACGGATGCGAGCACGAGATGAACGCGTTGGCCGGCCCCGCTTACGATATCACGCAGCATGGCTGGGATTTGGTCGCCTCGCCGCGTCACGCCGACGTTGTAACGGTGACCGGGCCGATGACCGAAGCTATGCGGGACGCGGCGGCTGCGACGCTTGAGGCGACGCCGCATCCGCGGATCGTGGTCGCCATCGGCGATTGTGCGATCGGCGTGGGGCCTTGGTGCGGCGTGGGGGGGGGGGGGGGGGGGGGGGGGGGGGGCCGGGGGGGGGGCGGGGGGGGGGGG
>VFSW01010156.1_pt1 | contig 13370 bp, 12 predicted proteins | sample 5358111 | NCBI WGS metagenome assembly VFSW01 (sample SAMN11554181, study PRJNA540505) | mine drainage metagenome | isolation source: sediment from site ElyBrook_90M | place: USA: Ely Copper Mine, Vershire, VT | collected 2017 | reverse complement strand
GCGAGGCTGATATTCGCGCGGATAGGCTCAAAAAACTGGATATTTTGAAAGCGGCAGGGATGGAAGGGTATCCCGCGCAATCTCGCCGCAATATATCAAATAAGGCAGTACTTGATGCGTTTGACGACCTTGAAAACGGTGGGAAAGAATTCAATGTCGGTGGACGCGTTATGTCACTTCGCGGGCAAGGCGGCATTATGTTCGCCGATGTGTTCGACGGGACCGCACGTTTGCAAGCGGTCTTTCAAAAGGACGACATGGACTCTGCCGTGTTCGAGCTGATCTTAGCGACGGTAGATGTGGGAGATTTTATTGAAGTGTCGGGAACCGCCTTCAAAACACAGCGGGGACAACGATCCGTCAAAGCTAGAGCATGGCGCATGCTTGCGAAATCATTACTATCGATCCCCAAGGAGCACTTTGGTCTCAAGGACGAGGAATTGAAATTGCGTGAGCGGTATCTGGACATTCTTCTCGACCCGGAAGTCCGCGCGATGTTCGAACGTCGGGCCAAATTTTGGCAGGCGATACGACAGTTCTATCTCGCGCGCGGATTCGTCGAAGTTGAAACGCCCGTACTGGAGAATACTCCGGGCGGTGCGGACGCTCGACCATTCTTCACGCATCACAACGCGCTCGATATGGATGTCTACCTTCGCATCTCAGCGGGAGAGCTCTGGCAAAAGCGCTTGCTCGTTGCCGGGTTCCCAAAAGTCTTTGAGATCGGACGTATTTTCCGCAATGAAGGGCAATCGCGCGAGCACCTGCAGGATTACACGCAGCTCGAGAGCTATGAGGCTTACAGCAGCCTCAAGGAAGGCGGCGATTTTCTGAAAGAGTTATTCCGCCATGTTGCAAAAGAGGTCTATGGAAAATTCACGTTTGAAATAGGAGAGTTCACCGTCGACCTGGCGCAGGAGTGGCAACTCATCAATTATTGCGATGCGATCGAGGAGCGGTTCGGCATCGATCCGCTTGATTGCACCGAAGAAGAGGCGATAGAAGCCGTTCACGAAGCAGGCATTGAGGTAGGTGAGGCGTTGAACCTGCCCCGCGCCATCGATCATCTTTGGAAAGCTATTCGCAAAGGCATCGCCGGCCCCGCATTCCTTGTCGGCATTCCCGTGTATCTTGAACCGCTCGCAAAAAAGTATGCAGGCGATCCGCGGACGGTCGAGCGGCTGCAGATCGTTATTGCAGGTTCTGAACTCGGCAAGGGGTTCAGTGAGTTGAATGACCCTATCGACCAAAAGGAAAGATTCGAGGAACAACAAAAAATGCGCGATCAAGGCGACGACGAAGCGCAGCGGCTCGATGCCGATTACGTGAAAGCGCTCGAATATGGCATGCCGCCCGCTTTCGGTTTCGGGATGTCAGAGCGCGTGTTCGCGTTCCTTGAGAACAAGCCGACCCACCTCGCGCAGCTTTTCCCTCTGCTTCGCCCGAAATCCGCAGAGTAGTACTTCTCGCTTATTGAGTTGAGGATGGGTTCGCCGAGGCGCTAGAGTTTGCGCCAGAGTCACGGGCCGTGGCTGGGCGGATCATGATCGAGGATGCGGTAATGGAACCGTCGGAATTGGCGGAGCCCGCAACGGTCACCGTTTGGCCGACCCGCACATTCGATGCGGGAACGGATTGGAGTTCGTCAACCTGGGTCGAAGCGCTGACAAGCACAAGCTTAGTACCGGTCGTCGCGCCGGTAGAGGTCGAATTGGGCAACTGGACATTGAATGATCCGTTGCCGGTCTTTATGACGGTCCCGATCGTTGCGCTGCCGAATGGGCCGCCCCCCGAACCGTCGCGGGTCCGGAACGTCACACCTCCTGCGCCCGGGAGCTTTGAAGTAGCCGGCGCCACGTTTGCGGCGTACGTCATGCCGCCCCAAAAGCCGGCTCCCGCGAAGACGACAGCTACGGCCACGATGGTCCATCTCATGTTGTTCATATACTTGCTAGTACAACTCTTACGTAATAATTATTCTATTATTCGTACCGTAGCGCCTCGATCGGATTGAGGCTTGCGGCACGTCTCGCAGGATACCAGCCGAACGCAATGCCGATCGCCGCCGAGACGCAAAAGGCAAGCAGGATGGCCGACCAGGAAATGCTCGTATGGACGAGTCCGCTCAAGTTCACGAGCATCGACAATCCAACGCCGAGCACGATGCCAGCCACGCCGCCGATCAAGGTGAGCGCGACCGCTTCGGTGAGGAATTGGAAACTGATGTCGGCTTGCTTGGCGCCTATCGCCTTGCGCAGTCCGATCTCGCGCGTGCGCTCGGTCACCGTAGTGAGCATCATGTTCATGATACCGATGCCGCCGACAAGGAGCGAGATGCCGGCGATCGCGCCGAGCAGGTAGGTGAGCGTGCCGGTGATCGAGGAGGCGCTCGCAAGGATGTCGGCCTGGTTGAGCACGCTGAAATCCGCGTTGGTCGGGTCTGAAATGTTGTGGCGTTGCAACAAAAGGGAAGTGATGTCGTTCTGGACCTGCGTCATGACATCGGCGCTCGACGCCTGCACATCCACGCTCGAAAGGTATTGGTTGCCGGCAAGATAGAGTTGCTCGGTCGCGACCGGAATGTAGATCATGTCGTCCTGGTTGTTGAAACCGGAGGTGCCTTTCGAGACCGTAACACCGACGACCGTGAATTGCTGCCCATTGATACGGATCGTTTGCCCGACCGGTTCGGTACCGGAGGCGATCACATCGGAGACCACGGTCGGCCCCAAGACAGCGACCTTCGCGAGCTCAGCATTCTGCGTATCGGTGATGAAAGTGCCGTCAGATACCTGCACGTTGCGTATGTTCGCGTAGGAGGAAGTGACGCCATCCACGGTCGTGTTCGTGTTGGTACCGACGCCGGCGATCTGGTACCGTCCTTCCGACTCTTCGGCTACCGCTTGCACATTGGAAACCTGGGTAGCGATCGCATTCGCATCGCCCACGGTGAGCGATTCGGCGGTGCCCCGGCCGCCCGAAACGCCGAAGCCGACGGTCTTCGCTGCGCCCGGTGTTATCTCGATGAGGTTCGAGCCGAGCGATTGGATGGACGATTGGATGGACGCTTGCGCACCCTGTCCGACGGAGACGAGCGCGATCACCGAGGAAATGCCAATGACGATGCCCAATATGGTCAGGCCGCTGCGCACTTTGTTGGCCGAAAGCGCGGTATACGTCTCTTCGAGCGTGTCTTTGATGGTCATATCACGATGTGTTGGGCACAAGATGGTGTTTGGCGGAACGCCGCGCGTGCGACTTGCTGTCCGTCACGACAAGTCCGTCACGGATGGTGATGATGCGCTGCGCATGCTCGGCCACGTCGGGCTCGTGCGTGATGAGCACGATCGTACGCCCATGATCCTCGTTCAATTTCTGGAATGTGCCTAGCACGATCTCGCCGGTCTTGGTGTCGAGGTTGCCGGTCGGCTCGTCCGCAAGAACGAGCGAAGGGTCGTTGACGAGCGCACGCGCGATCGCGACGCGCTGGATCTGGCCGCCGGAAAGCTCGTTGGATTTGTGATAAAAGTGCGATTCGGGGAGTCCGGCAGAAAGCAATGCAATGCCGGCCCGCTGTTTACGCTCTTCTTCGCTCACACCCGCATACACGAGCGGGAGCATGACATTGCGAAGCACGGTCGTGCGGGGCAACAGGTTGAATGCTTGGAAAACGAACCCGATCTTCGCTTTGCGGATATCGGCGAGGTCTTCGTCGGAAAGTTGGGAAACATCCTTGCTGTCGAGAAAATATTCGCCAGAGGTCGGCGTATCGAGACAGCCCAAAATATGCATGAGCGTTGACTTGCCGGAGCCGGAGGGGCCCATGATGGCTACGAACTCTCCGTCGTTGATTGAAAAGGTGATGCCTTTGAGCGCTTGGACCGCGGTGTCGCCGGAACCGTAGGTCTTCGTGATGTTCTTGATCTCGATCATTGGATGGGACGGCTTATCCGCCGATGCGGACCGCGCCGCCTGCACCGCCCCCTCCGAAACCTCCGAAGCCGCCTCGGGTCGTCGCAGCCGCAGCCGCGCTGGTCGTGTTGCCACCGGTCGTACGCGAGACTATCTGCTCTCCGGCCGTAAGTCCCGAAAGGATCTGGGTGTTCGTGTTGTCGGTGATGCCGATCGTGACGGGGATCTCGACGGGGGTCTGTGTGGTCGAGACGGTGCCGCTTGAATTCAATGCGGGCTGGAAGGCGAGCACATAGCTTTGGCCGTTCACTGTTTGCACCGCGCTTGCAGGCACTTCGAGCGTGCCGTCGGCTACGGACGTCTCGATATCCGCGTTAACGGTCATGCCGGCCTTCACGCGCGCGTCCTGCGTAGTAAAGGCGATCTTTATGTCGTACGAAACGACGCCCTGCGAAACGGTGCCGAGCGGGGAGACGTCGGTCACGGTCCCCGTGAGCGAAAGGTTCGGGATCGCGTCGAAGGTCAGGGTCGCATTCTGACCGACCTGTACCTTGGCGGCGTCCACTTCGTTGAGCGAAAGGTCGGCGATCTGCTGGCTTGTGATCAATGTTGCCGCGTTGGTACCGCTGCCCACCGTATCGCCCACATTGAGGTTCAGGTTGGCGACGGTTCCGGCGATTGGCGCGGTGATCGTGTAGTTGGAAAGCGCGTCTTGGGCTTGATTGAGCGCGTCTTGTTGCTGTTGGATCGAAAGCTGGTCGGACTGGATATTGAGCTGGTCAGGACCCTGTTGCAACTGCTGCAGTGTTTCCTGGGCTTCGGTGATCGAAGCCTGGTCGTTCACGATCGCTTGTTGGTCGGACGTCAATTGGTTCTCGTCGTTCTGGAGCGCGGTGAGGTGCGTATCGATCTTCGAAATGTCGGATGAGAGCGTCGTGAGCGATGTGTTGGCCTGTGCGACGGGATTCTGGTTGTGGTTGTTTATCTGGTTTATGTAGAACTGGATGAAAGAATTCATGCTATTGAGCGCGGTTTGCTCGTCCTGCACGGCTGTATAGGTCTCTTTCAGGCTGGCGAAGATCGTGGAGGTCGAAGACTGCGATGAGGTCTTTTGGAAATCCGCATATGAACTGGTGTAATTGCTTTGAGCGGCCTGGTAGTCGTTGTATGCGGTATTGCGGTCAGAGATCGCGTCGGTCGAGTCCCAGTTCTCGAGCGTGCTTTCGTAATAGTCGATGTTCCACTGCGCGCCGTGGGAAGCTTCCGTACCGATGACGACATCTTGCAATTGGCTTTGGATGCTCGGCAGGTCGAGATAGGTCGCGACTATATCACTGTACGCGGTGCCGTATTCATTCTGGAGGCTCGTCTGGTCGTTCTGCAAGCTCACTTGCGCTTTGGAGATCGCGTCTTGGTCCTGAGTAAGCTGAAGCTGCGTCGGGGGTTCTTGGAGCTTCTGAAGGTTGAGCTGCGCGCTTTGGAGCGAGGCTTTCGCGCTTTGTACGCTGTTGTATTCGTCGGTGGAATTAATGTAGGCGAGTGCCTGTCCGGCACCGACCTGCTGGCCATCTTTCACGAGGACGCGCGTGATCTGTCCGGAAGCCTGCGGGTTGATGGTTATTTCGTTGGAAGGCGTAACCTGCCCGGAGCCGGAAACACTCTGGACTATCGTTCCGGATCGAACAGTCGTGAGGACGTACTGCGTACCAGCTGAAGTGGCCGTGAGTTTGCCATAGATGAACCAGGCACCGGCGACCACGACGACCACGATGATAGTGCTCCATACCTTATGTGCTACCGCGAACCGCCGCACGGAGGACCACCAGAGGGAGAGTCTCGAAAGCATATCAATTTTGAGGGTTCGTCAATACTACATCACGTTTCGGGGCTTTATTACATGGCATCGTGGTAAGATGCGACCGTGGAAAAAACCGCAGTGTTCGGAGGAGGCTGCTTTTGGTGCACGGAGGCCGTATTCCAGATGCTAAAGGGAGTTTCGAAAGTTGAGTCGGGATATGCCGGCGGCGCGATGGAAAACCCTTCATATGAGCAAGTCTCAAGTGGCAACACGGGCCACGCGGAAGTTATTCGCGTGACGTACGACCCGGCTGTCATTTCGTACGAAGATCTACTCACCGTGTTCTTCGGTTCGCATGATCCGACCACGCCCAATAGGCAGGGCGCGGATGTGGGCGAGCAATACCGTTCGATCATTCTCTACGAGACCGATGAGGAAAAAACAGTTGCGGAAAAAATGGTCAAGGAAGTCAACGAGTCACTTACCGACGGTACGCGAGTCGTTACGCAGGTCGTTCCGCTCGGAAAATTCTTCAAGGCAGAAGAGTACCACCAAGACTACTTCAAAACGAATACCAGCGCCCCGTATTGCCAGCTCATCATTGAGCCGAAGATCGAGAAAGTGAAAAAGCGTTTCGCGGAATTGGTGAAGCAGTAACATGGAGCAGGAAGAGTTCGAGCAACTTGTTTCGGACGGCTACGACCGATTGCCGGAGTGGGTGCGGCAGAAGATATCCAATGTCGCGGTGCTGGTCGAGGAGAAACCTTCCGAAGAGGACAGGCAGGCTCAAGGCTTGGGCGAGGACGATACGTTGCTTGGCCTGTACAAGGGCATACCGCTTTCGGCACGCGGCGAATCGTACGGTGTAGGTATGACGCTTCCGGACACTATTACGATCTACATGCTGCCGACGCTCGATATGGCCGACGAAGAATGCGGACCCAGTGCATCCCAAGAAGTTTTCAAAGAACACGTCCGTAAGATAGTCGCCGACACCATCTGGCATGAGTTCGCGCACCACTTCGGGATGGACGAAAACGCTGTCCACAGGCGTGAGCTTGAACGCGGCGGCGACGCGCTATAGTCAAACCAGTCCACAGAAACCCCCGTCTTCTGTTGGATCCTCCCTGGACTTGGCGCTAGATCTCTAGCGCCTTCTTTTTGGTATACTGCTCACCTATGGAAATGAGAAAGATCCCTCACAGCGACCTGACCGTATCCAAATTGTGCCTTGGATCGATGAACTGGGGCCAACAGAACACCGAAAGCGACGCGCACGAACAGCTCGACTACGCTGTCGCAAACGGCATCAATTTTATAGATACCGCAGAGGTATATCCGATCCCGCCCGATCCAGAAAAACAGGGAACGACTGAACGTTATATCGGCACGTGGCTGAAAAAGAGCGGAAAACGTGACGGGCTCATTATCGCCAGCAAGGTCGGCGGGTTGTTCCAGTCCCGAATGATAAAAACAAGGGACGCGAGCAAGGGATTGACCCGCGAGAACATCAAACAGGCGATCGATGGAACACTTGTGCGCCTGCAAATCGATCACATAGACCTGTACCAAGTGCACGTACCGGACCGTACATCGAATTACTTCGGCAAGCGCGGCTTCGAATCCGTCACCGACGAGCAAGTGCCGTCAATTGAAGAGACCCTCGAAGGCCTTGCGGACATCGTCAAGAGCGGGAAGGTCCGCTATATCGGCGTATCCAACGAAACCCCGTGGGGCACCGCGGAGTACCTTCGCCTTTCGCGCGAGAAAGGTTTGCCTCGCATCGTGACGATCCAGAACCAGTATGATCTGACTAACAGGACGTTCGAGATCGGGCTTTCAGAGATCTGTTTGCGCGACGGGGTCGGCCTGTTGCCGTACTCTTCGCTCGGCGGCGGCGCGCTTTCCGGGAAATATCTGGGGGGAGCGCGTCCTGCGGGAGCAAGGCACACGCTCTACGAACGAAATCGCGAACGCTACAACGGTTCGCATGTCCAAGGCGGCATCCAGGCCTATGTCGACCTCGCAAAAAAGCACGGCCTCGACCCGGCGCAAATGGCGCTCGCGTTCACGAACGACCGCCCGTTCGTTTCTTCGAATATCATCGGCTGCACGAGCATGGAACAGCTCAAGACCGACATCGCGTCAGCCGATATGAAGCTTTCACCGGCGGTGATGGCTGATATTGCCGACATCTACAAGCGCATTCCAGACCCTCACGCATAGTGGTAGTATTTGCCCTATGGCAAAGCTTTCCGAGATCCTGCGCGAGCGCGGGTACGTCAACCAATTCTCATCCAAAAAACTCGAGGAGATAACCGACCAGGAAAAACGCACGGTCTACCTCGGCGTTGACCCTACGGCGGATTCCATCCACGCGGGCAATCTCGTCACGTACATGCTCCTGCGCCGTTTCGCCGACGCCGGGCACAAGATCATTCTCATCATCGGCGGCGGCACCGCGCTTGCCGGCGACCCGAAGCCCGATGTCGAACGCTCCCTTACCGACCCTTCGGTCATCGAAGGGCGCGCGCAGAAGCTGAAAGTGCAGGCCGAAAGGTTACTCGGAGGCGTCGAAGTGACGTTCGTCAACAATGCAACTTGGCTGACCAAGCTCAACTTAATGGAATTCTTGCGAGACACCGGCAAGCATTTCACCGTCAACAATCTCGTAAAAAAAGACGCGATCGCGGCCCGCATGAAAAGCGAAGAGGGAATATCCTTCACCGAGTTCTCCTATCCCTTACTGCAGGCATACGATTTCTGGCACCTCTTCAAAGAGTACGGCTGCGACGTGCAGATAGGAGGCTCGGACCAGTGGGGCAATATCATCGCGGGCGTCGATCTTATTCGCCGCAAGGAGAATGCAGTGGCCTATGCGCTTTCCTGCCCGCTCATAGTCGATAAGGCATCGGGGAAAAAATTCGGCAAGAGCGAGGGCAACGCGGTGTGGCTTGACCCTGAAATGACGTCGCCGTTCACGTTCTACCAATTCTGGCTGAACGCGAGCGACGAAAGCGTCGAGGGTTATTTGAAGCTCTTCACGCTGCTTGAGAGCGCTGAAATAGACGCGGTCATGGTGTTGCAAAAACGCGACAAGAAAGAGCGGCACGCGCAGAAACTGCTCGCCCGCGAAGTAACGACGCTGGTGCACGGCGGAGCTTCCGCGCAAGAGTGCGAACAGATATCGCAGATACTTTTCGGGGAAGCGACGGTGGATACGCTTGATGCAAAAGGCGCGCAGGCCCTACGCACGGCGGCGCCGAGCTGCGCAGTTTCTGAAGGCGACTCCTTGCTCGATATTCTCGTTAAGTCCAAACTCGCGGACTCGAAGCGCGAAGCGCGCAAATTCCTCGAAGACCAGGCCGTCATACTGAACAATGTCCTTGTCGCTGAATCCGACGCGATCTCCAAGGATGATTTCCGCAACGGCATCGCGATCCTGAAGCGCGGAAAGCGAAATGTCTGCGTACTTACGTTGGAATAAAAAAGGACGGCCAGTGGCCGCCCTGCCTTGTCTTGTCCGAACCCTCAAAGTTCAGACTTCATAGGATTCCAGAAGGTCCTTTGCCGCGGTCATTGCGATCATTTTCGTACGATCTTTCACCGCGCGCATTCCCAGGACAGAGTGTTTACTTGGCTTACCTGCGATCCGCGCTACTGCCTCGATTATGGCGATGGAAAGGTCGCGGCGCTGGTTGGCACGCTTCAAGATTTTCCGATGCTGGGTCAGTATCGGGCAGTCATATTTCGCAGACTTCTTCGCTTTTCCGTTCAACTTCGGCTTCACCTGGACTTTTTCTTTCCCCATGCGTTTTCTCCTTGGCGAATGTGGAAAACCCGCAATGATAGTACGTTGTCGCGTTTCATTGTCAACGAGGTACTTGTAAAGTGCTCTATTTTGGAGGTATAATGCGCCGTCGCGTAATTCCGCGATTCTGACTGACCAACTATCCGAGGAGGTTGAATTGAAGCCACTTCACGCTGTATCAAGAGGTTTTTTGACGGGTCCTGAAGGAAGGTTCGACAGGGGGCTCACTCAATCCGACAGCAGGCAAGACGCGCATCAGCAACAGACGCAAAACATGCCCGACGGGCCTAAGGCGCCGGCGGACAACGCCAAGGACAATGATCAGCGGTCCTAACGGACCCACTAGAAGAAACGGAAACGAGACTCGGCCGCATACGTGCGGCCATTTTTCTTTGGCAATAATTTGGTAGAGTGAAGAGTTCCTATGGCCTCATTCAAGCTCAAGTCAAACTACAAGCCTTCCGGCGACCAGCCGAAGGCTATTTCTGCGCTTGTTGATGGGCTCAAGAAAGGGAAGCGTGACCAGACGCTCTTGGGCGTCACCGGCTCGGGCAAGACGTTCACTGTCGCGAGCATCATCAATGAGGTCCAACGGCCGACCCTCGTCATCGCACACAACAAAACCCTTGCGGCGCAGCTCGCTTCGGAATATCGGGAGTTCTTTCCCGATGCGGCGGTGCATTATTTCGTTTCGTATTACGACTACTACCAGCCTGAAGCATATGTGCCGGTCACCGATACCTATATCGAAAAGGAGTCGCAGGTCAACGAGGATATCGAACGATTGCGTCACGCGGCAACACAGGCGCTCCTGACGCGCAATGACGTCATCGTCGTGGCGTCCGTCTCGTGCATCTACGGGTTGGGGTCGCCGGTCGAATACGAGAAGGTGAATCTGAAATTGAAAAAAGGGGAGCCAATGACCCGCGCTGCGCTTACCCGCAAGCTTATTTCGATCTATTTCGAACGTGTCGCGGGCGATCTCAAGCCCGGAACCTTCCGCGCGCTCGGCAGCAAGGTCGAGCTGATGCCGGCGAGCGAACGCACGGTGTACCGTCTCGATCTCGCGGCGGGGAAGATCGGCAAGATCGAAGAGCTCGATCCGATCACGCGAGAGATCTCCACAACGCATAAAGCGGTCTTTATTTTCCCTGCGAGGCAATATGTCACACCCAAAGACGTTATGGATGCTGCGATCGCCGACATCGAGGCAGAGCTTGTGTTGCGATTGAAGCAATTGAACGGGGAGGGAAAGATCCTGGAAGCAGAGCGTTTGAAGCGCCGCACAAGACAAGACATCGCCATGCTCCGTGAGTTCGGCTTTTGCAACGGCATTGAGAACTATTCGCGCCATTTCGACCGCCGCCAGCCGGGAGAGCCGCCGTACACGTTGCTTTCGTATTTCCCGAAAGATTTTCTCACCGTCATTGACGAGTCGCACGTCACCGTGCCGCAGATCGGCGCGATGTATGCAGGCGACCGTTCGCGCAAACTCACCCTTATCGAGCATGGCTTCCGCTTGCCCAGCGCGGTGGACAACCGGCCGCTAACGTTCGCGGAATTCGAGGAACGCACCGGACAGACCATTTACACCACCGCGACGCCTGGCAAGTTCGAGCTGGAGAAGAGCGGCAAGCCGGTCGAGATGGTCGTGCGCCCGACGGGGCTGATCGATCCGGAGATCGTTGTCCGGCCGGTTGTTTCTTCCGGCGATTATGGCGGCCAGGTCAAAGATTTCATTGTGGAGGCCGAAGCGACGACCAAGAAAGGAGCACGCACGATGGTCACCGTTCTTACGAAGAAAATGGCAGAGGACCTGTCGCAATTCCTTGTCGAAAAGGGCGTTAAGGCCCGTTGGGTGCACAGCGACGTGACGACCATCGAGCGCATCGAGATCCTTACCGATTTTCGTAAGGGCGTTTTCGACGTGCTCGTCGGCGTGAACCTGCTTCGCGAAGGCTTGGACCTGCCGGAAGTGGAACTCGTCGGTATCTTGGATGCCGACAAAGAGGGATTCCTCCGCAGCGAAACATCGCTCATCCAGACGATAGGCCGCGCCGCGCGCAACGTGAACGGCCGGGTGCTGCTCTATGCCGACCAGATGACCGGGTCACTCGATCGGGCGATCAGCGAGACCAACCGCCGCCGCGAAGTGCAGGTCGCCTACAACAAGAAGCACGGCATCACGCCGCAGACGATCCAAAAGCGCATCAAGGACATCACCGGCGACATTGAGCGCACCCGCAAGCGCGCCATCAAGGAGCTCGCCGAATACGACGCCAATGCCTTCGGTGGCGACATGAAGAAACTCATCAAGGACAAACGCCGTCAGATGCATGATGCCGCCGACCGTCTCGATTTCGAGACCGCCGCGCTTCTTCGCGATGAGATCAGGACGCTAGAGGAAGCCGCAACAAAGTAATATGCAAGAAATACGGGAGAACGTGCCGCTCGCTCCGATAACGACCTTCGGGATCGGCGGCCCCGCAAGGTATTTCGTAGACGTTCGCAGCGAATCCGACATTAAGGAAGCTATTCGCTGGGCGAACGAGCGCAAGCTGAAGTTCGTTGTGCTCGGAGGCGGAAGCAATGTCCTTGTGCCTGATGAAGGACTCGACGCGCTCGTCATCCATCTCGTCGGCAATCTCTACGGAATATCAAGGGGAACCCTTGATACGTGGGCGGGGACGAACCTGTTGGTCGCTATCCGGGCATGCGGCGAACAGGGTTCCGGTGGCTGGGAAAAGCTTGCAGGCATTCCCGGTACGATCGGTGGCGCGATCCGAGGCAATGCGGGTGCGTTCGGCGGCGAGATACAGGATTTCACGATACGCGTTCGTGCGCTGCATTCGCGAACCGGCGAGATACGGGAATTCGTGAACAGGGAATGCGATTTTTCCTATAGGCACAGTTTTTTCAAAGCCAACCCGGAATGGATCATCACGAGGGCGGTCCTAGAATTGGAGAGGATCGAGCCTGACGAGAGCGCGGCGCGGGCAAAAGAGACCATTGCCGAACGCGAAAGGCGCCATTTACAGAACGTGAAAGCCGCCGGAAGCTTCTTTATGAATCCGCCCGCTCCGCAACCTATCGTTGAGATGTTCGAGCGAGAAAAAGGAGTTAAATCCCGCGAGAATAGGGTCCCAGCCGGTTGGCTCATCGAAAAAGCCGGTATGAAAGGCGCGACCGTCGGCGGCGCGATCGCGAGCTTGCAGCATCCGAACTACATTGTGAATCAAGCGAATGCGACCGCGGCGGATGTTCGCGAACTTGCATCCAGGGTCAAAGCAAAAGTATCCGAACAGTTCAACGTAAAACTTGACGAAGAGGCGGCTCTGTTGAGTTAAAGTTATCCCCTTTACTCGAGGTGAAGTTTGTGTGAACTTTCGGATAGGAGAGTTGCATTCGCAGCTCCTCAGAAAGGGGTATCCGATGATCCGATCGACGTTGGCTCCCAGTATTTTATGCTTAGCGGCGGTTGCGTCTTCGCACGCGAGCCAGGAATTCGCGGTGCTCAATCCCACAGCGCTGACAACGCAGTTGAAGATCCTTATCTGCCAGAAGTCAGATGCCCAGGTGTCGGTATGCGACGATGAGCACGCCATACGCGTGAGGTGGGTGCCCATCCCGCCCAATCTGGAACTGTCCTACTGCACCCTGCAATACGGCCAATCGCACATTGCGGAAAGAGGTCTGGTCGATCCCAATAAGGAATATGTGACGATTAAGTGTGTCAGGAGATAATGGCAATACATCACTTCGACCGGGGGGGGGCCCCCCCCCCGGCGCCCCCAGCCAATTTGTGGTTTTGGGGGGGAACCCGCGCGCGCGCGGGGGGGGGACACCCCA
>VFSW01010155.1_pt1 | contig 13371 bp, 14 predicted proteins | sample 5358111 | NCBI WGS metagenome assembly VFSW01 (sample SAMN11554181, study PRJNA540505) | mine drainage metagenome | isolation source: sediment from site ElyBrook_90M | place: USA: Ely Copper Mine, Vershire, VT | collected 2017 | reverse complement strand
CGGTGGGGGGGGGGGCCCCCCGCGGCCGCCCCCACCCCCCCCCGCCGCAATGGGGGGGGGCGCTGATGTTGCTGGCCTACGCGCCGGCGCTGCTGGCTGCGTTGGGATCGGGTGCCGGGAGAGTCGATGATGATCTCTGAAGTACTGTTGCGCATGTCGCGGCCGTTGAAGCAGAGCCTGATGCTGACGGTGGACATTCTGGCACTGATGTTTGCCGTGTGGGCTGCCTATGCGTTGCGCCTGGGGGAATGGTTCGTTCCCAATCAGGGCCAACTGCTCTTGATGCTGGCAGCCCCCACTATCGCGCTGCCGATTTTTCTCAAGAGCGGGCTGTATCGCTCCGTCATCCGCTACCTGGGTGAGCAGGCCCTCTGGTCGGTGTTCAAGGCCATGTCACTGGCTGCACTGCTATGGGCTGTGCTGGCCTTCATGACGCGCATGACGGGTCTGGAGGGCGTGCCTCGTTCGGTACCGCTGCTGTATGGATTGATCGGGTTGACGCTGGTGGGGGGGGCGCGCTTCACCGCCCGCGGGCTGCGCGGGCTGCCGTTGCGAGAGCGCTGTTCAGGGCGCCAGGTGCTGATCTACGGGGCAGGGGAGGCGTGATGGCAATTGGCTGCGGCCCTGCGCCAGGGGCGCGAATTTTTCCCGGCGGGCTTCCTCGACGACGATGTCGCGTTGCATGGCAAGGACGTGGGAGGACTGCGTGTGTATGCCCCCCATCAGTTGCCGAGCCTGGTGGAACGCTTTGACATCCACGATGTGATCGTCACGCTGCCCTCAGCCTCCAGTGCGCGCCGCCGTGAAGTGGTGTCTTTTCTGGAACAGTACCCGGTGCGCGTGCGCATTCTGCCCGCGCTGGTGGACATCGCCAATGGCCGGCACCTCATCAATATGGTGCGCGAAGTGGATATTGGCGACCTCCTGGGGCGCGATCCGGTGGCTGCCGATCCGGCTCTGCTGGGGCGCTGCATCACTGGAAAAGCCGTACTCGTCAGCGGTGCAGGGGGCTCCATTGGTGCGGAATTGTGTCGCCAGATTGCGGTGCTGCGCCCTGCCCGACTGGTATTGCTGGAAGCGAGCGAACACGCACTCTACCAGGTGGATCGGGCATTGCGTGCCATGGCGGATTTCGAGATTGTGCCTTGCCTCGGTTCGGTGGGGGATGCGCGGTTACTGACGGGTCTGTTGGGCAACCATGGCATCGAGACGGTGTATCACGCGGCGGCACATAAGCATGTGCCACTGGTGGAGATCAATGCCCTGGAAGGTGTGCGCAATAACGTGCTGGGCACCTGGACCCTGGCAGAGGCCGCCTATGCCGCAGGGGTGGAAACCTTTGTGCTGATCTCCACAGATAAGGCTGTGCGTCCTGCCAATATCATGGGCACCACCAAGCGCTGGGCCGAACTGATCGTGCAGTCCATGGCGGAGCGGGCTGCAGCAGAAGGGCGGGCACAACGCTTTTGTGCCGTGCGTTTTGGCAATGTGCTGGGGTCGAGTGGTTCGGTGATTCCGCTGTTTCGCGAACAGATTGCCGCGGGCGGGCCGGTGACGGTCACTCACGCTGAAGTGACGCGCTATTTCATGTCCATTCACGAAGCCGTGGAACTGGTAATCCAAGCGGGCAGTCTCGCCCACGGGGGCGAAATCTTCTTGCTCGACATGGGGGAACCCGTGCGCATTGCCGATCTTGCGCGCAACATGATCCGCCTGGCCGGATACAGCCTGCGCGATGCCACCCATCCCCAGCACGACATTGAAATCATTTATACCGGTCTGCGTCCGGGGGAAAAACTTTTCGAGGAGTTGCTTATCGCCAGCAGCAAGGCTTTGCCCACCGCGCACCCCAAGATCATGCGGGCAGACGAGCCTTGCATGACACAGGCGGCGCTACAGTCCGCTGTGATTCGGTTGCGCGAAGGCGTGCAGGTGGGCGACGAGGCGGTTGTGCGCTCGGTGCTGACGGGCGCGGCCTAGTTTGGCATAATCTCTGAACTGTGGTCGGACTTCTAGGATCACACGCTTAACATTCGGAGGTGACATGCCCCACGTTTACACCTTGAAGGTCAATGGCCAGACACATACCGTGCAGGCCGACGACCCTAACATGCCCCTGTTGTATGCGTTGCGCAACGAGTTGCAATTGCGCGGTCCACGCTTTGGTTGTGGGCTCGGTCAATGTGGCGCCTGTACGGTTCACTTGGAAGGGGTTGCCGTTCGATCCTGCAGCGTCTCCATTGCCGCGGCCGCGGGCAAATCCATCATCACCCTCGAGGGATTGGGGGCGCCCGAACACCCGCACCCCATCCAGCAGGCCTTTATTGATGAGCAGGCGGTCCAATGCGGTTACTGCATCAATGGCATGATCATGCAGGCCAAGATCCTGCTGGACCAGAACAGACATCCCAGCGAACAGGACATTCGCGAAGCGCTGGCGCTCAACCTGTGCCGTTGCGGCACCCATACCCGCATCATCCGCGCTGTACAGCGCGCAGCTGCAGCGCTCGCTTGAGGGAGGGCACCATCATGACGCATGACATCCTGACCCGTCGCACCTTTCTCAAGAGCGCGGGTTCGCTTATGGTGACGTTCACCTTGCTGCCCCAGCAGAGTTGGGCTGCCGGTGCCGCAGTACCTGCCAAGAGTGTGGCCACCGACGCAGTGGACGGCTTCATCGAAATTCATCCGGACAACACGGTAACGATTTATTCAGGGAAGGTGGATCTGGGCACCGGTGTGCGCACTGCCATCACCCAGATTGCTGCGGAAGAACTGGACATGCCGCTCACTGCTGTGATGGTCATCCAGGGCGACACCCTGACCACGCCGGACCAGGGCGTCACCTTTGGCAGCCTCTCCATCCAGGTGGGTGGCATGCAGATTCGCCAGGCTTGCGCCACGGCGCGAGCTGCCTTGGTGCAGCGCGCGGCAAATCAATTCAAGGTGTCCACCGAGACCATCAAAACCCATGAGGGAAAATGCTGGCACGCGGGTGACAGCGTGACCTATGCCTCACTGATCGAGGCGGAAGGTTTGATCCTCAAGGTGGACCCCAAGGCGCTGGTGAAGGCGCCGGCGAATTACCAGGTGGTGGGCAAGTCGGTGGCGCGTCTCGACATTCCCGGCAAGGTCACCGGTCGCTTTGAATACATGCATGACTTTCGTCTGCCTGGCATGTTGCACGCTCGAGTGGTTCGTCCAGCGGGGGTGCATGCCGAACTGTTGTCGGTGGACGATGCAGCTGCGCGCAAGGTGCCGGGGTTTGTGGCCACCGTGCGTGAAGGCAATTTCCTGGCCGTGGTGGCACGCAGCGAATGGGGCGCCATCCAGGCGAGCCAGGCGATCAAACCCGTGTGGAGTGACTGGCAGGGGCTGCCCGAGCAAAGCAAGTTATGGGACTACGTGCGCAACACAGCGGTGAGCAAGAGCGAGGACCTGCAAAAAGTCGGCGATCCCGCGGCGGTGCTGCAGCAAAGCCCAAAAAAGCTGAAAGCCACCTACGATTTTGCCGTCCAGACCCACGGCTCCATTGGCCCCTCCTGTGCGGTGGCCGAATGGAAAGATGGCAAGGTCACCTGCTGGAGTGCCTCGCAACAAACCCATTTGCTGCGCAAACAGATTGCCCAGATGATGAAGGTGTCAGACGCCGATGTGCGCTGCATTTACATAGACGGTTCCGGTTGCTACGGGCGCAACGGCCACGAAGATGCCGCAGCGGATGCCGTGTTGATTGCCAGGGTGATCCAGCAGCCTGTGCGCGTGCAGTGGATGCGTGCCGACGAACATGGCTGGGATCCCAAGGGACCGCCCACCCTGCTGGATCTCCAGGGAGCAGTGGATGAGGCGGGCCATATCGCGGCCTGGTCGTCCCAGGCGTACATTCCACAGCGCCCAGCCCAGGTGTCGGTGACCCTGCTTAGCGCGGATCTTGCCAACATGCCCCATGAAGCACCTCACCCGGGTAACGTCCATCAGGGGCTCGCCATTGCTTATCAGGTGCCCAACCTCAAGACCACGGCGAAGTCCTTAAGTCATACCCCGTTTCGCGCTTCCTGGATCCGCGCCCCAGGGCGGATGCAGAACACATTCGGCAACGAGAGTTTCATGGATGAACTGGCGCATGCCGCCGGTGCTGATCCGGTGGCCTTTCGTTTAAGCCACCTCACCGATGCGCGCGGGCGTGAATGCCTGGAACGCGTGGCACGCCTGGCCCAATGGCAGTCACGCACGAGCCCTTCCAAGAACGACGGCGACGTGGTGCGTGGACGTGGCGTGTCCTATATCAAGTACGAACTGGTGCGCACCTATGTTGCGGTAGTGGCCGAGGTAGAAGTGCATCGGAAGACTGGCAAGATCAGGGTGACGAATTTTTACGTAGCCCATGATTGCGGCCAGATCATCAATCCCGATGGTTTAAAGAACCAGTTGGAAGGCAACATCATTCAAACCATCAGTCGCACCCTCAAAGAGGAAATCAAATTCGATCGCTCGCACATCACGACGCTGGACTGGAAGAGCTATCCCATTCTGACTTTTCCCGAGGCGCCCCAGATCGCCATGGACCTGATCGACCGCCCCAACGAAAAGCCATGGGGGGCTGGGGAGCCCACGGCTTCGGTGGTGCCTTCGGCCATTGGGAATGCCGTGTATGATGCCATCGGGGTGCGTCTGCGCTCCGTACCGTTCACCCCGCCTAAAGTTTTGCAAGCCATGAGGACCCGCACATGAACTGTTTTGGAAAACTGAAGTACCTGTTGGTATTGTTGATGTTTGCGGCGGGCCTCGCCCAGGCTGCAGACGGCAAGACCGAACTGCTGTGGCTGGGACAGTCGGCGGTGCGCATTACGACACCAGGCGGCAAGGTCATCCTGGTGGATCCCTTCCTTACCAAGAATCCAAAAACCCCAGAACAATATAAAAACCTCGATGCGCTGGGTCACATCGACCTGATTCTCGTCACCCATGGCCATGCTGACCACCTGGGCGACGCGCCGGAGATTGCGAAGCGCCAGAACATTCCCGTCATCGCCGTAGCCGGACTGAACCAGTCACTGGCCACACTGGGAGTGCTGCCTGCCGAACTGGCGCCGCGCATGAACAAGTCGGGTACCATCACGCCCTTTGACGGCATCAAGATCACCATGGTCCATGCCGAGCATACCTCGGAAGTGGTGTGGCATAACCCCACCACCAACAAGGACGAAACCCATGTGGGCGGCGAGCCGGTGGGCTTCATCATCGAGATGGAAAACGGTTTCAAGATCTACCACATGGGAGATACTGGTCTGTTTGGCGACATGAAGCTTATCGCTGACTACTACAAGCCGGATCTGGTACTGATTCCCATTGGTGGCCACTTTGTGATGGACCCCAAGGATGCGGCCTATGCGGTGCGCTACTGGTTGAAGCCCCACTTCGTGCTGCCGATTCACTACGGCACCTTCCCGGTGCTGAAGGGCACGCCCGAAGAGTTCATCAAGGCGCTCGGGCCCTCCCGCACCAAGGTGCTGGATCTGAAGCCAGGCGGCACGGTCAGCTTCTAAACCAGCCCAACCCCTGAGAGGTACCGGCCTGTGGCCGGTACTCGCAGCCGATGTGGCCAGGGTAATCCAACTGGTCGATCAGATCGAACAGGTAAGTGTAGTTCACTTCTCCCACATCGGGTTCATGCCGCTCCGGCACTCCGGCCATCTGCAGATGGCCCACGCGCCCGCTGGGCAGGTACTGGCGTAGGTGCATGGCGAGATCGCCTTCCACAATCTGGCAGTGATACAAATCCATTTGCACCTTGAGATTGGGCGCGCCCACCGTCGCCACGATCTCGTGGGCATCGGCCTGGCGGTTGAGTGGATAGCCTGGCATGTCGCGCGGGTTGATGGGTTCGATCATCACGTCCACGCCATGGTGCCGCGCCTGTGCTGCGGCCCATGCGAGATTGTCCAGATAGCAGGCCCGCAGTGCTGCCGGCTCAAGTTCCGCGGGAGCCAACCCTGCCATCACATGAATCCGTGGGCAAGCGAGCGCAGCCGCATAGGGTAGCGCCTGCTCCAGAAAGCCGCGTCGAAACTCCTCGGTACGCCCGGGCAATGCGGCAAGTCCGCGTTCGCCCTGCTCCCAGTCGCCCGGTGGGGCATTGAACAGCACCTGCTGCAGACCCTGGTCTTTGAGGTGCGTGGCCAGCAGTTGCACCGGATAAACGTAAGGAAACAGACATTCCACCGCGTCAAACCCATCAGCGCTGGCGGCCGCAAAGCGTTCCGGAAAGGCATGCTCCTGGTACATCAGGGTAAGGTTGGCGGCAAAACGGGGCATGACAGGCTCCGACGACGTATTAAAGCACTGGATGGTACGCCTGGAGTGGGGTAGGATTCCAGCACATTCCCTAAAGCACATGGCAAACCTGATCTCCGATACGCCAATGTCCCACACCCTCCTGGCCGTTCGTGGCGCACCACAGGAGGTCGCGCCATCATGAGTACAACAGACGCCCGGGCAGGAAAAATTCAAGCCTTACTGGACCTGGCAGGGGTGAAGCTAAATGGCTCGAATCCCTGGGATCCACAGGTTCATCACTCCGATTTTTATGCCAAGGTATTGGGCAAATGGTCGCTTGGGCTGGGCGAGTCTTACATGGACGGCGACTGGGACTGCGCACAGCTGGACGAATTTTTTACCCGCATCCTGCGCGTGCAGCTGGACCAGCAGGCACCTGGACTCCTTAAGGTGCAGGTGCTACTGGAAATGATGCGCCATCGTCTGTTCAATCTACAAAGTCGACGCCGTGCCTTTCAGGTGGGCGAGCGCCACTACGACGTGGGCAATGACCTGTTTGAGGCCATGCTCGATCCATACATGATGTATTCCTGCTGCTATTGGGCGAAGGCGGAGACGCTCGCGCAGGCGCAACAGGACAAACTGGATTTGATCTGTCGCAAGCTGGAACTGCAGGCGGGCGAATCCTTGCTAGACGTCGGTTGCGGATGGGGCGGGCTGGCCCGTTTTGCAGCAGAGCATTACCGGGTGTCGGTGGTGGGGGTGACGGTGTCCAGGGAACAGCAGCAGCTGGCGCAGGCGCGCTGCGCGGGGCTGCCGGTGGAGATCCGGTTGTGCGATTACCGCGACCTCATGGGGCACTTCGACAAGATCGTTTCAGTGGGCATGTTTGAACATGTGGGGACGAAGAATTACGCCACTTTTTTTTCCGGGGTGACGCGCCTCATGAAGACGCAGGGGCTGTTTTTGTTGCACACCATCGGCAGCGCCATGACGGTCAACAAAACTGATGAATGGATTGACCGCTACATCTTTCCCAATGGGCATCTGCCCTCGCTCCAGGAAATCGGTGCGACGCTCATGCCCGAACTCCAGTTGGAGGATTGGCACAATTTCGGGCATGACTACGACCGCACCCTGATGGCGTGGCACATGCGCTTCGAGGCCGCCTGGCCTGACTTGAGTGCGCGTTATACCCCGCGATTTTACCGCCAGTGGCGCTATTACCTGCTGTGCAGTGCCGGACTGTTCCGTTCTGGCGAAGGGCGACTATGGCAACTCGTGCTGGCGCGACGCGAGCGGCATGGTGAGTACCGCTCGCTTCGTTAACGGTGCGTTTTACTTCAGTAGCTGCCCGCGAATTTCTCCGGAGGGGTTGTTGGCGGTATGGATGTTGACGTACCACTGTCCCTTTATCAGGGCCTCGGCCTGTTCGTGGCTCAGCGTGGCTTCGCCACCGATGGGGCAGGCGAGGTTGCCATTGATTTTGATCTATAACACTGAGGTCTCACAGGCACAGGGCGGACCAAGAAAATCTGCAGACGTGGCGGGGCCGCTTAACCCGGCGTAGGTGATGGTGTAAGTCAGTTTGGAACTTGTCGTATCGAGAGCGGCATCCACAGTGCCGGTACCCGGACCGCTTTTAACAGGCACTTCTGCGGCGGTGGACAGCGGTGCCACGAAATGAAGCGTTTCGGCCCAGACCGGGTGGACCAGCAACAGGGTCAGCGCGGCGATCGGGATGACTTTTGAAAAAGGGCGCATGGGGGTCTCCTTCAGTGGAATAGGGGATCTGGCCTGGTCGCTCTTGGACCGGGTCCAAACCCGCTCCCCATACTACGCCGGTTCTGCCAAAAATCCACCTGTGACGATGACCAGCCCACGCGCCATCAGGAGCGCACGCCCCTGACTATGGTGCGTGACCCGCGCGTTCGGCACACCTTTGAGGATCTGGCGCGCGGTGGCAACCTGCGCCGCTTCCAGCGCATACATGGTGATGAGCAGGCCAAAGTGCATCCACACCAGGAAGGAAAAGATGTCGTTCTGCTCGATTAGGCGGTGCCACCAGTTGCGGTGGGTTACCAGAAAAAAGGGCATGGCCACGTCAAAGAGGATGGCTGCCCCCATGGCCGGCATGTGAAAGGCGCGCCGCTTGGGCAAGAAGTAGGCAGCCAGCATCAGGGCGTAGCTGGCGCAGGCTGCGAGGAAGGGGTTGAGGCTCATGAAAGGGTCTCGGAAGGTGAGCGTGTCTGTTCGGTCATCCAGGCGCCAAGGGCCGCCAGGTGAGGCTCCTGTGCCCGGTTAGACTGCATGCACAAGGCGAATTCCGAAGGGCTGGTGGTAAAGCCCAGCGGGGCGATCAGACGACCTTGCTGGAGTTCGCGTTGCACCAGGGCTTGCGGTGCGATGGCGACGCCCAGCTTGGCAGCGGCGGCCTCCAGCATCAGTTGCAGATTATCAAAATGGCGTGTGAGATGCAGCCGGGTGGGGTCCAGTCCATGTAGCTCGGCCCACTCGATCCATGCTTCGCGTCGCGATAGGGTGTAGAGCAGTGGTGCGTCCAACAGCGCCTCCATCTGCGTTGGCATGGGCAACCAGTCCGGGGCGCACACCGGACCTGCGCAGTCACCGAAGAGGGTGAGCGCATGCACGCCTTTGGGCCAGGGCGGACGCGCGCTCACCACCAGGGCGTCAATACGCTGGGCGGAGAGGTCCTGGTAATCCCCTTGTGTTTGCAGTTGCAGGCGCAGGCCGGGATGCGTGCGTTCGAAATGCTCCAGGCGCCGGATCAGCCAGAGGGCCATGAAGCTGCCGGGCGCGGCCAGGGTGAGGGCTTGCCCCCGTGTGTGGGACAGGAGCTGCTGACAGGTGTCCTCCAGCAGACCCAGGGACTGGGTGGCCGAACGCTGCAGCGTCTGACCGGCTGCGGTCAGTGCCACCCCGCCTGCATGCCTGGTAAACAGCGGTTGCCCCAACCAGGTCTCCAGCTGGCGAATCTGGTGGCTCACCGCGCTATGGGTCAGGCAAAGCTCCCGGGCAGCTACCGAAAAATTCAATACCCGAGCGCAGGTCTCGAAGATTCTGACGGCGTGTAATGGTGGTAGCTTACGCATGGATAGATATAAATTAAATTGACAGCAGGTGGCAGTATAAGTCGCTTTTTCAGGGCTGCCTATCTTTCCTACAATGGCCCCATTCATGATTACCTAGCCCAGAGGGGGGCCATCGCATGGACAACCATGTTCCGCAGCAAATCGTTGATGCCGTGAGTAATGAACCCTGGCGCGGTTTTCAGGGGGAAGACTGGAGAAATGACATCGCCGTGCGCGAGTTTATTCGGGACAACGCCTCTGAGTACCGGGGCGACGCCAGCTTTCTCGTGGGCCCCACTGAAAAAACCACCCGCCAGTGGGCGCTGGTGGTGGCACTCCTCAAGAAGGAGCGCCTCAACGGCGGCGTGCTGGAGGTTTCCACAGGGGTGGGGTCCAGCATCACCTCTCACGCCCCGGGCTACATCAGCCGTGCCGATGAAGTCATCGTCGGTCTGCAGACCGATGCGCCGCTGCGCCGTGCCATTTTCCCCAAGGGGGGCCTGCGCATGGTGGAGCAGTCGCTGGAAGAATACGGTTTTGCACCGCTGCCTAACGCTATCAAGGAAATTTTTCGCGACTATCGCAAAAGCCACAATGAAGGCGTGTTCGATGTGTATGACCCGGAAATCCTGGCATGTCGCCGATCCGGGGTGATCACCGGTCTGCCTGATGCTTACGGACGCGGGCGCATCATCGGGGACTACCGGCGCGTGGCCCTGTATGGGGTGGATCGACTGATCGAGGAGCGACGGCAACAGAGGGCCGAAACCGATGGGACCCCCTTCAGCGAACTCGTGATTCGACAGCGCGAGGAACTGTCCGAACAGATCAAGGCCCTGAACGAACTCAAGATGATGGCGCTGTCCTACGGCTTTGACATCGCGCGCCCCGCCGCCACAGCACTGGAAGCAGTACAGTGGCTGTATTTTGGGTATCTTGCTGCGGCCAAGGAAGCCAATGGTGCGGCCACGAGCGTGGGGCGGATCACCACGTTCCTTGATATCTATCTGCAGCGTGATCTTGAAGAAGGGCGCATCACCGAGACCGAAGCGCAGGAGATGATCGATCACCTGATCATCAAGTTTCGCATCATTCGCTACATGCGCACCAAGGACTTCGATGCGCTCTACAGTGGCGATCCCACCTGGGTGACTCTAAGCCTCGCCGGCATGAGCACCGATGGTAGGAGTCTTGTCAGCAAAACCTGCTTTCGCGTGCTGCAGACCCTGTACAACATTGGCCTTTCGCCCGAGCCCAATCTGACCATCCTGTGGAGCGTGCGTCTTCCCGAAGGGTTCAAGACGTTTGCCGCCAAGGTGGCCATTGATACCTCCGCTGTCCAGTTTGAAAACGATGACGTCATGTTGCCGCAAGTGGTGGGCGGAGAGCCGCTGGGGGATGACTATGCCATTGCCTGCTGCGTGTCGGCCATGCGTGTGGGCAAGCAGATGCAGTTTTTCGGGGCCCGGGCCAATCTGGCCAAAGCCCTGCTGTACGCTATCAACGGCGGCGTGGATGAGATGAGCGGGATCAGGGTGGTGGAAGGATTTGATCCCATTACGAGCGAAGTACTCGACTATGACGAGGTGATGGCGCGCTTTGAGAAAGTGCAGGACTGGCTTGCCGCAGTGTATGTGCGTGCCCTTAACGCAATTCATTACATGCATGACAAGTACGCACCGGAGCGCCTGATGATGGCCCTGCATGATCGCGATATCCTGCGCACCATGGCCATGGGCATTGCGGGGCTGAGTGTTACCGCGGACAGCCTCTCCGCCATCCGGCACGCGCGGGTGCGTCCCATTCGCAACGAGGCAGGCGTGGCCTTTGATTTTGTCATCGAAGGCCAGTATCCGGCCTATGGCAACAATGACGATGCGGCGGACGGTATTGCCGTGGCACTCACTGAAGGGTTTATGGCACGCTTGCAGCAGCACCAGTTTTATCGTGATGCCGTGCCCACCCAATCGGTGCTGACCATCACGTCCAATGTGGTGTACGGCAAGAAAACCGGCACCACGCCCTGCGGTCGTCAGGCGGGCCAGCCGTTTTCCCCGGGCGCCAATCCTACCAACGGACGGGATGAAAACGGCTGGATCGCAGCAGGCTTTAGCGTCGCCAAGATTCCTTATGAGGCGGCACAGGATGGCATCAGCTGGACCGCCTCGTCCACGCCAGGCAGTCTGGGCAAGACGCCGCAGGAGCGCATCGTTAACATGGCCCGTTGTCTGGATGGCTTCTGCGATGCCACCGGATTTCACATCAACGTCAACGTGCTCAACCGGGAGATGCTGCTCGATGCCATGAACCGTCCCGAGGAATATCCCCAACTGACGATTCGGGTCAGCGGCTATGCTGTCAATTTCATTCGACTGACACGGGAGCAACAACAGGATGTCCTCTCTCGCACTTTCCACGAAACCTGCTAAGACTGCGCCGCTCGGGTTCATCCACTCCTACGAAACGGGCGGGGCAGTGGATGGCCCGGGCATGCGTTTTGTGCTGTTCATGAACGGCTGCCAGATGCGCTGTCAGTATTGTCATAACCCGGATACCTGGAAAATGAAGGGCGGGCGGCCCAGATCCCTCGATACAGTGGTCCAGGATATCGGCAAATATGCATCTTTCCTGCGCCTCGCAGGTGGGCTGACCATTTCGGGAGGTGAGCCGCTGATGCAGGCGGATTTTGTGGGTGCGTTGATGCGACGGATCAAGACGGAGTATGGTCTGCACGTGGCACTCGATTCCAACGGCGCGTTGGCAAACTCAGTGCCCGACGCGTGGTTTGATCCGGTAGATCTGGTGCTGCTGGACATTAAACATAGCGACCCCGCAAGGCATCGCGCGCTCACGGCCACGGCGCTGCAACCTGTGCTGGATACGGCGCGCCGTCTGTCCTGGATGGGTAAGCCTCTATGGATCCGCTACGTACTGGTACCGGGCTGGACCGATGATTACGACACGGTGGAACGGCTGGCGGATTTCGTGGCAGGACTGGGCAGTGTGGAGCGGGTGGAAGTGCTGCCCTTTCACAACATGGCCGCTTTCAAGTGGGAGCGCCTGGCCGGCAGCCCCTACCTACTGACCGACACGCAGGCTCCTTCGCTGGAAATGGAACAGCGCGTGCAACAGCAATTTTTCAGGCGTGGACTTCAGGTGGTGTAACCCGGGCGCGGCGGCAAGTGTTAAGGCCATAAGCTGCGACCTTGCGCTTTCCCGTCCGTTTAGTATTCAGGCCGCAGGAATGCTAGGGGTATGACGCACGTCAGCCAGCAAGCGGTTTAATTCCTTTTTGACTCCGGCGTAGCATTCGCACACCCGCGCCTCCAATCCTGACCGGTCAAGCACTTCAAGATGGCCCCGGCGGTAGCATATGAAACCAGCGTGCTGCAATTTCCCCGCTGCTTCTGTAATTCCTTCCCGACGCACGCCCAGTATGCTGGCGACCAATTCCTGGGTTATCACCAACTTGTTCGTCGGCATGCGATCGAGAGTCAGCAACAACCATCGACACAGTTGCTGGTCCAGAGAATGATATCGGGTGCAGACTGCAGTCTGGGCTGTCTGCGTCATCAACGCCTGGGTGTAGCGTAGCAACAGACCCTGCGTCAAGCCTGCACGATTGAATTCCTGCTTAAGCAGGTGGCTCCTTATTCGAAATGCATGGCCTGCAGTTTGTACTACGGCCGAACTTGAGGTGGTTTCTCCTCCCATGAACAGGGAAACACCCACGACACCCTCATTGCCTACACCTGCGGACTCAGCTGATGCGCCAGACTCCATGACGTAGTGCAGCGACAAGACCGCAGTTGTGGGGAAATATGCGTGCTGCAACAGCACGCCAGGCTCGTAGAGCATTTCTCCAATAGGCAGCGAAACCAACTCCAGATGCGCGACCAAGCGCTCCAGTTCCGCTGCGGGCAGGGCAGCAAGAAGATGGTTTTGTCTCGGGCTATGGGGTGTTGGCATCGTCATTCTTTAATAGTTTGGCATTACGTCTCTT
>VFSW01010154.1_pt1 | contig 13371 bp, 12 predicted proteins | sample 5358111 | NCBI WGS metagenome assembly VFSW01 (sample SAMN11554181, study PRJNA540505) | mine drainage metagenome | isolation source: sediment from site ElyBrook_90M | place: USA: Ely Copper Mine, Vershire, VT | collected 2017 | reverse complement strand
GTCCCACACCCACTCCATCACATTCCCCGCGAGGTCCAACACCACCTCGGGGGACGCCCCGTCGGGATACGCCCCCACGGGGGACGTCACCGCCCAGCCATCGTCCGCGTCCCGGCATGTCCTCCCGCTCCCGCCATGGTTGGCCCGTCGAGGGTCCCACTGCCAGCCCCAGGGCCACGTCCTCGCGTCGGCACCCCGCGCCGTCCGTTCCCATTCGGCTTCGGTCGGCAACCGCCCCCCGACCCAGTGACAGTACGCCCGCGCATCGTCCCACGAGACCCCCACGACGGGATGGTCCGCCCCGCCGTACAACGGCATCCCGGGCCGCACCATGGCTTCGGCGCACACCCCCGAAGACACACACCGCGCGTACGCACCGACGGTGACCTCGGTGCGGTCGATTCCATAGTCCGACAACCAGACCAGGTGATCCCCGCGCTCGGCGTCGAGAAGCGCGCCGTCACAGGGATCGTCCGCTGGATCGATGCCTCGGAGGCAGGCCCTGAGCGACGGTGAATCCACACGGGTGCACCGGGCACGCGCACGGGCAAGCCCCAGGGCATCGGATCCCATCACAAACTCCCCCGCGGGAATGCGAACGACCCACGAGAAAGACACCCTGGCCGTGACACCCGTGGGATGCGTTGGGTCACGCGCCCATGCGGTGCACAACGCGGCGAAAACCAACCGCAGGGCGACGGGGCGGGACACGGGGGGGTGAGCGTAGCAGTACGCACAGGCGCAGGGAGCGAGCGCCAGGAGTGCGGTAGAGTCCAGGGCTGGCCGTATGACAACCCTCCCAAGACTCACGCCCGGTGTGGTGTTTGCGCAGGACTACAAGATCGTCCGCCCACTTGCCGAGGGGGGCATGGGGTCGGTGTACGTGGTCGAGCAGCTTTCGACAGGCAAGGCCCGGGCGTTGAAGGTCATGCACCCGATGTACGTCTCGGATCCAAAACTGAGAGAGCGGTTTACGCAAGAGGCCCGCATCGGGGGCAAGATCGCCAGCGAGCACATTGTCGAGACGGTTGCCGCGGGCGTCGACGCCCCCCCGGGCACCCCATGGCTGGTGATGGAATTACTGGAAGGCGAAGACCTTGCCAGCACACTTGCCCGGCGGGGCCCGCTCCCCGTGGACGAAGCCCGGGAGCTTCTGGCGCAGCTATGTGATGGACTTGGCGCGGCGCACGCCCTAGGGATCGTGCACCGAGACCTCAAGCCCGAAAACCTCTTTGTCGAGGTTTCCCACCGGCGTGGCGTAGCGTTTACGCTCAAGATGCTGGACTTTGGGGTCGCACGGCAGCTTGCCATGGGCGTCGCCAGCCAGGCGACCATGGCCGTGGGCACGCCCTTGTGGATGGCTCCCGAGCAATCCGACGGCCGTAGTCTGAGCCCGGCAACGGACGTCTGGGCGCTGGGGCTCATCGCGTTTCAAGTATTGACCGGAAAAGTGTACTGGCTGGCTGCCAACCGCGCCGAGGGCGTCGACCTGGCCGCACTGTTGTACGAACTCCTGGGGGGCCCGATCGACCCGGCCTCTGTACGCGCAACCGCGTTGGGTTCGCCTACAGTTCTCCCCCGGGGCTTCGATGCCTGGTTTGCCCGATGCGTCCACCGTGAGCCAACGGCGAGGTTTCAGCATGCCAACGAGGCAGGCGCGTGGCTGCCCGCCGCGCTCGACCCCGCGGGAGCACCACCGATCGCCCTCGCCCCCACGCCCGTGGCCCATCACCCCGCGCCCGTCTCGATGGTCCCTGCCGTCGCACCGGGCTCTGTCCGTGTGCCAGCCACCCTCGCCGCAACGGACGTCGCGCTGCACACCGTGGCCATGGGTGCCGTTCCGGGGATTCCCCAAGGGGTGTCGCATGTGCCGATGGGACTGCCGATGGTGCCCGCGCACCCGGCACTGCCCGTGCGAGCGCGACGGCGTCGGGCGTGGCCCTGGGTGGTGGTCGTCGTCTCGCTCCCTGTCCTCGCATGTGCCGCCGCCGTGGTCTTTGCGGGCGGAAACTATTGGAAGGGCAACGGCAGCGGATCGCAGCCAGCGGCCGCACCCAACAGCGGGCCGCCCGCGGCGCGGGAAGCCACGCCTGCCGTGGGGCCCGGCGCGCTTCCCCCCGAGGGAGAACCCTGGCGGTGGAGCGATAATCTCCCGGCGACATGGCGCGGCGCGATCGGCGACGCAGACACTCGGTGGACCTATGTAATGACCCTTCAACGGGACGATGACGCCGTCACCGGGAGCGTGTTCTGGACCGTGGTGACGCCTGGCGCCGCGGGGCACGGCGTTGCTGGCGAGACCATCAACGAGCGGGTGGAAGGGCACCGCCGGGACAACGGTCCATATCTCAATCTTTCGGGCAAGGGAGATGACCACGAAGAAACCATTGGCTCGTCGGAGTACCACCTGCAAGTGCGTAGAGACGGCGCGCTTGAAGGTACCGTGGTCATCAACACCACGTGGTCGCCGGCGCTTACGGGTGTGGTCGATCGCTGACCGGGCTTACCGTTGCTCCGCGGCCAGGGCGTCGGAACGGGATGCAGCATCGAGCACTTCACGCAGGACGTTCGGGCGTTCGTCCTGGGCGGCTGCGATGGCTTCTTGGAGGTAGGGATTGGCCGTGGCCGACCAGAGGGCCTGGAGGCGAGCACGGACAGACGGGTCGAGCGTGGGAGCGAGGGCCACGACGGCGGCGACGCGGTCCACCGGGGCGACCCTACCGTCTTCGGCGAGACGCCAGAGCATGGATGGAGAAACATTGCTGGTGCGGTAGGCGCCCGTGTCGGGACCCGCGAGGCCACGGAGCCCTTGCACCCATTGATCGAGAGACAACCCCCCGCGGTGCAACAAGGCCGCGACAGGCGGGGCCGTGGCAGCTCCGACGCAGTGGTCGCGCGCGGCGAGGATACGTTTTCGGAGCATGGAAACAGTGAGCAATCCCCGGCGGTGGCGCGAGGGATCGTCGAGGACGGGTACCGCGACCCCGGGATGCACCACAAGGACCATCCCGCCTTCGGCTTGAAGCTCGCACGCCAGGAGGTCGGTGAAAGCGACGAAGAAACACTCTCCCCCGCGGCGGGAAAGCAAGAGCCCGTCGGCACCGACGATCGAGAGGTAGAGGTCTTGCGAGGCCAGGCCCGCGAAGAGAAGCACGGAGAGCACCCCGACGCCGAGAAGGGAGGCTCCGGCGATGTGCGTGGCCGCGACGAGGCCCGTGGCCATGCCGCCGAACATGGCCATCTGGAGGGCGAGCACCCGCCCTTGCTGCCGAGCCACCCGGGGAATGACATACGGACGCACCGCAGCGGGGAGGGCATAGGGAGAGGGCGCGGGAGACATGGACAAAGGGCCCGGTTGGTACGCTACCGCCACGGAGAGCATACGCCAACGGGGACGGTGACCTGAGGAGATGGGAAACAGGACGACGGCGGTAGCAGCCAAAGCTCGCCAGGGGTGGCGATGGATGGAGATCGCCATGGTTCTCGGGCGGGACGTGGTTTAGTGTCGGCGACCGTATGGCCATTGACGTCACACCCCAACGGATTCGCGCGACGGCGGACCTCGCACGGCTTGATCTTCGCGAGGACGAACTCGCCCCCCTCGCCGCGCAGCTTCAACGCATCCTTGGGTACATCGCCGAGCTCGATACCCTTGACACGTCGAACACCCTCCCCACGAGCCACGTCCTTGACCTCGCCTGCCCCCTGCGCGAAGACACCCTCCGAATGGGTGTCTCCCGGGACGAAGTGCTTGCCCAGGCGCCCCGCAGCGAGGCCTCGGGCTTTGTCGTGCCACAGTTCGTCGAGGGCTGAATTTTCGTGAACGACATCGCCACCCTGGATGCCCGCGCCGCGGGCCGCGCCTTGCGCGCGAAGGAATTCACCGCGATCGAGCTCACCCGAGCCTTTCTCGACCGTATCGCCCGTCACGACACCGCCCTCGGAGCTTTTCTTCGGGTGGACGCCGAGGGCGCGCTGGCCAGCGCACAGAGCCTCGACGCGCGCGTGGCGAGCGGCGACACCCAACTCGCCGACCTCCCGCTCGCTGGCTCGATCGTGGCCGTCAAAGACGTGCTCACTACCCGCGGGCTGCGCACCACCTGCGGTTCACGGATTCTTGAAGGCTACGTTCCACCGTACGACGCCCATGCGGTCACCCGCTTGCGCGCGGCCGGCGCGATCGTCGTCGGCAAGACCAACATGGACGAATTCGCAATGGGAAGCTCCACGGAGAACTCCGGGTACTTTCCCACCCGCAACCCCTGGGACATCACCCGCACGCCCGGAGGATCCTCGGGTGGTAGCGCGGCCGCCGTGGCGGCGGGATTGGCCCACACCGCCCTCGGGACGGACACCGGCGGGTCCGTGCGCCAGCCCGCGGCCCTCACGGGGATCGTGGGCCTCAAGCCAACTTACGGTCGGGTGTCCCGCTACGGTCTCGTGGCCTTTGCATCGTCCCTTGACGTGGTTTCGCCCTTCGCGACCACCGTAGCCGACGTCGCGCAATTGTATTCAGCCACGGCGGGTCACGACCCCCGGGATGCGACCTCGGTGCAACGCCCGGTCGAACCCGTAGACCTCACCCGAGGCGTAGATATTTTCCGCGGCCTGCGGGTCGGTCTGCCCGCAGAATACTTTGCCGAAGGGCTCGAACCCGAAGTGTCGGCGCGAGTGCGCGCGGCGGTCGACCGCATGGCCGATGCCGGTGCCGAAGTGGTCTCCCTTTCCATGCCGCACACGCGGTACGCCGTGGCGGCGTACTACGTCCTTGCGCCGGCCGAGGCCAGCAGCAACCTCGCTCGCTTCGACGGCGTGCGTTACGGTCTCCGCGTCGAGGGCAAAAACCTCCGCGAGATGTACGGCGCCACTCGCGACCGGGGCTTTGGCCCGGAGGTCAAACGCCGGATCATCCTGGGCACCTTTGCGCTCTCGGCGGGTTACGCCGATGCGTTTTACAACAAGGCCCAGCGGGTGCGTACGCTCATTGCGCAGGACTTTACCCAGGCCTTTGCGCAGGTGGATGTCCTCGCCACGCCGACCTCGCCGACCGTGGCCTTTCGCATCGGAGAGCGCGCCGACGACCCCCTTGCGATGTATCTCGCGGATGTATGCACCGTGCCGGCGTCTCTCGCGGGCGTCCCCGCGGTGTCCATCCCCGTGGGTCTCGGAGCCCATGGATTGCCCGTCGGAATGCAACTCATCGGCCCGACTTTTTCGGAGAACAGACTCCTTGCCATGGCACACGGGGCCGAGACCTTGCTAGGGAGGCTCCCACGCCCAGCGGGATCCTGGGCGTAAACGCTCAGCCGCGTGTAGAGTCCCGAGCGTCATGGTCACGGACTTTGTCAGCGAGTTGTCCGACAGGGGAATGGTGCATCAGGTGACGTCACCGGATCTTTCCGCGGTCCTGCGGGCGGGGCCGGTGACAGGGTACATCGGCTTTGACCCCACGGCCGCGAGCTTGCACGTTGGGAGTTTGCTCCCTGTGCTCACCCTTGTGCGATTGCAGCAGGCTGGACACCGCGCCGTGGCACTGGTTGGCGGCGGCACCGGGCTCATCGGAGACCCCAGCGGCAAGCAATCTGAACGCGTCTTGCTAACCCGCGACAAGCTCGCTGAAAACCTCGGCGGACTGAGGGAGCAGCTTGGTCGTTACGTGGATCTCACAGACCCTGCGCGCGGGGTGATGGTCGACAACGCCGACTGGCTGTGCGGGCTGCCCCTGGTGGGCTTTCTGCGCGATGTCGGCAAGCACTTTTCAGTGAGCGCGATGGTGGCGAGGGACTCCGTCGCGGCGCGCTTGGAGCGCGAGCAAGGCCTGTCGTTTACCGAGTTTACGTACATGCTGCTGCAAGCCTACGACTACATGGCGCTGTACGACCGGCTGGGGTGCACCCTCCAGTGCGGCGGCTCGGACCAGTGGGGCAACATCGTTTCGGGCGTGGATCTCATCCGACGCACCCGAGGGGCCCAGGTGCACGGACTGACCTTTCCGCTGGTGACCCGCACCGACGGCAACAAGTTTGGCAAGAGCGAAGAGGGCAACATCTGGCTCGACCCCGCGCTCACTTCTCCTTACGCGTTTTACCAGTTCTGGTTCAACACGCCGGACGCCGACGTCGAGCGCCGCCTCCGTGAGTTCAGCTTTCTCTCTCTGGGTGAGATCACGGCGACGATCTCCGCCCACGGACTTCACCCGGATCTCCGAGCGCCGCAGCGCACGCTGGCCGAATCCGTCACGGCCTACGTCCACGGTACCGAATCACTCGCCCGGGTCCAACGCACCGCCACGGCGCTCTTCTACGGCGGAGACTGGACTGCACTCTCCCCCGAGGATCTTTCACAAGGCCTCGAGACCGCCCCGTCCACCCTGCTTTCGAGAGACACCCTTGGCACCCCCGAAGCCCTCCTCGTCGGGCTGCTTGTCTCCGCCGGGGTGTATCCCTCCCGGGCTCAGGCCCGCACGGGAATCCAACAAGGCGGCGTATCCATCAACAACACCAGCGAGACCGATCCCCAGCGGGTGCTAACCGTGGACGACCTTCTTCCCGGGGGCTTCATTGTCCTCCGCAAAGGCAAGCGGGACTACCACGTCCTGCGGTGCGCCACGGCTTCGTGAATGTCGTCCTGGGCGACGCGCCCTGCGCCCACGGCCGACAACAGTCTCGGCATGTCCAAGGGCTTCTCCATGAAAGTCACGCCGCGCGCCGAGGCGCGGTTGCGCGGGTCGGCGAGTTCACGGGGATGTCCCGAAAAAGCCACGGCCTTGGTGCCCTCCAGCGAGCGACAGAGCTCCTCGATGAGCGCGATCCCGTCTCCGTCGGGGAGCCGGCAGTCCACCAGAAGAACCATCGGATGGGTCTCCCGGGCGACGTCCCGGGCATCCGCACAAGTGCCCACATGCCGCGCTTGAAAGCCCTGGTCGGTCAGGGCTTCGGCAAGATTCCGCGCAAGGTCCTGGTCGTCTTCGATCACCAGTGCCGGCGCGTGGCCGACCGCCATGCCCAGGCGCACGAGCAGCAACGCCGAGTCCAAAGGCTTGGGGAACACCGCAAGGACTCCGGCGTCCACCGCCGCACGCACACGGTGATCCTGGGCAAACGCCGTCATGGCAATGGCGAGCAGCCGGGGGTCGCGACGATGGAGGGCAACGTAAAGTTCGACACCGTCCATTCCCGGCATCCGTAGGTCGAGAAGGGCGAGGTCGTAGCGCCCGGGGACGATGTCTTCCAGTGCGCGACACGGGTCGTCGTACAGGTCGGCTTCAAATCCCGCGTCCGTAAGAATCTCGACGATGTTTTCGGCAAGGTCGCGGTTGTCGTCGACCACCAGGATGCGGGTCATGCTTCGCCTCGATCCTCTGGGGCTCCAGGCAGCCATACCTCAAAGGTCGCCCCGGGGAGGTTCCCCTCGGCCAGATAGATCCTGCCCAGGTTTCGCTCGGCGAGTCTCCGACAGAGCGCCAGCCCCAGACCGATGCCCCGGGCCTTGGTGGTCACCAGGGGCTCAAACAATCGCGCGCGGATCGCCGCAGAGATCCCCGGCCCGGAGTCTCCTACAGCGATCACCACCCCGGCACCGTCCGCCCGGGCCGTCACCGACACCGTCCCTCGGGCGCCCGCGGCGTCCACGGCGTTCGAGAGCAGATTGACCAGGATCTGCCGGGCCTGGTCCACGTCCGCGAAGATCTCCGTCGGCGATGCCGGGACGTCCTGCGTGATGGTCGCCGCCCCCGGGGCGACGGTTTCCAGCGCGCTGGCCACAAGGTCACGCACGGACACTGCACGCGGCTCGGGCGGGCGGTCGCGCACCATGCTCAACAGGTTGGTGATGATCCGGTTCGAAATTCGCACTTGAGATTCGATCTTGTCCAAGTGCCGCGTCACGGGATCGCCGTTCGCGCCAACGCGTTTGCGCAAGAGAAACAAAGATGACTCGATCACCCCGAGGGGGTTGCGAAGCTCGTGCGCGATGGAGGCCACCACCTGCCCGAAGGCCGCGAGACGCTCGCCCCGGCGCAAACGTTCGAGTCCGTCCTCGCGGTACGTGTGCAGCATGATCGCGAGCTCCATATCCAAGAGCTTGTCCAGGGCATGGATCTCCGCGCGCGCGGCATCACGGTCAATGGCAGTGTCCATCACCACGTTGACCAGGTCTCTACGCACGACGTTGACCGCCGTGAACATGTACTGTTGTGGGAGGTCGATCTCGACGTGCCGCCGACCGATCCGCGCCCGACGTTCGTAGTACGCCACGTCCCAGGGCGGGGTAAACACGCCCCGGAGCCAAACCCGGAGCGTACCCTTGAGGCGCTCCACCTGGGGATCACCCCCGGTGATCGACCGTCGCGCGCCCGGATGCCCGAGGACATGGGCATAGAAGTTGTCGATGATTGCATCGACCCGGGGCTCCACCCGCGGACCCAGCGCCGTGAGCCTCGCTTCGTCTTCGGCGCCGAAGCCCACGTAGCGTTTCATCTCTTCAAACAAGGGCTCTTCTGGGCGGTCCATGCGGCGACTGTGCGAGCCTAGCATTCCTTGCGCGCTTCGGGTGCGCCTTGCCGCGGTCAGTCATCGTCGTCGGGCTCGGTAAACAACCAACGCACCTCAGGCCGACGCTTGCGCACGCGCACTTCGAGGGCGTTGATGGCCGCAACGAGTTCCTCGCCCGTGAGCCCTCCGCGGGGCCTGACCTTCATCGCCAGCATGATTTCGCCGGGACCCTGCTGGATGGCAATCGCCCGCAAGAGGTCAACGAAGCGATGGTCTTCGGCGACGGCAGCCCGGACATCGGCCACGATGCTTGGATCGGCGGCTTCTCCCACAAGCAACGACTGGGTCTCTCGACCTAGAAATCCCGCCACGCCGAGAAGCACCGCACCGATGGCGATGGAACCCGCCGCGTCCCAGCGACCATCCTGGGTGACCAAGGTCAGTGCGAGGGCGCCCGCAGCGATGGCGAGGCCGATGACATCGGCAAGGTTCTCGCCGACCACGACCACCACGTCGGCGTCTTTGGACTCCCGGAGCGCATGGAGAAAGGGTTCGCGCGGAGCGCGGCGGCGGAGTTCTCGGGCACCGGCGTAGAGAGACATCCCGTCAAGGGCGAGGCCCAGGGCCAGGACCGCAAAGCCCAGTGCGGGATGCTCCACCGGCTCGGGGTGCATGAACTTGTACACCCCTTCGGCGATGGCCACGACGCCCCCACCAAAGAACAGCATCAACGCGACAAGAAACGACCAGAGATACGCCGCGCGACCGTAGCCCAGGGGATGCCGCGTCGAAGGCGGACGGGCCGCGTGGCGGGCGCCCACAAGAAGCAGTACCTGGTTGGCGCAGTCTGCCCAGGAGTGCAGCGCCTCGGCCAGCATCGCGCCCGAGTGCACCACCCCCGCGGCCGCGGTCTTGGCGAGCGCGATCCCCGCGTTGGCCGCGAGCGAAACAAGAACGACGCGGGTGCTTTCTCCGTGGGACATCTGCGGGCGGACCAGACGCTAACGGATTCACTCTCCAGGAGCCATGCACGTGAAGAGAATGTGGCTCAGGATCTTCACGATTCGGGCCGGACTGGATAGATCCGGCGTGGTTCGACCCGGGTCGCCCATCCGTGCGCCCTCGCGCACATAGTGCCCTTGTTTTAGTTGAAGGTCGTTGGCCGTGCTGGCAATACACGGAACATCGTGATCGGCACTGACGTACTCTTTCTTTCGACGTTGCTCCTCAACCCTGGCGGACTCCTCGGCACGGAACTAACACCGCCGGACCCTGGCCTCGTCCCGCAAGACACCGTCTCGGTGAGTCCTCTGGCCTTGGCCCGTACGGACCTCCCACCGGGGTTGACCGTGCGGATCATGGTCGACGATCGCCTGGCGCAGCGTCGGCGCACGCCGCACCCCCACCCCTCTCCGCCAACGGAGCAAGCCACCGACACCGAAGCGCTCCCCGGGTCGTCGTCTACGTCACCGCCTGCGGCCACGCCAGGCACCGACGAACCGACCGCCCCCCACGAAGCGCCCACGGGCCAGGCCACGTCGGGCTCGTCGGATAGTACCGACGACTCATGCACGGACATCGACTGCGACGCCTACCACGAGGCCGAGCGCAACTCCCGATACGTGCTCCACCGCCGTGGGAGCCTTTTGCGCACCCACCGGGCCTTTGCCATCGCGGCGTGGGCCACGATGCTCGTGACCGAAGGACTCGGCACGATCCTCGCCATCAACCAGGACACCTGGTTTGGCCGTGGCAACTGCGCCGGCGACCCTTCGAGCTTCGGGTGCAGGGACACGTCCCTCATCGAGGGTCTGCACGAGACAGCAGCTTTTATCACCGAGGGGCTCTACACCACGGCAGGTGTACTGGCCGTTGCAGCGCCCGACCCCGAAGACGCCTCGGTGGGCACGGGCGAGGCCGAGAGCACCTTGCGGCTGCACAAGCTCCTGGCGTGGATCCACGGCAGCGGGATGATCGCCCTGCCCATCCTTGGGATTCTCAGCATGACGCCCCAGATGTTCGGCGTGACGGGTGACGCCGCGCGGGCAGACTTCAGCCGTGCGCTCCGGTCGATTCACACCATCGTCGGGTACACCACCTTTGCCGCACTGACCTTCTCTGGCTACCTTGAGTTGTTCTAACCCCTTGACCACACCGAGGAGGCGCTTCGTGAAGTCTCACGCCCTGCCCGCGGCCCTGGTCTGTCTCGCCGCGATCACCCTTCCCTTGTCCGCCCATGCAACCGCCGACAGCGGTACAAGCCACACCGACGCCAGCGCCGACGCGCCCGACGGCACGGGTCGTATCGGGTACGACCCGGAGTTCTCTCAGGGCTACGGGGGCTGTTCCGTGTCTCCGTATGCGGATCTTCACGGGATGCCCTCGGCCGTCCTGTTGGCCCTTGCATCCGCCGTACGGATTTCCCGGAGGCGTCGATCATGAGCGCGCGGCGTTACCCCGTCGGCATCCTGGTCTCCCTCGCCGTGGCCCTCTCCGGCGGCTGCCTCCCCGCGCCACCCGGCACGCAACCCGACGGCGCCGCGTGGCCCGCCCCCGCGTGCGTCTCCGGGACCTACTGGGGCCTTGGCGAGCAAGGCGACAACAACATGCACCCGGGCGTGGCGTGCATCCACTGTCACACCCTTCTCCAGCGCGGGCCGACCTTTGCCCTCGCCGGGACGCTGTACACCTCGATCAACGAAGCCGACGATTGCGACGGGTTCCCCGGGACGTACACCGCACCGCAGCAACATGGCCAGATCGAGGTAGTCGACGCAACGGGCACGACGTTCATCATCGTGGCCAACGACGTCGGTAACTTCTACACCACGTACGATCTACGGTTTCCCCTCCAGCACGTGACCGTGCGCGCACCCAGCGGAAACACCATCCAGATGATTGAACCGGCGCCGCACGGTGACTGCAACGCCTGTCACACCCGCGGTGGGACCAACACCCAGCCCAATCACCCGCCAGCGCCTGGGAGAATCATCCTCCCGGCGTGATCCCCCGGTGGTGCTTCGACGGTGTCATGGCCGCTGGATCTCCACGGGCCCGCGCCCGGGAATAAACGGAAGCTGTCGCTGCGGTTGTTGCGGATGAAATACCCGCGGCTGCCCCTGGGGTGGCGGGTGAACCACTTGCGGTTGTCCTTGCGGCCCTGGTGCGGCGTGAAACACCTGCGGTTGTCCCTGGGGTTCCGGCGCCGGATGAAACACTTGCGGTTGTCCCTGGGGCTCCGGCGCGGGGTGAAAGATCTGCTGCGGGGGCACGCGGAACTGCTGGGGGTTCATCGGCGCGCGAAACTGCTGCTGCGGGGACACGCGGAAGGGTTGTGGCGCGCCGGGGCCATGAAAGGGTTGCTGTGGTGGGACACTCGAACCCCCCATGTAGATCTGTTGCGGGACTGGACCCTGGACAGCCGGAGGCATGTGGATCGGTTGCGCGGGTGAAATCATCGGTTGCCCGACGCGAACTGGTTGCGGCACGGGAACCTGCGGGGGTGTAAGAGGCGGCATCGGGGAGGCAATCGAGTGGCCTTGGACGGTTCCGATGACGGAGCCTGGTCGCGGAACCATCACACCGGGTTGCTGCATCATCCCAATCGGTTGTGGAACCACCACCCCGGGGCGGGGATAGCCCATGCCGGGATTGCTGCCGTACGGGTTGCCCTGAGGGGCCATCGGACGCCCGACGGGGAGCGCATAGCCAGGACGGTCGACGACCACCATGGGATGCGGGTTCCACCCTGGCGGGACGTTCCACCCTGGGCGGGCGACGACGGCCGAGGGGGGAACGTAGTTGGGCGAACCCATGACGGGGTACGGCTCGGGCATCGGTGCGACCTGCACCTGGTCGACCAGTGCCCGCGGACGCCACATTCCGCCGTAGTACGGCTGTCCGTCCACCGTCACCCGCGGGAGCGACACCGCGTAGCCATCGCCCACCGGAACATCGACGTGCCCACGAAAGTACCCTCCCTCGTAGTGCACCGGCACCATGATCTGTTGCCCGCCCATGCTCACTTGCACCTCGGTCACCCCCACGGCGTCTGGCGGTACCGGCTCGCCGTTCTGGTCCATCCAGAACATCGCCACGTCCCCGTTGCGACTGGCCACCACCTCGACGATCTTGTCCCCGAAACGCTCAATATGCCCATGGTGCCGCGGCGTCGGGGCGGACGCTACGAAGCTCACGGTCACCGGCGGCGTCACAAGCTCCATCGCCGCGGACATTCCATCAAACCGTACAACCTCGTCGACGGGGTACGCACTCGGCGGTACGTCGGATACCAGCCCGAGGTATCCCTGGATGGACGGGTCGTACCGCACGGCCACGGGCTGTTCTGTCCCATCGGGCTTTCGGAGCGCGATGGTCATCGCCGACGGCTTGATCGGCTGCCCCTGCGCGTTGCTAAAGTACGTCACGAGGTGCCCATCGGGTTGCGTCAGTACCTCCGTGGTCACCCCGCCCGAACTCGCCACCACACCCCCGTGCGGCCCGGCCTGCACCATCTCTGGAATCATCCCCGGGGCATCCGCCGGGGGGGCGATCGGCGCGGACACCGCGGTCGTGGGATTGGCCGTCGACGCCGTGTCACGGGTGCACATCCGCAGGATCGCGACAGACGAAAACATCACCAGGTGGGTTCGCATGGATATGGTTCCTTGAGCATCGGCAGGGCCCGAGCGACGGCGACGAGGCTAAGCCTTCTACGAACAAGATTCGAGACGGATTCACCCTCGGTGCGCGCAAGGGTGCCAAGTCCCTTTGCAAACCCACGGACATCCCCGAGGGTGCCCCAGGATCCACCGCCTCCCACCGCCTCCCAACCCGGCCTCCGCCCCAGGGTTTCTTCCCACCCCGCGGTCTGGTACAT